>UMKP01023873.1_pt1 | contig 41663 bp, 30 predicted proteins | sample 1966341 | NCBI WGS metagenome assembly UMKP01 (sample SAMEA4836179, study PRJEB28245) | human gut metagenome | biome: gut microbiome; material: fecal sample | place: Denmark | collected 2008
CCAAGACCATTTAAGATAACTCTTAATGGAGTCTTACGAACTTTGTTAGCCTTTTCAGCGATACCGATAGCACCTTCAGCAGCAGCAAATGACTCATGACCTGCTAAGAAAGCGAAACATTCTGTATCTTCTTCAAGTAACATCTTACCAAGATTACCATGTCCTAAACCTACTTTACGTTGGTCAGCAACTGAACCTGGAATACAGAATGCCTGAAGACCTTCACCGATAGCAGCAGCAGCTTCTGAAGCCTTTCTAGCACCCTTCTTTATAGCGATAGCTGCACCTACTGTATAAGCCCAGCAAGCATTTTCAAAACAAATTGGCTGAATACCTTTTACCATATCATAAACGTTTAATCCAGCATCCTTTGTAATCTTTTCAGCTTCTTCAATTGAAGAAATTCCATAGCTGTTTAATACAGCATTAATCTGTTCTATTCTTCTTTCATATGATTCAAATAAAGCCATTGTTTGTTTCCTCCTTACTTAACCTCTTCATCTGTTCTAGGGTCAATAATCTTAACTGCATCTGCAACTCTACCGTACTGACCGCAAGCCTTTTCATAAGCTGTATTAGGGTCATCACCCTTCTTGATGAAGTCAGTCATCTTACCAAGACTTACAAACTTATAACCAATGATTTCGTTGTTCTTATCAAGAGCGATACCTGTTACATAGCCTTCTGCCATTTCAAGGTAACGAGGACCTTTCTTAAGTGTTCCGTACATTGTACCAACCTGTGAACGAAGTCCTTTTCCGAGGTCTTCAAGACCAGCACCAACTGCAAGACCGCCTTCTGAGAATGCACTCTGAGTTCTTCCGTAAACAATCTGTAAGAAAAGTTCTCTCATAGCTGTATTAATAGCATCACAAACTAAGTCTGTGTTCAATGCTTCCATAACTGTTAAACCTGGAAGGATTTCTGCTGCCATAGCTGCTGAATGAGTCATACCTGAACATCCAATAGTTTCAACTAATGCTTCTTGAATTATACCTTCCTTAACATTAAGTGTAAGCTTACAAGCTCCCTGCTGTGGAGCACACCAGCCAACACCATGTGTAAAACCTGAAATATCTTCAACTTTCTTATTCTGTACCCATTTTCCTTCTGTAGGCACTGGAGCTGCTCCATGATGAACGCCCTGTGCTACTGGACACATATTTTCTACTTCCTGTGTGTAAATCATCTTATTACTCCTTTCGTAATTGAAAATGTACTTACAATTCCGTACTTTGATTATTTTCTCACAAACTTATTAAATAGTCAATGACCCTTTAATATTTTTACAAGTTTTTTATCATTTTTTACATCAACATCTCAACTGACCACTTATAATAATTTAATTTATATATTTTTTAACTAATGTGCGGTCAAGTAAACAACTATTGCTTTTCTACAACTTCATTCCTATTCTTATAGATACTTCCACTAGGAACGCAACCTCTTACACTTGATAATGGGTAAATATTGCTATTTCTGCCAACTATTGTTCCTGGGTTAAGGACACTTCCACAACCAACTTCCACATTGTCACCAAGAAATGCACCGATTTTTTTAATACCTGTGTCGATTGGAGTGTCAATTCCTTTAATAGTAATAAGCTTCTTATCTGACTTAACATTAGATGTTATTGAGCCTGCTCCCATGTGAGCCTTGTAGCCTAAAATGGAATCACCAACATAATTGTAATGTGGGACTTGAACTTTATTAAATAAAATTACATTTTTTAATTCTGTAGAATTACCTACTACTGCACCCTCACCTACAATTGCATTCCCCCTAATAAATGCACAATGTCTTACTTCTGCGTCTTTTCCTATGATACAAGGGCCGTTAATATATGCTGTAGGAAATACATTTGCACTCTTAGCAATCCATATATTTTCACCCTTTTTCTCGTACTCGTCTTCTGGTAAAGTATTTCCAAGCTCTATAATAAACTCTTTAATCTTTGAGAGAACTTCCCACGGATATACACAACCGTCAAAGATTTTAGCTGCAATCGTTTCATTAAGGTCAAATAATTCCTTAATCGTTACACTATTATTTTCCATAATAATCTCCATTCTGCCACTCTTAACACTGTACTATGGCACAAATTATTTTACTTTTATTAATGTATTCAATTAATTCCCAACCTTTATTATAAGTTGGGAATTATTTTTATTAATTATTCTACTGTTACTGACTTAGCAAGATTTCTAGGCTTATCAACATCATTTCCTTTAAGAACTGATGTATAATATGCTATAAGCTGAAGTGGTACTGCGGCAACCATTGGTGTTAATAATTCATCTACTTTAGGTAACTTGATTATATAATCAGCTACATCATCGCCTACTTCAAGTCCATCATTGCATATTAATATAACCATAGCTCCTCTAGCTTTAACTTCCTTGATATTACTTATAGTCTTTTCAACAAGACTACTTTGTGTTGCAACAGCTATAACTGGCATACCATCTGTAATAAGTGAAATAGTTCCATGCTTTAATTCGCCTGCTGCATATGACTCAGAATGAATGTATGATATTTCCTTTAACTTAAGAGAACCCTCCATACTTAAAGCATAATCAAGTCCCCTACCTATATACAAAAGACTCTCCGCATTCATAAGCTTTGAAGCTACAAAAGAACAGTTGTCTTTAAGTTCAAGTGCGTCATTTATAACTTCTGGAATGTTTAAAAGTTCTTCTGTGTACTTTTCGCACTGTTCCTTGCTAATCTTACCTGCTGTATATGCGAGTTCAAATGCGATTAAGTACATAACTGATATCTGAACCATATATGCCTTTGTTGAAGCTACTGATATCTCTGGGCCTGCGTGTGTATATACAACCATATCAGCTTCTCTTGCAATTGATGAACCAACTACATTTACAACAGCCATTGTGTCTGCATTAACTTCCTTAGCAAGTCTTAATACAGCAAGAGTATCTGCTGTTTCTCCTGACTGTGATATTACTATTAATAAATCATTTTCTGTAATAAGTGGGTCTCTATATCTAAACTCTGACGCAATATCAACAATTACAGGTATTCTTGCCATTTTTTCAATAACATACTTACCGACCATTCCTGCGTGCATTGCTGTTCCGCAGCCTACAATAAATATCTTGTTGTAATTCTTAAGCTTTGAAATATCAATGTTATCTGATGAAAAATCTGGCACATTGTTGACTATTCTAGGGCTAACTGTATCTCTTACAACTGCTGGCTGTTCATGTATTTCCTTAAGCATAAAATGTTCATAGCCGCCCTTTTCTGCTGCGTCTACGTCCCAGTCTGCTGTGTGTAACTCCTTTTTAATATGCTCTTTGTGCATATTGTATACATCTATACTATCTTTCTTTACAACAGCAATTTCATTTTGCTCTAACAAATAATAATCTCTTGTATAATTAATAATTGCCGGCACATCTGAAGCTATAAAGTTTTCATTTTCTCCAACTCCTACTATAAGCGGACTGTCTTTTCTTACAGCAAATATTCTATCTGGATAATCTCTAAACATAATACCAAGCGCATAAGAGCCTTTAATGTCTGATAACACCTTTATAATAGTGTCAACAGGGTCATCTACATAGTAATAATCAAGCAATTTTGCAACTATTTCTGTATCTGTTTCACTTACAAAACTATATCCTTCATCTATAAGAAAATCTTTAATCTGCTTATAATTTTCAATAATACCGTTATGTACTATAGTTACTCTTTTATTGCCATGTGGGTGTGAATTGATATCAGATGGTTCTCCATGTGTTGCCCATCTTGTATGACCAATTCCACAGTGACCATGTGGTTTTCCCTCTTGCTCCATCTTTTCAACTAGATTAAGAAGTCTACCTTTACACTTTTCTACTTTAATTGTACCTTTGTCAAATACAGCAATACCTGCTGAGTCATAACCTCTATATTCAAGCTTTGAAAGACCATTAACTAATACGTCTGCACAATCTCTATCGCCAACATATCCTACTACTCCACACATATAATTACCATTTACCTTTCAATTGTTTATAATTTATAGTTTTTCGCTGAAGCATTAAACATTGTTATTAACTGTGACTGGTTTCTAAGTCCCATAACTGCCATAGTTCTTCTTTGCACAAAGCCCTCTAGCTTCTGCATATATTCATCGGAAGATATACTTCCCTCTGCTACATAATTAAGTCCTTTTTCCCAGCTTGCCGTAAGCTCTGGATTGAGAAGCTGATGTATTGAACTTTCCACTACATCATAAATTATCTCGCCTAACAATGTCGGTGTTATAGTTTGAGTCTTATTATTAGTAGCTATGTATTGAATTTTGTTGAGCTTTTTTAATATCTCTGCTCTTGTTGCACTCGTTCCAATACCCGACCCTTTAATCTGCGCTCTTAATTCTTCATCTTCAATTAATTGACCTGCATTTTCCATCGCAAGAATAATTGAACCTGAATTATAACGCTTAGGTGGTGACGTTTCACCCTCTTTAATATCAAAACTACCGATGTCTATAATATCTCCTTTTTTGCACTTTTTCAATACCTCAAATAAAGCATTGTCATTTTTTGTATCTTTTACTTCATTTGCTTCATCTAACTTTTGCTTTGAAAAGGAGTTCTTTGCTACTTCAAGATAGCCTTCACTTACAAGCACTCTTAATGAAGATGTAAATGTTTCATTTTTAATATTAAGAGTTATTCCTACTTTACTATACTGTGCCGCAGGATAAAATATACTTAAAAATCTTCTTACAATAATCTCATATGTCTTAACTGCTGTCTGTGAAAGTGTCTTTAGATTGTTAAGCCCTTGCCCTGTCGGGATTATTGCATAGTGGTCTGTAATCTTTTTGTCATCACAGTAACGTGTCTTAGCAATATTTTTTTGCATACCATTTGACAATATATTTTCTACAAATGGAGCTACTTTCTCATATCTAAGCAACCCACCAATATTTTTGTGAATTTCTTTACAAACGGCTGTTGACAAAACTCTTGCGTCTGTTCTTGGATACGTTACTAGCTTTTTTTCATAAAGCTGTTGAATTATATTAAGTGTTTCATCCGGACTTATCTTAAAAAGCTTTGAACACTCATTTTGTATTTCGGCAAGATTATAAAGAAGTGGCGGATTTTTAACTTCTTTTTTTCTTTCAATTTTTTCAACAACTGCTTTAATAGGCTTTGGCTCTGATAACATTTTCACAAGCTCCTCTGCCTTTTCTTTCTCTTTAAAGCCATTGTCTTTATATAAAAATGGTGTTCCCGCATATACACTTTTTTCATTAACTTTCCACTCTGCGTCAAATACAGCTTCTCCCTGTGTAGTTGCTATTACCTTAAAAAATGGTGTTTTTACAAAGGCTCTTATTTCTCTTTCACGCCTTACTATCATTCCTAAAACACAAGTCATAACACGACCTACAGATATAACTGTTCTATCAGTTTTTAGATAGTTGGAAATGTTTCTGCCATATTTTAATGTAAGAACTCTTGAAAAATTAATTCCCATAAGATAATCTTCTTTTGCTCTAAGATATGCCGAAGCACATAGATTGTCATATTCAGATAAATCTTTAGCTGTTTCTATTCCTTTTAATATTTCTTCTTCTGTTTGAGAGTCAATCCACACTCTTTTTTCTTTCTTGTTAGCTTGTTTTACACCTGCCATCTGTTCTACAAGTCGATATATATACTCTCCTTCTCGCCCCGAGTCAGTACACACATATATAGTTTCTACATCATCACGAGTAAGAAGTGTCTTTACTATGTTAAATTGTTTCTCAACCGCAGGAATTACTTCGTATTTCCATTCTTTAGGAAGAAATGGCAATGTATCAAAGCTCCATCTTTTAAGTTCTGGATTGTATTCTTCTGGATAACTCATCGTAACAAGATGACCTACGCACCATGTAACAATATATTTATCAGACTCCAAAAAGCCGTCTTTTCTTTTAAAATCACTGTGAAGTGCCTTAGCAAACTCTTGCGCAACACTCGGTTTTTCTGCAATAAACACAGATTTACCCATAACTAAAAATCTCCATCTTATTATTTTTAATAATGATAACTGATTTTAACCAAATACGCAATAAAAATATTCAAAACAATAATCACTCACTCGACACTCTCTTATCACCTTTTTCAATATAAATGTGTGACTTACTTAATAAATAATAAACTAAAATTTCACTCACAAACTAGAATTTTTGTATTTTGCACTAATATGCTTCCATAAGATATCAGTGTTAGATAAATCAATGAAATGCACCATTTAAAGAACATTTACCTATATTTGTATGACAGTAGCGAACACACTTGTTCGATAATGGCATACAAATGTAGATAAATGTACTTTTACTGGTGTGTGAATGATTTATCCAACAATGATATCCTTCAAAACCTTAAAAGTGCAAAATACGAAAATTCGTCTTATATAAAAAGCTGTGAAATATTATATAAACAGATAACTCCTTATATAATATTACACAGCCTTTATGTATACATATATTAAAATAAATATCAAAAAATCAACTACAACTTATTAATTATTTAGCTGTAATATAACCTTGTGCCTTAAGAAGTTCAGCGATAAGAACTGCTCCGCCTGCTGCTCCTCTTAATGTGTTGTGTGAAAGACCAACAAACTTATAATCAAATACAGAGTCCTCTCTTAAACGACCAAGAGAAATTCCCATACCATTTTCATAATTAACATCAAGCTTAACTTGTGGACGGTCATCTTCTTCAAGATACTGAATAAACTGCTTTGGTGCGCTAGGAAGGTCAAGTTCCTGTGGTAATCCCTTAAAGCTTGTCCACTTTTCAATAATCTGTTCCTTAGTTGGCTTCTTTTCAAAATTAACAAAAACTGCTGCTGTATGTCCATCAAGAACTGGAACTCTTATACACTGACAAGTAATAACTGGCTCTGTAGCTGGAATAATTTCGCCATTTTCAACCTTACCCCAAAGTCTTAAAGGTTCTTTTTCGCTCTTTTCTTCTTCTCCACCGATATAAGGGATAATATTTTCAACCATCTCTGGCCACTGTTCAAATGTCTTACCAGCACCAGAAATAGCCTGATATGTTGTAGCAACAACAAGCTTAGGACCAAATTCCTTTAAAGCATTAAGAGCTGGTGTGTAGCTTTGAATTGAACAGTTAGGCTTAACACAGATAAAGCCTCTCTTAGTTCCAAGTCTTTCCTTCTGAGCTTCTATAACTTGAAGATGTTCTGGATTGATTTCTGGTACAACCATAGGAACATCTTTTGTCCAACGGTTAGCACTGTTATTTGAAACAACTGGAACTTCTGCCTTTGCATATCTTTCTTCAAGAGCCTTGATTTCATCCTTTGGCATATTAACGGCACAGAATACAAAATCAACCTTTGATACTATTTCATCAAAATCTTTATCCATATCATAAACTGGCATTTTCTTAATAAATTCTGGCATAGCTGCCTGCATTTTCCAACGACCTTCAACAGCTTCTTCGTAAGGCTTACCTGCTGAACGGCCACTTGCTGCAACTAATACTACTTCAAACCAAGGGTGGTTCTCAAGTAATGTAATAAATCTCTGACCAACCATACCTGTTCCACCAAGAATACCAACTTTTAATTTATCACTCATTTTTCTTTTCTCCCTTTTTAGTAAAATTTATTTTAGTCAAGTAGACATTCGCAAACTGCTTGACTACTTGCTTATCACACTATTACTTATTGTAGTGTTAAAAGACAGTTTTGCCATTTGTCTTTCTGTGGCGTACATTTGTCTTTTTCTATTTAAGGATATTATCATACATACCTATTTATTGCAACACTTTTTGTAGAAAAACTTTATATTTTTTTAATTTTTTAAATATTCTAAAAATAGTTACACATTTCTATCATATAAAGTAAACTATGAAAAACACACTTTGCAAATTCCTAAAATTATTATGACTCAAGTTTTTTACAAACACTAATTTTAACTTTGTTAATATAAACTATAAGAAATGCGCTCCACAAGTTTCTAATAGTTTACACGCCTTCGTCAAGGTCTTGTGCAAACACAGATTTTGACTTGTTGTTCGTGTAAATTAAAAAGCTGTTGCAATAAGTAATATACACAAAAGAATATTATTAATAATACTTTTGTATACAATATACTTATTGCAACAGCTAATTACTTTCCAACATTTAAGAAAATGTCAAAACAAATTGCAAATATCTGCTTTACTTATTACTTTACTACTCTGAATATTTCAATGTAATAAAGCCATAACTTTCTAAATTTCTTATATACTGTACAAGACGGTTGTAAAGAGGTTCTGCCTTTTCGCCAAAATGCTCTTTTACAAGTTGTGAAATATCATATACAGTGCGCTTTCCATCCATAAGCACCCAAATGAAGTTACCCATTTCATCAAGGTGAATTTGTGAAACCTTTGGCTTTTTAAAACACACTTGAGCTATCTTATTAAATGCGCCTTTATTTTCCATAAAAATAGTTACTTCACCCGTATCTGATACTGTATATGAATATTTATCATTATGAACCGGTATATAATCCAGATAATTCTTTAAAGAATTGTTCTTTGTCTTATTTGCCATCTTTACTCCACAATGCTGACTTTAAAATACATAAAACCATAACAACCATTAATACAATTCCGCCAATAATGCCTGTATCAATTGCTCCTGATAAATCAATCTTATCTGCAATACCAAATACTGCAAATATAGCAAGAAGAATACCTACAAGACCTTCTCCCGCAATCATACCAGAGCAGAATAAAATTCCACTATTTGCATCAGAATTTTCTTCTTTGTTGCTCTTTTTCTTGTCTACGAACCAACGAATAATACCACCTATCATAATTGTAGATGAAAGTTCAAGAGGAAGGTATAAACCAATTGCAACTGGAAGAACTGAAAGTCCAAGTATTTCAATAACTATAGCTATAAATACACCGATGAATACTAAAGCCCAAGGAAGATTTCCGTCCATAACACCTTCAATAATCATCTTCATAAGTGTAGCCTGTGGTGCTGAAAGCTCAGTTGTACCAAAACCCCATGCACTGTCAAGAAGAATAAGTACACCACCAATTGTAAAAGCAGAAACTACTGAACCAATTAATTCACCAATCTGCTGTTTCATAGGTGTTGCACCAAGAATATAACCTGTCTTTAAATCTTGTGATGTATCACCTGCCATTGCAGCAACGATACAAATAACAGAGCCAATTGCAATTGCTCCTGTCATTCCATGAGCGCCATTATCCCCAGTTGCCTTTAAACAAAGTGTTGAGAATAACAATGTAGCAATAGCCATACCTGATACAGGGTTATTACTACTTCCTACAATACCAACCATTCTTGATGATACTGTAGCAAAGAAGAAACCAAATAAAGCTATAAGTACAGCTCCAAGTGGAGATACTGGTATTTCTGGTAAAATCCATATAGCAACAATAATTACTAATACACCAATACCGATTATACGCATATCAAGGTCTTTGTCTGTACGAGCTGTTGCTGTCTGTCCACTACCACCTTTAATACCTTTAATTGCATCAGCAAATGTTCTTATTATTAAAGGAAGTGACTTGATAAGGCTGATAATACCACCTGTTGCAACAGCACCAGCACCGATATAACGAATATAACTACTCCAAATAGCAGAAGCTCCGCCTGTCGCATACATTTCTGCAATAGTCTTTGTTCCCGGATAAAGTATTGTGCTTCCACCAAATGTTATAATAGCTGGAATAAGTACAAACCAACCTAATACACCACCAGCAAACATATAAGAAGCAATCTTAGGTCCACAAATATAACCAACACCAAGAAGCGCAGGATATGCCTCTGCTGATAATTCAGTCTTTAATGACTTAATAGGTGCTGTTATAACACCAGGAATAACCTTTAAACCATCAACTACAAACTTAAATAATGCTGAAAGTCCAAGTCCTGCAAATACTGACTTTGCACTTGCACCACCTTCTTCACCTGCAAGAAGGACTTCTGCACAAGCAGTTCCTTCTGGATATGGTAACACACCATGTTCTTTTACAATAAGTGCATTTCTTAATGGCACCATAAATAACACACCTAACACACCACCAAAAAGTGCTATAAGTGATATTGTTAAAAGACTAGGTTTTTCTGTAATTCCTTCTTTTGCCCACAAAAACAAAACAGGAAGTGTAAATATAGCACCTGCTGCTAGTGACTCACCAGCAGAACCTATAGTCTGTACCATATTACTTTCAAGGATAGAGTCTTTTTTCATAACTACACGAATGACACCCATTGAAATAACTGCTGCCGGAATGGAAGCAGATACAGTAAGACCAACTCGCAAACCAAGATAAGCATTGGCTGCACCGAAAATAATTGCCAAAAGAACACCCATTATAACAGATGTAACTGTAAATTCAGGCGTAATCTTGTCAGCCGGAACATACGGCTTAAATTCGTCTTTCTTCATTAGAAACCTCCAAAATAATTTTATGCTTTACTATATTAGCATAAAAGAGGCTTGTACAACAACTGTTTTTTACAAAATAATACTTATTACCACTTTTTACATATTTATAATTAAAATATTAATAGTATACAAATACACCAATAACTATGAAAAACACACTTCACGAATTTCTCAAGTTATCGCAACAGTAGTTAAGGTCTTGTGCAAGCACAGACTTTGACTCGTTGCTCACATAAAAAACAAAATCAGTTATATTTGTATGATATAATTAAACAAGTTTTCTTATTTATATCACACAAATATAACTGATATCTTTATTTTATATTAAATTTATATATTAAAAATATATCATACTTCTATTATATACCACTCATATCCATTTACTATTGTTGTATCTTTGTATTTCATCTCTCGTACAAAATCAGACTGATATGTTTTATGAACATGTCCATGTATAAAATACTTTGGTTTATATGTATCAAGAATTGTATTAAATGCTTCAAAACCTTTATGTACATGGTCTTTGCCATCATTTATTCCTGCTGCCGGTGAATGTGTTAAAAGAATATCAATCCCTTTATTTTTCTTTAATTGAAACCACATTCTTGATACCCTGTGCTTCATCTGTATCTGTGTATACTGATTAACTCCCTTTTTATATCTTACAGAACCCCCTAGTCCCATAATCCTTAGTCCATTATAAACATAAATCTTGTCCTCTATACAGATACACCCTTCCGGTGGTGTATCACTGTAACAATCATCGTGATTGCCTCTTATATATAGTATTGGCACTTTTGCAAATGAAGCAAGAAAAGATAAATATTGTGGCTTTAAATCTCCTGCTGACAATATCAAATCAATTCCTTCTAACTTTTCTTTTTCAAAATAATCCCACAGATACTTTGATTCCACATCAGCAAGTATCAGTATTTTCATAATTCTCCTCATTTCCAAGCAGTTCTTTAACACTATCAAGTCCCCACTTATCTGTAAAAAACAATAAGTGGGCGTGATGACTTGTCTTTATTAAGATGAGTGTACTACTTTATTAAAAAATTTTGTTATATAATGCCTTGCGCCTTTATAATGTTTTCTGCGTCATCTTCCATAATGTCGGTAGTTGGGACTTCGCCAATAACATTTTCAAGCAACCAATTCATTGTAATAATCTGCTCTGGTGTTAATACATTTCCCTCTTTATTCTTTTGTACACCATTCTGGTCATAAAGCTCACCTTCAAATAACTCAAAATCACCTTTACTTATTATATCTTTAAACACATTAACAATTCTTTTAGTTTCTGTTGGTAATTTACTTGAATATATAACATCAATTACACCTGCTGACATTCCCCACCAATAATTAAGTGCCTTGATGTTATCTTCATCTTCTTCCTTATTCCAAGAACCACTCATTACACTTTGTATAAGCTTTTCATAAAATACACCCCAATGCCATACAGGCATAGCAAGGTGTTGTGTATGATTTTGACTTGTTACATAATACAGTCCAAACTTTCTTGTACTACACTGTGGAGTTATCATATCTCTATCTGAAATAACTTTTATACCTTGTTCTTCAAACTTTTTCTTATAGTCATTATTCTTTACACATGACCATTCAAGATAAATCTTAGCTTTAGGATTGACAAACCTTGCTCCTAGTGCAAAAGCATTAATATTTGACATTTCTCCATACACTGGATACCCTGCTACATATCCTATCTTTGAATTATCTGACAATGCTCCTGCAATAATTCCCATTAAAAACTTAGCTTCATACATTCTTGCGTAATATGTTCTTATATACTTATGAGAAGTATTAAGAGAACAGTTAAGTATCTTAACTTCTGGGTGTGCAATCGCCGCTTTAAGACTTGCCATAATCATAGCCGGTGATGTTACACATATCATATCTGCGTTGTCTTTTATAAGTGTTTCAATTGCATTACTATCATCTTTTTCTGGTTCAACATTAGTTATACTTGTTGTTTCAAGTTGTGTGCCAAATGTATCTTCTATATACTGTCTTCCAAGCTCATGTGCATAACACCATTCTGACTCTTGTGGTGTTTTATCGTATACAAAACCAATCTTAAGCTTCTTATTGCCACTTCCTGATTTTGGTAAAAGATAACTTAATATATTCTTTTTAGGCGCATTAGCTGGGTCCATCTTTAAATCAACTGCACTATTTTCTGCAAGAAGTTCAAATTCTGCCCAAGTCTTTGCAACATTTTTTGACATCTCGGCAGGTGACATATTCTTAACACAATCATATCCATGAATATGAATAAATCTTAAATATGCGTCACCTATTGGATAATCAAACTTATCTCCTCCACGCATTTCAAACGCATTTTTAAATGTTATAAAACTTGCGACAAGGTCTTGCTTCGCATATTCTTCCATTGGCACACCTTTTTTAATGCCTGCAAGCTCCATAAGTGTTGGAAAACTTCCCACATTACTAAAATATATATCATTTAACTTTGTACAGTTATAAAAATCCATAAATTCATAATAAATCTTTATATCTGGGTCATCGCTTTTTTTCGGCACTTTTCTTATTACTTCCGCTGTAACAGTTACAGCATTAAAATACTTTAGTACACTTACTCGTTTATTTCCTTCAAGTACATAGAATTTGTTCATATACTCATACACTTTGATAGGGTCTCTTATACCTTCGTTTTTTTGACTATCACTTAAACTTGCCCACTTAGCTGCAAACTCTGTTCCCCAGTCAAGTATTGGCATAAAATTATCTGCAAATGCGTTAGTTCTTCCTACATTACAAGTTCCTACAACAAGCCTTAAAGGTATCTGGTCTTGACCTAAGCTAACTTCTGAGTCAATAGCTGACTCATCAACAAGGTTTTCAAGAACTGGTAAATATGGATACTTGCCCTTGTATACACACGCATGGTACTCTTTCTTTCCTATTTTTAATGCACTTTGATAATCCTGTACTGACATAAAATTTACCTCCTGACATTAGTTTTATCTAAACACATGTAAAATAATCTTATGTACATTAATTTGTAATTATATTAACAACTTTTAGTAGCGCCTGCAATAATAAATATTATAAATTTCAGACTTCGTTAATATTTCCACATTTAGGGCACACATTACCCTTTTCTGCGTCAAATATATAGCCACATCTTACGCAACATATAACTTCACGTTCTTCTTTTGCAAGATACTCAATGCTTCTAGAAATTGGCTTTTCTTTTAAGTACTCTATAAAATCCTTAAGCGAGCTTACAAAATGCTGCACCATCTGTTCACCTGATGAAAACTTTGGAATTGATGATATTTTCACTTTACCAACACCTGCATAATCCACAAATACACCTTTAGATAACAGTCCCTTTTCTATATAAATGTCATTAATATCCCTGACATTTAACACACCAGACGACAAGCCTTGACTGTAGTAAATATTATCTGGTGTTAAGACAAAGCCTTTCTTTCCATTAGAAGTCCTTGAAGTGTCACAAACTGTTATAGGATATTCAAATTGATTAAGCCCTGCATATGATGACATTGCATTGTCCACAGCATATTCTTCATCATCATCAAGTTTACACATATATAAATTGTCGTAACTATCATTATAGTCCATATCTTTTGCGAATTTTTCTATAAGACTTTTACACTCCTCTTTTTTTAATTCTTCAAGATGGTCTGTTATTTTCCCTAAAATATCAACTTTAAGCTCTGGAAGAAATGGCTCTTGTGATATTTTCTCATAAGCATCTATAGCCTCATCAAAACTTAACTTTGCCAAATCAGGACAAATCTGCTCTATTGCTATTGTATCTTGCTTTTTTAACTTTTCGTGGTACTTATTTATAAATGGCTCTGATACATCACTATCATAATCTCCATTAAGCAGTACATCATAAATATCCCTTATCGAATTGTCAACATTGTTTATTATATTCTTAATATCATTAATTTGTGAATTTTTCCACAATTGGTCTAGCTTATTTTCATAAACTAAAGAAATGTCTTCTTTATTATTTCCTATATTACTTTTCATAGCTTCATAAGAACTATCATTATCTGACAACATATTATATAAAGAATTATTTGAATATCCCTTTATTTTTTCTTTATATTCATTATACTGTTTTCTAGTAATTCTTTGTGGTATTTCTTTTGTTAATTCTTCAAGCTCTTTCTTTCTTTTGCCATTAAGCCAGTTAAAAAGTGTTTGAAGAAATGGCTTTTTTATTTTGTCAACACAATCTTTTTTAGAAATATCTTTATAAGCCTGCACCATTTCATTATATCCAGCTTCTTTTACAGAAACTATTTTTTGAGCAATGTCTTTTTCTTGTTTCTTTTCTAGCATCTTATCAGACAATGTCTTATATTTTTTCTTAAAATTATCATCAAGGGCACTATCATTTACAATATCTTCACCAAAGTTTTTTATTTCTTTTTCTGACATTTTAGCTATATCAGTTATAAACTTTTTATCATCACCTTTTAACGCAGTTTGTGTCAAATGTTTTTTATTATTGGCTCTTTTTTTAACATCCTTTTCTGTCTGTACATCATTATCACTACTATCTGAATTATTTATTTTACTGTTGTTTTCAGATATATCGCTATGTCCGATTTTTTCAACATCTGAATTAGCTTTACTATCAATATTATTTACACCATCAGCAACTTTTATTGTATTATCATCAGCACTTATATCATTTTCAACATCAGAATAATTTCTATGGCGTTTCTTTTTCTTTTTTCCATACTTTATCATACTGTCAAGTTCAAAATGCTTTTTAAAGAACTTCTTAATATCTCCTGACAAAAGATTACGTCTTTTCGTTTCTTTTTCTATAACTGGGCCGTATTTTTTTGAATTTTTGTTAGAATAAAAGTCTGCGTCCATTCTAGCATTTAACTGAAAAATCTCTGCATCTGGGTGACTCTTAATATCGTCACACACTTCTGAAAGCATACGTTTATCAAGCTGTTCTCTTTCTTGCTCCTCTTGTTCAACTTGCTCTGGTGTCATTGGCTCATAATCAGCTTCATATACATTAAAGTTACAGTTAGATACTCTCCTGCCAGCCTTTCCCATTACGTCTATGTAATCTTCGTAAGCTTCTTCATCGCCATCAAAATCAAGCTTATATATATCACCCTCTGCTAAGAGTAAATCAGGTCTTGGCGTAAAAAATACTGTACATTCATTACAAGTATAAGCTCTTGCAAGATATACATTTCCCTCATCTGTTTCTATTTTCTTTTCAGTCCCTTGTGGATAAACTGTCATATACAGTACCCCTGCACATATAGGACATTTATAAGGAGAAGCATAAAAGCCTTTTCCTAGTCTTTTTCTATCTCGTTCTTTTTTCGATAATTCGCTATATTTAAACGACTTCTTATCCTTTTTCCAGACCATATTGTGCCATAGTCCCATCTTTTTTCTTTTAGAGGTGTCAGCATCTTTTTCGTTTTTTTCAACTACTTCTTCAATGTCTTCATCTTCTTTGTCAATATCTTCATCTCTGCCATTTTTTATAGTTGGCTTTACATTTCTCATCTTATCAAGAATAAGTTGAATAACATCTTCATATACAAGAAGTATTCCATTAGAATAAAATCTGCACTTATCTTTTTCAAGTTCAGCTGTTACGTTAATTTCAGAAAATACATTATCTAAAATTTTCTTTAACTGCTTGTAATTTTGATTAACTGTAAGTCCCTTTATTTGGTTCCATTTTCCAAAAATATACAATAAAACATTAAACGCATTTTCAAGTAAGGCATTATTACACATAAGCCTTGCATTATCCACGTTAAAATCCATATCAACAATAGTATTTACCACTTTTCTATTGTCAAAACTAAATACAAGTGACCTTCTTTTACCAGGCAGAATAATATTGTTATTCTTAATTACAATAATTTCAAGCCACTCAATATCTGCCCCCATTACATTTATTGTCTTATTAAATGCTGCTTTAATTGTAGCGTCTGCCTTTAACTGTATCATTATATAGTCCTTTCTTGTTTTATTTGTTGACTATAATATGATATACCATTATTTAACTTTTATCAATTAATCTCTTATTTAACTCGCTTAAATAGTATATGAGCTATAATAGCACTTATAAGCTCTGTTACCCAAAAGGCGTTCCAAACTCCATTTGCTCCATATATAAGACTTGCTATAAATGCTACCGGAAGCATTATAATTACATATCTGCAAAGTGAAATAATAAGTGATGGCATACCTTTTCCAAGTCCCTCTAATGCGCCAGATGATACAACAGATACTGTAGATACTATAAAGCCTGCACTTATAATGCGAAGTGCTATAGCTCCTATGTTGATAGTATCAGTATTTATTGTAAATAACGCAATAAGCTTTGTTGGTATACTTAAGCATAAAATAGTACCAACTGCCATTATTGCAACTACTAGAGCAAGTGCCGTATTATATATTTTATGAACTCTTTTATGCTCGCCCGCTCCATAATTATACCCAATAAGTGGTCTCATTCCCTGTACTACACCATTTGCTGGCAAATAAAGGAAAGTTTGAAGTTTATAGTATACTCCTAATATAAATACATAAACTTGAGAATATGATGACAAAATAATGTTAAGTACTGATACTTGAAGTGATGGAAGTGCCATATTAAGACTAGCTGGTATTCCTACTGAGTACAATTTACCACATATACCTTTTTCAAGCTTTATATACTGTCGTTTGTATTTTACTGGTATTGGTCTTAGTTTATACAATACTAAATACATAATTGCGCACGTTGTCTGTCCTATTCCGGTAGCTAACGCCGCCCCTTGTATTCCCATTACTGGAATAAAGCCTATTCCAAATATCATTATCGGGTCAAGTACTATATTTACAATACACCCTGTCATCATACACACCATAGAAACCTTCATTCTTCCTACTGCTTGAAATGTCTTCTCAAACACAAGTTCCCATGCAAGTATTACTGAAAATGCAAACGCAATATTTGAGTATTGCACCCCTAAATTAATAACATCTGTATCTGATGTAAACAGCTTTAAAAATGATGGCATAATAATTATACTTACCACTGTAAAGATAACGCCATGAATAGTTGCAAGAAACATTCCTTGACTTGCAGCTTTATTTGCCATTTTATTATTTTGAGCACCCATATAAAATGATATTAAAGAATTAATTCCTATTCCAAACCCTACCATAACTGAATTGATAAGATTTTGTACTGGAAATACAAGCGATAATGCTGTCATTGCATTTTCACTTAATTTTGCTACGAATAAACTGTCCACAATGTTGTAAAGTGAATTAACCATCATTGATATTACCATTGGAAGTGCCATTTTTAAAAGTAATGGTAATATCTTATCTTTTTTCATATAACTCTGGTCCATGTTTTCTCCTATCTTTTTCTTAATTTAGATTTTATGACGCAAAAAAGCCACATGACTGCTATTTAACAGCCATGTGGCGAAAATAGAACTATATTAAAATCAATTAATATACGCATCTAGAAAAATCCACATAAATTTTATGAATGGATAGTATCACAAAAATATTTATTTGTCAAAAGTGAAATAAATATTACAGCAAATTTCTTTTAAATAAACTTTTATCAAAAAAATATTGCTATAAGTAATTAATAATTCTTTCTAAAGCCTCTTACATCGTCATTATAACCTATGCTTTCATAGAACTTATGAGCATTTTTTCTAAAACCTGACGATACAAGAATAGAATACTCACAGTTGTTGTCATGTGCATAATTGTCAAGCTCCTGCATTATCTTTTTGCCAACGCCAAGCCCTCTTAAATCTTGTGATACAATAACATTTTCAACAACCATAAAGTTCCCATCTAATGCCGTTATAATACAGCCCATTGCTGTGCCAACAAGCTTATCATCAATTGAAGCTTCTACAATATAATAATTATCTTTATCTTTTATCTTATTATAATTCGCTTCAAAGTTACTTATACTACACTCACCCGGTACAAGCTCTTTACATAACTCTACCATCTGTGCAATATGTTTATCATTAAATTTACCTATCTTTACATTATCTTTATTCATAATTTATATTATGGGCGAAGTCCCATACCACCTTCAAGTGTAATTGTTTCACCGTTCATATACTTGAAATCTTCTGACGCAAGTTGAACACATACTCGTCCGATTTCTTTTTCAACATCACCATAGTGACCTGCTGGTGGCATTTTAACGTTTTCTTTGAATGCCTGTGGATAAGCCTTTTCAAAGTTCTCAAGCTGTGCTGTCCATGCAAGTGGGCAGATTACATTAGTGTTAATTCCATCCTTACCCCATTCTGTAGCCGCAACTCTTGAAAGTCCTCTTATACCTTCTTTGGCAGCAGCATAAGCACATTGACCAAAATTACCAAAAAGACCAGCACCAGAAGCAAAGTTAATGATACTTCCCTTAGTTTCCTTTAAATATGGATAACAAGCCTTCATATAATAAAATGCTGCATAAAGCCCTGAATAAATAGCAAGGTCAAATTGTTCTGTTGTATGGTCATTAATTGTAACACCAGAAGCTGAAGCCTGTGCATTATTAATAAGTACATCAATTCTTCCAAATGTATCAATTGCTTGCTTTACTACATTGCCTACAACTGCTTCATTGTCTGCTCCTGCACTTACATCTGCTTGTACTGGAAGCACCTTTATTCCATAAAGTCTTTCAAGTTCTTCTTTTGCATCTTCTAACTTCTTTACATTTCTTCCTGTTAATACAAGATTTGCACCCTCTTTTGCATAAGCTGTTGCAATACCATAACCAATTGAACCGCAGCTTCCATCACTTAATACTGCTCGTCCACCACCTGTAATAATAGCTGTCTTACCTGTTAAAAATCCCATAATACATTCTCCTATAATTTACTTTGTTTAATCAATTAAATATTTAACCATTTAAGCTTTACTTTTAATACAACTATTTATTCTAATACTATTCAATATCATAAAATACATTATTCCATTTGTTCAAGTTCAAATATGTATAAATACTCTATATCATTTATCATGTTTTAATCTGACAATACTTATATAAGTGTACCAAATTCTATGTAAATTTACAAGGCATTTTGTCAATAGTCAGTATTTTTTCTCAATAAATAGTTAAATAATATTATTTAATGCTAATTTTTCCATAACTCTTTGTTATACCTGAAACTTTTCTACCATGTGAACCATTGTCTGAACCTGCGCTGATTGTTCTTCACTTATTGCCGCTGTTTCTTCTGATGAAGCTGAGTTATTATCAACAATTTCTGCTATATGTGAAATATTCTTATCAATTAATTGTATACTTTCAACCTCTTTGCCAAGCGACTCTGCTATTTCAATCATCTTTTCTGTAGCTCCTTTAGCTCCTTGCATTACATCTGTCATATTAGCTTCCGTAGCATCAGCAATTACAATTCCTTTATCTACTGCGTCAATAGTGTTTTGTATCAATCTTGTTGTTTCTCCTGCTGCCTGTGTTGACTGTTCTGCAAGGTGCTTTACTTGCTCTGCTACAACTGCAAAGCCTTTGCCCGCTTCACCTGCTCTTGCTGCTTCAATAGAAGCATTTAATGATAAAAGATTAGTCTGTTCTGCAATATCTTCAATAACTTCAATAATAGAATGTATTTCTTTTGAACATTCACTAATTTCATTGATAGCTACCTTTAACTCTTGCATTTTGTTATTGCCATCTTCAACAACCTTAGCTGCCTGCCTTGAAATCTCTGCTGTTTCCTTTGCTTCGTTTGCCTTTTCCTCCATGCTCTTAGCTATATCATCAATCATTACCGTAGTTTCTGCAATCTTACTTGCTTGTATTGTACAGCCTTCTGCCAAATCTGATGAAGCCGTTGCAAGTTGTTCTGAGCCACTTCCAATCTCTCCCGCAGCATTTTGAATAGTGCTTAAAGTCTTTTTAGTATCAGCAATAATCTTAATCATCGACTCTTTAATCTTAACAAATTCACCTACATATTCTTTAGTAATCTCTACATTATAATTACCTTGCCCCATCTGCCCTAGCACTTCTGAAAGCTCTGATATCATATTAGTAAAATTATTATTCATAAAATTAATAGCACCGACCATCATACCAACTTCGCTGTCATCTTCCTTTAAATCCATATTATTTACAAAATGACCTTGTGCTAATTCTCTTAATTGGTCAGATATCTTAACAATAGGTGCAAGAAGTTCTTGCTTAGAAAATACAACCATTGACCTTATTCTTTGCACTATAAATAAAAATGCAACAATAAACATAACCATACTTACATACATAGCAATATTAAACTTGCTCTTTGTACTTGACATACGGCTTTGAATATCTTGTATACAAGAATCAGTGCTTGAATTAATCTCTTTTACAACACTTGCATAGTCATTGCCAAATACATAGCCTTGAGCTTCTGTTAAGTTTCCTTCTTGAACTTTACTCATTGCATTTTCTTCAATAGGTACAAGATTATTTGACATATCAGCTATATGTTCAAGCTGTTTCCATTCACTGTCTTTTAGATTGTTAGCTTTAAGTCCAGACCATGCTATATCTCTATTCTTATCTTCATTAAGTTCTTTCATATAGTCATTATAATACGTCTTATCACCTGTCGCTGCATAGCCTTGTACTGATGCTGTAAGTAACTTAGAGCCTAACCTATACTGATTAAGATACATAGTATTTTCTAATTGCTCTTGTGATACTCTGCTAAGTCCTATATTACTACCAATAAATACAAAAAGTAATATAATACCAATTGCTACCATTATACAAGTTTGCCTAACATTCCTATCTAACCTTTTAGATTGACCATTGCTAAATTGTTTTATGTTTTTGTCTTCTTGTTCTTTAGCAGCCTTCATAACACCATCTCCTTTGTCTTTAATCTAACCACATTATCATATATACTCTAACACTTTACATCTTTTAATTTTTATATACTAATCAAGTTAATCTACTTGACATATTCAAATATCTTTTACAAATATATAATATTTTCCAATTCTATTTTTTTAATTTTTCACTACTTAAATATATTAAATGCCAAAAAACATTTTTTAATATAGTTAAATTTAATAATTTAACACAAATAAATCTTTCAATTACCTTTTAATACTCTAACACTATTAAATAAGTCTAATACTTTTATTGTATAAATTAATTTTATGTTCTACCAAAATGTGTCAGAGTCTTTATAACTCTGACACACTCAAAACTTATTAATATTATCTTATAAGCTAGTATTGCTTAATTATATTTATCAAATTTACTTATTATCTTTATTATCATTATAAGCTTTCTTAGCTTCTGCTATTCCAGCTTTAACTCCTGCAAGTCCTGCTGCTGCTACTTCCTTACCTACTTTAGCAGCTTCTTTACCAATCCTTGTAGCTTCTTTTGCAACCTCTTTACCTACTTTTGTAGCTTCTGCTGCGACCTTTTTAGCCTTTTCCTTAATCTCATCTGAATCTGATGAATCTTCAACTTCTCCTTCACAAACTTCACAAGCTTTATCTTCTTTAAACTTTAATGCTGCCTGTGCTGCTGCAAGTCTTGCAATAGGAACTCTAAATGGAGAACAGCTTACATAATTAAGTCCAGCTTTATGACAGAATTCAATACTTGATGGGTCACCGCCATGCTCGCCACAAATACCACACTTTAATTCTGGGCGTGTACTACGACCTTTTTTAACAGCCATCTGTACTAATTGTCCAACACCATTCTGGTCTAATCTTGCAAATGGGTCTGACTCATATATCTTACTCTTGTAATATGCGTCAAGGAACTTACCTGCATCATCTCTTGAGAAACCAAATGTCATCTGTGTAAGGTCATTAGTACCAAATGAGAAGAATTCAGCTTCCTGTGCTATCTCATTAGCTAATAAAGCGGCTCTTGGAATTTCAATCATAGTACCAATCTTATACTTGATATCAGAGTTCCTTTCCTTCTTAACCTGCTCTGCTGTTTCAACAACTACATCTTTAACAAACTTTAATTCTTTTCTTTCACCAACTAAAGGTATCATAATCTCTGGAACGATATCATAACCATCTTCCTGTGCCACTTCAATAGCAGCTTCCATTACAGCTCTTGTCTGCATTTTTGCAATCTCTGGATATGTTACCGCAAGACGACAACCTCTATGTCCCATCATAGGGTTAAATTCGTGAAGTGCATCACAAGTTGCCTTAATCTCTTCTACTGATATACCCATTTCTTCTGATAAAGCCTTGATATCCTTTTCTTCTGTTGGAATAAATTCATGAAGAGGTGGGTCTAAATATCTTACTGTCATTGGTCTTCCTTCAAGGGCTTTATACATCGCCTTAAAGTCAGCCTTTTGGAATACAAGAAGCTCATTAAGTGCTTCTTCTCTGCCTTCAAGTGTCTTAGAAAGTATCATTTTACGAATCTTAGGTATTCTGTCATCACCAAAGAACATATGCTCTGTACGACAAAGACCAATTCCTTCTGCGCCGAGATTTACAGCATTCTTAGTATCTTGTGGTGTATCTGCGTTAGTTCTTACACCAAGCTTTCTAAAGCTGTCTGCCCAATTCATAATCCTTTCAAAGTTACCACTTACAGTTGCTTCAACTGTCTTAATATCTCCATCATATATCTTACCTGTAGAACCATCAAGAGAAATGTAATCTCCTTCTTTGTAAGTGTGTTCTCCAAGTGTAAATGTCTTAGCTTCTTCATCAATAACGATGTCACCACAACCTGATACACAACAAGTTCCCATACCTCTTGCAACAACGGCAGCATGGCTTGTCATACCACCTCTTACAGTAAGAATACCTTGTGAAGCGTGCATACCTTCAATATCTTCTGGTGAAGTTTCAAGTCTTACTAATATAACTCTTTCACCTCGTCCACCTTTACCTGCTGCCTTTGCATCTTCAGCATTGAAGTAAATCTTACCAGCAGCAGCTCCTGGTGATGCTGGAAGTGCTTGACCAATAACTTCTCCATTCTTAAGTGCTTCTGCATCAAACATTGGGTGAAGAAGCTGGTCAAGTGACTTAGCATCTATTCTAAGAACAGCTTCTTCTTTTGTAATCTTACCTTCATCTACAAGGTCACAAGCTATCTGAATAGCTGCTTGAGCTGTTCTCTTACCATTTCTTGTCTGAAGGAAATATAACTTACCTTCTTCAATTGTAAATTCCATATCCTGCATATCTGCGTAATGGTCTTCAAGCTTCATTGCAAGGTCGATAAACTGCTTGTAACAATCTGGCAAATCTTTTTCAAGCTGTGTAATTGGCTGTGGTGTTCTTACACCTGCAACAACATCTTCACCCTGTGCATTGATTAAGTATTCACCATAAATACCTTTCTGTCCTGTAGATGGGTTTCTTGTAAATGCAACACCTGTTCCTGATGTTTCACCCTTGTTACCAAATACCATTGTCTGCACGTTTACAGCAGTTCCCCAGTCGCCCGGAATATCATTCATTCTTCTATATACAATGGCTCTTTCATTGTCCCAAGACTTAAATACTGCCTTAACAGCTTCTATAAGCTGTATCTTAGGGTCTTGTGGGAAATCTTCACCATTCATATTGTCTTTATATACTTTCTTAAACTTTTCAACGAGATTTTTCATATCTTCTGCTGTAAGTTCTGTATCATACTTTACACCCTTCTCAGCTTTCACGTCATCAATAATGCTTTCAAAGAATGACTTTGGAACTTCCATTACAACATCTGAAAACATCTGAATAAATCTTCTATATGAATCATAAGCAAATCTTTCGTTACCCGTCTTTAACGCAAATCCCTTAACTGATTCATCATTCAAGCCTAAGTTAAGAATTGTGTCCATCATACCAGGCATAGAAGCTCTTGCTCCTGAACGTACAGATACAAGTAATGGATTACTTGTATCACCAAACTTCTTATCATTTACCTGCTCAAGCCAACTTAAGGCTTCAAATATCTGAGCTTGTATCTCATCTGTAATCTTCTTTCCACTTTTATAATAATCTGTACACGCCTCTGTTGTTACTGTAAATCCTTGTGGAATTGGCATTCCTAAAACTGTCATTTCAGCAAGGTTTGCACCTTTTCCTCCCAAAAGCGCTCTCATGTCTGCATTTCCTTCATTAAACTTATACACCCATTTAGTCATAACTAGAAGTCCTCCGTTAATCAATTTTTTATTTGTTAAAATTATAACACAATTTATTGAATACTGCAACAAATTGTTTATATTATAATGTAATTTTATTACTTTTATGTGAATTTTTCCAGTTTTTTTTATTTTTTAATGAAAATATTCATTTCAAGCACAAATTAATGATAAATATTTGGTTTTTATCATGTATACGGCATCCTTTACAAATGGACTTAAATGTGGCATTATATTTAAGGAAATTTATGATAAACTCGATTTTTAGTTTATCAAATTATTGCGACAATCGCTAATGTCTTGTGTAAGCACAAACTTCGTCTAATTGTTCGCATAAATAAATAACAGACAGATATGTATATTATATGCAGAAAGGTGTTTTAATATGAATAATTTACCAAAAGACCCTGTAATGTTACTTAGCTTTACTAATACTCAATTAAGAGATAATTTTGCTAACCTTGAAGAATTTTGCAAGGCTTATATTGTTAATGAAAATGATATTGTAAATACACTAAAGAATATTGATTATGAATATGATAAAAGTGTTAATCAATTCATTTAAGATTATCACTACTATTTTAGTTTATACAAAGAATTTGTATTCTTTCTAATACAATGATAAGAAATACATCCCACTAGTTTCTCAAGTTATTACGGTAGCTGTCAATGTCTTGTGCAATCACTTACTTTGACTTGTTGTTCGCATAAATTAAGTCCCACACTTATTTATCATAATAGAAGTGTGGGACTTTTATAGTTTTAAAAATAATAATATCAACTATTTTCGTGACTTTCAGCCCCACAGCAAGTTATGAAGTTTTTCACCACTTATTTATAACTTATTTTGTTTCTATAAAAAACTCTTTTGCAATATTTTCTAATTGCCTTTTTATTTGTGGAAATGGTTGATTTAAGTCGAGTGTCTTTACCCATATCGTATTGCCACTCATTAGATACTTATTATCTGGCGTTATCTGTTCTTGTGTTTTGGCATAAAGAAGCATACCTGCAACATCTCCCGTATTATCTTTGTCAAGATTTTTTACATAAGCAAATATCTGATAGAGATTATCTGAATGTATAGTATTTGTATTATAATTAGTTTGAAATGTATGCTCATAGTATTTCGCATCTATTATCAATGTCTTATTATTATATTTTAGTGTAATATCTGTAATCATCTTAGGAAGAAATTGTATTACTCCATCATCTGTATTCCACTGTATCTTATCTGGATTAGCATTGTATTCAGGGTGATGGTATCTATAATATTCTAAGATGAACTTTTCATAAATGCTGTGCATTGCTCTTTCATCAATAAAAGTCGCTAATTTTATATCACCTTTATCAGTTGACAATATAAGCCCCGTAAGTACTAAATAACATATATTTATTAACATCTTATAATTTTGATTATTTCTTTGGTATCTTATGTTTTGCCATTGTATTTTATTTATATCAATATTATCTATACTATTAAAAAACACAAGATTTTTCTTCAAAATTACCTTGTGTTTTGCTTTTACTGTATCTTGTTTTATTAAAATTTGCATTGTAGCTTTTAAGATTTGATTTAGTAAATTATTTTCTGACAGCTCATCATATTCGCAAGCTAATTTATTACTGCATTGTACCCTATCTTTAACAGTCCCATAAATGTCTAGCTTTCCCCTAAGTACTGACAAGCTTTCTGATTTTCCTATATACTCTTTATGCAAACCATGCTTTAACTGACTTGCAACGCCTTTTCCCAATATTGCAGAAAACATATCATGTATATTTTCAAAATCTTCTGTCTGTATCATGTCATAGTTAGCTTGATTTAACGTGTGAAATGAGTATGCAAGCATATAGTATATATTTTTTATTAAAATGCCCTTGTCATTAATCATTATCTAGCACTCCCATTAAAATGTCTTTCCATTTCAGCAATTTACTAGGCTCGTCAAACCAATACTCCTCTAGCATAGGAATAATATCATACTCCACCACAGCCCTTAACCACTCACAGCTATATTTTTCTTGATTACAAAAATAACTATGACCAATTAAAAAGCCTTTTCCAAGTGACGGGTCATTTAAAATCTCTTGATTTAACTCTTTTATTTTTTCAATTAATTCTTCAAATGTAGTATCATTAAACTCTTGTATATAATTTTGAAACATTTCCGAATTAAAGGCTGGCTCTATTTCAAAAAAACTAAATCTTCGTCTTAACGCATAATCAATTAATGAAAGGCTTCTATCTGCGGTATTCATCATACCTATTATATAGATATTTTCTGGCACAGAAAATGGTAATCCATTATAAGCCAATGTCAATGCTTTTCCCCTGTAGTCTTTTTCAATCAACATAAGCAATTCACCAAATATCTTACTCATATTTCCCCTATTGATTTCGTCAATTATAAAGAAATAATCCAAATTGGGATTACCTTCTGCTTTTTTACAAAAATTATAAAAAATACCATTTTTAAGTTCAAACTCACCATTGCCATTAGGCTTATAACCCATAATAAAGTCTTCATAAGAATAGTTTTGATGAAATTGTATCAGCTCAACCCTTGAACTATCTTTAACTCCCATAATAGAATATGCCAGTCTTTTTGCGATAAATGTCTTGCCAACACCAGGCGCACCTTGTAAAATTATATTTTTCTTATTAAGCAAAAGTCCCTTTAATGCTTCATATTTTCTAGGACTCATATAGACTTCTGATAAAAAGTCTTCCTTATTATAATAGTATTCTTTTATAACATTTTTTTCGTTGCTATTGTGTTGTGCTATAATATTTATAATTACATCATACTCACCCTTTGTAAGTCCGAAAATATATCCTTGTTGATTTACAAAGTATTCCATCTTTTCAAGCTCTGGTGTAGCTTTTAATATTTCACAATCAATAGGCGTATCAATATCATTTTCTTCAAAATAAAGTGTCTGTCTGCCATTTTTATTTTTATTAACTAACTCTGCTAACCCAACTACTTGATTTATAGGGCTAGGAACATAAATAATTAACTTATCTCCTGCCTTTGCGTCAAGAAAATTCTGAAATTGCGTTGCTTTGTCACCACTATTATTATACTCAATATAATTTTCCCAATCATAATCGTCAACATTTTCTGGACTCCAAAACTTAGGATTCATATTAAGCCACCAGTAATTGATATTATTTTGACAATTATTTGCATATAGATTAACCTTCGAAAAATCATAATCTTTTAATGCTTCTGCTAACTTTGGCTTTAACTTCCAAATAAAAGTGCCATCTTTTTTGTTAGCATTTTGACCAGTAAAAAGAACAGGCCAATATTTCTTTTTGCCGTCAAACTCCAATCCAAATACTTTGTAACCTGTTTTATTTACAATGCGCTTGGCTAGTGAGGTTGCAACATTGTTATAAAAATTATAACTTTCTCCATACTTTACCGACAACTGCTTACAACTTGCCATTCCGCCATAGTCTACCATTCTATAAAGTAGTTCTAGGCTATGCTTATCAAATATTTCTTTATCTTTAAAAAGCTCTTTCCACTGTTTTACTGTAATATTAGACTTAACATTTCCACCAATCCAGTTATTCTTTTTGACATTAGTCATCAACGCACCTCTCTGTGTATATTAAATTTTATCTATCAAATAAATATTTTTCACATTATATATAATATGAATTACGTTTTATTATTTATATTTTATTATTTAATACCTTATTATTCAACCAAAAACTTTTTTCTATTTTGGAATTACAATATAGTATATAAACAATAAATGCACTATAAAAAACAATGAGCTATATTCATATGACAATATCGAACATTTTTATTCGATAATGGCATACTATATAGCCCATTGTTCTTTTTCTAATATATGTGCTTATATACAGCTAAGAGCTTCAAAAACTAAATATGCAAAAACTCACATTATTAATTAGCTCCACTTACTGCCTTTGCTTCAAGTTTGTCACCATCAACGTCGATAAGAATATCATCACCAACATTGATATCGCCCTTTAATATAAGTTTGGCAGCAAGAGTTTCTACTGTCTTTTGAACGTATCTCTTAAGTGGTCTTGCACCGTACATTGGGTCGAAACCGTTGTCAACTATATACTTTTTAGCTGTGTCTGTAAGTTTAACTTTAAGCTCCTTATCAGCAAGTCTTCTGTTGACATCTTTTATAAGAAGGTCAACAATTCTTTCAATGTTATCCTTTGTTAAAGGCTTAAACATAATGATTTCATCGAGTCGGTTAAGAAATTCTGGTCTAAAGTGAGCCTTTAAGTCATTCATAACCATTTCTTCTGCTTCTGGCTTAATGCTACCATTTTCATTAATACCTTCTAACAAATAAGAAGAACCGATGTTACTTGTCATAATAATGATAGTGTTTTTAAAATCTACTGTTCTACCTTGTGAGTCAGTAATTCTACCGTCATCAAGCACCTGTAAAAGTACATTAAATACATCTGGGTGAGCCTTTTCTATTTCATCAAACAATACAACTGAGTATGGTTTTCTTCTTACTGCTTCTGTAAGCTGACCGCCCTCGTCATATCCTACATATCCCGGAGGCGCTCCTATAAGACGTGACACTGAGTATTTCTCCATATATTCGGACATATCAAGTCTTACGATATTACTGTCATCATCAAAAAGACTTTCGGCTAACGCCTTAGCAAGTTCTGTCTTACCTACACCTGTTGGACCTAAGAATAAGAATGAACCAATTGGCTTTGTTGGGTCTTTAATACCTGCTTTTGACCTTATTATAGCTTCTGTAACTTTAGTTACACCCTCATCTTGACCAACGACTCTCTTATGAAGTAAATCTTCAAGGTGAAGTGTCTTTTCTCTTTCTGTTTCACTTAACTTAGCAACTGGAATACCAGTCCATCTTGAAATAATCTTTGCAATTTCTTCTTCTGTTACACTTTCGTGTACCAAATCCATACTCTTGCTCTTTACCTTTTCTTCGGCCTCATTTAACTGCTTTTGAACTGCTGGCAACTTACCATATTGAAGTTCTGCTGCCTTTTCAAGATTGTAATCTCGCTTTGCCTGCGCAATCTCATTGTTAATCTGTTCTAATTCTTCCTTTAACTTGCTAATCTGGTCAACACTTGCCTTTTCGTTATCCCATTTTGCCTTTTGCTGTTTGAAATTAGAACGCATTTCTGACAATTCTTTCTGTAAAGCTTCAAGTCTTTCCTTACTTAAATTGTCACTTTCCTTTTTAAGTGCAGCTTCTTCTATTTCTAACTGCATAATCTTTCTTTGAAGCTCATCAAGCTCGGCTGGAAGTGAATCAAGCTCTGTCTTAATCATCGCACAAGCTTCATCAACAAGGTCAATTGCCTTATCTGGAAGAAATCTATCTGAAATGTATCTATCTGATAATGTGGCAGCAGATACTAACGCACTGTCGGCAATCTTTACACCATGGAATACTTCATATCTGTCTTTAAGACCTCTTAATATAGAAATAGTATCTTCAACTGTTGGTTCATCTACCATTACAGGTTGGAAACGTCTTTCAAGAGCTGGGTCTTTTTCAATATATTCTCTGTGTTCATCAAGTGTTGTAGCACCTATACAGTGAAGCTCACCCCTTGCAAGCATAGGCTTTAACATATTGCCTGCGTCCATAGAGCCTTCTGTCTTACCTGCACCTACAATTGTGTGAATTTCATCAATGAAAAGAATTATCTGACCTTCGCTTTTCTTAACTTCATCAAGCACAGCCTTTAATCTTTCTTCAAATTCACCTCTATACTTAGCACCTGCAACGAGTGCACCCATATCAAGTGCAAATATTTTCTTATTTTTAAGAGTTTCTGGAACATCTCCTCGTACTATTCTTTGTGCAAGACCTTCTACTACTGCTGTTTTACCAACACCAGGTTCACCTATAAGTACTGGGTTGTTCTTTGTCTTTCTTGAAAGAATACGGATAACATTTCTTATCTCGTTATCTCTGCCTATTACTGGGTCAAGCTTTCCTTCTTTTGCTCTTTCCACTAAGTCTTGACCGTATTTATTAAGTGTATCGTAAGTAGCTTCTGGATTGTCGGAAGTCACTGACTGATTACCTCTCACTGTTGCAAGCACTGATAAGAACTTATCTCTTGTAATTCCATAAGTCTTAAACAACTGCTTGATTGCCTTATTAGGTGCTGAAATCATGGCAAGCATAAGATGTTCAACTGATACATAAGTATCTCCCATTCTCTTTGCTTCGTCTTCTGCATTGATAAGAACTTTATTCAAATCATTGCTAATATACAACTTAACATTTCCCGATACCTTTGTCTTACCGTTAAGTAATGTCTTTATATTGTCAAGAAATGTTTCCTTGTTAATTTCCATTTTTTCAATAAGATTAGCTATAAGGCTATCTTCTATTGTCATAAGACTATAAAGAAAATGCTCTTGGTCAATCTCTTGATTGCCATAATCATAAGCTATTTTCTCACAATTATTAACTGCTTCAATCGACTTTTGAGTAAACTTATTAATGTTCATAACAAATCCTCCTTTTATTAATATTCCCCACAAATTTATCGTTATGTTTTTTAAAAATTCAAATTTATAAATTGATACGGATGCAACATTAGCTTTTGTTTATCGAATATCAATTATAAATATATGAATTTTCTAGGTTTTAAAGTCTTGAATATGTAAGTTTTTCGCTTTCTCATTTTCTTATTATAAGCTGTAACCTTACTTGTTTCTTTAACTTTAACTAGGTTATAACACTAATTATTAGCACTGTCAAGAGGTGAGTGCTAATTTTTTTAAATTTTTTAATAATATTACTCATTTTACAATTATTACTATTTTCATAGCATTTTTGTACTATTTATGTTATAATATTTACAATATTTTGTTCACAAGATAAAACTATATATTGGAGGGTTTCTATGTTTACAAAAAAAAACACACCAGCAACAACCCATGATTTGCAAAACCTACTTAATGAAATTGACCGATTAGCAGGTGGGGATTATTCCCCCGTTGATGAGAAGCTTTTTTCAAATAGAATATGTGCTGATAAACTTAACAACCTTATAAGTTCGCTTAAGCAATCTAATAATGACTATATTATGCGCCTTAATAGTGTACTTGCTGACCTTTCTGATTTTAATATTATTAAACATATGATTGAAAATATGGATACTCAGACTAGCTCTATTAATTCTATGAAAAGCTTAGGTAACAATCTTGGTATTTCTATTGAACACATTTTTCAATTAATTGCTTCTGTTCAACAAAACACTAATGATATGCTTATTTCGTCACAAACAAGCTCTAAAAATATGTATTCAAGCATTGATATTGTTAATAATTCTACAAAGCAGATAACTGAAATTAACTCTGCTATTCAACATTTTCAAGATAAAATTGATAAAATTAGTGACATTGTTGATATGGTCAAAAATATTGCCCAGCAAAGTAATCTTCTTGCAATAAATGCTTCTATTGAAGCAGCTCATGCGGGTGAAGCTGGAAAAGGCTTTGCTGTTGTTGCTGATGAAGTTCGTAATCTTTCCCAAAACACTACTAGCTCTGCAAGTGATATCGTATCTTATGTTTCTCAATTAAAAAATGATATTAACGACCTTGCAAATTCTATGAACAATACCTGTTCTCACCTTAACAAAGGCACTGATATGGTATCTAAATCTCTAAATGACATTGAAAACATATACAACCAACTTTCTCAGCTTAACAACTCTGTCACAAGCATTTGCAATGACGTGGAAAATCAATCCTCTATAACTAAAGATTTTACCAGACAAGTTGACTTGATGTCTGATAATTATACTTCTCTTTATCAACACTGTATTGATTTTAGTTCTCATATATATAAAGATAGTCGCTATATTGACAAGACTAGAAGTCACATGATTAAAGGTTTTTCTTGTGTAACTTTACTTGATAAACTCCATATTTTTAAAACTGACCACTTTATTCTTTTATGGCGAGTTTATGGAAATATTATTGGACTTGAACACCTTTTATTAAAGCAGGTAAATCGACCTGACAACTGTAAACTAGGAAAATGGCTATCTAGTGTTGATGATACTATTATCACTAATTCACAAGAATTTGCACAAATTAAAGAAGCTCATTTAAAATATCACGATTGCGCAACTAATTCTTTTAAAGCTATGGAAAATGGTGACTCAAAGCTTGCTATTGAATACTTTGAAAAGACTAGAAAATGTTATGAAGTTATGGCACATAGTATTGATGGGCTTATTTTGTATCTTAAAAGAAATGGAAATACTAAAGAATCTATTACCTTGCAACTAGAGTTAGGAGTGAAGAACTCTTAAGATTTAATAAATAGTCTAGAAAATATTTGTTTATAATGTAATTGTTGCATTAATGAAAAGCTATACAATATTTTTATATAAATTTCTATTTATACGATAATTGCTTTAAATGTAAAAATACCATAAACCATAAAAGTATTAGGCTTCTGTTAAACCGTTCATTTGACTAAATATTCAAAAATAGATACTACGATATTTTGGTCACAATACCATCAGTTGACGCAACAGACCGTTGCTCTATCGTACATATTTAAGTTGGGTCAGAATAAGCAAAGCCTTGTAATATGTATTAAAAAGGTCTTTATATCATTGTCAAGTCGACGTTGGAACAGTTGTATGGTAACAGTGCAACAAATACGCATAATCTATTGTTTGATAGAATATTTATTTATCAGACGAAAAACCACAGTTATTTCGGTATGTGGTTTTTCAGCTGATAATTTATAAACGTAGAAATTGTACTTTACTAGTGTATATTTTTTAATTTAAACTTTTTAATATGAAAACTTACCAAAACACATATTCTTTTAATTCGCAATTTTTTATACTAAAATTGGCAAATTGTTCATTTGTCATATCATAAAAATATGAATTAATTACTCTCCCAATTCCACCATGCGCTACTAATAAATATATTTTGTGGTCAGCTTCAAGCTTTATTTCATCTAATAAATTATATACTCTTTGTGCTACATGAAACATTGTTTCTCCACCATCGTAATGTTCTAAGAAATGTGTTTTTGCTTGTGCAAATTCTTTTCCATCTCGTGGTGTTGATTCATATTTTCCAAAGTTTTGTTCAATAAGCCTAACTTCTTCACGCCTTTGTATCCCTGTCACTTCTGAAATATGTCTTGCTGTTTCTGCTGCTCTTATTAATGGTGAGTATAATATTTCATCAATATGTATATCATTATTTCTTATAAATACACCTAATTCTTCTGCTTGTCTATGTCCTAACTTTGTTAATTCTATATCAGTCATTCCGCAGATTTTATTTTCTACATTCCATACGGTCTGACCATGTCGTGTAAAATATATATGTGCCATGCTTTTTACCTTTACTATTAATATTTAGAAGTTAAAATTATCTGGGTCTGAACCAACTTTTGCATCTTTATTAAGTGCATTGATTAACTTCATATCTTCATCAGATAATGTAAAATCAAATACATCGTAGTTGGAAATTATTCTATCTTTGTGAATTGACTTAGGAAGTACTACGATATTGCGCTGCATATTCCAACGAAGTACAACCTGTGCTGGTGTCTTTGAATATTTTTTTGCAAGCTCGATAATTACTGGGTCTTGTAATGTTCTTGCTCCATTACCACCTAATGGACTATAAGCTTCTACTGTAATTCCTAACTTTTGGCTATATTCTACATTTGCAATATTTGAATAATATGGGTGTACCTCTATCTGATTAACTGCTGGAACTACTTCCCATATTTTACTTAATGTTTCAAGATGGTGAATGTTAAAGTTACTTACACCAATTGCCTTTACTTTGCCTGTTTTATAGATTTCTTCCATGTCTTTCCATGCTTTTTCATATCCATTTGCTGGCCAATGAATAAGATAAAGGTCGATATAGTCTGTCTGTAACTTTTCAAGACTTTCTTCAAATGCTTCTTTTGCTCGTCCTTGTCTTGTATCCTCATTCCAAAGCTTTGTTGTGATGAATAATTCTTCTCTTGCTACTCCACAAGCCTTAATTCCATCACCAACACTTTTTTCATTGCCATAAGCTTTAGCTGTATCAATGTGGCGATATCCCGCTTCAATAGCCCACTTTACAGCATTAACAGTATCTTCTCCCGACTCAGTTCTAAACACACCAAGCCCAACTTGTGGAATAGATACGCCATTATTAAATGTAATCATATTGTGTCCTCCGTTATTATTTTTTGTTTTCTTAGAATATGGTTTGGGAATATTATAGCAGAATTTTTGGGGAATTGGTAGTGGTTATTTAGGTTGAAGATATTGGGTTTAAGTTGCCTTTTAAATATTTTATGTGCATCTTATGTTGTTGTTTAACCGATATTAATAAACTTAAAATTGTAAAGTTAAATAAGTTTCAATACATCTTATGTTGTTGTTTAACAGTATGTATCTTGGAACATTTCTCCCTAGATACATACGTTTCAATACATCTTATGTTGTTGTTTAACAAAGACAGAATAAAGGCATTAAAGTACACTGCAAAGTTTCAATACATCTTATGTTGTTGTTTAACTTACTTTACATCTTAAATAGGATATATCTGCACCAGCGTTTCAATACATCTTATGTTGTTGTTTAACAGATATGGGGTTAATTAAGTTTAAGAAAGGCTCTAAAGTTTCAATACATCTTATGTTGTTGTTTAACATGACTTTCCTGTTTTATTTCTTAATATACCATCTGGTTTCAATACATCTTATGTTGTTGTTTAACCAACGCTTTTAAGCCATTCCTTAAAGTATTCCTTTTTCCTATGCCCCTATTTTACACTATTTACCAAAAAATTACCAGCAATTTTTATTATTTTTCTAGTCATTTTAAAAATCATTTGAACCAAGCTTATTTACTAACTTTATGTCACTTTTTCTATTTTTTTAGCTGGTAAATTATGACTTTATTATATATTAAAAAGGTGTAAAATCTTAATATAAGACTTTACACCTTTAAATTTATCCCTACATATTATCTTTTACTTTTCGCACTTCTTCCAATGGAATATCAAAAAACTCGGAAATCATCTCACATGATTTACCATTTTTTAAACAATTCCTAATTAAATCCTTTCTTGCTTCTTTTCTTCCTTCTTTTCTTCCTTCTTTTCTTCCTTCCTCTCTTCCTTCTTCCCTTGCTTCTTCTCTTTCAACTTTTTTTGCAATTTCTTCATTATACTCTAATGTCAACATATTGCGCACCTCCGAACTATGTTTCTTTAAAAAATCAACTAATATACCTTGCTCTATAGCTATATTAACAGCCTTTTTCATTGCTTAATCTAAATTCTTTATTTCTTTTTTGCAATCTTCTACTATTTGTATGAAATGACTATACTGCTCTAACGTATCTTTCTTAGTTACTATTTTATTCTGCGATGAATAACGTATATCTATTACCTTTACTTTTAATTGTAATTTAACTTCACTATTCTCTTTAAAGGCATCTGATAAATTCAAATCTAACTCTGTTACTTTTTTACCATTCTTCTTTAGGTCTTCTTTTCCATTATACAAAACCATAAATTCTGGATTGGGTATTTTTATTAAATATTTCTTATATTATATCTTTTGATGAAATTTAACAGTGTAACACAATTTAAGACTCTTAAATCTCTTGTGTTTCAATACATCTCATGTTGAAGTTTAACAGAACGGTGTCTTTGCTGCAATTAATCTTTAGTGCAGTTTCAATACATCTCATGTTAATGTTTACCCATCACTTTCAAGCCATTCCTAAAAACACCACTTCTTCCTATATCTTTATTCTACACTATTTCTACCCAAATTACCACCCGCTTTTATTATTTTAATAATCATGAAAACTAAAACCATCGCACCATGTCTTATACACAAACAGTATACACACAGTGCGATTGTTTTACTTGAAATTTTATTAAATTTATTAGTGCAAGTTATGATTAATACTTTAATAAATTTACATATATGTTTTGAACTAATTAATTATTGCTAGGCTATTACTGAAGAAGTGAAAGAACACCCTGATTAGACTGGTTAGCCTGTGCAAGCATTGACTGACCTGCCTGCATAAGAATATTGTTCTTGCTAAATTCAACCATTTCTTTAGCCATATCTGTATCACGAATACGAGATTCTGCTGTCTGAGTATTCTCGGCTGCTGTATCAAGGTTATTGATTGTATGTTCAAGTCTGTTCTGTACAGCACCAAGCTGACTTCTTTGAGCAGAGATAAGCTTAACGGCTGAATCAATAGTAGTTGTAGCTTTCTTTGCACTATCCTGTGTACTTAAATCAATATTATTACCATCAACACCAAGTGCCTTTGCACTCATATTCTTAATAGTAAAGTCCATTGTCTGACCTTCATTAGCACCAATCTGCAATGTCATTCCCTTACCTTCACTTGCACTTGCTTTAATTGCAATGAATGTACCTGCTGCTGCTGTACCTGCCGCTGCGTTAGCTGCATTATCAGATACAAGTGTCTTTAGTCCAGTTTTTTGTGTAATAAGATTTGCCATCTTAGCAGCTTCTGCTGCTGCTGGTGCAGCACCTGCTGTTTCTACTATTGTAACATCAGAATATGCCTTCTTATCCATCTTTTCAATTCCAGCTGCTGTTGCAAAGAGGAACTTCTTTCCACCAACTTCAAAAATATTATCTTCTATATTTTCTGTTGAAGCACCTGTATATGCTGCTTGACTAGCTGCATTTAATACAAGTGTATCATCTGTTGCATCTGTTGCTGTAATAGCTGTTACTGCATCTGCTTGTGTAACACCATCCTTCGTTGAGCCTACTGCTGCATGAGTAATAACAGGTTCTTTTGTTCCTGTTGTCTTAGCTTCAAATGTTAATTTATTAGCAGTGCTACTAATTTTGAATGTATCAGCTAAATCTGTTTTCTTTAATTCTGAAAGAATAGCTGAACTTAACTCTGCATCAGTAATACCAGTAGCAGCCTTAGCACCTGCCGCAGTAGTATATCTTGTTCCATCTGCTGCCACAAGATATCCTTTACCATCTGGTGTTTGTTTAGCTGCATCAGTTTCATCTCTTACAAATGTAAAATCAATTGTAATTTCTTTTGCATTGCCATCTCCATCTGTATAAGAAAGTTTATATGTTACTTTATCATCTCCATCTTTACCATCTAAACCTTTAATACCTGTTATTGCATCCGCTTCATAGCTACCTGCTGTACCATCTACTGTTGTAAATGCTCCAGCCTGTGATGACTTATAATCTATACTAGATGAGCCTTCATCAAGAGAACCGTCAAGAAGCTTCATTGTATTAAATTCTGTTGTATCAGATATTCTTGTTAATTCATCTTGTAACTGCTTGATTTCGTTATTAACTGCTTCTCTATCATCATCAGTTTCTGTACCGTTTGCTGCCTGTACTGAAAGCTCTCTCATTCTTTGTAAGATTGAGTGCGACTCATTTAAAGCACCTTCTGCTGTCTGAATAAGTGATATACCATCTTGAGCATTAGTAGAAGCCTGTGAAAGACCCCTAATCTGACTTCTCATCTTTTCTGAAATAGAAAGACCTGCTGCATCATCTGCTGCTCTGTTAATTCTATAACCTGATGATAACTTTTCTGTTGACTTACTAACAGAACTTGTTGTTATATTCATCATTCTATTTGCGTTTAACGCTGACATATTGTGTTGTACTACCATAATTCTTTACCTCCATGTGGTTAGTATTCAAGAAAACTCCGTTTTCTTGTTGCATTAATCTCTATAAATTGGGTTAATGCTTTCATACTTAAAATGTAATAATTTTATTTATAATAAGTACAACCTTGTTACTTCATACATTCCCGGGATGTAATTGTTGCATAAGATACTTTTGACAGGGTTTTATAATTAATCAAATGCAACATATACTAATATGTAGTATTAGGTTATACGTTATTATCCGTTTTCCCTGTTCTTATGCTTTTCTCTCATAAGTATTTGAACAATTTCCTTTTGAGCTTCTGGTGAAATTCCCTTTTCTTTTTTGTATTCTTGTACTTCACCTGAGGCTTTCTTAACTGAACTTCTTACAATGTTCAATTCTTTCGGTGCTTCTATTAACAAATGAATGTTATTAGCTGAACCGCCCGAAAATATAACCTTGATATCATTACCTATATCAATGTACTGTCCTGGTTTTAATGTGAGCTTAAGCATATCCCTACCTCCTTGTTTCCTTTGACATAACTAGTAACTTTAGTCTTTGCCAAAATATCCTTATTAATTGGTGTTTTTCAAAATGCAAAAATTTATAACAAAATGTTGCATTTTTATTTACACCTATTATATCGGACGATGAAATCATAACTTAACCCCTTTTTAAAAATTTTTTTTAATTATTATTACTTCTTAGAATAAAAGTAATAATCTAAATAGTGTATTCTATATAAATTTTTGCAAGATAAATCTAGTTAGGAAAATGTATATTCATATATATTTCATCTTTTTCAAGTTGAGTAATTCCTAGATATCGTTGAGTAATATTATAAGAAGAATGATTATATATAGCCATTAATAGTGCAGGCTGTGTGCCTTGTTTCCATGCGAAAAAACCAAAAGTCTTCCTTAAAGAATGACAACTAATATTTCCAGTAAGATTACATTCGTTAGCGGCTTGTTTGACAATTCTATAAGCCTGTGTGCGATTTAATGGGCGAGAGCGGTCGGTGTGTTTTGTAAATAAATAGTCACACCCTTGAGGCTTTAATTTTAAAAAGAGTTTCTGTAAACATATAAGTAATTTCTTATTAATGGGAACAATATTAGTTTTCCCTGTCTTTTTTTCATTTATAACAATTCTATTTTTAAATTTCTTTTTACTAAAATCATAAATCATGTTCCATTTTAAAGACAAAATATCACTTATTCTTAATGCTGTATTAAGCCCTAACACGATAAGACAGTAATTGCGTGTATTAGGTTTTTTTGTATTGTAAAAGTTTATAAGTGACTTGAGTTCCTTTGTATCTTTAATAGGTTCAGTTATCATATTTATTCTCATTTCTAATTTATTTTTATCAAATACTAATATTGCAAAATACTATTTTGCAACAGTTCTTATGCGATGTGATTACGATTATTACAGACAGTTCAATGTAATTTCAAGCGGAAAATAATTCCAAAAAATAAAAATGCAACATTTTGTTATAGAATGTTGCATTTATTTTTTATATTAACGAAAACCACTTACAATACAAACAAATAAGAAACTTATATTACATACTCACACTGTTTACACAACAATAAAATTCTGTGAAATATTATTAGTATACAAACTAAATACACTATAAAAAAGAACAATTGCCTATATTTGTATGAAAGTATCTAATACATTTATTAGATAATGCCATATAAATATAGGCAATTGTTCTTTTTCTTAATAACCTTGACATTTCCCCCAAATAAAATTATAGTTTAACCATAAATATTTTATAAAAAGATTGGAGATACAAATGAATATTTTTTTCACTCAAACCACAGATGATTATGGAAGTAGTGCTTTAGGACTTACTACCGCTGGCTTTATTGGTATTGTTGCTATAATAATTATAGCTGCTGTAATTGGACTAATCTTTGCTAAGAACCGTAAAAAAACTGTGCGTTTCTCAACTACTCAACTAATAGTTTCAGCAATGGCAATAGCTCTTGCAAGTGTAACTTCCATGATACACCTTTTCAATATGCCAATGGGTGGCTCAATAACTCTTTGCAGTATGTTTTTTATCTCATTAATTGGATATTGGTATGGTGCTCCTGCCGGTATTATGACAGGTGTAGCTTATGGACTTTTACAATTTATCATTAATCCTATATTTTACACTATTCCACAAATGCTTACAGATTATCCTCTCGCCTTTGGTGCGCTCGGAGTATCGGGCTTTTTTGCAAGCAAGAAAAATGGTATGACAATCGGATACATATTTAGTGTAATTGGTAGATACATATTTGCATTTATTTCGGGTTGGATATTCTTTGGAGAATACGCCGCAGACTACAACATGGGTGCAGTCGCTTATTCTCTTGTTTATAATGGACTCTACCTTATTCCAGAAGCCATTATAACAATAATAATAATCAATCTCCCACCAGTAAAAAATGCTCTAAAAACAATAGGAAATTCTATATACAAATAGTATTAAAACTAAACAAACATTTTAATATTCACTCACAACATAAAAACACAAAACAAAAATGGACTGTTGTACATCAAATCTATACAACAGTCCATTTAAAATTATATATTAAAACGAGAATATCGCTGTAAATACACCAGCACTTACTGTTCCCATTATTATACCTGCAAGAAGCACTCCTAAAAGTACAGCTACAACACTTTTCTTAAAGCCAATGTCAAGGAAACTAGCTGCAAGTGTTCCTGTCCATGCTCCTGTTCCCGGAATTGGAATACCTACAAATAATAAAAGTGCAACAAATATTCCTCTGCCTGCCTTTTCCTTAAGCTTCTCTCCACCTTTGTGTCCCTTTTCAATGCAGAAAGTAAAAAACTTACCTATGTACTTCTTATCCTTTCCCCATTCAAGAACCTTTCTTGCGAAAAGATAAATAATAGGTACTGGAAGCATATTTCCTATAACACATACAATATAAGAAGTTATAAGTGGCATTTGCCAACCCTGTGAAAATATAATTGCTCCTCTTAACTCAATCAAAGGTACCATTGATATTAAAAATATCGTAATATAATGTTGTAACATTTAACTCCTCCAAAATTTTTTTATAAACTAAAAATACACTCTGCAAGTTTCTTTTATTTTAGCGACAGTCGCCAAGCTTTTTATCATATTTACTTTGGCTCTTTGCTCGCATAAATAAACAGTCAGTTCATAATACTATACATAATATTAATAGTCAAGCAAATATTCCTATATTAAATATAAATTTATATTTTAT
>UMKP01063775.1_pt1 | contig 28894 bp, 32 predicted proteins | sample 1966341 | NCBI WGS metagenome assembly UMKP01 (sample SAMEA4836179, study PRJEB28245) | human gut metagenome | biome: gut microbiome; material: fecal sample | place: Denmark | collected 2008
ACTCGGCAAACGAGGCTAAGAAAGAAACAGTCCGTAAGCAGTTGAAGGATGCCGGTCTTCCGGATAACTGGCTGGGACGTGTGGACTTGGCTTCGGAAACCTCTATCGAGGATCAAATCAAGGCGCTTTCCGAAGAGTTTACCGGAATCCAGCAAAAGGCGATCGATGATGCCGTGGCCCGTGGTGATTACGCTCCCGGTTCCGTGAATCTTCCGGAGCGTTCCGAGGCGGATTGGGCGAAGCTGATGGATCAGGATGCCGACAAGAGTGCGAATAATCCCGGTGTGGTGAACCTGGGTATTGAATAATCCAAGAAAAGTGTAACGTTATGTACAGAAAAAGAGAAAGAGAATTCCAGTATCCTCCCGGAATTGAAAAGATTATTGAGGATGTGATCGGCGGTGGGACGATTGACCGCCGGGATTTGCGGAACGCTTTGTTCAATGGCAAGTCGTTGGACGAGCTTCCTCCGATCGTGATCGTGGTGAAAGATCCGGAAACGGGATTGTATCATGTGTTGAAAACAGCGTTGGTTTCAGAAGCGGCCGCTGCCGATGCGACAGCGTATAAGGTAGCCAAGAACCATCTGTTTGGTGTGGGTGACTTCGTGACGATTGGTGGAGCTTTGACAGGCGCGTCCGATAAGATCACGGCTATTGATAAGAGTAATGCGGAGTTTGATACGATCACGTTGGAAGCGACTATCGGTGCTGCCGCAAAAGGTCAGGTATTGGTTCAGGCTAAAGACAAACAGGTTGCGAAAGCCGCCAAGTTGCCTTATGATGGCGAATTGGTTGTCACGATGAATAAAGTCGACTTGACTGTAGCCAACCAGCAGTCCGGGTTACTGGTAAGAGGTACGGTAAACGAATCCTGTATGCCGTTCCCGGTAGATAAGGACTTGAAGGCATTAATGTCGTTTATCCGTTTTGTGTAATCCATTAAAATCAGATATATGGAAAGAAGTTTAATTAAGCAAGTGAATAAAAAGAACATGGCGGCCCGTTTGAATACCCGTCATGTGAAACCGGTTGTCTTCCCGAACTTCTTCGGGGTGAAAAGAAAGACCTCGTTGAAGTGGGAGACTCTGACCGGTGAGAAAGGCGCTCCGGTAATGGCAGACGTGATCTCTTTCGACGCTTCCGCACCGCAGAAGACCCGTGAGGTGATCAGCAAGCTGTCCGGCGATATCCCGAAGACAGCCGTCAAGCGTGGCATGAACGAGAGCGATTACAACGAGTATAAGCAATTGGAACGTGACGCGCAAGGTGACGCGGACCAGTTGGCATTGTTGAATCTGGGTTTCAAGGATCAGGATTTCGTGTATAACTCCGTTCGTGCCCGTTTCGAATGGTGGTGTATGCAGCTCATGAGCCGTGCGGGTTTCCATTTGTCGGCAAAGAACAATGGCGGTGTCGTTACGGCTGAGTTTGTCGGTTGCGGTATGCCGAAGAAGAACCAGCGTAAATCTACTACGGACTGGAGTAACGCTACAACGGCCAATGGATTGCAGGATATTGAGGATACGGTTGTGGCCGCTTCTGCCGAAGGGGTGACGATCCGTTACGTTGTAATGCATGTGGCTGATTTCTCTTTGCTAAAGAAACAGAAATCCACGTTCGACACGTTAAAGGCATGGGTTAATTCGTCCTCCAAGATATTGGTGACAAAGAATCTCATCAACGAGTATCTGGCCGAGCAGGAGATCCCGGTGAAGATCATTACCGTGAACCCGGCTGTCCGTATCGAGGATAGTGCCCATCGTCGTAAGACGATCAATCCTTGGGAGCGTAAGCGTGTATGCTTCTTGGAGGATTTGAAGGTGGGTGACATTCAGCATGGGCCGATCGCCGCCGAGTCTTCCGCTACCTTGCAGAAAATCGCTCTCATGGTTAAGCAGGATTGGATCTTGGTAACCAAATGGTCTGAGCTGGAACCGTTCAAGGAATGGACGAAAGCGGAAGCGAACGCTATTCCTGTCGTGAATGATCCGGATGCCATGTTCATCATGAAAGTGGATGGGAAGGATTGGAACGCTTCTGAGGATACCGAGGGTACGGATGATATCCCGGCGACATTCTTGGGTGAAACCGTCGAACCGGAGGATCAAACGATTCAGGATACTGAAAACGGAGAATAACAATCATGGCTAAGACGATTCGAGATACGATACTCGCTTATCCCGGTCTGGCTGACTGTGAAGATTTTTTGGATAACGTCGTTTTGCCGGGACGCGGTTTTGAAGGTACAGAAGATAGTAAGACGATCGATATCCAAAAACAAAAGCTGGTGGCCGCCGACCTTTATTCCATGGTCGGCGGTCTGCCGGACTTCACGGAAAACAAGCTCTCCATCACGTATCCCCGTGCATGGTATGACGCTACGGCGAAACGACTATACCGGGAGGGAGGAGAACCGGAGAAAGCGGAATTGATAGGCAATAAGATCGAGGTACCCAAAGGAAGGGCGAGAAACAGATGGTAAAGCGATATTCACATACTGCGATAGTGACGATTCAATCCTGTCAATTGGTCAAAGGGGAATTGGTTGCCGGTAAACCGATGGAAATAGAGGTCACTGGGCAATACTACCCGTCCAATAGTGGACAGCAGTTGAAGCGGAACGTCGATGGAAGAGAGTTCATCGTGCATGGTGAGTTTTCGACCAAAGCCCGTCCTGTGGAAAACGCGAAGCATATCCGGATTGACAGTATCGCTCTCGATGTGGATATCATTAGCTGGGAACCGTTTCAGACTCACTCTGTAATCTATGTGTAGTTTATGGCAAGGAAAGGTGGTTTGACTCCGATGTGGAGTGATAGGGAAGTAGGGCGTTGGTTCGATTACTATGTGGATCGGGCGGAAGAGAGGATATACAAGTTATTGCAACGTGCCGGGGAAGAGTTCGTGAAGATCGCTCGAAAAAAAGGGAACTATCAGAATCATACCGGTAACCTCCGTAGCTCAATCGGTTATGTGATCGTTAAGGATGGCGATATATTGACCGAGAACTATGAGCAATCCACGGAAGGAACGGATAAACAGACCGGTATCAGGGAAGCGAAACGTTTGGTTTCCGAGCTGATCCCTCTTTATAAAAGGGGCTGGGTATTGATTGGTGTAGCCGCTATGCCTTATGCCAAGTATGTGGAAGCAATCGAAAATCTGGATGTTATCTCTGTCGCCACGGAACATGCCGAGGATTGGATCAAGAAACAGAGTCGAACGTTATTTGATAAACTCGCTGAGAAAGGATATTGAACATGGCAGATCAGTTTGATATAGTGGATATCGTATATAATGCGGTTGAGCCGGCGAGTACGGGCTTTATCCTGTATAAGGATCAATCCGGCGATGGCGAGAAAAGAAATCATATCACGATCCGCTCTCTGGCCTTGAATGGGAAAGATTATGTCAACAAGGGATCGATAAATATCAATATCTTCGTCAAGAGACCCTCGAAAGGCGTATCGGATCGACAGTTGATGATAGAGACCGTACGAGGCGTGAGGTTCGTGTTGCGGGATATCAAGCCGCCGTTGGGGATGTATTGGAAATCTCGGATCGTCTGGTCTGAGCCTATGGGCGAGGCCAAGGATGGCTTCGATTGTACGAATATTAGATTAGAGGTTATAACAGAATTAGATTAGTGATATGGAAAGAAGTTTAGCGCTGGATGTGGCGTATTTAGGAGTTGCGGAACCCGGGGATGGCGTAGCCGGTACCGAGTTCACCCAATGCGTTGACGTGGATACGGTGACGTTCAATTTCTCGGACGCCAAGGAGCTTAGTTTTACGTCCATGGGACATGAGGATCCTTGGGCGGTGGTGAGTCGGAAAGGAGATCCTTCCAGTATAGAGTTCACTATCCCTTCTCCTACGAGCGACGAGATGAAAATGTTTTGCGGGGGAACCGTTTCCGGTGATAAATGGGAGGCTCCCTTGTCTACGCCCTCGATATTGAAGACGATCAGGCTACAGAGCCTGCCGTACCAAGGTAAGTTCACGGAATATGTCTTTGTCAAGTGCTCTGTGTTCGGGAAGATCAGCCAAGCCCCGGATAAGGAGAATTGCGATCTCTTATTGGTAAAGGCCACGATCATGACACCGGTATCTGCGGCTGGCAAACAAGCGTCCCCGTATAGCAGGGCGGTGAAGGCCGTATCGGAAGACACGGAATGATGTTTTTTGTTTAGGTTGTCTAGAGCCTCGGTTTTTGCCGGGGCTCTTATATTTTAAGGGAAAATGACTATGAATGCGGAAGGAATTAGAGAGATTGCTAAAATGCAATGTTCGATTGATGGTTATTCATATTTTCTTAAAAACTTATATCTAAAATTGATTAATCCCAATAAGGAAATAGATTGTGTTTCTTCTGGTGATGATATTCGTGACGTTATTTGGCAGGAGGTTGAGAAATTACAAAATCGATTAAAAGACTATGAGCGTAAAGCGAGCACTACAGATTGAGAGCGACGTGGTGACAAGTCGGTCAGTCGTGATTCCTTTCGAGTTCAAGCCGGAGACGATCCCGGCGGGTAAGAACGTTGGTGATAGTATCGTTATCACCCCGATCACGGTAAGGACCGGGTTTAGGATACGGCCGTTACTCTTGCGGATTGACAAGGCGGACAAGGATGCTATCGTGGCTCATAAGGATGTTACGTTTGATAGTGTACTGTCGGAGTTGATGGCGAAATATGACGAGTTGATCTTTGAGATCGTATGTTTGGGTATCCATAACAAGAAAGGGGACATGCCCGCTTGGTTCCGGGAGGTATTGAAGGATAATTGTACATGGGAAGACCTGTATATCCTTTTGAACGCTATTCTCTTTCGTCTGGGTTGTAACCCTTTTTCTCGTACTATCATAGCATTGGAAGCTGTGAGCCCGTTAAGCGAAGAGGAGATAATAGCCCTTCAAGAAAACAACGAGACTTGGGTAGGTCGGAGCCGGTGACGCAAAGTAGCTTCATGTTCCTTGTACTATGTAACGAGGCGTTCGGGTATACGCATGAGCGGACATTGGACAGCGATCTGGCGCTTGTCATGTCCATGCTACGGGAACATGGTTACTTGGTGAACGACCGGAACAAATCACTGCTCGTGGACGATGATGAATCCGGGGATAATCATGGCGAGTGGGTCGAGGTAATCGATTTCGATACGGGAAAAAAGAAAAGGGTTCGAAGAATGAGCCCGGTATGATATATATTACTTTGCGTAGAGAACGTTTGTCATAGTGATTTTGGTTGTAAAAAAACCGACGAACCGTGAGGCTGGTCGGTTTTTGTTCTCTGTAAATGTGTCAAGATCTTCAGAGTGTCTGCTCGATAACCAGAGCGGTGTCTTCTAGCGAAAAGTAATTGGGTAACGCTCCGGATGGATTATGCTGTCAATCTCAAGATCCACATCAATTGCGTCCCAACGCAACGAATCCTCGTCCGGTATGGTCACGTCCAATACATCCGATACTTTTGCATTTCTGAACCAAGGGTATCTGTCATACGATAGATAATATTCCTTCCCTCCTACGAAAAGGAGGATACCGTGTGCATTAATCATTGTTACTCCCGCAGGGGGTGTTCCATTCATTTTTTTATTATATCGAGGCCGGACAAGCTGCATGAGAATATTCGTTGATATCTATAAGATGGATATTCAAAACATCTTCAATATCAAAAAGAGTGCTGGTTGTAAAGTTGTGGTCACCTCTTAACCATTTGGATATCTCAGAGGGACGTTTACACATTTTCTCGGCAAATTCCTTTTGGGATAGACCTTTCCTTTTGATACCTTCTGCTATTTTTACGGCAAGCATCATACGTCTTTCCATGTTCTTGGCTCTTTTCGTGTCTATATTGCCAAGTACTGTATCCAAAATAGATGTATTGTTCATATTTATTCCTCCTTCAATTTTAAATTACCTAAGAAAAAACCGTTATCATCGAGATGTATATCCTTGTTTTTGATGGCTTCTGATATGATTCTGGATATTCGAACCACTGTTTCAGCTTCTTTTTTTAAGGAAGAACTTTCTTGATAAGCTCTAATGTTTTTGGGTTTGTATCCTCCACCTCCAACAACGATAGCAACGTTAGCAAATCGAATACAATAGATTCTTAATTTTTTATCAGGACTATCAAATAGGGCGCAGACACCATCACCGGGTTTCCCTTCGTTTAGCTTGAAAAAATGTTCGGCTGCCCCAGTTTTTGTAGCCATAATTTTCAATTTAGATACGATATCTTCTATTTCGGTTGGGTATTCAGAATAGTTGTTCTGAAGAAATTGTTCAAAAACGCTCTGATCCTCTTGATTGAGAATGACAGAATATATTTGAGTCTTCTTTCCTGACAGTTGCTTTATTTTGACAATCTCAAGTTCCACGATGAATTTTTTTCTTTTTACAAAAGAACGAAGAAAAAGCGACAAGGCAAAAGAAAATGTCGAAAAAGATAACTTATAAGTGAATTTTTAACGGTTGACAGTCTCACATGAAAGGCTATCCTATATTTTACCATAAACGCATTATGGGAATCAGAAATAGAGAGGGCAGTCTGTACATGGCTACCGGGATCGACAACTCCGGCTTGTACGAAGGAAAACGCGAGGCTATGGGAATTATCAAGACTCTGGCAAGCGATATCACCTCTTTTGATATATTTGGCGGTATCGGTATCAGTGCGGCGACGGCGTTTGCGCAAGCGGCCAAGAGCTCGTATGAGTTTGAGAAGGAATTTCGCAAGAACATGCTGGAAGTGGCGACCATTTCCACTCAAGTAACGGATGATATGACCGGTTTCATGAATCAGGTCATGTCCATAACCCAAGAGATACCGATCAAGGCTCCGGAGGCCGCCAAGGCGTTATATAGCATTGTTTCCGCCGGACATGACGGGGCGGATGGCATGAAGATCCTAGAAGTTTCGGCTAAAGCTGCCGTGGGAGGGCTTACGGAAACCGAGACGGCAGCTGATGCCATTACAACGATCCTGAATGCTTATAAGATGTCTGCGGAGGAAGCCGGTACGGTCTCGGACCAGCTTTTTACAACCGTCCGGTTGGGTAAGACTACATTTGGCGAATTGGGAGCCTCCATAGCCCAAGTTGCTCCTATTGCGGCTGCGTATGGGATTAGTATCGACCAAGTGTTGGGTGCTGTCGCTTCATTGACCAAGCAAGGAACGCCGACGGCGCAGGCTATGACACAGATCCGTGCCGCTATCCAAGGAACCGCCGGAGAACTTGGAGACGCCGCTTTCCAAGGTCGTACTTTCCAAGAGGCATTACAATTGATTTATGAGAAGGCTGGTGGTTCCGCTTCCAAGATGAAGGAAATGCTTGGCACGGATGAAGGCCTGGCCGCTACACTGGCTTTGACTGGAAAGAATGCAAAGGCGGCAGCAAATGATTTGGGAGAGTTGCAGGGCTCCTTGGGTGCGACAGAGGCTGCGTTTGAGAAGATGGCTGACGCCGCCGATAATCAGCTCACGTTGTTGGCGAATAATGTACAGGCTTATTTGCGCCCAATGGGAGAGAGGATATTGAAAGAGGTGTCAGATATCGCCAAGGCGTTTAATGAGGCTTTTGAGAACAATGATATCGAGGGGACGATATCGAGGGTTGAGGCATTGGTGAAAAATGCGGCGGGAGCGTTTCTTTCTTATAAAACAGCTATTTTGTTGGTTCAAGTGGCGCAACGATCTTATATCAAGACATCAGCTTTGAGCAGACTGGCGACGATTCAGCATACGACCGCAACCGCGCTGCTTACAGGTGCTTTGAAAAAACAGGCTGTCGCAATGTTGGCCGCCGGAAAAGCTGCCCTTGCGAATCCGTATGTCTTGGCCGTGGCGGGTGTTACGGCCCTTGGGTATGCGATCTTCAAGCTCGCGACACAGGCGACGGCATCAGAGAAGGCGTTGGATTCCCATAACAAGAGGGTCGCAGAGATGAAGGACTGGATAGAAGGCATGAGATCTCAAACGGATGAACTATTGAATGCTTTGCGCGACGATAACAAGTCCATGTTACAGAAAGTGGAGGCATACGAGAAATTACAAGCCCTCTATCCGGATGAACTGAAAAATCTATCCTTGCAAAAGTTCATGTTGATGGATATGACGGAGGCTAATAAGATGCTTTCTAAATCGATAGATGAGCGAACCATGGCCCAACAGCGCGCTACCGTAAACTCCATAGAGGATGAAATTGCAAAAAATAACCATCGAATCTCCCAGCTAGACAAGAAAAGTTGGATTGATACCAGCTTTTCGGAGGCATTTGAGTTACGTCGTTTACGAAAACGGAACGAGCAGTTGAAGATTGAGCATGATAAAGCGGTTGAGATAGTCGTACAAGGATTGAAGGCTCGTACGAAGGCGGAGGCGTTAGCTAGTAGCCAACAAGAGGAGGAAAAGGCGAAAATAGCTACACCTATTGATAAAAAGGAACTAGAAAAGCGAAAAAAGCTTCAAGACGAACTCCTATCCCTCCGCCGGCAGAACCAGCAATCCGAGATCGATCTGATGAAAGAAGGCTCCGCAAAGAAGATCGCCCAGATAAACCTAGACTATGACAATGAGATCGCCGCCATACTTACCAAGGAAAAAGAGTGGAAAGACGCTCAAGGCGGCAAACTGACTAAGGAACAGACCGTGGAGATTCGTACAGCCTTGGTGAACTCATACGTCAAACGGGAGCGATCGACCTCTAATGTGAATAAGGAACAACTGGAGGAAGAGAAACGTGCCATGAACGAGTATCTGAAAGAATACGGTTCTTATCTTGATAAGAGAGATGCTATCACGGCTCTTTATAACGAGAAGATAGCCAAGGCTACGACGGAAGGCGAGCGTAAGTCCCTTTCCGAGGCCATGAAAAGGGAACTGTCTGATCTCGACATAGAGGCGAGCAAGACGACTTCCGCTATCAGTCGGTTGTTCGGTGACATGAAAGACAAGACCCTCTCCGAGTTGGAGGCCATCAACCGGAAGGGGCGTGAAGCCTTGGAGTTCTTGAAAAGCGGTGTCTGGGATGAGAGCAAGGGCAAGGATTTCGGTATCACGAAAGAGACGTTTGAACTGTGGAGTAAATCACCCGATAAACTAAAAGATATCTCGGACGCGCTCAAGGAGAACAAGGAAGCCGCGGACAAGTTGCGCCCGGCATACGAGAAGGTCGCCAAAGGTCTGAAAGGCGTATTTGAGGCTGGTAACGATACGAAAAAGCTGCGACAGGCAATTGACGATATAGAGGAAGGGTTTGGCGAAATCATGCGGTCCGGGCAATTCCTCTCTGATACTTTCTCGAAACTCGGGGATTCGTTCGGTGGTGCGTTCGGTGAGATAGCCGAAGGCTTGAATGTGGCCATGGACGCGGTCAATTCCGCCATGGACGGGGCGAAAGCCGGTGCGATGTTCGGGCCGATCGGTGCGTCTGCCGGTGCCGCTATCGGGGTGGTCACATCCCTTGCCTCCTCTATCGCCAAGATCCATGACAAGAAGAACGAGAGTCGTATCCAGCGTTTGCAGGATCAGATCGACACGTTGGACAAGTCGTACGATAAGCTGGGCAGGTCCATCGAGAAAGCCTATTCCAAGGATGCCTCCAAGCTTATCGACCAGCAGAATAAGCTATTGGAACAGCAAAAAGTGCTTATCCAAAACCAGATCAAGGAGGAGGAGGACAAGAAGAAAACCGACAATGACCGCATCAAGGAGTGGCGGGACCAGATAGACGAGATCAATAACACCATAGCGGATAATAAGGAGGCCGGCAAGGACGCCATTTTCGGTAGTGACATAAAATCGGCGATCGACGATTTCGCCAACGCTTACGCCGATGCGTGGGCCGCCGGGGAGGACAAGGCGCGATCGGCCAAGGATCTCGTGAGGAAGATGATAAGGAACATGGTCACGGAGTCGATCAAGGCCGCCGCATCCGATCCCATGAAAGAGATCCGGGAGAAGCTGCTCGAGTTCTGGTCCGACGATTATATCAGCGACTGGGAACAGGATTATCTGGATCGGAAGGCGCAGGAGCTGGCCGACGACCTCGACCGCAAGTTTGGCTGGGCCGACAAATATTTCAATACAGGGGATGCCGTGGAGGAGGATAGCGGACGTACCGCCTCCTCGAAGAGCATCGCCTCTATCTCGCAGGACTCGGCTAACGTCATAGACGGTAAGATGTCGACCCAACTTATATTTTTAGATAGGACGTTGGTGCAAGTGACGGGTATAGCCGACCAGATGCGCTTCATCTACGACCTCCAGACAAGGGGCTGGAAGAACGTGGAGGCGATCAAGGACCTGTCTGGGAAGGTGTCGGAGAACACGGCCAAGGTAGCGGAGATCTCCGGACGTATAGAGGCCCTATCCGAGAAGATAGAGGCCAATACCAAGTCGGCGGCCTCCGGTATAAAGACTATTAACGACAAGGGGATATTAATGAGATCAAGATAATGATGGAGACGGTTAACGACATAATCAAATCGGCCCTCTCGCTCGGGGCGTGCAGTGGTTCTAACGGGGTGACGGACTGGAGAAGCCTCGTGTGGCTGTTCTTCAGCCCGCAGGGGCGTGAGTTTTGCGCGGAGAATGATTTCCCGTCGTTAGACATGTTCCGTGGCATGGCCGGTCACGTGATGCCCTACGGGGTGTACGTTGACTCCGGCCACGTGGACGTAACCAATCCCGGCAATATCGCCGTGATAGGTGATACGGATGCAGTGATAACGATAGACGATAACGAGCGTGTTCACAAGGTGATCCTCATGCACGGCGGCAAGGCTAGGGTCGTGGCGAGCGACTACGCCGTGATCCTGCTGGTGAATATCGGGGGAGAGGTTGAGATAAACAAGGATAATACCGTGGTGATCTTATGAGGGGTGAGTTATACATAGACGGCAAGGACGCCTACACCGATTTCGGCGTATGGATCACGGAGGGAGGTTACGACGGCCTTCTCCCGTTCCCCGAGCTGGTGGAACCGGATAGGAACGACTGGCCGGACGAGGATGGCATAGAGCCGGACTTGGAAAAGCCCACCTTGAAACCACGGGAGCTCAACATCACGTTCGTCCGCAGCGTGGACGGAAGATCCGCCGGCGCTCTCGTTGAGCACCTATCGAAGTCCGGGTATCATGCCTTCCGTATCCCCTCGCTGGGCAGGGAGTGGAGCTTGCGACTCATCCAGAGCCCGGCGTATGAGGATTGGGACACGTTGGAGGCCTTCACGTTACGTTTCGCTGAGGACCGGCCCGTAAGACCCTCGTCCGTGGCGATCCCGGAGGGTGGAGGCCGGTACGTCCCACTCTCCGAGTACGAGCTTGACGGCGTGCCCCTGGACCGGTACGGCGTGATGGTGACGGAGGGTCGTGACGAGATCATGAGATCCCCGACCGTGAAGACTAACCTGTCCCGTACGGTACTGGATGTTGACGGCAGGATATATGATACGGAAAACGTCGTTTTCAACAGCAAGGAGGTCACGCTTAAATGCTGCCTGATCGCCGGCTCAATGACGGGGTTCTGGAACTGTTACGACGCCCTGTTGGATGCCTTGATCCAGCCGGGTGAGCGTTCGCTGTACGTGGATTACAACGTGGAGGAATACCCCTGCTACTACAAGAGGACGTCCGGCTGGAGGCTTGAGAGCCTCCGGGGGCGTGTGGTGGTGACATTCACCCTCACGCTGGAGTTCACGGTGTTCCGGATGGATGGTATCGATTACCTGCTGGCTACCGAGGCCGGGGAACTGGTGGTCACGGAGGACGGGGAGTATTACATAGACTTGAACATATATGCCGATTAAGAAAAAGAAAATATCAGAACTCACGCTGGCTGACAGCCTTACCGGTCTGTACACGATCGGTTGTAAGATCATAGACGGCATACAAACCAGCGTGAAGGTGAGCCTCGGAACCATCCAGACGGCTTACGAGAACATGCTCACGGAGATCTCCAACGCCCGTGCCGCTACCAAGGCGGCTAATACGGCGGCCTCCAACGCCAACACCGCCAAGCTGAACGCCGAGGCGGCCACGTCAAAGGCTAATACGGCCACGGCGAACGCCATCACTGCGACAGGGAACGCCAATACCGCAACCGGTAAGGCTAATACCGCGGTTGATCTAGCCAATAAAGCTGCGGCTAACGCTAATACCGCCCACGATGGGCTAGAGAAGATCAAGGAAGATACCGAGATCGCAACTAAAAACGCAAATGACGCGGCGAAATTGGCGAATGAGAAAGCTTCTTACGCCAACACGCAGGGTAACTTCGCCAAGACACAGGGTGACCGTGCGCAAGAGCTGGCCGACCACCCGTGGAAGGTTGGCGATAACGGCAACTGGTGGAAATGGGATCTGGATGGGGACAGGTATGTCGATACGGGCATCCTCGCTAAGGGAGGCGTCTTGTACCCGACCTTCACGATCAACCCCGCCGACATGACGCTGGTGATGTCCTACGAGGACGAGGTGTCACCAAACCTTGTCAAGCTCAACCAAGAGACCGGTGAGCTGTATTTGAACGTATGACCAAAAAAAGGAAGGAGGAATTATAATGAGTCAGATAGTATTGGGGAAGGTGGCGTTCGTCGATAAGGGCGTTTATGCCACGGCGAGTACGTACAACACCTTCGATTTCGTCGTCACGGATGATAGCTGCTACCTCTGTGTCAAGGACGGAAACAAGAACCACCCCTTGACCGATACGGCTTGGTGGAAATGTATCGCCCGTGGTACGCAGGCAACGGAAGCGGCCAAGACCGCCCTTGCGGAGGCGAATAAGGCTATCGAGGCCACGAGGAACGCTATCTCTGCTGCGGGTTTGGCTAACGCTAAAGCGTTGGAGGCTGGGAAACAGGCTGATTTGGCCGGTCGAGCATCTGATGAGGCTTTGGCTGCCGCTGTCGAGGCTGAGGCGATGATTTCCGAGGGCAATGCTCAGATCGCTTCCATGAAAGCGGCCGAGCAATCGTTGATGAGTCAAGCGCTTCTTGCCCCTACCCGTATGGAGGTGAAATATGTCAAGAGGATAACGTTAGGGAATGCCGTCGCCCAGAAGATAGCCGTGAGTCTTTTTCCAGCTTATGTATTACCTAATGTGATATTTCAACAGGCGTTTTATTCCGGTGATGCGTTGTACGTGGACCCACGTGGAAACTTGACTGTCCGTAAGACCGGCACGGCCACGATCCACGTTATCCCGTCGCATAACACCTCGTTGTCCCAAACGATAGTCATTGAGGTTACTGCCCCGGTCATTCGTAAGGCCGGTAGCGTGATGAGATTTTTATCCGGTAGCCGGATACGAAAGGTATAATTGTCTAACATTTTAATATACAGAATCATGTCATTAACAACAGCAGAGGAGGAGAAGGTACGCGCTATCATCACGGCCTTCGATAACGGCAAGACGATCGACCAGCTGCCCTTGGCCGACACGAACCAGCCCTCCAAGTATTTGATCGAGGGAGTGTCCAAGGAAACGGGCGAGTCGGTTAAGATCCCTTTCGCCGACGCGGTATCGATCGTGAACAAGCACGTCGCTATCCGTCGCTGGAAACGTGGTCAGGGCACGCCAGTCGGCGAGGCTTACGGTAATATCGATTTCCTGCGGGATCTTCCCTCCGTGATCGGTCTGGGCTGCTACCTCGTGTCCGTTGGCCGTAGCCGGCGTAAGCTTGACCCGACGAACCACCGTCGTTTCGCCGACGGCAGTCCCGCCGCCTTGGACGGCACGATGGGCGATTACCTGTGGTGCTGGAACGCCCACTACTACTCTTGGTGGGTTGACTCCACCTATTATTACGAGGCTGTCAGCCCGACCCCGATCGAGGGTCATTTGAACTATTACATCCCGGCCGGGGGTACGTCGGCCTTGGGAGCCGGCGTCATGGACCGTACGAGCGGCACGTTGGTCTCCGTCGTCAGTGACGATCCCCGTTATCGTGGCGGGAACAACGACGCGACGAGGGACGGGAAGCACAACACGCAGCTAGGCATGGTTGCCACGAACATGAACGCCGCGGCTTTCGGCACGGCCGCCCGCAAGAAGGGTGAGGGCTGGGAATCCGGCTGGTTCGTCGCGAACAGCGTCGTCGGTTATCTCTACCGCCTTATCATGGGTACCCGTGATTGCCAGTCCGCGTTGAACCCGGTAAAGGACTCCAATGGCCTATATCAGGGCGGTACCGGTAAAGGTGTTACCGAGTGGTCTTGGGATCCTTGGTCGAGCCATAACGGTGGTTATCCGATTATTCCGACGAGCGTAGGGATCGAGTTGGGGGACTCGGTCGGCGTGAGCGACTACGCCGTGAAGGGCTCGGACGGTGGTACCGTCCACCAAGCGCACGTCCCTTGCTTCCTCGGCTTGAAGAACTTCTACGGGCATATCGGTCTGATCGAGCGTGGCTCCTTGATAAACAAGCTGTCCGACGGTAGCGGAGATTATTATGTCGCCCCGTCCCTTTACTCGGCTTTCAACATCAACTCGATCGAGGGCCTGATAAAGGCGGCGAGGGTTCCTAAGAACGATCCCAGTGGCTGGAAATATATCACTGAGCTCAGTATGCAGAACCTATGCTCCGCCCCGACTGTAGCCTCCGGCAGCTCCAGCACCTATTATTGCGACGGTTGGTATAACGACAACGCTATTTCCGGCCTTCGCTGTCCGTTCCGTCGTGGTCTTGCGAGCTACGGTGCTATTGCCGGCTTAGCGTGCCTCAGTGGTAGCAATGCGGTCTCGAACGCTTACGTGAACTGGTCGTCGCCCCTCTGCTATTTTGCAGAGGACGTAAGCCCCGTGCCCGTGCAGTACTAGCGTTCATTGTGTTCGGGTGTCCATTGTGTCCATTAGGGTGCGAAGCGCCCGAGCACCCAAGGCACGTAAGTGCCGCATCTTAGTTCTTTGACATGTTGTTTCCGTTCCTGTTTTATTTTTCCCGCCGTAAGGCGGTCGCACATGAAAAATTAAATATTACCTTTGTTCCGCCTATTGATTGGGCGGGTTGTCTTCTCTGACGTCCAGTTCCGGCCTTCGCTGTCCGTTCCGTCGTGGTCATGCGAACAACGGTGCTAATGCCGGCTTAGCGTACCTCAATGGTAACAATGCGGTCTCGAACGCTAACGTGAACTGGTCGTCGCCCCTAGGATATGCCGCTGATTTATTCAGTAAGAAGAAGTGGAGGAGAGACCCTGTCACTGGACAAAAAATCAAGGCTAAAGGTATAGTCCCGGTAGGTTGATAAACCGACGGCTCATGACCCGATGGCGATTGCAGACACTGGACACTAAAAGACACTTGGGACACCATGAGGAGAAAAGGTGACTTTTCCGGGGATATAGCCCGGAAAGAAAACTATTACAAGGCTTTTGATCATGCCAGCAAGAACAAGCATGGCAAAAAGGCCATAATAAAGTTCGAGGCGGACTTGGAAAAGAACCTTTCCGATCTCCTATACTCTTTTGAAAACGGGACGTTCGTAACCTCCCCGTATCGTTTCATGACCGTCCATGAGCCGAAAAAACGTCTTATCGGGATGCTCCCTTTCCCGGATCATGTCCAGCACTGGGCGATGCTCAATGAGGTGGAGGATTATTTTACGAGATCCTTCTCCGCGTATACCTACGGAGGGGTGAAAGGACGCGGTCCCCACGCCTACATGAGGATGATCCGGAAGGTCCTGAGAAAATATCCGGAACGTACCACCGACTATCTCCTGTGCGATATCCACCACTTCTATCCGACCGTCAATCACCCGGTACTGAAAAGCCAGCTCAGGACACGTATCAAGGATAATCATTTATTGCGAAGGCTTGATGAGATCATTGACAGCGTCGAGGGGGATACCGGTATGTTTCCCGGCACGAAGCTGGCGCAGTTCTTCTCGCTTGTCTATCTTTATCTTTTCGATCACGATTTGAAGCGGTGCTTCCATGTCGGGGAATGCCCTGCTTTGGTTGAGTACTACACGAAAAGGTATATCGAGGAAAGTATCGCAACGGCCAAAACAGAACATGATTATGAGGAGTTATCCAAAGGGATCCAATATCTCTCGGACAGGTTCAAGGGATATCTGAACCGTCTGGATTTCTGCTACCGTCTCGCCGATGATGTCCTGATACTGCATGAGGACACCGTATTCTTGCACCTTGTCATCGAGTGGATCGGTCTTTATTACGCTAACGAGCTTAGGATCGGTCTTAATCCGAGATGGAAGATCGGGCACGTGACGGACGGTGTCGATACGGGGGGATACGTGCATTTCCCGGATCACGTCCGTGTCCGGAAACGTAACAAGGTGGCTCTCTGCCGCCAGATAGCTAGATTGAGAAAGAAGGGTTTGCCGGACGAGGAGATAAGGAAGAGGGCCTCTTCCCGTATAGGCTTCATCCAACACGCTGATACGAGTAATCTATTAAATAAATTAGGAATGGAAACACCAAGGAAAAGACTGGGACAGGTGATAAGGAATAAAAAAAGTCCGTGGGAGGATCTCCCGGCCGACCGGAAAATGAGATTCGAGGATATACTTTATGATACCCGGATACCGGAGGATAAACGAGGGCTGGAGGATGATAAACTCATAGAGTTGATTGATTATAAAATCGAGGATAGCAAGATCGAGAAAAACGAGGACGGCACGCCAAAGAAGTGCCTCGCCATACGTTTCCGATGGAAAGGCGAGGAGCGTTACGCTTTCACCGGTTCCGCCGTCTTGATTGATCAGGCGCTCACGGACTTCTCTCACGAGGACTTGCCGGTGGATACCGTGATAAAGGTGCTCACCAACAAGTTCGGTAAGAAATTTTTCAGGTTCACTTGACCCGTTGGGATCGCTCTTGGCCGATCCTTCCGGGTCGGCTAAAAAACATTTAAATATATGGAGACAAGAGCGATTTACACGGAGAGAAAGACATTCGTAAAATACGATGACAACCATTACCTGCTATACCTGAACGAGGAGGTCTTGGAGAACCACGTTCCGGAGGGCCACGGGGGCGAACCGGAACCGGAGCCTTGCACGGCTTACGCCTATACCGGCACGTGCGAGGATGGCGGCACGCTGGTCGAGGCTACTTCCGCAAGTTATGACAGTCTCGTGTCCGGATTGATCCGGAGAGAGTATTCCGCCGATCGGGTAGAGGCGATAACGCTGAATAAATTGAGCTCGGATAATGAGAGAAAGGCCGAGTTTGAGGCCGAGTTCGCTTGTCTGGAACGTTACCGTAACGACTGCAAGGCGAGGGTACGTGCCTTGCTGGGTATGCCCGAAAGCGTCTCGAACACCCTTTAAATACCGTTCGAGATGCGTATCTATGATAAGACGGGCGAGGTATTGCTTGACATCCCGGTGGACGATGACAGCTATCGTTACCGGGCGATAGCGCAAGCGAAGAAGGTGGAGCTGCGTTACTCCCTAGTGGATCACGTGGAGCTGCCCACCGGGACGTATATCGAGTACCATGGGGAAAGGTACACGCTGTGGTACCCTTCGGATTTCAAGAAGGAGGGCACGAGGGTATTCGACTATACCGTCACCTTCGGCGGCAACGAGGAGATCCTGAAAAAATATAAGTACAAGCTGTTGTCCGACAAGCCGTACAAGCTCAAGTTCGTCATGACGGCCACGCCGAGGATGTTCGTGGAGCTGCTGGTGGACAACCTCAATCTCTATGATTCCGGCTGGACGGTCGGCACGGTGATCGAGGCCCCGGAGAAACTGTTGTCGTTCAACCATGAGAAATGCTGGGCTGTATTGGGGCGTTTGGCCGAGGAGTTCGACACGGAGTTCGAGATCGTCGGAAAGACAGTTCACTTGCGCAAGGTGGAGTACTTCAAGGATGCCCCGGTCGCTCTCAGCTATGGCAAGGGAAACGGTTTCCTTCCGGGTGTAGGTCGTGCGAACCAAGGCGACAACCTCCCCGTGGAGATATTGTACGTGCAAGGCGGTGAGCGGAATATCGATTACTCGGCCTATGGCAGCCAGACCTTGCTGCTCCCCAAGTCGCAGGAGCTTTCCTATCAAGGCAGACGCTACAAGACCGACAAGGACGGGATGTATGTCACTCGTGCGGACAGGCCCCTTTCCTCTTATAATGAGGACAGCTACGATGCCAGCGATATATATCCATCCAGGGTCGGCACGGTGAGCGAGACCGACACGGAGCCGGGCGAGGACACGGACGGGAACGATGTCACGTTCTACAACTTCTATGACTCATCGGTTCCCGCCAACCTCAATTTCGAGGATTGCCTAATCGCCGGTCAGACCATGACGGTTATTTTCCAGACAGGCCGTCTGGCGGGCCGTGAGTTCGACGTAAAGTACATACATGACGGTCGTAAGTTCGAGATCGTACCGGCTGAGCAGGACGGCATGGATCTTCCCAACTCGTCCCTGTATCCGGAGGTGGGAGACAAGTACGCCGTCTTTAACATATCCCTTCCCACAGCCTACGTATGCGACAACGCCACCAAGACCGGGGCGAGCTGGGACATGTTCCGGGAGGCTGTTCGTTACCTCTACGAGCGTGAGGAGCGGCAATTCACGTTCAGCGGAGAGCTGGACGGCATATGGGCCAAGAAGAATTGGTTGGCGATCGGCGCCAAGCTGGTACCCGGCGGTTATGTCGATTTCAGCGATCCCCAGTTCCAGCCGGACGGTATCCTGATCCGGATCACCGGGGTGAGGGATCACATTAATAGGCCCCACAGTCCGGAGCTTGAGCTATCCAACACGCCGGTAGGCGGTTTCATGTCCGATGAGTTGGGCAAGCTGGAGAGCGAGGAGGTCGTTAATGACAAGAGGTATAAGGAGGCGTTACAGTTTACCAAGCGCCGTTACCGTGACGCTATCGAGGCGCAAGAGATGCTGGAAGTGGCCTTCGATAATTACTCCAAGGGCATAGACCCGATATGGGTACGTACCATGTCGCTCTTGGTGGGTGATGAGTCCCTGCAATTCCGTTTCGTCAACAGCAAGACCGCTCCTGTGACCGTCATGCCCGATTTCAGGTATGATGACAACACCGGGGTGTTTACCGCCCCGGCTTTGATCTTGCAGCACATGACGCTGGGCATCAGTGATATCAAGGAGTCCCATAAGCCTTCCGAATACCAGTATTGGGATATGGGGGCGTATACGAGTCCCTACTTGGGGGATTACGGGAAACTCTATCTCTATGCGAAGTGCGGCAAGAGCGGTGGGAAGGGGACGTTCGAGATGTCCGGGAGCCCTCATAAGTTCGAGGAGGATGGGTACTATTATTTCTTGACCGGTTTATTGGGCAGCCAGTTTGACGGGGCCCGTTCCTTCGTTACCGTGTACGGTTTCACGGAGATACTCCCCGGCCGGGTGACGGTGGATAGGATTGTCTCGACGGATGGTAATACCTATTTCATACTGAATAAGGGGGATGGCTCTGGCGAGTTTCATGGGCGTATGGTCTTTACCGCCGGTTCGGGGCTGAAAAACCTTGATGAGTGGCCAGAATTGGATCAGTCTATCAAGGAGGCCAAGAAATCCGTGGAGGACCTGAACTATTACGTGGACGGGGCGTTCAAGGATGGTATAGTCACGGAGACGGAGGCCGTAGCGATCGAGAAATACCTGAATACGGTCAATGTTTCCAAGGCCGAGGTCGAGGCCACTTATAAAAAATTATATGAGAATACCTATCTCTCCGGCCCGGCCAAGACCGGGCTTTTGAACGCGAAGGTGACATTGTTCGGGGCGATTGACAACCTATTGTCCTCCATCAATACCGCTATCGTTGACGGCAAGGCGACAGAGGCCGAGAAAAAAGACGTTGACGCCAAGTTCACGGCCTTCAATACCGCCATGTCCTCTTTTAACACAGCCGTAGAGGCCGCAAACAAGGCTATTCAAGATACGCTGAAAGGGTATTCAGATACAGCCATGAAAAAGGCGCAGGACGCTCTTAGCGAGGCGGAAAATGCCAGTAACGCTGCCAATAACGCCCAAGGATCGGCTAACGATGCCCAGAGCATGGCCAATGACAAGGCGAAGGTGTTCTACCAATCCACGGCCCCGAGATCGGGAATGCGGAAGAACGATCTTTGGGTAGACGGCGTGAATATCTATCGCTATGATGGTGAAGGGTGGGTTTTCGCCTCCGAGTACGACTGCACGATTACCGAGATCAATGGCGGCCTCGTGTCCACGGGGGCGATAGCGTTCGGTAATACCGGGGGCATGGCCGCTAGCGGTACCGTAAGGATATGGTCCGGAGGGAACTCCGGGGCGAACGGGGAGCCTCCCGCTTCCCCGACATTCAAGGTGCTCAGTGACGGCAAGGTATATGGCAGCAACTCCATCATGTGCATGAACCGTAATTACGAGGTCTCATGCGGTTTCGCCAGTGACGGTAATAGCGGTGGCGATATCTCGAACCTTGATCCGGGATCTGTCCGTATATGGGTCGGCAGCACTTACGAGCGAAGGGATGAAGCCCCTTTCCGGGTCGGGCTAAGCGGTTTGGTGGCCGCTAGCGGGTTGATGCTCTCCAAGCGACATTATATGTATAACGGGGCGTTGGCCATCCACAACGACGGACAAGTCACGCTAAGATCGGTAGATACTGATAATGGTGGTAACCACCTGCGTAATGTCATAATGCAGACGTATCCGAATTACGTGAACTCGGTACTTGATCTGACCGATATATTAGACTCCGCTACGGCGATGAGTGTCCCGCCTATCTTGACATTGAGGTGTGGGCGTTCCGCTTATACCAATTATCCGAGGATATGGATTAATTGCGTGCATAAGGCTGGTTGGGGTTCCGCTTTCCGGGTCGAGTCCCGGTATTTTAATGACGATGGTGCCATGGAGAGAACTGTCATTAATGTCGGCTCCATGATGACACACGTGCAATTGGGGGCGTTAAGCTCTTCGCCCGAGCTATATCCTGTTTACTATGATAACAAAACAGGTTATTTATGTATGAAATACTAATAAAAAAAATAACAGATATGAAATTGACATTGAAAGACAGGGTATTAATACTCAATAACGTGCTGCCGATGTACGACAATCGCAAAAATATCGGCTTGAAAATATCTATCTCCGGCAAGGTCCAGCTATTGGATTCGGAGCGGAAGGAAGTGGTTATGACCCCTGTTGGTAACGGGGAATACGAGATCTCGTTCAAGACCGTGGACGCCATGACAGGGGTCAAGTCCTTTGATTTCACGGACGATGAGTTATGGTACCTGAAACAGCGGGTGGATTACCTTGATCGGCAGGGGATGTTCTCCGCCGAGACGATCGATTCTTATTCCAAGATACTCGACCAGCCTTTTTCCGGGGAGGAATACCAAGATAGATGGAATGAGCTAAAGGGAATAGATCCTATCGCTTAACGGGATATAAGCCTTTATCGGGGGCGGGCAAATAAAAGCCCCCGTATATATTAAAAGAAAACGAGTTATGGGAGTTGATTTGAATACGATATTGGCGATAATCGGTGCGATGGGCGGGATCGAGGGGATAAAATGGGGCATCCGTGCGTGGGCGAACCGTAAGACGAACGCCCGTATAGCGGACGCTCAAGCTGACGTGGAGGAGTTCAAGGCCCTGCGTGAGTATAACGAGTTCTTGCAAAAGCAGTTGTCTGAGAAGGAGGAACGGTTTGTTGAGCAGACCGGACGGCTCCGGCAGGTGCAGGACGAGCTTTTCACGTTGAAAGAGAGCTACTCGGACGTGAAGATAGAACTGGCTTTAAAGAGGTGTGAGAAAAAGAAATGCGGCGATCGTGAGCCGCAGAACGGTTATTAATGAGGGAGGATAAGGAATGAGAAATAACAATTTACCCCGGGGATTACGTAACAACAACCCCGGGAACATCAGAAGGAACAGCGATGTCTTCCAAGGCGAGAAGACAAGCTCTGATCGAGAGTTCAAGCAATTTAAATCGATGGCATACGGTTACAGGGCGATCTTCAAGATCCTGTCTAACTATTACCGGAACTATAAGCTGGATACGATCCGCAAGATGATAGGAAGATGGGCACCACCGAAAGAGAACCATACGGAAAAGTATATTCAATTTGTATCTGACTACGCTGGAATCCCGACTGACGATCCGATAAACATCAACGACCGAGAACAGATGATCCGGATCGTGGCAGGGATGAGCCGTTTTGAGAATGGGAGAGAAGCGGATATGTCGGATGTTATTGCAGGGTGGAATCTGTTATGAGAGCATGGCAGATTATATTAATATTAGTGTGCTTGGTAGCCAGTTTCACCGCTGGTTACCATATCCGTGGAAATGATGAAGGGACAAAAGTACGAACCGACACGGTGATTGTCGTAGATACGGTAAGGGACTCAATTCCTGTTCCGGTGAAAGAAATTGAGATAGAGGAAATCGAGATTCCATGTCCCGTGTTAGTAACGGTGAAAGGTGATACTATAAGGGATACAACGTATGTCCCTATCCCAATCAGCCAGAAGGAATACATGACGGAGAACTATCATGCTTGGATAAGTGGGTATAACGCTGCCTTAGATAGCATAGAGGTGTTTCCTAAGACTACTTACATAACAAAAAAGGCTCTGGAACGTAAGTGGGGATTGGGTGTTATTGGCGGATATGGTATTGGGCGATCTGGTCTGTCTCCTTATATTGGGGTGGGGGTATATTATAAGATATGGTGATTTGTATATACATAACCACACTTTGCACGCATTGGTATTAAAGTGTACGGCTTTGCTTGTAAAGATAATTATTAACTCTGTAGAAAATTCACATATATGAAAAATAACTTGTGAAAAATTGTAATTCTTAAAAATAATATCTATGTTTGCAAACAGAGCCTGAGAGCCACCTTGTTGTTAAATAGCAATAAGGTGGCTTTTTGTGTTTTAATAGTTTTTCTTTTGTAAAAACCAACAAACAACAGGCTAATAATAGAAAAATATTTTTATATGAAAAAATGTCTTAAACTATTTGAAGAGTACTGTCAAAATGCAGTTAGTAAAGAAAATTTTAATAGTGATGGAACAATTTTGGATATGAGTAAAATTATTCAACAAAAAATAGAGTTCCTAAAAAAGTTTAATACAGAGGGGACGGCTTATGCTAATTCTTTATTGGTTGATTTTGAGGGTGATAAAGAAAAAGTGAAACAGGAAATATTAAAAATTTCAACAAAATATGTTCAGAATATACTTTAGCTATTATTGGAACATACTGTTTGTATTTTGATTGGATTAAGCGTCTAGTGATTTTCACTAGATGCTTATTTTCTTACCTTTTTGTCTCTTCTTCCAAAATAATTCTCTATATTTGGAAAATCCTTAAAAGTAATCACTATGGCAAAAGATCCTACACCCTCGCATGTTGCGACCGATGCGTTGCAGGGAATTCCTTTCGGTTCTATTATCGGAGGCCCATTGAGAGCCTGTGCAGAGACCCAAGAGGAACAAGCGAAAGCCGCTGCTGAGTTCATGAAAGAGGCTGGGCTTGATCTGGATAAAGATGCGAAAGAGAAAGAATAGTTAAATCCTTAAATTGAATGATCATGAAAGCGGAAAGACAACAGAAAGAAGCTACTTCACGAGTAATACGACCGTCAAAAGGACATGGAGGGCATATTGTCGATAATCGAAAGTTTTTTGCTTTTCAAGCAAATTTAATCGATTCTGTCCATAAGACCTCAATGATACAACCATGTTTGAACAACCAAAATCCAATTCAACGTTTTGTGGCAATTACTTATGCTCCAAATTCAGCTTCAGCAACTGTCACTTATGCTGATTTAGGTACAGGCTCTGCACCAAGCGTAGCTTGTAATCAAATACCAAGTCATGCTGAGAATCTGGTTCCAGGTATTACTGGTGCTGATCATCCTTACCATCATGAAAGAGCTCATTTGATAGGGAGGCAACTTGGAGGTGATGGAGGTGATGTTAATAATTTAGAGGGGCTCTCTGATGGGACTAATGCACCATTAATGTCAGATATAGAGGGGACGGTTTATGACATGCTATCGGCTGCAGGTCCGGGATCTTCTGTTTTTATCGATATAACAATAGACTATACTGGAACGGATTATAATGGTCCCCCTGCCGCCCCTTATGTTGCTGGAATGGTTGGAAAATTAACATATAATGTATATGATGCTCCCGGAGGAACTCTCTTATTTCAAGGTGTGTATCCTAATGGAGTAGTGAAAAATCACCCATCCTTAGGCTGTTGTTAAGTTTTTATATTTCCTGTTTCAAATATAGGATAGCGGATTACTATTCGCAAAGAAAGTTTAGTTTTAACGTGAACGTCCACCATTCTTTTTTGTATATCTTTACCTCAAAAACAATGACCTTTGAAGAAGCTATTTCTAAGCGTAAGCAAATCAAGAGTTACGTTATCGGCCTCCCGATAAAGGAAGGCAAGAGGATCACCTCCCTGTTCATCGGCTCCACAAATTGGGATCGTATGTGCGATCACATGAACATGCAGAATCAGAAAGGCCATGAGATAGCCCGGATCAAGTTCGCCAATGAGAGCTTTTCCGTATACGGTGTATCGGAAAATGAATTGTCTGATGGAACTCCTCGTTGGGATATGTTGAATTTGGGTCGCTGGGAGGAGGAAATCTTAAACTGAGTATAAATGAAATATCGGGGATTGATATGGCCTAGCTATCAATCCCCGGCATTTAAAATAGCAACCTCCCATCCTTCTTATCCATCACCGCATTGAAAACACTTTTATAGGTCTCATACAACTCCTTCCGGCTTTCCGGCCCCGGCCAGTCGGCGAAAGACTCTCCGGCGAAGAATTTCCAAGCGAAGATCCGTTTGGCTTTTTCGGACAACCCTAACAGGTCGACCATATCCCGGATATCCTGCATACGTTCCCGGATATACTCGGTACGGTCAATACTATCATCGGGCTCATCAATAATGTTCAGTCTTCGCCAATCCACATTCTCATCTACCGGGATAGGCTTGTATTTATGCCGGTAGGGAGACGTGTCCGAGGTAACGTTCAGCTTTATCATTTGCAGGATATACCAGTCAAGTTCGGTATATTTACCTTGCTTGGCTTCCATAAGCCGGGAGAGGTGTTCCAGAGGCTTTTGAAGTAGCATACACATTACCTCGTTCAATACGTCAATAGCTTCACTACTCATTCCGGCAAGTGAGCAGTGATACTTAGCGTAATCCAGCCACCTGTCGTAACGTTTCTCAATATATTTATTCAATGCCTCACTTGCCATAGTTGTCTTTATTTGATATATTTGTCGCAGGTTGTAATGGGGTGGCGCTGTGAGGCGCTGCCTTTTTATTTATTCTCTTTGTTAGTCTTTATCTCTCGCTATAAAAATGTTATCTTTAGCCTTCTTTTTTATTCTTAGCCCAATCGATAATGTATTCAATACCTGCGTTGAATCCTTTGCTGTAACCATCTTTATATTCATGATTTGATATTCCATGATAGTAAGCCGAGCCGAAGCACAAGGCGAAACCAATTGCTATCAATACCATCCCTGTTCCAAAGTATGGATAAACTAGGGATATATGGAATGGCTTGAACTGGATCGATATTCCAGACGTGAGAATGAATATTAGCGAGATCATTCCGATTATTAACAATGATATTTTAAGCATCTGAACCTCCTTTGTTTACATTGTGCGACATATTCTTTAATCTTGTTTGACTTTTATAATCCTTACATCCATAAGCGGCGAGATTAATGGCGTGCGTACCTATTCCTTGTCCGGAGAAGCATGGATAACGGATACATCTTACGCATTTCCTTCGTGGATATTTATTAGCGTCCTCCCGTTCTTTCAAGCGGTTGATCCCTATGTGTTCCTCTGCCATGGTTATTCCTCCTCCTCGGTCTCGTCGAATATCCGGGCCATCATATCGACGATGTTTGTTTGTATATTGTCCTCCGCGCCAAGCACGGCGTTGCTTATATGTTTTTTCTCCTCGATGATCCTGTAGAGCTTCTGGTCGATGGTCTTGCGGCCAAGCAGGTAATAGCAATTCACGGAGTCCTTTTGGCCGATACGATGTGCCCGGCTCTCGGCTTGGTCGCAATCTGCGTATGTCCACGGTAGCTCGATAAAAGCGACATTGCTTGACGCTGTCAACGTGATACCCGCCGCTGCGGCCTTGATGGAGCAGATGATGACGTCCGTCTTGGGATTCCGTTGGAAAGCGTCTATGGCCGCTTGCTTTTGTTGCATATCTTGCCGTCCGGTGACACACACCGCCGAGGGAAACGCCTGTAGGAGCCGGTCTACGATCTCATGCAGGTTACAGAAGAGGATGATCTTCTTTCCGTTCTCCCGAAAATCCTTCACGAAATCGATCACCTCTCTCAACTTACCCCGGGCCGTTATGTCCTTCAATATGCCTATTCGTACCATGACCTCGCCTTTCAGCGATTTTTGTACATTCTCATCGTCGGCCTCCTTGTATCGTCTCAGATAATCCACCAAGTCACGCTCGGCGTCTTGGTATTCCTTGCGGTTGGTGATCTCGCAGGTCACGATCTGCCGTACCTTGTCGGGTAATTGAGTCAGCACCTTGGATTTTTCCCTCCGGAAGAAACAATGCTTCCAGAGCATGAAATTGAGCTCTTTCAAGTTCGAGGCCCCGTGCGGCCCAGAGCAATAGCGGCTCGTGAAATATTTCCAGCCTCCGAGATCGTTCATCCGGTCCATGATAGCGAGTTGGCATATAAGGTCGTTGGGCTTGTTTACGACAGGGGTACCGGTCAACAGGATGATCCACTCTTTCCCGGCGGTGATACCTTTGCAAAACTTGCTTTGTTGGGTAGCCGTTGATTTTACCTTATGGGATTCGTCAATGATCACGCTCTTGAACAACTTGATCGTATTATGGAACTCTACGTCTTTCAGCGTCCATTTCTCCGATTTGTTGATTCGGCGTACGAAATACTTCCGTAGGCTCTCGTAGTTCACGATGAACACATGGTTCATGCCCGTTTGCCAGAAGAATGGCCATGAGGTTCGTACCGAATCGGTCAATACCATGGCTTTCTTGTCCGTGAACTTGTGCCATTCACGTTGCCAGTTGATCTTGACCGTATTGGGGCAGATTACGAGACAGGGGAAAGCATCAGCTTTGTTGATGGTAGCGATGCTCTCTAATGTCTTGCCGAGGCCCATGTCGTCCCCATTGATAAACCGTTTTAGTTGTAAGCCTCGTGCGATTCCTTGCAGTTGATAGGGGTAAGGTTGTATCTTTAGGCCATGATCCTCGTCCAACTCGGGCATGTCCGGTATTTGATAGGCTATGTCCTCGTCGGTCTTAGACTCGTACCCTCCCCAGTTGACGGGTTCGAAGTGCCTCACGTAATAGGTGAGCTGGTCTAGCTCCGCCTTGCACTTATTGTTGGCCGGGATCATCCACGCTCCGGTAGACTTGTCCCACCAGCGGACGCTGACGGCTGTCTTTAGCTTGTCAACGACCTGCTGGCGGTACCTGTCAAACCTTACCGCATAGCATTGTCCCTTTTCCGTGTTTTGTAAAGTGATTTGCATAACGGTTGTTTTTATTATTAGTTAGGCGAACTCGTCGAAGGCTTTCACCTCCTCGGCGATCTCCTTGATCTGCTCTTTTTTCTTCCGTCCCCGTTTCTTAGGCTTCTCTTCCTTCTCGCCCGTGATATCCGATTCCTCCGGGGTATCGAAATCGAAGGATTCTTGCTTGATGCCATATTTACCTTCGAACAGATAAGCGTCCACCTCGTAGCTACATCTACCGATGGCCTCTTTCAACTCGGCTCCGTAAAGGTACCCGTCGCCGGACTCGTCCTCATATTTGGTGAACGGGACGGAGAGGTTAAGGATCTGCCCGCTTTTCAGGAGCTTTTGCGCTTGGATTGATACGCCGGCTGATTCATCATTACCGCCTTTACTGTATCCGGTGACGATGATATTCTTTAGCTTCTCGTTCAAGTCATCGTCGGAAGGATTGGCGACATTGACCAATGTAGCCTCGTACATCTCACAGATTTTCACTACGTGTGGCTTAAGCCGGTTCAACGCGTACAGTAGATCGGGGTGGATAAACTGCTCCGATTCCTTTAGGATGTTGTTCTTGTAGTTCGCTTCCACGAACTTTTCCGTATACTCCGCCGTGAGCTGGTTGTTCTTGATCTTCACTTTCTGGATCTCGTACACGGGTTGCTCTTTTACTAATTCTTCCATGTTCTTTTAAAATTTAGGATTGTTATAACTCTGAGGCGCTAAGGCCATTTCAGCTTTCGCCTTGCTAATTATCGTGCGACACCATTCCAATTGGTGGGTCGCGGTACGGTTCAATCTATCACACCAGTCGACTAGGTATTGCTCATCCTTGCACAGGCTGTCGATGATAGCGTTTATGGCCTTTGAGGTCGCTCCGGCCCGTGAAGCGGTTTCCCGTAATGTGTCGAATACTTCCGATTTCTTTTTCACGTTCAGATGGTATTTGGCATCTGCTAACAGTTTCCCGGTCCGGGCGATATAGACGGCAAGGTCGTTTCCACGTAGGACAGCTTCTTGTACGTCTTCGCTCATTGTGATATTCAGGAAGGCATCTATGGCGGCCAGTTCCTCGGATATCTTGTCTGTCGGTGTGATATTGAGATTCATGATTTTTATTTTAAGATATAATCGTTGCCACAGTTGCCGCAATGATATACGTTGAATGTATCTCCCGTATGCGTCTGTAATTTCTTTACGAGTACGGGAGCTCCGCATATAGGGCATTTCTTTACCAGCCTGTACTTTAGCCAGCCGATTAGGATTAAAATTAGACTCTTCATACTATTAGCTTATTAGCATCCACCACCGGAAGGCTAGTTCCTCGTATTTCTCTTTCC
>UMKP01015959.1_pt1 | contig 26687 bp, 19 predicted proteins | sample 1966341 | NCBI WGS metagenome assembly UMKP01 (sample SAMEA4836179, study PRJEB28245) | human gut metagenome | biome: gut microbiome; material: fecal sample | place: Denmark | collected 2008
CACCACTTTTGGTTCCGGTAACCCAGAGTTCAGTACTTGTTGATGTTACAGAAACATCAATATTATCCGTCTGTACCCCATTGTTATTATTAAAAATACAGCTGAAATTCTGTTTTACATCCTGTGTATATACTACATCATACCATCCTGAATGGTTAGCATTTTCGGAAATCTGTCCGCCCGGCCATTCTTTTCCAACACCTGCTCCTGTTGCAGAGGCATCTGCTCCCCACATATAATTGTAAATAGTACTTCCCATTCCTGAAGCAAGATAATGAATGGTTGTTACATATTTCCAATCAGCAGGTTTTGTCTCTGACAAAGAACCATCAAACCAGTACTCTGCTTCTGCCTTTCCTTTTGTAGAAAGTGTTACGTCTTTTAACTGGTTTCCATGTCCATCATCATTTAAGATAAGAGAATAATCTGTACTGTTATCTAATGTCAGATGCATTGTATACCAGCCTTCATGACCTGCTGTTGCAGTCATGGTTTTTCCCGGCCATTCACCTGCTGGCTTATTAGTCTCCTTATATATATATGCTGCAACATCATCGCCTAATGTGCTCTTATAATTAATAGTCAGATCACATTCTGTTGGTACAGACTCCGGAATCAAAGTTTCCTTCTTTGAAGCATCCTTATACCACTGATATTTTCCATTGTCATCCAATAAACAATAAAGATTTGTATCAGAAGTAAAAGTCTTAATCTGCTCAATTGCAGCTCCTTCTGTCTTTATCTCCGGTGCCGCTGTCTCAGTAGAACCTGCATCAACAAACTGAAAGCCTGTCCACTCACTGCTCTGTACATCTACATAATAGAGCCCGGTGCTTTTCTCAAATGCAAGCTTTGGTTTTTCCTGATTCCCCCATTGTGAAATGGTGGCATTTCCTGCGCCATGGTTATCTACCGCAGCACCGGCAGCCCAGACATGGACAACCGGTGTATTCCATGTACTTGGTTTGTCCAAATACAACCGGATTGTCGGGCTAGCAGCATATGCAGTGGTTGCACCACCGATTGCTGGAATCATAGTCATAATCATAGCAAGCGCAAGTACCATACTAAAGATACGGCTTACAATGCCATGTTTCCTGTGAAAACGTTCTTTTAACTTTCCCATATTTCCTCTCCTTTTCTTATTATGTTTGTACGAAAATCCCCTTTCGCACGTTTTCGTAACTATATTATAATCTTTTCGTTGGTTTTCGGCTATTGGGATAAACAGAGATTTTATTCACGTAATTTTGTTAAAATTTACTATTTATTCATTTTTATGTAATATATGCGAAATCTTTTTAGTACTAAAAGTCCTAGATATAGTAGATAATTTTTCATTTGAAATTTTGTGAATTATTTTTTAAGCTATTTCCGGTTTTATTCGAAATCCCGGAGCTGCACTGATCTTTGAAAGGAAAGTTCTCACATTGTTTTTATTGAAGGAAGCTCTTACTTTTCCTGTGTTTTTTCAAATAAAAAGGCACGGACAAAAAGCTGATATTCACTTACATTATCATAACCACCGTTGCATTTTTGAAGCAAACAGTCTGCGTCCAACAGAATTGTCTGGAGATGCTGGCTATAATCTTCCTTCCTCTGCCGGTAAATCACTTTATTGTAATCAGCCGGATCATAGTAATGTTCCAACCGGTATATTTGGACGTGATTTTCTCCATTTTCTCTACATCTATTGTACCACTTATAAAGAACGAATTTATGGTTATGTGAAGTTTTCAAGGTACCAATTTATGGTTTACAAGGGATTGATAAATCCCAAAACAGCACAAAAATATGAGGATTATGGCATAATTGTGGGCTTTAATTATTTCACAAAAAAGAGCCCACACATTTCCGTGCAAGCTCCTTTTGAAATCTAAAAAAATAAAAAAGTATATTGTTATCTTATTATATATTTAATCTATAAATCAACTATCCCCAGATGATTTCCTCCTTGGCGGCCTCCACATTTTCCTCAGAATGCTCCACTTCCTTTGAGAAGATCCTTGCCACCTCCATCTGGTCCTCTATGGTGAAGCTGCCACCGTTTTTGTAGAAGCGAGTGGCATTCATATCCCTTACTATCATGGTAAACATGACGCTTAAATATGCATAAACCATGATATTTGAGTCATAGATGGCATTCATGATATATCTGAATGTAAAGTATACAAGAAGCTGCTCAATATCGTTTTCACGGTAATCGCCGCTAGCCATGTACTCCTTCATGCGTTTTTCATAATCAGCCTCAGTGAGGACTGTCTGCATATCATCCTTGAAATCCTGCCATACCTGACGCAATAGTTCCATCTCATTGATGATACCGAAGCGGATATCAAAATGCTCAAATGAGAAATCATTAAACGAAAGCCAGTCTATATGCTTTTCAACATCGTTTTGGCTCAGCTTCTTCTGGTACTCGTTTGCCCTGTCAAGATACTCATCCACGCGTACTCCGATTGGCTTTGTCCTGTCCTGGAGTATGGCGATCAGCTCGCGCTGCACCTCCTCAAAAAATGCTGCCTCTTCCTCTGTGACTCCCTGGTCATCATCGCTGTCGCCAAAAAGCTCCTGCTCTATAAACTTAACAGGCTTTGTTTTGCTGAAAAATATACGGCAGACCTCCTCGCACGCAAGGCTCAGGCACTTCTGCTCCACGTTTCTGTACTCTATGCCAAACCTTGGAAAATCGGTGCACACCTCACTAAGCGATGCCTCGCCAGCTGCTATGTACAAATCACACAGATTCTTGTCGTTTAGCATGATGCAGCGACCGCAATTATTTGTACGGATGCCGTGCCCGCCATCCTCCGTCTCATACATGCCCTTTCTCAGACGCTCTCCGACCTCTCCGGGCAGTGTCTGATAATACTCATATGAATCCTCATCAATATCAATTTCCCAGCCCAGACAGCAGCTATCCTTGCAGTCTCCGGCTATACAGCTAAACTCTGAAAAATAATCAGGTACACGGACTATCATACTTCTCTCTCCTTCAGTAAATCTTCGTTTGTTGTATCACTGTGCTTATTTCTGAAGCGCGCTTCTATAGCCGCCCAGTCAGGGTCATCATTTCCCTTAAAAAAGTTGTAGCCTATGTATCCGATGCACCACACAAGCCCTGCAAATGTCGTAGAAAATGCTATCTTTATGATACTCTTAAGCAAGAGTGGAAGTGTCAGCATATCATTACCAAATGCTATGATAATCACATGAATAGGCTTAATCAGCATAAGCCAGCCTCCCACATAAAGCGCCGCTAAAATTCCAAGCGCATAGCACAGTATTCCTAATAATTTGTCGCATTTTTTCTTCATTTCAAATCCTCTTCTTAAATCCGCTTATCAAAGCTTCTTCTCAAATCCTCTTCTCAAATTTTCTTTTCTAATTACAATACAGCAATTTAGTCACACATAACGATTTATATTTTCGTAAATTCCAGTATAGACACTTCTCCTGTTGCTCTTGTCTTCTCCATGTCTATCACACGCTGGTTTGCAGAGCCTTTGAATTTGAGCGTGATATCCTTCTGTTCCTCTATAAACGGACCATCTACCAAGACATCTATCATAGATAAAAGCTCATCCGTATACTCTGTGTGCTTGCGTCCGTTTTCTAACAGTTCTTCGTACAGATAGCCTGTGTAAGCCCACACATCCTTATTGGGATAGCGCTCCTTAACTCTTCTCATAAACGGCATAAGTACCTCCTGATTCTCCTCCTCAAAAGGATCACCGCCTAAAAGGGTAATTCCCTGCACATAGGCAGGCTTAAGCGAGTCGAGTATCTCGTTTTGTATCTGTTCATCAAACGGCTCTCCATAGTCAAATTTCCATGTCTGCGGCTGAAAACAGCCCTTACAGTGATTTCTGCAGCCTGATACAAAAAGCACAGTGCGGCAGCCCAGTCCGTTCGCTATGTCACAATATTTTATTCCTGCGTAGTTCATACTTTTTCCTCGTATCTGAGATTATAGTTCCATTTAAAAATTGCACTGCCTATTATTATAACATATCCTATCACACTTAGATAGTCCGGTATCTGTTGCAAAAAGACAAAGCCAAGCAGAGCGGCAAAGATAACCTGCGAATAGTCGAACACCGATATCTCCTTTGCAGGTGCCTTGGTGTATGCCTTTGTGATTGAAAGCTGTCCGCCTGTAGCGGCTGCTCCTGCAAAAAGCAGCATGACTATCTGATATACACTCATAGGCTTTGCTCCGACAAGCAGAAACGGAGCCGTCACTATACATGAAAATACCGAAAAGCACATGACTATCACAGGTCCTCTCTCTCCCTGCTTACCGAGTTTTCGCACAAATGTATACGCTACACCTGCGCCAAAACCGCCTATTACACCAATCATGGCATTAAAAAACTGCACATTCATAGATGGCTTCACCACAAAAACAGCACCTATAAACGCCGTCACCACGCACAACCACTCTGTCTTGTTTGCTTTCTCCTTAAGCACAAAATATGACATGATTATGGCAAAAAACGGTGACAATTTGTTTAGAATATTGGCATCTGCGATGGCCAGATGGTCAACTGCATAGAAATTGCATATAAGCCCTGTTGTTCCAAAGAAGCTTCGCAGAAAAAGCCCCTTCCAGCTATCCTTTTTTATTTTGAAGCCTTCATCACTTTTTGCAAGTAAGATAACAGCCGCTACTGCTGCTACCGCATTTCTGAAAAAGGCCTTCTGCATGGTCGGCAAATCTCCAGACATCCTCACAAAAAATGTCATCAGGGCAAAAAAGAATCCTGCCATTATGATATATATTATTCCTTGTTTCTTATCGTTCATACTTATAGTATAACGTATTCTGTCAAGAGGGGATAAATCAAACGTCTGCCATTTTGCTCGCAAAAAAGACCGCCCGGATGAGCGGTCCTTTTAAGATGAAGGGAAAAAAATATTAAATTCTGCCTACGGATTCCCCCTCCAGCAAAATCCCTTCAACAACAGCTCTCTCTACAAGTGCTGTTTTAGGCTTTTTAATGGTGCTTATCAGCCTGTCTGCTGCTTCCCTGACATACTCCTCAGGAATATCTATTCCATGATTCTCAAGTGCCCTGTAATATGCTGCCAGCCTGTCGCGTGTAACACTCGAAAAATCCTGTCCATGTAGTAAATGATCAGTCTAAGAACTCTGTTGCAAGCGGCTGGGCTCCTGTCGGCTCTCATCACCTGAAGGTAGCTCTTGAGCCGGGCGAAGAAAAAACATATATATTTGTACTTGGATATGTAGAAAACCCTGTGAACGAAAAATGGGTTGGACGCGCTGAAGACGGCATCATAAACCGAGCTCCTGCCGATGCACTCCTTGCAAGATTTGACACCACCGAAAAAGCCGACGCTGCTTTAGCAGAGCTTAAGGCTTACTGGGATAAGCTGCTTGGTCACTTTAGTATCTCTTCATCGGAGGAAAAGCTTGACCGCATGGTAAATGTATGGCATCAGTATCAGTGCATGGTGACATTTAACATGAGCCGCTCTGCTTCTTATTTTGAATCAGGCATCGGACGAGGCATGGGCTTTAGGGATTCCTGCCAGGATCTGCTGGGCTTCGTGCATCTGATTCCTGACAGAGCCAGGGAGAGAATACTCGACATTGCAGCCACACAGTTTGAGGATGGCTCTGCTTATCATCAGTACCAGCCTCTCACCAAAAAGGGCAATGCCGACATAGGCTCAGGCTTTAACGACGACCCTCTGTGGCTTATCGCTGCTGCCGCTGCTTACATCAAGGAGACAGGCGACTACTCTATTCTTGACGAGTCAACACCATATGACAGCGATCCTTCAAAGACAACTGACTTTATGGAGCATCTGCGCCGCTCCTTCAACTATACAATCAATCATCTCGGACCTCATGGTCTGCCACAGATTGGACGTGCTGACTGGAACGATTGTCTGAACTTAAACTGCTTCTCCGAGGAGCCTGGCGAGTCCTTCCAGACCTTTGGACCATCTGAAGGGCCTAATGCCGAATCTGTTTTTATCGCAGGCATGTTTGTAAAATATGGAAAAGACTATGTAAAAATCTGCAGACACAAGGGACTTTGCGACGAGGCTGATACAGCCCAAAAGGCTATCAAACAGATGGAAAAAACCGTCATGGATGCCGGCTGGGATGGCGAGTGGTATCTTCGTGCTTACGACCACTACAAGCACAAGATTGGTTCCAAGGAATGTGAGGATGGAAAAATCTTTATTGAGCCACAGGGCTTTTGTGTTATCGCTGAAATCGGAAAGGATGAAGGACTCTGCCTTAAGGCAATGCAGTCTGTTGAAAAATATCTTGATACTAAATATGGCATCGTGCTTTTACATCCGCCTTATCACAGATATCATGTGGAGCTTGGTGAAATCTCTTCTTATCCACCGGGATACAAGGAGAATGCCGGCATCTTCTGCCACAACAATCCTTGGATTTCTATAGCTGAGACTGTTATCGGCCGTGGAAACAGAGCATGGCAGGTATACACCCGAACCTGTCCTGCATACATCGAGGATATCAGCGAGATTCACCGCACCGAGCCTTATGTATACAGCCAGATGATTGCCGGAAAAGACGCTCCTAACTTTGGTGAAGCAAAGAACAGCTGGCTGACAGGTACTGCTGCATGGACCTTCCTCGATGTCTCACAGTACATCCTCGGTATACGTCCTGACTACGATGGTCTCATCATAGATCCTTGTATTCCTGACACTATGGACGGCTTTACAGCTAAGCGCAAGTTCCGTGGCAATACTTACCACATTACGGTCAGAAATCCTGCTCACGTACAAAAGGGTGTGACAAAGCTCATCGTGGATGGTGCTGCTATTGATGGCAATATGATTCCGGCTATTAACGGAACCGGACACGATGTTACAGTCGAGGTTACAATGGGTTAGAGATACCAGACAGGCCTCTGTACTGCTTCAATATGACCTGAAATACGAAAATGCCGCCGCAGAGCTTGCTCTACGGCGGCATTTAGACTGATGGTGATTCTCTTCCCATGTCTTTATTTCTTCTCTAAAGGATGCTGTTATGTAATTGAGACCTGCCACATATGCTCCTCGGTCTCTCCCATGTGAAACAGCTCCACAGTCTGTTCATCATGAGTATCATCAGGCTCATAGTTGCCAAGAAGATGTATGAGATACTTCTCCTGCTCATCTGCCGGCGAGACCTTATCAATGTGTTTTTGCAATTCCTCAAGAAGCTGTTTTGGCTCCATGTCGGCATCGACTGCGATTCCAAAGCACTTCTTCGCAAGACCTGCTGTATAATACAGCTCGTAGTTACTTACAAGCACTGATTTCTGGCGTAAGCATTTGAGTATGATGCTTTGTCTGGCTATTGATGTAATCATATTATTCCTTTCCGAGTTAGCTGGAATACCTCTAAGTCCAAGTTATTTCCATTATACCCTATTTGCTTTTTGTTTCAAGAGTATAGCATGATATAGCTAAAGATAACTTAAGAGAGTCCTATGAAGTAGCAACAAATCCCGTCAGGAAATAATAAAGTGCTCCCATTGCCTTTCCAATAGCCATAGAAATCACTATAATCCCAAGACCGGCGCGAAGCTTCATGCGCTTATATATAATAGGGAATGTGTGCAGTATTTCTGCGAGTGCAACTGCAATACAGCCGACAAATATTCCGACACACAATCCAAATATTGCAATAATTATATTCCCACAGATGTTGCTTACAGGTACTTTGGGCATATTTGCAAAGCCCAGATTATATGCCGTATCAAGCACTGATGATATATTACCTGCCACCACACCACATATCATGACATTTTCTATAAGTATTATATTTTCTATCCTGCTGCACCGAAGTATGCGCGGCACCACTCCTATCACGAGCACGAATGCAAATACACCGGCTGACACTCCTGCCCCTGCTAAAAACGCTATCACTGACAAAAATATTTCACGCAATATATATTCAAACATCCTGCTTTTCCTTTACCTTGTCTATTATTGTGTTCCACGTATCCTTATTATGCTTATCCATCTCCACCTGAATCGGTGTGACATCGTCGGATAGCTTACGCTTTCCGATATGATTAAAAAACAGTATGATTCCAACCGCCAGACCAATACAGTAAAACACCTCAAGCACCGACACCTGTGGCTTTTCCACTCCCATTATCTGCTTGTAGAAATGTTCAAACACACCTGATATCGAAATATCATTATTGAAAGCCATGATTGTAAAAGCTGAACCAAAAAATATAAGTATACACACCGCTGCAACCTTTAGTGCTTCAAGAATCTTATTTTTGCTGTTATCGTCATACTCTACAAGTACCTCCGGCTCACCAATGCTTATAACCTGTGCATCATCATAGATTTCCGTGATCTGCTCTATTATTTTCATTACAGATATCACGCTCTTTTTACCGCGTATCTTATCCACGATCATTCCCTTTATCTGTCCCTCATAGCGTGAATATTTGCAATACACACTAGCTATGTCATTGATGCAGACCTGCCTGCGGTGAAGTGTTTTCTGCTGTTCTGCGCGTATATACACGAGAATTTTTTCTTTTGAGCTATCAGTATGCTCCGGCATTTTCATGCTCCCTTCGATTAATATTCATATGTATATAATTTCCATTTATTTTGATTTTATACACTAAAAGATACACATGTATTAAATCAATATTTTTCGTGCGATATATTGTTTTTTTCGTGCAAACATCATAAAATAAATATAATTAATCTAAAGAGTGAGGTAACAAATGGCATACACTAAGGAAATACTGACTCTCGCCGTGGAAATTGGCGATTGTATGCTCAGAAACGGTGCAGAAATCTACAGAGTGGAAGACACTGTGGTTCATATACTAAGTTCATATGAGGTGGAGGAATTTGACGTATATGTGCTGTCAAACGGAATATTTGCAAGTGCAAATGAGAACAAGGAGGATGCCTGCAGCATCGTGCGCCACGTACCGCTTGGTGCTGTCAATCTGGCAAAGATCAGCGCGTTAAACCAGCTCGCAAGGGACATATGTGACCAGAAAATCTCCCTGATTGACTCATGGGACAGGCTTGAGCAGTGCAAAAATATTCCTAATTACAAAAAAAGCGCACAGATTTTCTTCTGTGGGCTCGGAAGTGCCTGCTTTTGCTATCTTTTTGGCGGAAGCTGGCTTGACTTTGTTTTTGCATTTGTTATAGGCTCACTGGAGCAGGTGCTTTTGTTTGGTCTTAAAAAATATAAGTTCACAAGGATTATAACCAATATTCTTGCCAGTCTTTTTGTGACACTGCTTGCCACCGCAAGTACACTTACAGGGCTTTCTCTTTTACCTGATAAAATCATTATAGGAGCTATCATGCCGCTTGTTCCGGGAATAGCATTTACTACATCTATCAGGGATATCTATAACGGTGATTATCTGTCCGGTACGATACATCTGCTCGATGCACTGATTACAGCCGTGTGTGTTGCTGTGGGAGCATGTCTGCCGTTTGTTGTGATGAAATATATTGGAGGGCTTTAAGCTATGGAGTTTATAATACAATTTATTGTGGCTCTCTTTGCCACATTATCGTTTGCAGTTATTTTTTCCGCTCCAAAAAAGGAGCTGTTTTACTGCGGTTTTACAGGAGCGCTTGGCTGGATCATCTACTATATAATGGTTCAGTTTGATATGGGTGTTGTGTTTCCATCGCTTATCGCGACACTGTGCCTTACGATAATGGCGCGCATTTTTGCTGCGGCACGCTCTATGCCTGTGACAGTTTATCTGCTTTCCGGTATCTTTCCTCTTGTGCCGGGAGCAGGAATTTTTTACACGGCATATTATCTTTTTACTAACGACAGGGCACTTTCCTCCTCAAAGGGTATTGAAACCTTTGAGGTGGCGGGTGCCATCGTGCTCGGTATCATATTCGGGTTTGGCATACCGCAGAGTTTGTTTAATCTGTTGAAGCCTAAGAAAAAATGAATTACTTGAACTATGTCAAATTTGCAATTTTCTGCGCCAGATCCTCGAGATACTCCCAACGCTCCATTTTCTCCATCAGCTGCCCCTCGAGGTCTTCCTTTTCCTTTGTGAGCTCGTTTAACTTACCAAAGTTAGTGGCATTCTTTACCATCTCATCATCTATCTCAGAAAGTCTGTTTTCCAGCTTTTCTATGTCAGCCTCTATCGTCTCGTACTCTTTCTGCTCTTTGTAGGTAAATTTGAGCTTTTTCTCATGCCCCCAGGTTTCCATGGATTTCTTCTTCCGGGCTTCTTTTGAGTCTGTACCATCTGATGCAGTATTTTCCTGTGCTCCTGTGGATGCTGCATTTTCTGATACGGCTTTTCCTGTCGCAGGCTGTGGGCGTTTATTCATATAGTCGGTGTATCCGCCCTCATACTGTACGATTTTTCCGGCTCCCTCAAATGCAAAAATACGCTTTGCGATCCTGTCAAGGAAATACCTGTCATGGGATACCGTGATGACTATTCCGTCATAGCCATCCAGATAATCCTCTAAAATAGCCAGTGTCTCGACATCAAGGTCATTGGTCGGCTCGTCAAGTATCAATACATTCGGTGCGCTCATCAGCACACGAAGCAGATAGAGTCTTCTCTTCTCTCCACCCGAGAGCTTGCCTACCGGGCTGTACTGCTGCTCCGGTGGGAATAAAAACCTCTCAAGCATGGCAGATGCTGACACAAGTCCGTCTGCCGTGTGCACAAACTCGGCTGCTTCTTTCACATAATCTATCACACGAAGCTCAGGCTCTATATCCACTTCCTGACCGAAATATCCTATCTTTATCGTCTGTCCTATCTCTACCTCACCTGAATCAGGCTCGATAAAACCTGCGATTATCTTCATGAGTGTGGACTTTCCGCAGCCGTTTTTGCCTACAAAACCGATACGGTCATTTTTCAGGAAAATATACGTAAAATCCTTTACACAGACGATATCTCCGTATGCCTTTGAAATATCATGAAGCTCTATGGTTGTCCTTCCCATACGCGATGAAACCGATGAAAGCTCAACTTTTCCGTCTGTCTGCGGTCCTTTTTGGTCTCGCAGAGCCTCATATCTTTGGATGTGTGCCTTCTGCTTTGTGGAACGAGCTCTTGCGCCGCGTTGCATCCACTCTATTTCTTTTCTAAGGATGGACTGACGCTTGCGCTCACTTGCCCTCTCGCTCTCCTCCCTGGCTGCCTTAAGCTCAAGAAAGCCCGAGTAGTTTGTATCATAGCTGTAGGTCTGTCCCTTGTCCACCTCAACGATTCTGTTGCAGACACTGTCTAGAAAATAACGGTCATGTGTGATCATGATGATTGCACCCCTGAAACGGCGCAGATAATCCTCAAGCCACTCCACCATCTCGTAGTCTAAGTGGTTGGTCGGCTCGTCCAATATAAGCACATCACACGGCTTAAGTACGACTGTTGCAAGCGCAAGCCTCTTTCTCTGTCCTCCTGAGAGCTCACCGGTCTTTTGCGCCATATCTGTGATATCAAGCTTCATAAGAAGTGACTTTGCATCACTTTCTATACTCCAGCGCATGTCCTCATCCAACTGCGAGGTAACCACACGGCCCATCACATGTTCAAGTGCCGTCTCGTCCGGGTCAAACTCCGGATTCTGCGGCAGATAGTTTATCACTATATGATTTGCTGTGGTGACAGTTCCCTCATCCGGCTCTTCATCACCAGCCACAATCTTTAAAAGTGTAGACTTTCCTGTACCATTTATACCTATGATACCGATTTTTTCGTTTTCCTGCACATAAAAGGAAGCTTTAGAAAAAAGCTTCCTTCCAGTATATGACTTTGTTATATTTTCGACATTAATGATGTTCATCTTCTCGTATTTTCTCCTCCCTCTCATGCTCCTGCTTCTCCTTGGCCTCAAGGATTGCCTCATTGAGCGAAAGCATCTTTGCATCAAGCTGTCCTACGATACCTGCACACTCGCGCAGATCGCGGCTGATATACTCAGGTGCATTGCCCTCGAACTTGTAATATATCTTGTGCTCAAGGCTTGCCCAGAAATCCATAGCTATTGTACGAATCTGTATCTCAACCTTTGTGTCCTCCACCTTGTTTGAAAGAAAAATAGGCACCGAAACAATCATGTGGTAGCTCTTGTAGCCGCTCGCCTTCGGATGCTTCATATAGTCCTTTACCGATATGACGGTCAAATCATTCTGCCTGCCAATCATCTCAGCAAGCCTGTATATATCAGATGTGAACGAGCACACGATTCTGATACCTGCTATATCCTTTACATATGTGACCATATTCTCTATGGTGCTCTCGTAGCCTCCCTTTTTGAGCTTCTTTACTATGCTTTCAGGAGTCTTGATACGCGACTTTATGTACTCTATCGGATTGTAATTATGTATGTGAACAAACTCGTCATTTAATATTTCGAGCTTAGTATTGACCTCTTTCAGTGCAGAATTGTATAGAAACATCATAGTCTCCCAGCTATCAATGCCCTCCGCAAACTCTTGTTCCATTAAAAACCTCCCTGTGATCTATTCGCCTGTATATTTATCAGACTCTTCTAATCAATTATAGCATATTTATTCGCATAATTGGCAAATTATACCTATTATTTATATATTTTTTATTCTTGTTATTTTATATGTTGCTTATTTTTATTTGCACAGGTCCGCACGCTGCAGGCACAGCGGCACACACGTACTCTCTCGTAAGCGCATAGCGAAGCTATTTAGAATCTGTTGAATTATGCTTCACAACCAGAAATGCACCGGCATGGACGCCGGGGCAAGGCGTTATGCGCCATGGACGGCGCATAAAAGCCGTTTTCGTCAAGCATCGAAAACCAAAAGGCATCAATCCTCCTCGATGATGTGCATCTCGAGAAAATCAAAGTCGATATCCTCCACAAAATTATCCTTCGTAAAGCGGGTCTTTCCATGCCTCTTGAAATCACTTATGTTGCTGTCAAGCCAGATGGGCTTTCCCAGGTCAAAAGCAAGGCAGGCATCCTCAAGTGCCTTAAAGATCTTGTGTGTACGTGTGTCGTCACTGTCATTTTCTATTGTAATATCACGCATCAGGTGCGTGTCAGTATAAATCTTAAACCAAATACGCATATTATTCTCCCAAAAGCCTTCTCTGACGATTGCACTCATACATGAGCAAAGTGGCTGATATTGCGGCATTAAGCGACTCCACAGCTCCCTCCATAGGGATGCGGATATATGTGTCCGCCATGTCAGCTATCTCATCTGATAATCCATTGCCCTCATTTCCTATCATAAAGCCACAGGCTCCGGTGTAGTCCGGTCTGTCATAAGAGCACTTACCCTTTAAATGAGCTGCGTAGAGAGAAACTCCCTTTGACTTTGCATACTCTATAGTCTCCGGAAGGTCATCTGTGATGTAAAACGGCACACGGTAGAGTGAGCCCATGGTTGAGCGCACAGTCTTTGGATTAAAAATGTCCACTGTTGTGCGATTCATTATAATACCGCTTACACCTGCGCCCTCACCGGTACGGATCATAGTGCCTAAGTTTCCCGGATCCTGTATACTCTCAAGCACAAGAAGCTCTGTCTTGTCGCCCTTAAAAAGTTCATCTATCTCATAGTGCGGCATCTTTACTATAGCAAGCACACCCTGCGGAGTCTGCGTGTCAGACATGCTCTTAAACACCGAGTCACTCACTATTTCCGTTTTATCAAGGAAACGCTTCTTCTCTTCCTTAAACCTGTCATCATAAAAAAATGACTCAGACATATATACGGCACTTACCCAGTCATATGGCGCCTCAAAGCTCATCTTTGGACCCTCAACCACGAATACGCCCTGCTTTTTCCGCTCCTTTGCCTTGCTTAAAAGAGCCTGCACATTTTTTATGCTTTTGTTTGATGCACTTGTAATCATTTTCTTCTCTTTCTATATTGATGATATGAGTGTCAAAAAGTATTTTGCCCCTCATTTATGATTAACATTCGTCTTTCTCCGAATGCATAAATGCCCCTGCACCGGCACATGCACGCAACTACCTGCATTTGATGTGCCGGATACAAGGGCATTATATTTATCGTAACTATATTAGGTACTAAACCAGAGATTTAGAGATATCGTACATGTACTCGTCTACACTCTTCTTCATAGCAAGTGCCTCGTCGATATCGAAATCTACGAAATTGCCATCCTTGTGGGCAATAACTCTGTTTGACTTGCCCTCGCAGAGTAAATCAACTGCCATAGCGCCCATGATTGTAGCATATACACGGTCCTTGCATGAAGGGCTTCCACCTCTTTGCATATGTCCAAGGATAGTTGCTCGAGTCTCGATGCCTGTAGCAGCCTCGATTTCCTTAGCCATCTCCTGTGAATGTCCTACACCCTCAGCATTGATGATGATGTAATGCTGCTTGCCGAGCTCTCTTGCGTGAGCTACTCTCTCGATGAGTGCCTCAAGGTTGTTGTCATACTTCTCAGGAAGTAATACTTCCTCAGCGCCGTTTGCAAGACCACACCATAATGCAATGTATCCTGCTCCACGTCCCATAACCTCAATGATTGAGCATCTCTCATGTGATGTAGATGTATCACGTACCTTGTCAATAGCCTCCATAGCTGTGTTGCAGGCTGTATCAAAACCGATTGTGTAATCTGTACATGCGATATCAAGGTCGATTGTGCCTGGAAGACCGATTGTATTGATGCCAAGTGCAGCAAGCTTCTGCGCACCCTGGAAAGATCCGTCACCACCGATAACTACGATAGCATCGATACCATGCTTCTTACAGATTTCAGCGCCCTTCTGCTGTCCCTCTGCTGTAACGAACTCCTTACATCTGGCTGTCTGTAAGATTGTACCACCGCGTGAGATTGTGTCTGAAACGCTCTTTGAATCCATATCCACGATTTCTTCATTTAACAGACCTGCGTATCCTCTCTTGATTCCTTTAACCTTCTTGCCCTTTGAGAGAGCCTGACGAACAACGGCACGAATTGCTGCGTTCATTCCCGGTGCGTCACCACCACTTGTAAGTACACCTATTGTGTTAATCTCTTTTGCCATTGGTATAACCTCCATATGTTAAAAAATTATCATTTATTCTAATCCCAATCTATTGTACTTGTTTTAGCACATTTTTTCAATATTCTTTTCAACAATTTTCGCATTTTCTTTGTCTAAAAATTCCAAAAGCTGCTCCATGAGCTCATTATTTGCATTTACGGAATAATTTCTGCCAAGTTTTTTCATCTGCTTTGTATCTGCGATGTAAATTATGACTTCATCTCCTCCGTCAGATTCACGGATTGTCTCAAGAAGCCTGCTCTCATTTTTCTTATAGTCCTCCATCGTATCAAACCTGAGCCATAGCTGCTTCGGAAGCTCATCAAACGGTATGATTCTCTCGCAGATTATCTTGCCGTTCTGCTCATCCTCGACTGTCGCATGTCCGATAACAAATATTTTAGCATCGTCCTGTAAATATCTCTGGTAGCGCTCGTAATCTCTCGGAAAAATAATTACCTCAACAGTTCCTGTCAGGTCCTCTATCGTGATAAAAGCCATGGCCTGATTGTACTTGGTAAACTTAATCGTCTTTGTGGCTATCATGCCTCCGATCACCACGTGCGCATTGTCCTTTATCTTTACGGCACCGCTCTCCTCTTCAAGCACAAAATCTATCGCATTTGCTGTGATGTTTTTCTTTAGGGCAGCTGCATATTTTTCCAGAGGGTGTCCGCTTAAATAGATGCCAAGCACCTCTTTTTCATAGGCCAGAGCTTCCTCAGCGTCATATTCACCAACATTTGGATACTTAAGCTCAAATGACTGCCTATCCTCATCTGAGACCAGGTCAAACAGGCTCATCTGCCCTGCCATTGTTGACTTTTTGTCATGCTGCACCCTGTCCACAATCGATGCATACACCATTGCCATCTGCTTTCTCGTGCCGTCGAGTGAATCGCAGGCTCCCGCCTTTATCAGATTCTCAATCGCACGCTTGTTGATAAGCTCCTTCTGGCAGGTTCTCTCGATAAAATCAGAGAGTGTGCGGTATCTGCCACCACTTTCCCGCTCCTCGATTATCTGGTCTATGACCGGCCTGCCTAGAGATTTGATGGCGTACATGCCATATCTGACATGGTCACCCTCTGCAGTAAACTCGCCCTGTCCACAGTTGATATCCGGCGGAAGCACCTTAATACCCATATCACGACAGCTGTAAAGATACTGCGCCGCCTTGGCTGAATTGTCTATAACAGAAGTCATGAGTGCTGCCATAAATTCGACCGGATAGTAGTTTTTGAGCCATGCAGTCTGAACACTGATTTTCGCATACGCGGCTGCATGTGATTTGTTGAACGCATACTTAGCAAAATCAACCATCGAATCGTATATGCTGTTGGCAGCCTTTTCATCTATGCCGTTTGCCACACAGCCCTTTATACCGCGCTCCTTGTCTCCGTACACAAAGCTCTGGCGCTCTGCGTCAATGACATACTGCTTCTTCTTACTCATGGCACGGCGGATGTTGTCCGCCTGACCCATTGTATAGCCTGCGAGCTTCTGCACTATCTGCATGACCTGTTCCTGATATACTATACAGCCGTAGGTCGGCTCTAAAATACTCTCAAGCTCAGGTGTCACATAGCTTATCTCCTTTGGATTGTTCTTGCCCTTTATATAGTTGGGAATGAAATCCATAGGACCCGGACGGTAGAGCGAAATACCGGCCACGATGTCCTCAAAGCTCTGTGGACTGAGTTCCTTCATGAAGCTTTGCATACCGGCAGACTCTAGCTGGAATACCCCTTCCGTCTTTCCTGTTCCGATAAAGCCAAGTGTGCCCTTATCGTTGAAATCAATATGGTCGATATCCACATCAATGCCCCTTGATGCCTTGATATTCTTCACAGAATCCTTTAGCACCGTGAGTGTACGAAGCCCCAGAAAATCCATCTTTAAAAGGCCAAGCTCCTCGAGCTGTACCATGTTGTACTCTGCGGTAGGGCTTCCGTCGTTTGCCCTTCCAAGAGGCACATAATCGCTCGCCACACCCGGATAGATTACCACACCTGCTGCATGCACGGACGTGTGGTTTGGCAGTCCCTCAAGCCTTTTTGCCATATCTATCATTTCATGCACTCTCGCATCACTGTCGTAAATGCCCTTAAACTCCGGGTTCATCTGAAGAGCCTTGTCAATCGTGATATTAAGCTCCTGAGGCACCATCTTTGCAAGCCTGTCAGTCTCTGCATATGGGAAATCCAGTGCCTTTCCGACTGATTTTATGACACCTCTTGCTGCCATCGTACCAAATGTGACTATCTGTGTTACAGAATCGTGTCCGTACTTCTGCTGAACATACTCTATGGCGCGATATCTCTCCGCATACTCGAAATCCACATCGATATCAGGCATGGAAACTCGCTCAGGGTTAAGAAATCTTTCAAAAAGCAGATTGTATTTAACCGGATCAATATCCGTGATTCCGGTACAATAGCACACCCTGCTTCCCGCCGCTGAGCCTCGTCCCGGGCCTACCCAGCAGTCGTGCGTGCGGCACCAGTTGATATAATCCCACACGATAAGGATATACTCTATAAAGCCCATGGTCTTTATGATACCAAGCTCATAGTCCATATCTGCATGTATCTTTTTAAGCTCATCAGCACTGTACTCGCCACAGCCTATGTATTTCTCCCTAAAGCCCTTCTCGCAAAGCTCTGTAAGGAAGGCTTCGGCACTATCATAGCCCTCTGGCACCTCATACTTTGGAATCTTGTAATTGCCAAACTCAAGCGTCACATTGCATCTGTCGGCAATTTTCTGTGTATTCTCAATAGCCTCTGTGGCATATGGGAAAAGCGCTCTCATCTGCTCTTCGCTTTTTACGAAAAACTGTCCGCCATCATAGCGCATCCTGTCCTCGTCAGACACCTTCTTCCCGGTCTGGATGCACAAAAGCACATCATGTGCCTCCGCATCGGACTCGTAGGTGTAGTGCACATCATTAGTACACACTAACCCTATTTCAAGCTCCTTGCTCATCCTAAGAAGCTGCTGATTCACAAGCTTCTGGTCATCAATGCCATGGTCCTGCAGCTCAAGGAAGAAGTTGTCTTTTCCAAAGCAGTCCTGATACTTCCTTGCAATCTCCTTCGCCTCGTCATAAAAGCCTCTTACGATGTATCTGGGGATTTCTCCTGCCAGACAGGCAGACAGGCATATAAGCCCCTCGTGATATCTCTCAAGCGTCTCAAAATCCACTCTCGGCCTGTAATAATAGCCCTCTGTGAACCCTATTGACACTATCTTCATGAGATTGGCATAGCCTGTATTATTTTCAGCAAGCAAAATCAGATGATAATACCTGTCATCACCGTGGCTTGTCTCCCTGTCAAAGCGCGAATTTGGTGCCACATATACCTCGCAGCCTATGACCGGATTGATATCATTTGCCTTTGCCGTCTTGTAAAACTCCACCACACCGTACATATTGCCATGGTCTGTGATTGCGGCAGAGTTCATGCCAAGCTCCTTGACGCGCTTTACATATTCTTTTATCTTGTTTGATCCATCGAGCAGACTGTACTCGGTATGGGTGTGAAGATGACAAAATGACATTTGGATTCCTCTTTCTTTATTTTTGTATCGCCGCCCGCCCTTCATGGGTTATGCCACCCGGCGGGTACTTTGGCAGAACAATTCGTAAGAATTGCGTTAATTTATCAGGTGTCGAATTTCGGCTCAAGGTTTGTGTACATTCGCCAGCTGGACACTTTCGGCGCGGCGTACGTCTGTAACTCTGTTATGTGTGAACAGCAGCAACCATAGCAAGCCTGCATATCAGATACAGTACAAAAAGATGCACCGGGTAAAAGGCGTAAAAGACATATTTTAGTGAAATGCCTCTTTTTCCATTGTAATAGCGAAGCGGTATAAGCATAAAAAGTGCAAAAAACTCTATGGTACCTGAGAAAAGTCCAAGCAGTATGACTGCCACGGCAAATGCAACATCTCGGTTTGAAGAAAGCAGGTACATCATGACAATGCACCCTACACCCGCCGCACCATAATCACAGCAAAGCACAAACTCTGCAATAATCATCATAACAAGCACCACTGATACCATTACTATACACCTGATCAGTGTGACAAAAAACCACTTGACTGCAGAGGATGCCTTTTCTATTTTATCGACCGACTTAAGCCAATCAAGCACTGTGATGGCAAGCAGGCCTAAAAGCAGTGTAAAAAACACATTGTTGCTCTTAAATTCCAGCACTGTATTGTTTATTGCAAGGTCAAACGGTATCTCAGAGATAAGCGCGAATATAAACATCCTCGCAGCATATTTTTCCCTGCTATGTGTATATTTGAACCCCTCCACAAGCAGGAAGCAGAAAACAGGAAAGGCCATGCGCCCTATAGAACGCATGACCCAGTAGATATCAATAAGCGTTTGTCCACCTATCCCGTTATTTATCATCTGAAGAATAACCGTTGCCGCAGTATGGTCTATGAGCATGGTAAAAATGGCTATAAGCTTAAGCGTGCTTCCACTGATACCAGACTTTGCGATAACTTTTTCCAAAATCCTATACTCCTGCCATATTTACGGTAATCCTGTCAAGATGCCAGATATCGTCCACATATTCCTGGATTGTTCTGTCTGAAGAGAACTTTCCTACATGTGCGATATTGAGCAGTGCACTCTTTCTCCATGCGCTCTTGTTCTTGTAATAATCATTAATCTTCTGCTGTGCATTTGCATATGAACGGAAGTCTGCGAGGATAAAGTAGCGGTCAGCCACCTGTCCCTGCTGTGGATTGAGCAGTGAGTTGTAAAGCTCCCTGAAAAGCTCATGGTCATTTGGTGAATATGTGCCGTCTACGAGCTGGTTTACTACCTTTCTTAGCTCGGCATCGTTATTATATACATCAATAGGATTGTAGTCATGTCTGTTCTCGTGTGAGATGACCTCATCAGAGCTCATTCCAAAGATAAACATGTTGTCAGCCCCTACCTCATCGAACATCTCGACATTGGCACCATCCATAGTTCCGATAGTGAGCGCTCCATTGAGCATAAACTTCATGTTTCCTGTTCCTGATGCCTCCTTGCTCGCTGTGGAAATCTGCTCGCTGACATCTGCTGCCGCAAAAATAATCTCGGCATTGGATACCTTGTAATCCTCGATAAATACTACCTTGAGCTTGCCGCCAATAGAAGCATCGTTATTTATCACATCAGCCACACTGTTGATGAGCTTTATTGTTTTCTTTGCATTTCTGTAGCCAGCTGCTGCCTTTGCTCCAAAAATAAATGTTCTAGGATAGAAATCCATAGACGGATTTTCCTTAATCTTGTTGTACAGATACATCACATGAAGGATGTTCATGAGCTGTCTCTTGTACTCGTGAAGTCTCTTAACCTGCACATCAAAGATAGAATCCGGATTTACATCAATACCATTGTGCTCCTTTATATACTTTGCTAAACGCACCTTGTTTGCTCTCTTAATCTCAGCAAACTCCTGCTGTGCAACAGGGCTGTCCGCATAAGCATTGAGCTTTGAAAGCTTTGTAAGATCTGTAATCCAGCCGGTTCCTACCTTTTTTGTTGCCCAGTCTGCAAGGAGTGGATTTGCATGTGCTAAGAATCTACGCTGTGTGATTCCGTTTGTCTTGTTATTGAACTTCTCAGGGAACATCTCATAGAAATCATGAAGCTCCTGATTCTTAAGTATCTCTGTGTGAAGCTTTGCAACACCGTTTACAGAATAGCCTGCAACGATAGCCATATTTGCCATCTTGACCTGTCCGTCATAGAGGATAGCCATCTTTCTTACCTTGTCCTCATTGCCAGGATATCTCTCGTTAATCTGAATCACAAATCTTCTGTTTATCTCGTCAACAATCTGGTATACACGAGGAAGCAGTCTCTGGAATATCTCAATTGGCCACTTCTCAAGCGCCTCAGCCATGATTGTATGGTTAGTGTAGGCTACACATCTTGTAGTGATATCCCATGCATCATCCCATGACAGATGCTCCTCGTCCACAAGGATTCTCATAAGCTCTGCGACTGCAACTGTAGGGTGAGTATCGTTCATCTGGAAAACAGCTTTATTTGGGAGATCTTTTAAATCGCTGTGATGCTTTTTAAACCTTGCAAGTGCACGCTGGATGCTTGCTGACACAAAGAAATACTGCTGCTTTAAGCGAAGCTCCTTGCCCTTTACATGGTTATCGTTTGGATAGAGCACCTCAACAAGGTTTCTTGCAAGATTTTCCTGCTCCACTGCCTTGTCGTAGTCACCCTGGTCAAAGGACTCGAGCGAGAAGCCGTTTTTTGGCTCTGCATCCCATATCATGAGAGAATTGACCACATTGTTGTCATAACCGACTATAGGCATATCATAAGGCACTGCAAGCACCGACTGATAGTCCTTCTGCTCGAAATGAAGCTCACCGTTTTCATCTGTGCTCTCCTGCACATATCCTCCAAACTTGACCTCATAGCAGTACTCCGGACGACGAAGCTCGAATGGATATCCGTCCTTGAGCCAGTTGTCAGGCACCTCAATCTGGAAGCCGTCTGAAATCTGCTGCTTGAACATACCATATCTGTATCTGATTCCACAGCCGTATGCAGGATATCCGAGTGTGGCAAGTGAATCCATGAAGCACGCTGCCAGTCTTCCGAGTCCACCGTTTCCAAGTGCCGGATCAGGCTCCTGGTCCTCAATAGCATTGATATCCACACCAATCTCAGTGAGAGCCTCCTTGACCTCCTTGTATGCTGAGAGGTTTATAAGGTTGTTGCCGAGAGCTCTTCCCATCAAAAACTCCATGGACATATAGTAAACAACCTTTGGATCGTCCTTGTCCATCACTCTCTGTGTGGCAATCCACTCATCCATGATGACATCCTTTACGGCCTCTGATACAGCCTGATAAAGTTCCTGCTGTGTGGCATCATTTATAGTCTTACGATATTTATTTTTTAAATTGTCTGATACAGTCTTAATAAACACCTTTTTGCTAAACGTATTATCTCTCATCTTTTCCTCCTTATGGCACTAAAAGGGAGCAAATTAATGCTCCCTCTCGTGCAGAGATTATTGTTTTTCAACTGCAAGCTTAACAGCCTCGCCATTAATCTTCCAATCCTTTTCATAGCCCTTAAGTTCGCCTGATTTAATTGATACGGCAAGAACCTCGGTCTTGATTTCATCACCAAACTTTTCAAATACATTTGAAAGCTTCTCATCTGCCTCGTATGTCACAGCGATGTGGTCCATAACCTCAAAGCCTGCGTCCTTACGCATTGTCTGGATCTTACTGATGATTTCTCTTACGAAACCTTCCTCGATAAGCTCAGGAGTGAGGTTGGTGTCAAGGACAACGGTTATATTGTTGTCAGATTGTGTCACATAACCCTCCATCTGAGTCATCTCGATAAGTAAATCCTCTTTAGATAATACAACTTCATCGCTAATGCTGTCAAGCTTGAGAGAGCCGGTGCTGTTAAGCTCCTCCATGGCCTTATGACCATCAAGCTCAGCTAAAACTGCCTTGATCTGGCCAAGGTATTTACCATACTTAGGACCCACTGTTCTAAGCTGTGGCTTGAATTTGTAGGTGGTGTAGTGTGATACATCATCAGTGAACTCAACCTCTTTTACGTTGAGCTCGTCTGCGATGATATCCACATAAAATTCATCCAGTTTTTCCGGAGCCTTTACAAACATTTTTCCGATTGGCTGACGGTTTTTGATATTTGCCTCGTTACGGCATGCACGTCCGAGTACTACAACCTTTAGTACCTCATCCATATCAGCTTCGAGCTTTTTATCAATCAGCTTCTCATCAACTACAGGATAGTCGCACAGATGAATTGACTCCGGTGCGCTCTTGTCGATAGAGCAGACAAGATTTCTGTAGATATCCTCTGTCATGAAAGGAATCATAGGTGCTGCCGCCTTTGATATGGTGACAAGTGCTGTATAAAGTGTCATGTATGCGTTTATCTTGTCCTGCTCCATGCCCTTTGCCCAGAAACGCTCACGGCTGCGGCGTACATACCAGTTACTTAAGTCGTCTACGAACTCCTGAAGGTACTTTGCCGCCTCCGGAATCTTGTAGTTTGACAGGCACTCATCCACTCCTGCCACTGCTGAGTTGAGCTTTGAAAGAATCCACTTGTCCATTACTGCAAGCTTATCATACTCAAGGCTGTATTTTGTAGCATCAAAGTTGTCGATATTTGCATAAAGCACGAAGAATGCGTATGTGTTCCAGAGTGTTCCCATAAACTTACGCTGTCCCTCAAGCACGAGCTTTCCTGAAAACTTCTTTGGAATCCATGGAGCTGATGCTGTGTAGAAATACCATCTGATGGCATCTGCACCGTATGTCTCAAGTGCATCAAACGGATCTACCGCGTTGCCCTTTGACTTGGACATCTTCTGTCCGTTCTCATCCTGTACGTGTCCAAGCACGATGACATTCTCATAAGGAGCCTTGTTGAAAAGGAGTGTAGACTCAGCCATGAGTGAATGGAACCATCCACGTGTCTGGTCAACTGCCTCTGAGATAAACTTAGCTGGGAACTGCTTCTCAAATACTTCCTTGTTCTCGAATGGATAGTGGTGCTGTGCAAATGGCATGGCTCCTGAATCAAACCAGCAGTCAAGTACCTCAGGTACACGGTGCATATCCTTGCCACACTCAGGACACTTGATTGTCACAGCGTCGATGTATGGTCTGTGGAGCTCTACCTCTGCTGCCTTTGGATCTCCTGCTTTTTCGGCGAGCTCTGCACGACTTCCGATACACTCTCTGTGTCCGCATTCACACTCCCAGATATTGAGTGGTGTACCCCAGTAACGGTTACGTGAGATAGCCCAATCCTGTATATTCTCAAGCCAGTTTCCGAAACGTCCTGAACCGATAGACTCAGGAATCCAGTTTACTGTATTGTTGTTTCTGATAAGGTCATCCTTTACTGCAGTCTCCTTGATGTACCATGACTCTCTTGCGTAGTAGATGAGAGGCTTATCACATCTCCAGCAGTGTGGATACTCATGCTCAAATTTCGGAGCATCGAAGAGCTGCTTTCTGCCGCTTAAGTCCTTTAATACCTCAGGATCTGCATCCTTTACCCACATACCGGCAAACGGAGTCTCGGCTGTAAGCTCTCCCTTGTCGTTTACAAACTGTACAAATGGAAGGTCATAATTTCTTCCGACATTGGCATCATCCTCACCAAATGCAGGAGCGATATGAACAATTCCTGTACCGTCTGACATAGTAACATATGTGTCACATGTCACGAAAAAGCCCTTCTTGCCCTGCTTATCGGCAACCTGCTTAGCGCAGTCATAAAGCGGCTCATACTCCTTGTACTCAAGATCCTTTCCTTTGTATGTCTCAAGCACCTCATATGCCTTCTTGCCTGCCTCTGCTTCCTCTTTTGAAAGAAGCTGTGAGAGCACCTTGTCTGCAAGTGCCTCTGCCATATAATATGTGTAGCCATCAACAGCCTTTACCTTTACATATGTGTCATTAGGGTTCACACAGAGTGCCACGTTGCTTGGAAGTGTCCATGGAGTTGTGGTCCATGCGAGGAAATATGCATCCTCTCCTACTACCTTAAAACGTACTACTGCTGATTTTTCTTTAACTGTCTTGTAGCCCTGTGCCACCTCCTGTGCAGAAAGCGGTGTTCCACAACGAGGACAGTAAGGAACAATCTTGAAGCCCTTGTAAAGAAGGCCCTTGTTCCAGATTTCCTTGAGAGCCCACCACTCTGACTCGATGAAATTGTCGTCATATGTGACGTATGGATTGTCCATATCAGCCCAGAAACCTACTGTGTTGGAGAAATCCTCCCACATACCCTTGTATTTCCATACAGACTCTTTACACTTCTTGATGAATGGCTCAAGTCCGTAGTTCTCAATCTGATCCTTGCCGTCAAGGCCGAGAAGCTTCTCCACCTCGATCTCAACAGGAAGTCCGTGTGTATCCCAGCCTGCTTTACGTGGCACATATTTGCCCTTCATGGTCTGGAATCTTGGAATCATATCCTTTATGGTACGTGTCTCAACATGTCCGATGTGAGGCTTTCCGTTTGCTGTAGGAGGTCCATCATAGAATGTGTATGTCTCTCCTTCTTTTCTGTTTTCCATAGATTTTCTGAAGATATTGTTCTCTCTCCAGAACTGCTCTGTCTTCTTCTCGCGTTCAACGAAGTTCATATTGGTGTCAACTTTGTTGTACATGACTATCTCTCCTTATTCTATATTGTTCGTGAACATCCCAACATGCACCTCAAATTCGGCTCTTACGAGGCTTCCTTGTGGCTTACGCTACTACAATTTTCGGTTTATGGAATATTCACAAAAAAAGGCACACATTCCTGTAATTAGGAACGCGTGCCTGATACGTCTATACCACCTATTACAATGTACTTAAGGGAAATACCCTTGCATACCCGCCCCTGTAACGTAGGGAATACGTCAGAACCTACTCTCGCAACGCTGTATGGCGATTTTAGCCTGCGGCTCAGAAGTGATTTTCAAAACGGCTCTACTCATACCGGCTCTCACCTGTCCCGGCTCTCTTTGACTTTCCTGCCATCTCTACTGTCTTCGTCACTGCCTTTTACTAACTGTGTTTAAGTATATAACTGAAAAGCCACTGTTGTCAAGATGTAATTGATTCTGTAATAATTTGATAATAATTAACTCTAATAAATGCCATCATACTCAAAATTCTGATAATCAAAATCGTCATGATCAAAAGAATCATAATCATAATCGTAATCCTCATAGGAATCGTCATCATTATAATACTCATAACCATTGTCAAAGCCCTTCATGAACTCCTTTTCTAAATCTGTGCTTACATTTGAGCCTGCCACAACCCAGAATATGATGCTGACTATAACTGAGATAACTGCTGTTGCTATACCAACTATACCAAACACCTTGTTGTTGCCCTTTATGATATGTATAATACCAAAAATGATAGCAAGCAGAGCTGTCACATAATTGATGCATGTACAAAACAGTACAATAGATGCGATTCCAAGTACCAGAGAAGCTATACCAAAGCCATTGCTGTTCTTTGGCGGCTGGTTGTATGGATTAGCTCCATACTGTGGCTGATTGTAGACTGTCTGTCCGTATGCGGTCTGATTGTAGCCACCCTGTCCGTTTGGCTGCTGGCCATACTGCGTCTGTCCGTAAGCTGACTGATTAAATGAGCCCTGAGCATTTGGATTCTGATTGTATGTACCCTGATTTGCATAACCATATGCACTGCCCGGATTATTGACATATCCGTCTGTGCTGCCTGTCTGGTCTGATGACTGTCCATATGCATATGCATTCCCACTTTCCTGCTGGGATACAGACTGATTATATGTGTCTGTCGGCTGACTGTATGTGTCCTGCGGCTGGCTGTATGTGTCTGAGCCATTTGCTGTTCCTGAAGACTGACCGAAGACATCTGTATTGTCCGGTGTGCCTGACGACCGGTTGTCATTGTTCATATAATTGTTATCGTCCATAACTTCCTCCATATATCCTATTGTTTATGTAGCCATTGTGTTTCGTATTAGAAATATTTTATCATATATTACGATAATGTAAATATTTTTATCATAAAAATTGGTGATTATTGTC
>UMKP01042468.1_pt1 | contig 25407 bp, 37 predicted proteins | sample 1966341 | NCBI WGS metagenome assembly UMKP01 (sample SAMEA4836179, study PRJEB28245) | human gut metagenome | biome: gut microbiome; material: fecal sample | place: Denmark | collected 2008
TCAAACTCTGCAATCTTGTTGTTGATGTATGCCGCAACCTTCTGTAAGTATTCCTCATTCTCATATCCTGACAGTGTGTAAACCTTTCCGTCTATTACCACCTCGGCATTTGTTTTTGCAGACATTTAATCATCCTCCGTTTTCACATTTATTCAAACCAGCTATATTAGTATTAATATTACTATTACTATCAATTTCAATATCAAATACTTAATTATTATATGCCTTATAGATATAAATTGCAACTTTAAGCCCTTTTTCTCTCAAAATGCTCAAAGGCAAGGTCTGTCGCCACTCGCCCCTTTGGTGTGCGGTTTATGAAGCCGTTCTTCACCAGATACGGCTCGTAAACATCCTCAATGGTTCCGGCATCCTCACCTATTGCCGCCGCAAGCGTATCAAGGCCCACCGGTCCTCCCGCAAACTTGTCAATGATGGTGAGAAGTATATTTCTGTCGTTTAAATCAAGTCCGTACTTGTCCACCTCCAAAAGATCCAGTGCAAAGCTTGCCACATCATAGGTGATTTTGCCGTCATACTTGACCTGCGCAAAGTCCCTGACACGCTTTAGAAGTCTGTTTGCAAGTCTTGGGGTACCTCTTGAACGACGCGCCATCTCGTAGGCTCCCTTGTCATCTATCTCAACTCCAAGCACCTTTGCGGAATTGACGATAATATGCTTTAGCTCATCGACAGTATAAAACTCCATGTGATTTACCACGCCAAACCTGTCCCGAAGAGGCGCTGACAGCATGCCCGCCCTCGTTGTTGCCCCTACAAGTGTGAATTTTGGCAGGTTGAATCTGATTGACTTTGCAGACTCGCCCTTTCCAATCATGATATCAATGGCATAGTCCTCCATGGCAGGATAGAGCACCTCCTCCACCTGACGGTTTAGTCTGTGAATCTCATCGACAAACAGTATATCGCCCTCCGAAAGTCCGTTGAGTATGGCTGCCATCTCTCCCGGCTTACCTATTGCAGGACCGGAGGTCACCTTTATCTTTGTACCCATCTCATTTGCAATGATTCCTGCAAGTGTTGTCTTTCCAAGCCCCGGAGGCCCGTAAAACAGCACATGATCGAGCGCCTCGCCCCTTGATTTTGCAGCTTCAATATATATTTTTAAATTGTCCTTTATCTTCTGCTGACCGATATAGTCATCAAAATACATAGGACGCAGTGATTTCTCTATCTTTATATCCTCTTCCTGCAATTGTGTGGAAATTACTCTTTTCACGTTTCGTTCCCCGTTTCTGTTTTAAGCTTACAGCTTGTCCAATCAGCCCATATTTTTGAGCGCAAGCTTCAGCACATCCTCTACATCCATATCCTCTGTGATATCAACCTTGGACACTGCCTTAAGACTCTCAGTAGACGAATATCCAAGCGCATTGAGCGCCATGACAGCATCATTTTTCACAGTGCTGTTCATGGATACAGCAGCACCGGAAGTCTGATTCTCAAGCTTCTTTTCAAATGCATCCTCAAGCGACAGCTTGTCCTTTAAATCAAGTATCACTCTCTGAGCCGTCTTTGCACCTATTCCCGGTGCCTTTGATATAGCCTTTGAGTCGCCCGATAAAATTGCAAAGCGCAAATCATCGGCAGGCAGAGTTGACAAAATCGCAAGACCGCCCTTTGGTCCGATTCCGCTGACTGTAATCAGCAGCTTAAAGATTTCAAGATCATCCTTGCTCAAAAAGCCATAAAGTATCATGGCATCCTCCCTGACACATAGGTAAGTGTAAATTTTTACATCCTCTCCCTCGTCAGGCAGCATATCAAAATACTGCGTCGGTATGTAAATGAGATAGCCTACGCCTGCTGCCTCCACTACAATGCTGTCTATATTTTTTTCTGCAAGCTCTCCTTTTATATATGCATACATTGAATCCATTTGTTACTGTTTCGTCTGTAGCCTGACACACAGGCATAAAAACAGCAGCATCTCCTTTTGTTATTAAATATACGTAGATTACAGCCCATTAAAACTATACGTGAAAGCTGTCAGAAATCCTTAAAAGCACCTGTGAAGCTACTGTTCCAATCACAAGACCTGTAATGCATCCCGCCACAAGAAGCACCGGAATATAATACACTACGCTGTAGGTTGACAAAACTATAGCCGCAACTATTATCTGTCCTATATTGTGACACACTCCACCGACCAGGCTTATTGAAACCGAGCTGAATTTATCTGATTTCTTAAGCAGGTACATAACGATAAAGCTTAGTATACAGCCTGCCAGTGAATATATGATGCTGAACGCATTTCCAAACATAAAGCCCGAAAGCACCGCGCGAAATACACATAGCAGAAACGTCTCCATGGGTGATGCTATATAAAGCATGATCACTGTCACTATATTTGTAAGTCCAAGCTTCACTCCCGGTATGCCTACCGCAAACGGTATAAGTGACTCAACATAGCTTAGCACCAGTGCCAGTGCCATAAGCATACCAAGATATGCAATCTTTCTGGTTTTCATTTATCTCATTCTTTCTATAAAAATGTTCGGGTATCACTTGGATATCGAATCTATATCGGATTTCGTGTCGCTTTTTACCGTCACAACAATCTTATTTGGCAGACAGATAATCGACTCTCCCTCCTTGGATATCGCCTTCTGCTTCACACACAGATGATCCGGACAGTCGGCAGAGGTCATATCCGCCACACCACCCTTTATGACAAGGGTGTTAGTAACATCGCCATCGCCGTTTTTTATCTCAATTGTATCATCCTTTGAAAGCGGATATGTGCCATAGGCCCTTCCATCGATAGTCACCTTGACACATGCATCGCTATCCGTATCCTGCCCCTTTAAATATACAAGCTTCCATATAAGAAGCAGAGCGACAGAGATAATTACAATAACCGATATCAGGATTATATCATTTCTGCCAAAACGCTTACGCATCCTCTTTTATCTCTCCCATATAGTAAAAGCCTCTGCACTCATCAAGCTTCACATTATAGATATTTCCAATCATATCCTCGGTACCCGGAAAATGTACTATAGAATTATTGTCCATACGTCCGGTCACATAGCCTTCCTTCTGGTCATCCATTTCCTCTGCAAGTACCGGCACCACTTTGCCCTCATAGCATTTTGCCTTTTCTGATGAGATAGTCTGAACCTCCTTTAAGAGCCTGTCAAACCTGTCCTTAACCACATCATCCGGCACCTGATTCTCCATTGTGGCAGCGCGTGTACCTGTTCTCTTTGAGTAAATAAATGTAAAAGCACTGTCATATCTGACCTGCTTGACAACATCCATTGTCTCAAGGAAATCCTCCTCTGTCTCTCCCGGGAAGCCTACAATGATATCAGTTGTGATTGCAATATCAGGAATCTGCTCACGAAGTCTCTTTACCTCGTCGAGATATTTTTCCTTGTCATAGTGCCTGTTCATCTCCTTAAGCACCCTTGAGCTTCCCGACTGAAGCGGCAGATGCATATGCTTGCACACCTTGTCACACTCCTTTATCGCCATAATCAGGTCATCTGATAAATCCTTTGGATGAGATGTCATAAAACGAATCCTCTTAAGTCCCTCAATCTTATTGACCTCGCGAAGAAGCTCTGCAAAGGTTATAGGATTGTCAAGAGTTTTACCGTATGAGTTGACATTCTGTCCGAGAAGCATTATCTCGCACACTCCGTCTGCAACAAGCTTTTCTATCTCTCTTATGATATCCTTAGGCTCTCTGCTTCTCTCACGTCCTCTCACATATGGCACGATACAGTAGCTGCAGAAATTGTTGCAGCCAAACATGATATTGACACCTGATTTGAAAGAGAACTTTCTCTTCACCGGAAGATCTTCGACAATCTGATTGGTATCCTTCCATATGTCAATCACCTGTGAGCCAGACTCGATATTGTTGCACAAAATCTCTGCAAACTTGAATATATTGTGGGTTCCGAATACGATATCTACAAACTTATAGTGCTTTTTGATATTTTCAACAACCTCCGGCTCCTGCATCATGCAGCCGCAGAGAGCAATCTTCATAAAAGGATTCTTTTTCTTGTAGTTCTGCAGATATCCAAGCCTGCCATACACCTTGTTGTTAGCATTCTCACGTACGGTACAGGTGTTGTATACAATAAAATCCGAGTGCTCATCAGTTCCTTCCACGTAGCCTATCTGCTCGAGTATTCCGACAAGCTTTTCTGAGTCGCGGGCATTCATCTGACACCCGAAGGTCTTTAAAAACAAGGTTAGTGGTCTTCCCAGTTCTTCGGACTTTTTCTTGACATACTGCCTAGCCTTTGCCATGTAGTAGTACTGTCTCTCAGGCTCGTGGGTTGGCGGTGTCTGGGTGATATCTATGTCATCTAAGTTAATCATGTGTTTTTCCTCTCTTAATTAATCTCATGTGAGTATAGCACATTCATTCGATGTTTTGCAACAAATCATTGTCAATCAGACAATTAATGTATTCATTCACGCTCATGCCTCTCTTGGAGGCAGCGCTTTTGATTTTTTCTTTTTTTCCCGCTTTCATTGTCAGGTTGATTCTATCATATTTTTCTTTGATATATTTATTAATGTACTGGTTTTGATTAAACTCACTCATATTATTTGTTCCTCTTTTCGTTTACGATGTATATTATAACTAAGATGTCGAATATTATCTGACTAACTAAAAATAATGTTTCCATTTTACTACCTCCATTGACTTTTTCGTATTTTCGTAGTAAGTTGAGAGTGTGGGGAGCTTTCCGCTCCCCTTTTACTCAACTGTTTGTTGGTTACTTGTTGAGTATTAAGTTTAGCAATTGTAAAACGCTTATTATCAGATTTATAATTGCTGTGGCAAGAATGATGTTTTGAAGGGCTTCATTCTTGCCTTTTTTCTTTTGTCGTTTCTTTTTCTTACTCACTTGTCTTACCTCCTTACATGATTATAATACCACATTATGCGCATAATGTCAATAGTATTTTGCGCATAATGTTATTTTAAAATAAAAAAATAGGACATCCATCAATCTGACAGATGCCCTATGTGATAATAATTATTTAATTTATTGAGTCGGTCGGCAGCTCATTGGTATACTTTGATAGTGCCTTTTTAACTGTGCGCCACACCTTTTTGACTGGTAAACCGCACAATGACATATTCTTCAATATGCTTACAATCTCATACGCTATATATAGTAATGCGAAAAACTCCATCGTTCCGACTGTCTGTCCCGGAAGATATGTTCTTGCACCGGCCGGGATGAATCCGATGAGGTTCAATCTTATGATTGAGTCGACCAGAGCCAGGAGCACAAGAGAAATCAACATACCGACCTTTCTGATTGCTCCATTGATTCCAAAGTTTGAATTGAACTTTTTTTCCTTGATTGCTCGTAATACTCCGAAGATAGTGTCCATCACTATGCATATTACTACTATCTCCATAATTTTGTTGCTTGCTGTTGCCGTAAAAAATCTTATAATATCATTCATCATTTTTTTCTTATCCTTTCAAGAGTCTGTATGTTGTGAGTAATCCGACATATGCATCCTGTGTCAGTCCTCTGTTCTTTTGGAATACCTTCACGCATTTAGAGAGATAGCTCGTCCACTTGCCGTAATCCGTGTCTAACTTTGTGAAGCTGTATACATCGTGCAGCGTTCTTCTTAACCACTTGATTGCAGTCGGGCAATGGTGTTTCTGTCCACTCCACAGATTGTGGTTTTTTGCGAATGCCTGTGAGTCAGCTCCGAATTTGCCGTCCTCTTTCAGTGCATCATCTCCTTTAAGGTCAAAGCCTACGTTCATGGCGTGCTGCCATTTTCTGACTTCTTCACTTTCCAAGTAATAGTCAACATTACCCTTCCAGCTCTCATCGCTCGGCTTGGCCGGTGCGGGTGCAGGCTGGCTTGTTGCTGTTGTATCTTTTGCTCCAAGCTCCACATATAAGAGGTTGGCATCTGTGCTGTTATTGAGTCCGGAGCAAGTGAATGCACTGGTGTACTGCCATCCATACAGGCTGTGTACAATGGCAGGCTTCTTGGCATCGTTCGGATCGTCCCCGATTGTCATTCCCTTAGTTGATGGATAACGCGCGATCCAGAATGGACAGTTAATCTGATTAGCATATGGCAGAATATAGGTATTGTAGAAGCTTAGCCCGGTGTACACTCCAAAATCAAGCCCTGCCGCCTTGATTTCTGACTGATATGTGTTGATGATGTCGATTAAGGTCTGTCCAAGTCCCTGCTGGCATCTGTCCTCTACATCAAGCCATACGAATGTCTTTCTTCCGGCAAGTACCTCAATCACTCTCTGTGCATCCGTCTTTGCCTTTCCTAATGTAGTTGCGTACGAATAATTATATACACCCTGAATCGGCATTCCGGCTTCTGTGCAGCCCTTCCAGTTCTGCTCGAAGGTCTTGTCTGGGTTTAGATCCTTTCTGATGATTTTTATAATGGCATACTGTACACCAGCCCATTTTACTTTGTTCCAGTCTATTGTTCCCTGGTATGATGATACGTCAATTCCTTTCATGATGTCTCTCCTTTCGTTCTGTGCATTTGTATTAATGTTGTTCATAAGCTTGCGCCCCTTTCTTTATATTATAAGAGCCGGCACCTCATTTGGTGTCGGCTCCTAGGCTCTATTTGTTAGTTACATATTAAATTTTATATTTTCTATCTCGCTCCCTAACCAGAGTTTAAGTAGCTTAACAAATGGCAAAATAACTATTAAAAATGATATTATGGGAACAATGATTGGTAAGATATGTTTTATATATTACAAACATATTATCAGTGGTGTTGTAAAAAATAAGGAATATTTCCTAGAAAATGTAACTAATCTCGGATTACCATTGCCATTAATGAAGCCTGATTTCCCGACTTTAACATCTCCAATGTTTATGGTGGCTGGTGATTGGAGTACCCCTACTGCCGCAATAGCCGCATTACAATTAAAAGCTGATGGTACATTATCATGGGTATCATCACATGGACATACAGAACCTCTTACTTACATGGGATTCATTGCATATATTGCAAAATAATTATTAGTCATGATAAAATAGTATATAATTTACTCTAATATTACAACTAGCGGTTACTTTATCTTTCCATACGACATAGATACCAGTTGTTGTGATTGTTGGCGATTCAAGATGCCCTGAAAATGCTGCACCATCACCGTTTGTAATTGATACACAAAGATTATCGAAATTGAATGTTGATGAAGATAATCCTAGTGCAGAAATAACATCATTTTTTGACAATAGTAAACATGAGTTATTTCCCGGTAAAATTTCAAGTATTTTGGTACTCATCTTCATGATGGAAATATTCCCTAAACTATTTAATTTATTAAGATCTGTCTTTAGATTACCTAAACTCTGGTTTAATGCACTTATAGCTCCAGTACACGTTCCATCCCCTATCTTGGATATGTCCGTTTTTCCTATCCGCTTTGTGATAAAATACTTTAATCCTGTAAGATCCAAATATTTTGCCATTTTTTCTCCTTCTTTCTATGCAAATGCCGCATCTATTTCACTATTGGTTATTGCAACCATATCCGACTGCTTTATATAGCTGCTTAGGTCAATTTCTCTTGTACCTAATTTTTCATACTTATTGTTAATCCATAAATATTCATCATACACATTCTGTCCTCTTCCAGAATTGGCAATTAAATAAAACGTTCCCTTAACGCCTGTTGATGGCAATGTCTGCACTACTTGAAAATCCAATTTAGTAATACCGGCCATCGCTGTTGAAATGGCCGATGTTACAAATGCTGTTGATGCGGCCTGAGTATTATTTGTACCAGCTGATGCTGTTGGCACTTTAGGTGTACCAGTAAAAGACGGACTCGCTATAGGTGCTTTCTTAGTTAGCTCAGCCTGTACTGCCTTGTTTTGTACCGGGTTTGTTGAAGTGCTACTCAGTTCACTATCTACTGTTGTCTTATTTGCACCTTCCGCTATTCCATCAAGCTTTTTCTTATCACTTACTGACATAAGACCATGTGCAGTCTGTGTTGCATCAGAATAAGTTGTATTTGTCGGTGCTCCATATGTACCATCCCCTCGTAAATACTTTCCATAATCGCCAGCTGCCGGTGCAGGTACCAATCCTGACGTTCCAGCTGCTGAAGCTGTTGCACCTTTCATAACAGCATACGTTGTATTTTCTTTCGGTGGTGTATATCCAAGTGCTTTTATTACATTATCACTTGTAAGCTCTCCTCTGATAGTTTGTGATGATTTGTTTTCAACATTGCCTAATCCGATTTCTTCCTTTGAATGTGTGTGTCCTTTATCACTTTTATCTTCCAATAGAGTTTTAATTTTACTAATGATGTATACCGCACCTGTAAGATTTAAATATTTATTTTCCATAGTTCTCCTTTCTGTTATCTAAAGTCCATTAAATATAGCCTCTATTTCTTCAATGGTAATAGCATTATCATTATTAACTGCATTCACCTCCTCCGGGGTGTATGATGGTTTGTTTTGTGCTTTAGCCCATTCTGGTATGGTTGGATCTGTCTCATACATATCTCCTGATATTTCTTTTCCATTCAAGCGGGGTTTGTTTTTTAGCTGTTCATAATCATCCATTATGTATATTTGCTCACATTCAATTCTTAATTCAGTATCATTTTCCATTTCAAGTTCAATTTCTGTCATATCATCCCCTCTTTCAATATATCTTCAACTGGTACTGACTTGATATTGCTTGCAATTACATTTTCATCTTTTGTCTTTGCCCTGACCTGTATCAATACATTCTTCATAGCATCAAGCTGCAGTGTTTCATCTTGAGATAATTTAATAAATAATGTTTCATCCGAAGTATTCAATTGATCCATGGACTTCTCAAACTCATATTTTCCCTGTTTAAAGGTTACATATATTTTTTCCAAATTATTTATATCACAACCTTTTAATTTTATTTTGATTGTTGGAGTTGTTCCTCTTCTCATACTTCACCTCTTGTCTCAAAACTTATATTGCATCAATTTCCTTGGTACTTATAGTTTCTATTTTATCTACTTTTTGATTGACACTTTCAATTTGTTTTCTAACAGCCTCCCCCGCTGTATCGTATGACTCTCCTGCAAATCCTTTTCTCACATCCTTAAGCTCTGCTTCGTAGTTGCCAAATCTTTTTAACAATTGTTCCACAAGTGTAGTCTGCTTTTCCTCTTCCTCATCACCAAATCTCATTTTTCCAGTACATTTAACAATTATGTTGAACGATATCAGCTTACTGTCACCATCTATCACTCTGATCTGCATAACATTCTGCCCTGCATGAAAAAATGACTCAGAAGGAATAATCGTAATCGTATTTCCATCCACTTCTGCCAAGGCTTTATTAGGCTCAGCCATAGTTCTTGTACACATACTGTACACAACTGCTGCCGCTGTACCCGGAATAGTGTAATCCTTTATATCAAACTCTAATGCGATTGAATTTGTGCCCTCAGTTACCTCTATTGGAGCCTGAAGCACATTCTTTGTAACATATATGTCTCTTTTGATAGTCTGCATTCAAATATCTCCTTTCCTATGCAGGAATAAATCTAACTATATATCTTCCAGCCGGTTCTACACCTGACTCAAGGAAATCATACCAGGATCTCGCATATTGTCTTCGTGCTTCTTCCTCTTCCACACCGGCTCTCTCAAAGTTCTTGAGGTAAGCTGAAGCAAGATACTCCGGTGTCTCTGTACTTGTTTTAAATTGAGACCATGTCAGATTATACGCAGATGTTTTAATCCATTCACCTGTAGATTCTGATAACTGATCAATCCAATATAACTGTACTGTTCCATCTCCTATATCGTATCCGTTAGCCTTTGCCCAATTTGTATATTTGGTTGCCGGAGTCCACTGCACCAGTCCATAGCCACCGGAATAGTTGCCCTCTTTAAGGCTTTGCCACAATCCAGGATTAATGGTTGATTCTCTCTGCATATTTCCAAGCAGGCCTGAGATTGCATTGATTGTCCAGCCTTTATCACTTAGATATGTATAAATTTCTTTGGCATTGCTCTCCATCTCTCCCTGCGTCAAATATTTATTATTACTAATCATGGATAAGCACCCTCTTTCGATTTTCCTCCTATAAGCAGGCCTCCAACATAATTCTCATAAGTTCCATCCGAATACTCTACTGTTCCGGTAAATCCGTTATATCCGTTTACACCGAATGACTGGCAATCAACATATACCTCGCCAGTCTTAAACATTCTAAATAATGCATTTTCAGTACCGATTTTAAAAATTTCATTACTTACTGCAAAAATTCTCCCGACAGTATTACCACTTTTGTCCATGATCTTCATCTCCCCCTCTGAGATCTCTACTCTTCGGCCAAATTCATCACTTCCACAAGTGTATTTACCATTTGTCAGTATTCCATCTTTATCCATGATAGTTAGGATAGCTCCATTACCATCTAATACTTTTATAATGCCTGCTATGTTGTCTATTCCGCCAATGGTCAATGTTCCTCCATATATCCTGTCTGCCAGCATGGTTCCGGCTATAATATAGTCGGCAAAAAAGCCTTTCCCGGTTCCGAATGTACTCCATATCCAGTCTTTTCCATCAGCGGTCCTTTTGGATGCAATCTCAAATCCCATCTATCTGATATCCGTTATATGCCTGTGGAATGATCCGGGTAACCACATTTCTTAGGTCAACCTCCTCTTTCATTCCGTTCTCAGCAATGTTTTTTCCGTAAAGGATCTCAACACCTCTGTCGCTGCCAGCATGACGATTTATTATCGCTTTGTAATTATCATATACGATTTCACCGCCCCATCTCTTAACAAAAGAATTCTCATCGTCACCATTGATGGCTTCGATGAGATTTTTATTTTGGTAATATGCAGTTCCAGTCGATGTAATATCTGTTTCGGCTGTATACTTTTTATTCGGTGCAGTCATGATATCAAGAGCCTGCTGCCCTGTTTTGTCAGTTGGACGGACATCCAAAAGGAAACAATCATCTGCCGCATCCATAAATATAGGCTGCAGATCAGCAGATATTCCGGAATCACTTTTTTCCTTATGAGTTATTCTGAAAAGCTGCTCTCCATTAAAGGAAGGCATCTTAACAACTGCTCCCTCTTTAATATACTTCCAGCGGTCTTCTGAATCCTTTGGATGTTCAAGCGTTACCTCCCATGTTCCATTCAATACGGCATGAACGGATGCACTTGAAGGAAATAATGACATATCTCCGTTCTGATCAAAGTTTGTATTTTCAATGTTATATATCTGGATCATAAGCACCTCCAATTAGGTATCACTTTCAGATTTCCTCCGTAAAATTCAATCTTGTTGTTTCCTGGCTGTAAATACATATCTTCATAATTTCCTGACACTTTGGTATTATTCAAAGTACCATCCTCGCGATACGCGATCATCCGATCTGTATCTATGGTCAGATTTTGACCAACATTAGCAGTCATCGTTTTTCCATTGATCTTAAGCGTACACATACCTTCTGCTGCGATCTTATATGTCGGATGACACTCTATATAAGGATTCCAGCAAACATCTTCTATGTCATATTCCATTGCACCATCTACGGAATATTGAAGCCCATCCAGTGTGTGAAATATCGCTGTAAAATTGCCTATCCGCTCAGATGTCCTCTCATTATCATCTAATTCAACATAGGTTATTTTATAAAAAAAGCCTGCATCATCAGATATAATAAGTTTTGCATTTCTTTCTGACAGCCACTGTTTTGCCATTCTCCAGCGATCATTCCACCTGTCTACTGCTCCGATATAATTAAATGGTATCTTTATTGGTGTTGCAAGCCTTGTCGAGCTCAAGGCAGAAGTCAAGAACATGCTGAGTAAATAAAGAATACATCCGGGCTTACCGGAGCACCGCAAAACTACCCATACATATAGCAAATCCTCTTGTAAACCATAATAAATCCATTTCGTGTGGTGCTCTGGCAAGCCCGGGGAGAGAAATAGAAAGGAAAAACGAGTATGAAGACAATGGTAAATCTGTTTTACGAGACATTCAATCCAAGACAGAAGCGGTACCACCTCTCAATGACACTGAGAGAGAAAGATAATGAGCATACAATCAAGATACTACAGAACGGCCAAGAGGTCATCAGAGCCACAGGAGACGAGAGAGAACAGGCATTTCAGATGGCAACAAGAGACTTAGTAAGAAGATTTCCGGCAAAAGGAAGGTGATAAAGATGGAAAGAGCGAATTTCAAACTAAAAGAGGCGCTAAAAAAACTCGGAATTGAAACAGTGGAACAGTTAAACGCTGCAATCAAGACAGAGAAGCCACTTGATATCGGAATCATGACATCAGAGGCGGCAAAAGAACAGAAAGCAGCATCATAAGGAGAAAAAACATGAAATTATTTAAGAAGCACACAGCAGGAATGAAGCAGTATAAGGTACGCTGCTTCTGTGAGGATTTTCTCTCTCTTGAGTTTCTGATACTGTTCCTCATTCCAGTCCTCTCTCGTGTTAGTACAGAAGCTGTTGTATTCTTCCTCTTTCTTGCAGTTCATCTCATCTGCTTTATCTATTTTCTTGAGGATTTTCTCAAGTCTGAGTGATTTTTCCTTTGTCATGGTCTTTTCCTCCCTCTGTATTCTGTGTATTAAATCTTGCCTTTTTCTGCTTTCCAGTCGTATACTCTCCTTACAGGACGTTGTAGCGCCCGAGTTTATGAAAGGAGAACTTTATAATGAGTAATAATGATTTATCATTGATAGAGAAATTTAAGTCTTTAATGCAACAAGCTATGTTATATGCTCAATACTCTCACGATTATATTTTTGATGATTCTGTTGAGGATTCTGTTGCTATTGCATATCTGAATATCGCAGCTTCAAAATTCGCTGCGGCAGAATCTCTTTACTATTCATGCTTTAACATTTTGGAACGTGATGAAGCTGAAAGTATTTTTCACATTTTTGACGTATATATGGTTGAAATGTTGACTAGTCATAAGACTGAGCACTCTCATCAATGGACAGATATCGAATACAATCATTTAAAGGATGCTTTCGATTCTTCAGCGTTTGCATTTTAAGATTTCTAATTTTTCTAAGGGGAGGTTTTTCCTCCTCTTATCTCGTCTAATATTTCATGCAGTAATGCGGTCTGGTACATTATTTCCTTTCCTATAACGGAGTCCGGATCTATACATACCGACTTTCTTTCCTTTTTTACTTTTTCTCTCTTGATTTCATCTCTTTGCATTTTTGCAAACTTCGAAATTTCTTTATAGATTTGATTTCCCATATGGTTTTCTCCTTTCTGTTAATTGTCTATATCAACTTAAAGTTGACTTAGTGGGCAAAAAAATATTATCAACAGGGATATTGTATATCCTACTCATCATTTCAAGCTGAGCAGGCTTAGGTATAACTCTATTGTTTTCCCAGTTGACAATTGTCTGCTTATTGAGATGCATTTGCTCGGCAACATCAGCTTGCGTCATGTTTGCGTTTACCCTAGCGGCCGCTAGGCTAATCTGTAGCTTATCCAATTGAATACGCTCCTTTCTTGATTGACTATCTTTGTTACATCCTCATAATATATCAACTTTTAGTTGATGTCAATACTAAAAGTTGATTTTTTTATTTTTTAGCTTGTCTTTTTTCAACTTACGTTTTATAATACAAATAAAGAAAGGGGATGATTATTATTTCAGAACAAGAATTTAATCAAATTTTTTCAAAGCAATTAAAACATCAACTTCAAATACACGAAATGACACAATCTGATTTGGCCAAACGTCTCGGAGTCAGTACACAGTCTGTTACTAATTGGTGTAAGGGTGCGAAGACTCCTCGGATGGATAAAGTAGATTCCATGTGCAAGATATTTAATTGTCGCAGATCTGACCTGATGGAAGAAAAATCTTCGATTCCGCTCAATAATAATGATAAAACAATTCTTGATAAGTACCAACTGCTTAATGATGAGGGTAAGCAACGACTTCTGGAGCGTGCCGATGAACTTATTGAACTTGGTTATGTTACAAAAGGGGACGTACTGAAAGAGGCATAAGGTACTCTGTTGAAGAGAATATTATAAAATTTAAATAAGGAGGCACTTATGGATAAAAAGGAATTTGATGAACGTTTAAATGCATTGTCTGAAAGAGTCTTATCTAAAGCTCTTACACCTGATGAGGAAACAAATTATACCGAATCATTATTTGAATCAATCAGACATGTAAATGAATATGGTCAGGAGTTTTGGTATGCAAGAGAGCTTCAGATTGCTCTTGAATACAAAGAATGGAGAAACTTTTGTAAAGTAATTGATAAAGCAAAAACAGCTTGTGAAAGCAGTGAAAACACTGTATCTGAATGTTTTGTTGACGTCAACAAAACATCACCAATGCCTAACGGTGGATTTAAGACAGTTGACGATATTGCCCTATCCCGTTATGCCTGCTATCTTATAGTGCAGAATGGAGATCCGCGAAAAAAGGTAATCGCACTTGGTCAATCATACTTTGCTGTCAAAACGCGTCAGCAGGAACTTATTGATAACTACGATAAATGTATATACTGTGGTTTTCCTATAAGAAATGAAGATATGATAGTCTGTAGCAACTGCGGAGTTCTTAACCAGGCAGGAAGTACATTCTGCTCTTCCTGCGGTAATCCTCTGATTAAAGGTATTACTGCTCCGTCAACGGCAAAGGCACATAAATCTGCTAATAAGAAAAAACACTCAAAGAAACGACATAGTAAAGCACCTCTTTTTATGTCCATATTCTTCTTATTACTAATTTTAATAGCAGTCATTGTTTTCAGATGGGCTATTCAATCAGGCAGACTTGAAGTTGTAATAAAGGATCCTGATACAAATGAAAGCTATCAGCTCATATCAAGTAGCGGTTTGTTCAATGTTGCATTAACAATTCCTGCAGAATATGTTGAAGGCACAACTCAAAAGGAGCTCAATAAACAAGCCAAGGAGGGAACTTTTAAATCTGCCACACTGAACAAAGATGGAAGTGTTACATATGTCATGAGTAAATCTCAACACAAGGAGATGTTGAACACGCTTAAGGATTCTATCGCAGATGAACTTAATAAAATTCCTAACTCTACCGACTATCCAAATGTAACTAAAGTCGAAGCCAAGCGCTATTGGTGAAGCCGTGCTCAAGATTATTCTCGTGTTCGCTGAACTAGAGCGCAAGCTCACAGGTGAGCGTGTGCGTGACATCATGATGAACCGTGCGCTTGAGGGCAAGTGGAACGGAGCCAGAGTACCGTATGGCTGGGACTGGGACTCAAAGAAGCAATGCCCGGTGCATTCTGATACTGAGGCAGAATATGCCCGGATGATGTGTTCGGCGGTCTTATCGTGTGCGGTCTGTGCGGAGCATTCTACCACTCTGACTCGGACACTCCGAGAGCTGACGGCTTTCTGCCGAGCCAATACCGGTGCGGTGCGCACAACAGAAAGATTCACTGCAAGGCAAAGGGCACCTCTGATGTGAAGCTCGGACCGTTTATTTTCAACTATATCTCAAATCTGGTCAAGGCTTCCAAGTCAAAGAAACTGCTGCACTCTGTCTCTGATCTGGAGCAGATACTCCTCACCGGCCCGGAGTTTGAGCAGGTGGCAGGAATCGCTGACATTGGATTAGATGTCACCTTTGACACTATCATGCATGGTTTCAAACCGAAGCGGTACACTGCTGCACCTTATACCGTCATCCGCTCCGGTGATTCTGATGCACTCACGGCAAAAAGAGATAAGACCATCAGAGCGCTTGAGAGGCTCAAGAAGCTGTTTTTATTTGAAGATGATGCAATGAGTGAAAAAGAATATCTGATGTCTAAGAGGGAGCTTGAGGGCACGCTCAGCGACATAGAGAACGAGCTGTCAGTTCTTGAAGCCGACACTGCAGATACAAAATACGATGACATGTCTTTCATCTCCACTGCATCCGGATTTTTAATTGCTCATCAGATTGCATCAGGTGAGCACATCAACTACAGGGAGCTCGCCTGTGCTGTAGATACAAAGGTGCTTAAGGATTTTGTGAACAGTGTGATTGAGAGGATTGTTCTGCTGGACGGACGTGTGGCTTCGATAGAATTTAAGAATGGACTCGTTCACGAGTTCCTTTACAGAGAATAAGAGCAGGCTGAGGAGACAGCCTGCTCTCTTTATATGTATATGAGTAATATTAGATTAACAAGAAAGGTTGATTTTACAAGGTTTTAGGCATCTTGTTTTTAGAGTTCATCTGACAGCCGAAGGTCTTGACGAAATAAGTCATAGGACGGCCGATTTCTTTAGATTTCTTTTCAACAAAATCCTTTGCCTTTGCCATGTAGTAATACTGCCTCTCAGGCTCATGTGCCGGTGGTGTCTTTGTTATATCTATATCGTAGCTCATGTTATATTATGTTTCCTCTCAAATTAATTCTATGATACTTTACCTGACTATTCCCTGATCTGACCACTGCCGTAAATAATATACTTATAGCTTGTCAGTGCTTCAAGCCCCATAGGTCCCCTTGCGTGAAGCTTCTGTGTGCTGATTCCTATCTCAGCTCCAAAGCCGAATTCATTTCCATCAGAAAATCTGGTTGAGGCATTTACATAAACGCAGGCGGCATCTATCTCATTTAAGAACTTCTGTGCGTTGTCATAATCATTTGTGACGATTGCCTCTGAATGTGATGTGTTGTATCTGTTGATATGCTCGATTGCCTCATCAATGCTGTCAACAATCTTTACAGACATAATGTAATCAAGGTACTCCATACCCCAGTCATCGGAAGCCGCCTCTGTCACATCGTCTCTTCCGGCAAGAATTGCCTGTGCTCTTTCATCACAACGCAGCTGTACATGATGCTCTCTTAGCTTATCGTACAGCTTTGGCAGAAACGCCTCTGCTATGGCACTGTGTACTACAATGGACTCACATGCATTGCAGACACTGATTCTTTGTGTCTTTGCATTGTTAATAATATTAACAGCCATGTCAAAGTCAGCATCCTTGTCCACATATACATGGCAGTTGCCTGTACCGGTCTGGATGACAGGAATTGTAGCATTTTTGACAACATTCTGGATGAGTCCTGCACCACCTCTTGGTATGAGCACATCCACATACTGATCCATCTTCATAAACGCATTTGTTGTCTCTCTGTCTGTTGACTCAATAAGTGCAAGTGCAGCAGCAGAAACCAAATTGTCCGTCAAAGCCTTTTTTAAAGCCTTTACTATTGCGATATTGGTATTTATCGCATCACTTCCACCCTTCAATATGACACAGTTGCCGGTTTTAAAGCACAGACCAAAGGCATCTGATGTGACATTTGGGCGAGCCTCAAAGATAATGCCAACAACACCGATTGCAACTCTTCTTTTTCCGATAATAAGGCCATTAGGGCGCTTTGCCATAGACATCACTTCCCCAATTGGGTCTGCAAGCTTTGCTATCTGTCTGAGTCCGTCAGCCATGCCAAGGAGCCTGTCATGGTCAAGCGAGAGCCTGTCAATCATGCTCTTTGCCTTCATATTTTCCTCTGCTGTGGTCACATCCCTTTTGTTTGCCTCAAGGATTTCTTTTTCTGCCTTAAGCAGATTGTCCGCTGCATCGTTTAATACCTTATTCTTGATATCCGTATCCAGTGTTCCTATCTTTACCCTGGCCTCATATGCATCCGCACAAATTTTTTCTAAATCAGTCATCAATAAACACCTCTCTCTTATCTGTTATCACTCCATCTAAGGGTACGTCATATTCATCTTCAAACGTCATGCTGCTAAGTAACTGGAAATCGTAGCCCACTCCAACTGCCATAACAGTGTCTCTTTTTGTAAAAGACGATAAATATCTGTCATAAAAGCCCTTTCCATAGCCGATTCTGTAACCGGTATCCGAAAATGCAAGCCCCGGCACTATCATAAGCGCCCTGCCATCAGCCTGCGTATACTCCTTCGTCATATCAGGCTCTTTAATATTAAATGAACCACAATTAAGCTCATCAAGGCTTCTTACCATGTAAAAGGACATTGTATTGTCCGAAACCCTCGGATAATATATTCTTTTTGCTTTGTTTATTAAATAGGCAAAATACTCATCAATATTCACTTCATTTCTGATAGCTGAATACAAAAGTATGTTGTCATATTCCCTGTCAAGCTCTGATACCATGAGTCTTTTATAAATGTCATGGCTCATGTTGTGGCACTCATCAGCACCCAGAAGGCCTCTTTGCTTTTTTAGCCTGCTACGAATTTCTTTTTTTGTTTCCATATTTCTCGCCGAGGTTCTCAACCGAACCGTCATCGTTTACCATATCGATATTGTTGAGCTGGTTTCTTAAATTCTTCTTCACGTTTGCTATATACTCCTTGCGCAAAAGATCCTGCTCCTTTTTCTCTGCCTCTGAAAGGCCTTCTGCCTGTGACTTCCTGTAAAGCTCATTGATTCGCTGTATTTTTTCCTGTGTCATAGCACTCTCCTGATTTCAAATTTATAGCTGATTACTGGCCGCCTGTAGATGTAGGTGCCATCTCTCTTTGTATATAATCCGCAAGCACAAACTCTGCATCCTTTGCCCTGTGGAAAAGTGTTCCTGTATATCTGTCATTCATAATGTCATATAAAATCCCCATATTGCCGCCGTTTGCGATAATCATATCGGCACCGGAATATGTGGCAATCTTTGCCGCTGTAAGCTTTGTCGCCATGCCGCCGGTTCCGACATCGCTGCCGGTTGATGACTTTGCCATGCCAAGTATTCTCCTGTCAAGCGTATCAACCTCTCTGATAAGCTTTGCATCCGGATTGTCATGAGGATCGTCGGAATACAGTCCGTCTATATCAGATAGCAGTATGAGCAGATCAGCCTTCGTGATTGATGTAACAATAGCAGACAGCGTATCATTGTCACCAAACTGCATCTCGTATGTGCTTACCGTATCATTTTCATTGACAATAGGCACCACGTTCAGATCAAAAAGCTCCTCAAATGTATTCATAACATTGCGTCTGGAAACAGGATTGACTATGGTATTCTTTGTCATGAGCACCTGTCCGGAATTCTGATTATACTCGGAAAAAAGCTTCTGATATGTCATCATCAGCCTGCCCTGTCCCACTGCGGCGCATGCCTGCTTTATTGAAATATCGCTCGGGCGCTCCTTTATGCCTATCACATCACGTCCAACCGCGATAGCGCCGGAGCTTACGAGGCACACATCCATACCGCTGTTTCTGTAATCACATATCGAGCGCACCAGACGCTCCATCTTTGAAAAATTGAGGCTTCCCGTCTCTGCATGTGTCAGCGTCGATGAACCTATCTTTATTACCACTCTTTTATAATTGTCTAAAAAACTCATTTCTATCATCTTTCCTATTGTAAGTCTAAATGCATACATAATTACATTACGCATACATTTACTACTTTACCATATATTCATGCAAAATACAAAATCATTTTTACTACTGTCTCATTTTTTTATTCTGTGTTATTATATTTATGCTTTTACTATTTAAGCTTTAACTAGAAATAATTTACAACCAGGAAATTAATAAAGGATGCACTATGAAAAATAAACTAAAACATCTTGTCCCTGTCCTTTTGGCGCTTGCCACAATAACAGGAAGCCTGTCTGCATGTGAATTAAAGCCCAAGGCTCAGCAGAAGGTTTCCAAACAGGGCTTCTACTTTGATACGATAATACAGATTACGCTTTATGGCACTACCGACGAGAAATACATAGACGACTGCTTTGATATGGCAAAGAAATATGAGGATATGCTGTCAAACACAGTTAGTTACTCAGAGGTGAGCAAAATAAATGACGCTGCCGGCAAAGAATATGTCACAGTAAGCAATGATACGCTTGAGCTTATCAAAAAAGGCATCGAATACGGCGACACAAGTGACGGCAGGTTTGATATCACTATAGGAAAGCTGTCTGATTTGTGGAATTTTTCCGAAATAGCTGAAAATACCGACTCTAAAGATAATGAGGTGGATGCATCAGTCGTTCCGTCTGATGCGCAGATACAAAGCGAGCTGTCACATGTAAATTACCGCAATATACAGATTAACGGAAACGATGTGATGCTAACCGATTCAAAAGCAAAGCTTGACCTTGGTGGAATCGCAAAGGGCTTTATCGCTGATAAAATGAAGGCTTATTTACAGTCCAAAAAAATTACCTCAGGCATCATAAACCTGGGTGGCAATGTCCTCACTGTCGGTGAAAAATCCGACGGAAGTGATTATACAGTCGGCATACAAAAGCCCTTCGACGAGAGCGGTGAGCCAATATGTACCGTCAAAATCAAGGACAAATCCGTCGTCACCTCAGGTATCTACGAGCGATACTACAGAGTAGACGGCAAGCTATATCACCATATACTGGACACCACAACCGGCTATCCTGTCAAAAATAATCTATACTCTGTCACCATCATAAGCGACTCCTCCTGCGACGGAGATGCCTTAAGTACCACATGCTTTGCTCTTGGCATTGATAAAGCAAAGGAGCTTATCAATTCCCTTTCCGGTGTTGAGGCAATATTTGTGACAGATGATTATAGTATTATCACGACATCAGATGAATATAACGTAAGCACAGAATAGCTGCAAGCTTATAAAAAAGCTGCCACACATCATAATGATATGTGACAGCTTTTATGCATTATAAAATAATCTTCTTTGGACACTTCTCTGCGCAGATTCCGCAGCCTGTACATTTCTCCTGATCAATATAAGCTACATTGTCTACTACATGGACAGCATCTGACGGACAGTTCTTCTCGCACAGATGACATCCGATACAGCCCACTGAGCATGCCTTCATGACATCCTTGCCCTTGTCCTTTGAGCTGCACTTTACAACATGCTTTGTGTCATATGGAATAAGCTCGATGAGGTGCTTTGGACAAGCCTCTACGCACTTGCCGCAAGCCTTGCATGTAAGCGGATTAACGCATGCAACTCCGTCAACCACATGGATTGAATCAAAAGGACATGCCTTCACACAGCTTCCATAGCCAAGGCAGCCATAATTACATGATTTAGGTCCACCGCCCGGTACAAATGACATGGCAACACAATCCTCTACTCCTGCATAGTCGTAGTCTGTATTTGCTTTGTCACAGGTGCCGGCGCACTTTACAAATGCAACCTTCTTTACTCCGGCCTCAACCTTTACACCCATAATCTCGCTGACCTTTGCCGCAACAGGGTCTCCACCAACAGGACACTGTCCTACCGGTGCCTCTCCCTTTGCAATGGCAGCAGCAAGTCCGGAGCATCCGGCATATCCACAGCCACCACAGTTGTTGCCCGGAAGCACCTCAAGTATTGCTTCCTCTCTCGGGTCAACCTCTACTTTGAATTTTTCTCCTGAAATACCGAGGAAAAATCCAAGAATTATACCGACAGCTCCAACAACTAAAGCTGCAATAATAATCGCAGTAACATTCATATCACTTTTCCTCCAATCCTATACAGAAACCATTCCTGAGAATCCCATAAAGGCGATAGCCATAAGACACGCTGTAAGAAGCACGATGGCTGTTCCCTGGAAAGGCTTTGGAATATCATTATACTCAATCTTCTCACGAACACCAGCCATAAGCACGATGGCAATAAAGAAACCAAAGGCTGTGGCAAAGCCGTAAACAACACTCTCTAAGATATTGTAGCCCTTTGTTACACTGTTAAGTGCTACACCGAGTACGGCACAGTTTGTTGTGATAAGAGGCAGATACACACCGAGTGCCTTGTAAAGAGGAGGCATCTGTTTCTTTAAGAACATCTCTACAAACTGAACAAGTGCTGCAATTACAAGAATGAACACGATAGTCTGCAAATATGACAGATTAAGCGGATACAGTATAAAATTGTAAATAAGCTGTGTAACGAATGTGGCGATTGTGATAACGAAAATTACCGCACCACCCATTCCTGCAGCAGTCTTTGTGTTCTTTGATACGCCGAGGAAAGGACAGATACCAAGGAACTGGCTAAGTACTACGTTGTTAACTATTGCATATGCTACTGCAATGAGCAGTAAATGACCTAATGTACCCATTATTTATCCCCTCCTTCTGTAGTGTTAGGCGCAACAGCGGCCTGTGCTGCTTTTGCTGATGGACATGATGCTCCACAATGTGCACAGTCTCCTGAAAGGCAGCCTGCCGGCTCTGCAAGAGGTGTACCCTTTGCTTCCATCTTTTTACGGATGATATTCATGCCTGCAACGAGGAAGCCAAGTACGAGGAAAGCTCCCGGTGCCATGATAAAGATTGTGATTGGTGTAAACCAGTCACCGAAAATCTTGATGTTGAAGAATGTTCCTGCACCTAAGATTTCACGGATAAGTCCGATTATTGTAAGACCCATGGTAAATCCAAGTCCCATTCCCATTCCATCAAAGATAGACTCTACAGGCGGATTCTTTGAAGCATAGCTCTCGGCACGTCCTAGGATGATACAGTTAACCACGATAAGTGGGATGTATACACCAAGTGCTGCTGAAAGACTAGGCAGATAAGCCTGCATTAAAAACTGTACTACTGTAACAAGAGATGCAACTATGACGATATATGCCGGCATACGCACTCCGTTAGGAATCACTTTTCTGAAAAGTGAAATCAAAAGGTTTGAACATATAAGTACCACCGTGGTGGAAAGTCCCATTCCAAGTCCGTTTACCGCACTTGATGTAACAGCCAGTGTAGGACACATACCAAGCATAAGTACAAAGGTAGGATTTTCCTTAATGATACCATTATATAAACGCTCTACATATTTGTTCATTAGTTGGCACCTCCCTGTAATTTATTCTGGAAGTAAGTAATAGCTGCGTTGCAGCCGTTGGCCATAGCCTTTGATGTGATTGTTGAGCCTGTGATGGCCTCAATCTCATCATCCTTTGAAGGTGTGGTCTTTACAACGTCGAACTTGTCTACTTTCTTGTTCTCAAACTGCTTGTAGAAATCAGCCTCCTCGGCCTTCATTCCAAGTCCAGGAGTCTCACTGATGCTTGTGATCGAGTAACCGTTTACAGTACCATCATTCTTGATACCTACAGAGAATGTGATACTTCCCTGGCTACCATCCTTGGCTGTAACTGTGATGACGTAGCCTAATGTCTTTTTGTTTGAATCAAGGGCAGTCTCAATATCATCGATTGTATCCTTGTAGCCCGCATCAGATACAAGCTTATCAGCTTCATCAGCATCATAATCATATTTTTCAAATGATTTTGCATCCGAAAATACTGCCTGATATGCTTTCTGTGCTGCTGCTTTATTGGCCTTGTCGATAGGCTCTGCCGTGATTCCCTGAACCAGGGCAAGAATAAAACCAAGCACCAAAGTAAAGGCAGTTAAAATCAAAGCGTCATGTACAATACGTTTATTCATTCTTCTTTGCCTCCTTTACCATACCAAAGGCTCTTGGGATAGAAACCTTCTCAATAATAGGAACAAGGCAGTTGCTTAAGATGATAGCAAAGGAAACACCCTCTGCATTGGCACCGAAGCAACGGAATACTCCTGTCAATATACCACAGCAGATACCGAATATTATCTTGCCCATCGGCGTAATCGGGCTTGTGACATAATCGGTCGCCATGAAAAATGCACCGAGCATCAGTCCGCCACCGCAGAGCTCTGCAACAACATAGTTGATATCAAACTGCTGTGCTCCGAAAAGAAACATGAAAACAGCAAATGTAATAATGTATGATGCAGGAATCTTTAAATCAATGACTCCAAGTAAAATCATGATGATAGCACCTATTAAAATAGCTATAACTGATGTCTCACCAATAGTTCCTGCAGTATTTCCTATAAGCATATCCCTTACATTGACACTTGAAAGCCCCTCATTTTTGATGAGCGCAAGTGGTGTTGCTCCTGAGTATACATCCACACCGTTTCTTGTGACATTGAAATTAGTCATATCAGCCGCAAATGCGATGAGAAGGAAGCATCTTCCACCAAGTGCCGGGTTCATAAAGTTCTGTCCGAGTCCTCCGAACATACACTTAACAATGATGATTGCGAATACTCCACCGAGTACAGCCTCCCACCACGGAAGCGAAACCGGAAGGTTTAGTGCTAAAAGCAGTCCTGTAACAACCGCACTAAGGTCGGTAATTGTGCTCTTTTTCTTAACTATGTAGTCAAACACCCATTCTGATGCCACACACGATGCGATGGTAAGCAGAATGATAAAAAGTGCTCTAAATCCAAAATTGTAAATACCAAAAAGACTTGCCGGGAGTAATGCTATAATGACATAAAGCATTATTCTGTCAGTGGAATCCTTGGCACGTACATGTGGTGATGATGAAACATGATATAAATCACTCACTTTAATCCACCTCTTTCTTTATTTTTTGCTGGCCTGTTTTCTCTTTTCAGCGAGAACAAGCTTCTTCATTGTCTTAATAGGCTGAGCCACCTGTCTCCTTGACGGACATGCAAATGAACAGCTTCCACACTCAATACACTCAAGTCCGTGCCACTTCTCAAACTCATCCATCTGTCCACGCAAACCAAACTTCGCAAGACGGCTTGGAATGAGTTGCTCAGGACATGCCTCCACGCAACGACCGCAGTTAATGCAGGCCTGTGGCTCAAATGCTGCCACCTCATCATGTGTGAAGCACAGTATTGATGAAGAGGTCTTTGTAGTAGGGATATCAAGACTAAACATGGCAAAGCCCATCATAGGACCGCCTGATATAATCTTCTCCGGCTGGCTCTTAAAGCCACCTGCAGCATCAACCAGCTCCTGATATGAGGTACCGATGCTGTATAATATATTGGAAGGATTCTTCACAGCATCTCCTGTAACTGTTGAAATACGCTTCATGACAGGCTGTCCATTCTTTACTGCATTGTATACAGCAATGATTGTCTCTACATTATCAACGATACAGCCTGCATCAGCAGGGAGCATCTTAGAATTTATGGCTCTGCCGGTTGTAGCATAGATGAGCTGTCTCTCACCACCCTGTGGGTACTTTGTCATAAGCGGACAGACCTCAATACGTGGCTCATCCTTCGTGAGCTCTGTGAGCTTTTCGATACAGTCAGGCTTATTATCCTCTATACCAAGGATACCCTTTGCATTGTCAAAAAGCTGAAGTATGATCTTCATGCCGCCAATTAATTCCTCAGGATTCTCAAGCATACGTCTGTAGTCAGATGTGAGGTAAGGCTCACACTCAGCGCAGTTTGCGATAATATACTCAATCTTGTCCGGCTCCTTTGGAGAAAGCTTTACATGTGTAGGGAAACCGGCACCGCCCATGCCGACAACTCCCGCATTCTTGACCTTCTCGATGATTTCTTCCTTTGAAAGCGCAGTGACATCCTCGAC
>UMKP01018703.1_pt1 | contig 25215 bp, 24 predicted proteins | sample 1966341 | NCBI WGS metagenome assembly UMKP01 (sample SAMEA4836179, study PRJEB28245) | human gut metagenome | biome: gut microbiome; material: fecal sample | place: Denmark | collected 2008
CACAATGGAACCATTCACGTCGAAAGTATCGAAGGTATCGGGACGAGTTTTATTTTTCGATTTCCGAAAATATAAGGGACTATTGCTGTATATCCATCATGAAGAATGGTCACTTTTGGTTTCTCGAAATCTTTGATGATAGTTTCGATGATCACAACAATTAAAGAGAGGCAGCGGAAAACCCGTTGCCTCCTTTTGATATAACGATAATTAATTAATCCAGTTCAGCCACCAACTCATACATCCAATACTCCGCTGCCTCATACTCCCTGGGTTCTGAGAGTACCGGTACGGTAAAGAGTTCAATCAGAACACCGAGTATTGATGCGAAGAGTTTCATAAGATCCTGAAGTTCAAATACAACATAAAATTCTTCTTGTGTTATGTAATAGTTCCTCCTTTGTTTTGTGATAGTTATCGTTCAAAATCTTATGTAACTATTCAGTAACACGCTTCGCGCGGTATGTCTCGGTTTTTCTGTGACTTTCGCTCACCAAAAACACTTTGTGGGAGATATCAGTGAATAGTAGCCTTTATACAACAGTTGACAACAGTACTACACTGTTATATACTGTTTACAACAGGAGGGAATATATGAAGATTATAATCAATAACACATCGATGGTACCAATTTATGAACAGATCATGGAGCAGATCAAGGCGCAGATTATCTCCGGACAATTAAAAGAAAATGATATATTGCCATCTGTGAGAACGATGGCAAAGGAGCTGAAGATCAGTGCACTTACTGTGAAGAAGGCATATGACAATCTGGAAGCAGAGGGAATGACTGTCACAGTTCATGGAAAAGGAACGTATGTAGCGGCTTCGAACACACAGCTGATGGAAGAAGAGCGCAGGAAAGAAGTTGAGGCGGATCTGGAAGCGGCGATTCAGAAGGGAAGGCGCTGCGGAATGAAAGGGGAAGAGATCCGTTCATTGTTTGAACTCATCATGGAGGATGAATAAGTATGTTAGAAATCAAAGGAGTAAAGAAAAGCTACGGAGAATTTCAGTTAGACTGTTCGTTAAATGTAGAAAAGGGAAGAATTACCGGTCTGGTTGGAGAGAACGGGGCCGGCAAAAGTACTCTGTTTAAGGCGGTGCTCGGACTCATTTCATATGATGCCGGCGAGATAAAGATTCTGGGAAAAACACAGGAAGAGTTAAGTGAAAAAGAGAAAGAGGAGCTGGGAGTCGTCCTGGCAGAAGCCGGATTCACCGGATATTTGAAAGGAAAAGATGTTGAAGCAGTCCTTGCCAGATTGTATCCAAAGTTTGAAGCAGAAAAATTCCATCAGATGTGTGAAGAATATCAGATTCCGTTGAATAAATTTATAAAAGAGTACTCAACAGGAATGAAGGCAAAGCTGAATCTGATCATTGCATTGACACATCAGGCAGAATTCCTGATGCTGGACGAGCCGACAGCAGGGCTTGATGTCGGAGCGAGGGAAGGGATGCTGGATATTTTAAGAGCGTATATGGAAGAGAAGCCGGAGAGAAGTATCCTGATCAGCTCACATATTTCTTCGGATCTGGAGCATCTCTGTGATGATATTTATGTGATCCACAAAGGAAAGATTGTGCTCCACGAAGAGATGGATACGATTCTGGAAAAATATGCAGTGTTGAAAGTCAGTGAGGAACAGTATCGGGCAATGGATAAAAGGTATCTTTTAAAAGAGAGAAAAGAGTTTTTTGGAATCGCCTGTCTTACGAACGAGAAGCAGTATTATATAGAAAATTATCCGGAAATCGTAGTGGAGAGCGGATCACTCGATCAGGTGATTCTTATGTTAACAGGAGGCGAGAGGTGATGAAAGGAATCAGAGGACTTTTGGAAAAGGATTTTCGGTTGTTTCTTCGGCAAGGTGGCAATCTTTTTCTGGTATTAGCAGTTGTAGCAATATTTTTTATACTCACGGGGAAAATGGGAGCTGACTTCATTGCAGTGTATATTCCATCTGTTATGGCAGTATATTCAGGTAATACGATTAGCTACGATGAAAATGATCATGGATACACATATTTGTTTTCTTTACCCGTAAATAAAAAAATATATGTCAGAGAAAAATATATTTTATCTTTTATTATGACAGTATGTGGATGGTGCATTGGGGCAATCTGTGCAGGAATAGCCACGCTTATAAATCCTGAAGAAGTGTTAAATTTGGAAATGCTGGCAATGGAGCTGATCACATTCTTTGTGGTTCAGGCAGTTGCGGGAATTATGATTGCGATCCGACTAAGGTTTGAAGGAGAGAAGGGACGAATCGTGCTGCCGATCGCAATTTTAATTATTTTTGCAATTTGTTATACAATTGGTTCTTTTCTGAAGGCTAACCTGGAATTAAAAGAAAGCATTCTGAATGTGATAGGAGGAACAGGAGATCTTGAAATTGCGATTGCACTTATTGTGTTAAGTCTGCTTGTATGGTATGCTTCGTATAAGTATAGTATGAGAGTGATGAGAAAGAAAGAGTTTTAAGATAGGAATTGGCAAAAACGAAAAAACATTAACCATAAATATACTTTTGTAACAGATGGAATCTTTGAAAATGAGTATCCGGAGCAGTTTTGCCAAATGACATGGCAAGTTATATAAAATCGTGTTACAATGGCTTTTGTCAAGCTACCTGGGACTATGGAAAATAATGAGAAAATGAGAGAAAAACAGGTAGCATAGAATCTGCGGACATTAAATAAAAAACAAAGGAAAGTGGGGGGATTTTTTGAATGCAGAGAGCAAAACACGAATGACGGAAGGAAGCATCTCCAGGAAAATCATATTTTTTGCGATTCCGCTGTTTATCGGAAATCTGTTTCAACAGTTGTATAATACGGCAGACTCTCTGATCGTTGGCAATTTTCTTGGCAGTAATGCCCTGGCGGCGGTCAGTTCCTCGGGAAATCTGATCTTTCTAATGGTCGGGTTCATCAACGGAATCGCGCTGGGTGCAGGCGTTGTTATCGCGAGGTATTATGGGGCGAAAAACAAGGAATATTTACAGAAAGCGATCCACACGACAGTAGCGTTTGGGCTGGCGGCAGGTCTTGCATTGACAGCGATCGGGATGTTTCTGGCGCCAAAGATTCTGGTGCTGATGGGAACACCGTCGGAGGTGCTTCCTCAGTCGATCGAATATTTCCGTACTTATTTTGCGGGTTCTCTTGGGTTTGTCATGTACAATATTTTTGTCGGCATCTTACAGTCGGTCGGTGACAGCCGGCATCCGCTGATCTATCTGATCGTGTCCTCGTGTATCAATGTGGTGCTGGATATTTTCTTTATCGCAGGCCTCGGCATGGGAGTCGGGGCAGCGGCGCTGGCAACGGCGATTTCCCAGTTTGCCAGTGCGATTTTCTGTATGATTCACCTGATGCGGACAAAAGAAGAATATCGGTTACAGATCAGCAAGATCGGTTTTGACGGGCTCATGATGAAACAGATCATTCAGAATGGTGTGCCGTCCGGTTTTCAGAACTCCGTGATTTCTATCGCCAATGTTTTCGTACAGACCAATATCAATGCTTTTGGAAAAATGGCGATGGCAGGTTGCGGTTCTTATTCAAAGATTGAGGGATTTGCGTTTCTGCCGGTTACATGCTTTACGATGGCGCTGACAACCTTTGTCAGCCAGAATCTTGGTGCGAAGCAGTACGACCGTGCGAAAAAAGGTGCGCGGTTTGGCATCCTGTGCTCCATAGTGATCGCGGAACTGATCGGTGTTCTGATCTATGTGGCGGCTCCGACGCTGATCGCGGCATTTAATGGAGATCCGGAGGTGGTACATTATGGTGTGATGCAGGCGCGGACGATTGCGCTGTTCTATTTTTTGCTGGCGTTTTCTCACTGTATCGCAGCAGTCCTTCGCGGCTCCGGTCATGCAGCAGTTCCGATGATCGTCATGCTCTGTGTCTGGTGTCTGTTCCGTGTCAGCTATATTACCGTTGCTGTGCACTACATTCCGGATATTCGTGTGATCTTCTGGGCATACCCGCTGACCTGGAGCATCAGCTCGGTGATTTTCCTGTATCTGTTTTTACGTGGAAAATGGGTATATGGATTCGAGAAAAAAAGATAAAACAGATAGTTTTATCACAGGTACTATAATTTTCAGAATTGAGGAAGAATGTTCGTATGCTAAATAAAAAAGAATTCTTAAAATACGCATCAAGATTAGCCTTTCCGATTATGATCCAGAATCTGATCGGAACACTGGTAAATATGGCAGATACAGTGATGCTTGGATATGTGAGTCAGACGGCTATGTCGGCATCCTCCCTTGCCAATCAGTTTACATTTATTCTTTTCTGTTTATATTACGGTATGGCAGCGGGAACATCGGTTTTATGTGCCCAGTACTGGGGAAAAGGTGATAAAAAGACAGTAGAAAAGATACTTGGTCTGGCGGAACGAATCTCGCTGATTGTTTCTGCTGTATTCTTTGCTGTCTCCTTTGCCATGCCAACTACTATTATGAAGATTTTTACCAATAGTCCGGAGACGATTGCTTCCGGTGGTGAATATCTGAGGGTGATTTCCTTCTCGTTTGTATTTATGGGATTCTCTCAGGTTTTTATGAGTGCCCTTCGAAGTATCGGGAAGATCATGCTACCTTCTGTTACGTATGTAGTTTCTCTTTGCGTCAATGTAATCTGTAATGCCACTTTTATCTTTGGGTTGTTTGGACTTCCGAAGCTTGGTGTTACCGGAGTTGCTCTTGGTACGGTGATTGCCAGAATCGTAGAGGTAGTGATCTGTCTCGTTTACTCGTTACATAGTTCCGATGTCAGATTCCGGATAAAATACTTCTTTGCCAAAGCAGGTGTTCTGTTCCAGGATTTTATGAAGATCGCAACGCCGGCTGTGATTAATGATGTTGTCTGGAGCCTGGCCACTTCAGCATTTGCAGCGATCCTTGGTCATATCGGCGATGATATGGTTGCGGCAAATGCAGTTGCTGTTATGGTGGTAAATATTGGTGCCATCGCCTGTCGTGGCTTCTCCAATGCAACTACGATCATTGTCAGTCAGGAGCTGGGCAAAAACGGTGTTGACACAGCCAGAGAATACGGAAAACGCATGCTTAGGATCACAATTGTTGTCAGCCTGATCGGATGTGGTGTTATTCTGGCGATTCGACCAGTGATACTGAATTTCTATCGTGACAAACTGACAGAGACCGCCATCTATTATCTTGGTGTCTTTATCATTATGACAACCTGGCGTCTTATGGGGGAAAGCATCAATACCTGCCTGATATGCGGCTGCTTCAGAGGTGGTGGTGATACCAGATTTGGAATGATCACGGATACGATATTTATGTGGCTTGTTGCAGTTCCCCTTACCTACCTGGCAGCATATGTATTCAAGCTGCCGCCGATCTGGGTATACTTTGTAATGACCCTGGATGAATTCGAGAAAATGCCGGTGGTATTCGTTCATTATATCAGAGGAAAATGGCTTACGAATATTACCAGAGATTTCGAGTAATCAGGGAACGGAATCATTATATAAAAGGAACAGTATAATGAAAACGGGCTGAATGGCATCTTCTGCTATTCAGCCCGTTGCTTATGTATCGTTTTAAAAAATTTTGTGGAACCAGGGGCATGTTTCAGGAAAGGATGTTATCCCTGAGCTGCGATTTATTCGATTCTTTCTTCGTCTGCACCCGTTGGCTTCTTAAAGTGGCCGACAATTATTTGTACAAGAACCCTGCCTCCGATAAATGTAAGAAGAAGGCCTGCCGGAATTCCTATACAGACCAGAAGGAACGTTAAAGGGTCGTCGTCACCTTTCATTTTGTATTTGCCTCTTGGTGTCAGATAAACTTCGACATTTTTTTCTTCGCCTATGCTGACTTCCCGGTAGTAGGTACGTTTCCCTGTATATTTTATTACATCCACTTCATACGAAAGCTTCGTCACATACTCGTCGTAATCGTCATATTCGTCGTCCGAATTCTTTATGTCATAATCGATAACACGGGCTGTGACCGTTCGAACATCCGCTGATTTCTTATATTCTATGCTGGATACAATTCTGTTAACACTCCATAAAAACACCCCTACAACTGCAAACAGGAATAAAAGACCTATTAGTACCTCACCTATAAAGTGTCCTGTTTTCCTTGATTTGTTTTTCATACACAATCCCCCTCTCAGCTTACATGATCCTGCTTTGACTTTTGCAGTACACCGTTATCTATGATTATATTATCGGAAAAACAGAAAAGCTGCACTATCACTTGTGTCAGGATAATTTTTCCGCGCCATGGGTCAGTTATCTGAAGAAGGAATCGCAAAAAAGATCGCCGAACAGATCAGCGTGATCGCCTTTAAGGCGCCTCGCCTGCTTCGCATGGAAAAAGAATTCACACTGCTCCGGGAAGCCGCCCTCCGGGCATATCGGCAGGAGTATCCGAACAGGGAGCACTTCCTGAACAAATAGTAAAGAGAGGGGTATTAAGTGTTTTCGGGCAAGGGGATCGAGTTACGTTCCCGGTAAAAAGGAAAGCGCATATGCAAGAGAGTCGTTGAGATGAGATTTCATCATCTCGACGGCTTTTTCGATTCGTAATAACCGGGTGGCTGATCGGCGGGATTGGTTACCAGATAGGAAAAATCTACCGGAAATATTGCTGGGATATCATCAGTATTGTGGAAGTTATTACAAGCACAGCCATTGCAATTTATTTTGGAAAATGGATTAAAAATGTTATTCCGATAAATCTCATCACGCTGTTGCTACTGGTGCATGTGGTTTATATTGGAATCAGATGCTATGTGAAAGACTGGATGGAAGAACGAGGATATTATTAAAAAAGCAGGGAGTTTATGATATATTGAATCTGAGTTTTGCAATGCAGGTACAGATGAAGATGCTGGCATGCGGAAATCATGACAATTTTACCAGAAAATATAACAGCTATTAAATCACTTAGAACAGGTGAAATCTCAATCGAAATTTAAGTAACAGACTGTATAGATGAAAAGGGAAGTTTTTTTACAGCCCCTTTTTCCATTAAAAAGTGGGGGAAATGTCTAGGAAATCAAAATTAATACCAAAAAATGAATAATTTTAAAAAAGTGGGAATAGAATAATGACAGAAGGCACAGAGTGTGATAATATCAGTCTATAAAATATATTACCGAAAAATAAAAATAATTCTAAAAGTGGGAATAGGAGATAGTAGCATGCAGCTTATCGTAAGAAAAGAGTATTTAAACGAACTGATTGAATTGTATGGGACACCGGATATAAAAGTAATTACGGGCATCAGACGAAGCGGTAAATCAGTATTGCTGCAAGAGTTTGTCTCTTATCTGCAGTCATTAGAGGAAGCGGTAAATATTGTTATGATAAACCTTCAGGAATTAGAGTTTGATCATTTGTTGGAGTATCATGCATTGCATAAGTACATCCTGGATCAGTACAAAGAGGGAATGACGAATGTTTTACTGATTGATGAGGTTCAGCTATGCCCGCAGTTTGAACTTGCAATTAATAGTATTTATACAAAAGGAATTTATGATATTTATATTACTGGTTCAAACGCATTTTTGTTAAGTTCAGATTTAGCAACACTTTTTACCGGAAGAACGATGGAAATAAAAGTATATCCATTTTCTTTCGTGGAATATCTAACTTATTATGGAATTACAGATAGATATGATGAAGCTTTTGATCAGTATGTCCGAACTGGTGGTATGCCTGGCGCTTATGTGTATAAGACTGAGGACAGACAGTATGATTACGTTAGGGATGTATATTCAACCATTCTTATCAGAGATTTGGTTGAAAAGTATAAGATAAGAAATAAATCAGAGTTCACTAACATATCTGAATTCATGATGGATAACATCGGTAATTTACTTTCGCCTAATAATATCAGCAAAACTTTAAAAAATGACCAGAGTGAGATAACCAGAAAGACGGTGTCAAAATACATTGGTTATTTGGAAAATGCCTTTCTGTTCTATGAGGCAAAACGGTATGATTTAAAAGGGAAAAAATATCTGGCAAATAATAGTAAATATTATCTTTGTGATACATCATTTCGTTATGCAGTCAATGGTACACGAAACATGGACTTTGGAAGAGTTTACGAAAATATTGTTTATCTGGAGTTGCGTAGAAGAGGATATGAGGTATATGTGGGAAAACTCTATAAAAAGGAAGTGGATTTTGTAGCTAAGAAACGTGAGGCTCAAATATATATTCAGGTAAGCGACAATATTTCAGATGAAAAAACATTTGAAAGAGAATATTCGCCTTTGCTTGCAATAAGAGATGCATATCCTAAGATGATAATTGCAAGAACACATCATGAAACTTATGATTATAAAGGAGTGCAAGTGGTTGATATCTGTAGATGGTTACGAGAATAGTACCAATTACTGAGCACATTAACAATGTACAATTTGACTGAACTTAGTGATTATGAATTCCTATGGAGAATAGATAGAGAAGCAGGTTTTATGTACAGCATTCTCTGCTACATGTGAAAAGAGAAAGTCTATTTTTAGTAAGGATGATAATAGAAACTACATTACATTTGGTATCTAATGATTTACATATGGCAGAGCTTTGGGGGCAGTTTCAAAAAAGCAATTATCCAGAAATTTTCCAGACAGCGTCTGGAAAATCTGTGAGTTTATTATCATGGTCGCATTATGCAGTGTTATTGCAAGTTAAAGATAAAGAAGCTATTACTATCGTATGCTCAAAACGCAGAAGGCAATGTTTTATCTTCAACAGAAGGAAAAAGAATAGATAAAGATAGAGGGTTTCGAATGAGCACAGAAAGCAAGACCAGAATGACGGAGGGGAGTATCGCCAGGAGGATCATTTTATTTGCCATCCCATTATTTTTGGAAAATTTGTTTCAGCAGTTATATAATACGGCCGATTTCCTGATCGTAGGGAATTTCCTTGGAAGTAATGCACTGGCGGCGGTCAGTTCGTCGGGCAATCTGATCTTCCTTCTGGTCGGTTTTATCAACGGAATCGCCATGGGTGCCGGTGTTGTTATCGCCAGGTATTATGGAGCAAAAAATAAAGACAGTCTGCAAAAGTCGATACATACAACAGTGGCTTTTGGAATCGTGGCCGGGCTTGTACTGACGGTTGTCGGTATTCTTCTGGCACCGAAGATTCTGGTTTTGATGGGAATACCATCGGATGTGCTTCCGCAGTCGGTTACGTATTTCCGTATCTATTTTGCGGGATCGCCGGGATCTGTTATGTATAATATTTTTGTGGGAATCCTGCAGTCTGTCGGTGACAGCCGGCATCCACTGATCTATCTGATCATTTCTTCCTGTATGAATGTAGTGCTGTGATCTATGTTGCGGCACCGGCACTGATCGGAGCGTTTAATGGCGATCCGGAGGTGGTACATTTTGGAGTGATGCAGGCGAGAACCATCGCGCTGTTCTATTTTCTCCTGGCGTTTTCTCATTGTATCGCAGCGGTACTTCGGGGATCCGGCAATGCATCGATTCCGATGATCGTCATGCTTTGCGTCTGGTGTCTGTTCCGGGTAAGTTATATTACCGTCGGTGTTCATTTTATTCCGGATATCCGTGTGGTATTCTGGGCATACCCGCTGACCTGGAGCATCAGTTCCGGCATTTTCCTGTATCTGTTTTTGCGGGGAAAATGGGTGTATGGGTTTGAAAAAAGAAAAAAATAGGATATTAAAAAGTTTCCGGTAAAAACCGGAGGGCATAATTCAGGGAGTCGTTCAGATGTGTTTTCATCATCTGGACGGCTTTTTCAATATCGCCATCTTTGTAAGCCTGAAAAATAGCCAGATGTTCCTCATCGATCCGAGTCTGGATCACGGTTTCCCGGCAGTACTGGTTGGAAAAAATAGAAATCCCGCTTCGCAGCCGTTCGGCGGATTCTGCAAGTCTGGAGTTGTTGCAGTAGCGGTAAAAAACGAGATGGAATTCGTCGGAATACCGGTTCCAGGTTTGCACATCAGCGGCTTTGGCAGCAGCACATTCCTTTTCCAGAATCTCTGTGACCTCTGCCTGTAATTTTTCCTGATCCGGAGAGGCAGAAGCATAACGGATCGCCAGTCCGTCAAGGTCTCCCATAAAAGTATAGATTTCCCGGAGATCATCGGCAGTAAAGCTGATCACCCGGACGCCTACATTAGAATAATAAGAAACCAGCTGATCCTGAGTCAGCCGGGTCAGAGCTTCCCGGATCGGGGTAGAACTTACCTGAAAGCGTTCCTGGAGAACCTTCAGGGTGAGCTTTTCTCCACATGGTATCTTTTGTGTCAAAATATCATTTCTCAAAATCTGATAAATCTGTTCTGATAAAGTTGATTTATTTAATCCCATCAATAAAAATCTCCTGTTATTCCTGTGTCTATGATAGCAGCCGGATCTTCCCGGAAGCTCGCACGTAGATATTATGTGAAATATTTTAACATAGTACATAACGGTCAATCAAGAGTCTGTATTCAAACAAGATCTAGCTGTATTCCGGATTTTTATGCACGAATATGTTGCAGCTATTTGCTTGTTCTGTTCTGAGTATCGAGTCCTAAATCATGTAGAGTTGTTGTAAATAACAGAAATCTATATGAGAAATGTTATTCTTTTGTGGCTTTTGCCTTAAAAATACGTTTCTCTCGTTGACATTAACGCGTTGAAGTGTTATAGTCTGATTTAACATATGATATTTTGCAAAATGCAAAATAAGATAAAGATGAATGGTTGATCAGAAGATACGAAAGATGATGATACAGGTATCACAGAGTCAGCAAAGAAGGGATGAAAGGAAGGACGATAGAAGATGGCAGAATATAACTGGCCTTATCCGGATGAGTTCGGACAGACGGAAACAGTAGATTCCGATATTCTGGTTTTAGGTGGAGGACTTGCAGGATGTTTTGCGGCGATCGCGGCAGCAAGAAAAGGGAAAAAAGTAGTACTGGTAGAGAAAGGGGCAACCAAGAGAAGCGGAGCGGCAGGAACAGGATTTGACCACTGGGAGTCAGCCTGTACCAATCCGTGTTCTCAGGTGACACCGGAAGAAATTGCCAATGCTTATGTGGATGAGCAGGATCACTACAGCAACGGTATCGCACATTATATTGAGTGCAGAGAAGGGTATGACCGTATGCTGGATCTGGAAAGTTTCGGTGGCAAGATCCGTGATACGGAAGATGAGTTTAAGGGTGCGGAATTCCGGGATGATGAGACGAAGCTGATGTTTGCTTATGATTATAAGAACCGTTTTACGTTGCGTGTCTGGGGTTCTACGTTCAAACCGGCGCTTTATGAAGAACTGAAACGTCTCGGTGTCACGATTTATGACAGAACAGAAGCAACCGCACTTCTTACAACCATAGAAAATGGAAAGAAACGGGGCATCGGTGCCATCGGTATGAACGTACACACCGGAAAACTGTTGGTATTCCGGGCAAAAGCTACTTTGCTGACGATGTCCAGACCGGCCCGCGTGTGGTTATTTAATCCGGATCTTACCGGACTTTGCGAATTCCGGCCGATGCAGTCCATCGGAAGCGGTCATGCCATGGGATGGAGAGCCGGCATGGAATTTACCATGATGGAAAAATCGGTGAAAGGTGAATTCTCCGCAGCCGGACGAAGCTTCCCTCCTTACGGAACTGGAAACAATCATAATACCTGGTATGCAGCGACGATGGTGGATGCCAGAGGCGTGGAAATTCCGTATCTGGATCGTGACGGCAATGTGCTGAAGACTGTATCTGAGCGTTATTATCCGGTAAAGGGTCAGAAGTTTTTCTTAAAAGGCGGCGTGATCGATGAACCGAAGTACGAGTACCGCGGACCGGAGACGATGCCTTTTGACGAACTGATCAAGAGGGGATATAAACTGCCGTTTTATGCGGATCTGAGCAGAATGCCGGAGATGGAGCGGAAAGTCATCTGGGGCATGATGGTCGGAGAGGAAGGAAAGACCAAGATTCCGATCCTTCAATATTATACAGAACGTGGATTTGATCCGGAGAAACATATGCTGCAAAGCTATGGCAATGGCTGGCAGTCCGCAGCCTTCCTGGATCAGGAGAGACAGCTGTTCGGGGCGCCGGGCGGAATTATGCATGACTGGGATCTGAAGACCAATATTGACGGTATCTATGCGGCCGGCGATCAGCTGTTTGCATCCGACTGTGCCGGATTTGCATGTTCCACAGGATACTATGCGGGAAGAAAAGCGGCAGATTACAGTGATACGATCGAAGAACTGGCTGAGATCGACCAGGCAGAAGTGGATGCGGAGAGAGAACGTCTGTATGCACCGATGAACCGTACAGAAGGCGTCACCTGGAAAGAACTGAATATGGCGATCTCCAAGGCGATGCAGAATTATTGCGGTGGCGTGAAGAATGATGATCTTCTGATCCAGGGAATCGATCTGCTGAAGTCTTACAGAGAAGAGATCGTTCCGCAGCTGTACTGTAACAATCCGCATGAACTGATGCGTACCCATGAGGTGCTGGACATTCTGGATGTTTCCGAGATGATCCTTCAGGCCTGTCTGATGCGAAAATCCAGTTCCAAACAGCTGTGTTTCTATCGAAGCGATTATCCGCAGATGGATCCGAAAGAAGACCACTGCTTCATCACGATCCGCCAGGAAAATGGCGTTCCGGTACGGGAAACCGTTCCGGGGGATTATTTCGGTGATTTGAAAACAGAGTATGAGAAGAGAAACCAGGATTATATCGGAGGTGAGGCAAGATGAGTAAGATGAAAGTTGAAGTGATTCCGTGCAGTGCCACACCACTGATCTACGATGAAGAAAAATGTATCGGCTGCAACGCCTGTGCAGAGATCTGCCAGTGCGATATTATTCTGCCAAATCCGGAAAAAGGGAAACCTCCGATCGTGATGTTTCCGGGAGAATGTTATTACTGTGGAGCCTGCGTGATGGTATGTCCGAAAAAAGGCGCACTCCGTCTGCAGCATCCGGTGATGAACCGTGCAAAATTCGTCCCGGTAAAGCCGGAACCAGAAAATTAGAAGGGGATTGAAAATGTTCTTTGCAAAATGAGCCATGCAGATCAATCGATGATCCGATGGATTGACTTTGCGTTTTGAAACAGAATTTTAAAAGAGAAAGATCAAAAGAACGGCCCGGAATGCTGGCAGGAATCCAACAGAGGATCAGATTCCGGGCAGAACCAGGAGGAAAAACGTGGAAACAAATACAAAAAAGAAGATCGGTCTTCTGGGCTGTATCGGAACGGGAATCGGTGCGATCATCGGTTCCGGAATTTTCGGTTCACTGCCCACAGTGATCAATGATATTGGAACCGGAATTGTACTGGCACTGCTGGCGACGATTGTATACACCTTAGCCAAGACGATTCCAAATGTTTATCTGTCATCGGTAACACCGGCATCGGGAAGCTTTTTTATCGCACCGACAAAACTGATCCATCCGGCGGTTGGAGTGTTTATGGCGGCACAGAATCTGCTACAGCCGGTACTGATCTCTGTGTTTGCGGTATTGTTTGGCGATTATTTTGTGGCGCTGTTCCCGGCGCTGGAAGGATATAAAACGCTGATCAGCATTGTGATTCTGCTGATCTATACGGGAATCGCATGGCAGGGCAATCATACCTTTGCGTTTGTCAATAATATCATGGTAGTAGTATTGATGGTGGCTATGGGCTGTTATATTTTTGTCGGTATGCCAAGCATTGATACCTCCAGACTGACACTGGGCGAAATCTTCAATCCGGGCGTGAAACTGACCAGCTTTGCGGCAGCAGTCGGTGTGCTGGCATCTTCGCTGTCCGGTGGAAGCGCGGTTTCCCAGATCGCAGATGATGTAAAGAATCCGAACCGGAACATTCCACTGGCATTACTCCTGTCCCCAACGATTGTTGCATTTATCTATATCGGTATGGGTATTGTTACCATCGGCTGCATGCCGGCAGGAGAACTGACCACACTTTCAGAGGTGGGAAAAATATTCCTGCCTTCCGGTCTTCTGACATTTTTTATCGTAGGAGGTCCGCTGTTCGGTGTTCTGACTTCAATGGTTCCGGTTATTATGTTAACCTGCGCCCAGATTCAGGCGGCGGCAGATAATGATCTGTTTCCGGCTTTTGTCGGAAAGAAAAATAAGAATGGAGTATCACCGGTGATTCTTTGCTTCGTTATGCTCTTTTCTATCTGCTGTGTGGCGACCGGATCCAGTTTTGGAGTGTTAATGACTGTATTTTCTTTCGTCAATGCACTGTCGGATATCGCTCTTTGTCTGGTACCGTTCTTCCTGAAAAAGAAATATCCGCATGCCTGCAATCATTCTACCTTCAAGATGGCCATCGGTCTGGTATATGCACTGTCAGCCTTTGCGTTTGTAGTCGCAGCCTATCTGGCATATGCGATGATCAGTACGCTGGGAATGACCGTATGGCTGATGATCCTTGGTGCAATTGTACTGTTTGTGATCTATATTCTGATCCGTATCTCTTATCTGAAGAAACACGGCCGGGATCTGATCGCAGAACTGAAACAACCATATGAGCCATGGGAAGCCCGCGAGCGTGAGTGCAAAGCGATGGATGAAGGAAAATGATATACTATTGATTATAGATGATATAAAAAGTGCGTAAGCTTGGTGAGAACAATCCGGGGCTTACGCACTTTTTATGTATTGCTTTTTGAGATGTATTGGGAAAGCAATGAAAAAAATATTCCAATATGGGACTATTAAAGGTATTTTGCAGGTGTTAAAAACTGCTTCAAATTTACATTCCAAAATGTACGTAAAATATTATAATGAAATACAGGCGAAAAGTAAATGAGAAAAATAAATGCAAAATTAAATTAATCCATTGAAACAGTTTTTAAAAAATGTTATAGTGGGATCAGAAGGAGGGATTGATATGACAGAGCTAAAATTAGAGTTTATGTTAGAAGAACCGGAAATCCCGGCAGAGGTGGATCGTTTGTTACTAAGTTTTTTAAAGGCATCTGTAGAAAAATATTCTCCGGAACTTTTCGAAAAACTTTATACAAAAAAGCAATCCGTCATGAAAACATATTGCTGGTCATGCTATCTGCCGGGAGCACGATTCGCAGCAGACAAGATTTATCTGAAAGAAAATCGGTTTATGGTAACATTTTCCGATGCGGACATGGGAGAACTATTTGAATTCTTTAATGCATTTCAGTTAATGCGGAATATAGAGTATCCCATGGGAGGAAACTCGATGAAACTGCGTGAAGTGAAAGCAAAAAAGATTCCGGAGATTAAAGAATCGGAGCTTATCATAAAAATGCAGAGTTCCTTACTGGCAAGAAAACATGATCCGGAAAATAATACGGATATCTATTATACCTGTGAGGATCCTGAGCTTTCGGATACATTAAAAGACAATCTGAAGTTCTTCTTGAACAAGATCGGATGGGACGAAGATGTGGATTGTTTTTCGATTGTTCCGGTGAAAGGAAAAAAGATTGTTGCGAAAGTATGGGGAAGACCAACAAATGCCAGTATTGGGATATACAAACTACAGGGAACGCCCCGGCTTTTAGATTTCCTGTACTCTGCAGGACTTGGAAGCCGCAGATCGGAAGGCCATGGGAAATGGGAAATCGTCTGGTAGAGAGAGGTGATATTTTATGGAAAAATATGCAATTACGCCAGGTGATTTTCTGAAAAACGCCGGAATCGTCGGGATGAAATATATACTGGATTGCGCAAAGGCGCAGGAAGGTGTTGACTTTGGCATATCGGAAGACGGTCAGGAGATGTGGCTGAACTGCGAATTTATTCAAAATGCGGACTGGACCAGTCTGTATTTCCAGGCATGTGTGCAAAATTTTGGAAGGTTTACTGTTTACCAGGGCGTAATGGAGAAAATCAAGTGCTGTATCGGGAAAATTCAGAATGAAAAATGGAATCCGGGAAAGAACGAAAAGGATGATTTGAAATTTATCAATGACAAACTGCTCTCGAACAGTTACCAGGCCGGCTTTGAAAATATCAAAGATCAGATCGAACATCCGGAAGTTTATATAACACTGAAAAAAGAAAAACTGATTGATAAAATGACAGCGGAAGAATTACTGGAAAGGCTTTCGAAATTACAGGTGTTTCTGGAGCAGGAGAAATGCAAAGAGACGTTTATTATGAAAAGTGTAGTCTACAACTATATCAATCGTTTCTGGGATGGAAAAAGTTTTCTGCTTCGCTCGAATGCAAAAAAAGATATGAGGGAACAGTTTGAAAAAGATTTTTCAGAACCATTCCGAAAATACTTTATGACAGATCATACAAAAGCAAAGGATCTGTGTATTGACTGTGGAGAACCTGTAACCACAAAAGAGAAAGTATCCATCGCATTTATGAAGGAAGTCGGGGACGATTTTACAAGAAAACGGTCTGCGTTCTGGAATTGTAATGTGGATGCGTTCCTGTGTCCGGTCTGTACGTTTCTGTATGCAGCAAGTCCGCTTGGGTTCCGACTGTTTGCCAATAAATTTGTGTTTGTCAATAATAACAGTGATATGTTCACTCTGCTGGCAGCAAATTCCAAAAACAGGAAAAGCAGTCTGGAAGGAGAAAAAGAAGAGAATCAGAGATATTCCCAGTGGTTTGCGGAAACTCTGAATATCATATTGAATGAGAAAAGACAGGAACTTTCCAATATTCAGGTGATCCTGCGTGGAACCGGGGATAAGGACAGATATAAACTTTCTATTATCAACAAGGATATACTGAATATCCTGAAAAGGGAAGATGTAGAAAAAGCATTGAAAAATCTTGGTCAGTATCCGTTCACAAAGATCAGAAATGATTTTGTAAATGTGCATGAACAGGCTGTTATGAACCTGTTGAGCCATCAGAATCAGTATATTTTGTTAGATTCCCTGCTGAGAGAAGCCATTGCAGGGAATGCTGCATCAAACTTTCATATACATTGGGTATATGAGATTCAGAAGGGAACAGAGATCAGTTACAAAAAAGAAGAAGAGAAGGAGGTTCTTATGTATTGCATCAGTATGAAAAAGAGCGGTTCGGAATTACGAAAAGCGATCATGACCGCAAAAAAAGACACGACCGGAGATAGTCTGCGTGGTATCGAGTATCAGCTGCTTAATGCGCTGTCGGTAAAAAATACAGAGAAATTTATGGATATCGTTGCGAGACTGTACAGTTCCTATGGATCGGAAAAACTCCTGATACCGAATGGGATGATTCGGATGTTACAGGACAAAGAAAAATTTTCGGAGTATGGATACGCATTTGTTTTAGGACTGATTGGATGTTATGAAGGAAAGAAAGAGGTAGAACAATGAGAAGAGAAGGATTGACAGTAACTATGGTTTTTCTTGCGGAAAGTGCCAATTACGGAGAGGGAATCGGAAATATTTCTACATTAAAGAAAATGTCAAGAGGAAACCACGAGCAGTATTCGTATATTTCCAGGCAGGCGATGCGTTATAACATTGTCCGGCAGGCAAACTGGGATCAGACTCCGGTGGACGGAAAAAGCGGTGTGGTTCAGTTTGCACCGTCTGCAACGATTGCGGAATATCCGGAAATCGATCTGTTCGGCTATATGAAGACAGCGGCAAAGGATGGCGATCAGAAAGGCGGAGCGTCTACAAGAAGCGCTGTAGTGAGACTGAGTAATGCTATTGCACTGGAGCCGTTTTTGGGTAATCTGGAGTTCTTAACTAACATGGGACTGGCAGCAAGAGGAAAGCTGGAGAATGGAATTGCACAGAGCGAAATTCAGCGATCATTTTATACTTATACCATAACGGTCGATCTGGACCGGGTAGGGATTGACGGAGAAGTGCAGATCACAGGAGAAGAAAAAGCAGATCGTGTGAAAACACTTCTGGATACCGTGCAGTATTTGTATCGGGATATCAAAGGTAGAAGGGAAAATCTGAGCCCATTGTTTGCGATCGGGGGAAGATATGAACGGAGAAATCCATTTTTTGAAAACAGGATCCGGATAGAAAATGATCAGATCAATGTAGAAACTCTGGCGGAACTGTTAGAGGACGACGCGATCCGCACCCACACATTTACCGGTGTCGTAACAGGAACTTTTGACAATGAAAATGAGATCCGGGGAAAATTATCCGGAGAATCCGTAGGTGCAGCATTCAGACATTTAAAAGAGGAAGTGGAACAGTATTATGGAGAAAGCAATTAGAGTTCAGTGTTTTCAGAACCTGGTAAATTATCGAAAACCGAGCAGCTTTATCATAAAAGAGACATTCCCGCTTCCTCCGTATTCTACGGTGCTTGGAATGATCCATGCGGCCTGCGGATACCAGGAATTTCATCCGATGAAACTGTGTATTCAGGGAACAAACAGCGGAATGGTGTCGGAACTGTATACCAGATATTCCTTTTCTTCTGGTACGAAGTATGAAGAGGGAAGACATCAGCTGTGTGTGGATGGAAAATATGGTGTGTTTAAGGGGATCGCGAATGTAGAACTGGTCTGTGATAATCACATGGTGATTCATATTATTCCGGCAGAGGAAGATTTTGCACATGTATATCAATCTCTTCTATATCCGGGCAGGTATTTATCCCTGGGAAGATATGAGGATCTCCTGGATATCGAACGGGTTGACATTGTGAAAATTCATCAGGAAGAGGAAGTAGATCTCAAGCGGGATATGTACATACCGGTAGCGATGGCAGAGACACTGGGGATTGAGAAAAGTCGTATGACGGTGTACCATCTGACAAAGGAATATGAGATTACCAAACAGGGTCTGCGGCGGTGGAAAAAGGAAAATGGAAGAGTCAATGCTTTTTATTATCCTGCAGGAAATACACTGGGGCAGGGTGCCTACGTGGACGATTTCGAGGAAGATGCAGCGTTAGTGTTCTGTTAAAGAAGGTCAGAAAGGCGTGGGAATGAAATACTATGCAAAATCGAAGAAAAAGGGATTATCCGATAAAGAGCGGGGGAAACAGATAAAAGAACCGGAAGAAGAACAAAAAACACTGAATAGCCATCAGGAAGATATTGTGCGGTGTGCTGAAGCGTTTTTTGAAGAATATGGCCGGTATTTTTCTGAAAAAGAGAAACGGCTGGTCATAGAAGCCTGCCGCATTCATGATTGGGGGAAGGCGAATCTGGTCTTTCAGGTAATGATAAATCCGGAACTTGCCGGAGAACGGAAGTTAAATGTGAAATCTATCAGTCAGATCCCTCATGGACATCTTAGCGCAGTTACTCTGTCACAAAACGAATTCTTTGCAATGGACGATAGTTTTACGAAAGATGATTTTGGGGCTTTTGTCACGGCAGTCTATCATCACCATACGAGAAAAGACCAGGAAGACAGTTCGGAGCTTCGTACATATGGAAAGAAATATTATCTGGAAGAGATCAGTGATTATCTTGGACAGACCAGAACAAAACTGTACTGCAGCAACTTGAACCAGCTTCTGTTTCACAATAACGGATATAGTGGGAAGTTCCTATGTGATCCTGCAGTCTGGAATGAATATCTTCTCGTAAAAGGATTGCTGAATAAGTTTGATTATACGGTTAGTGCCGGATATGAGAATGCGGAACTGGCATGTGATATCAGGGAAAAAAGGCTGAAAAAAGAAGTGGAGAGTTTTCTGGAAGGAAAAGATTTACGGCCTGCTCAACAGTTCATGAAAGAGCATATGGATGATAGCCTTGTTGTTATTGCGCCCACCGGATCCGGAAAAACAGAAGCCGCTTTGTTATGGCTTGACGGGGAGAAAGGATTTTACACGCTGCCTTTGAAAGTTTCTTCCAATGCAATTTATTCCAGAATAAAAAACGGATATGGTTATGAACATGCGGCGATTTTGCATTCGGACAGCATGGCGATGTATCTGAAAGAAAATCCGGGATCTGCCTGGGAAAAACAGGAACAGGCAAAGTTGTTAGCGAATCCTGTTACTGTGTGTACGATTGACCAGTTGTTTACGTTTGTTTACAGGGCGCTGGGAACAGAGATCTTTGCAGCAACTTTGAAGTATTCCAAGCTGATCATAGATGAAATACAGTCTTATGATCCAAGAAGTATTGCTACGATCTTATACGGTCTGAAAACCATCCAGCAAATGGGCGGCAGATATGCGATTATTACGGCAACTTTTCCACCTGTACTGAAAGATTTTATGGAGCAATACGGATTGGCAGATCATTGTTTGTTTGCAGACTTTACAGAAGATCCGGATATTCTCATTCGTCATAAGGTAAGCATCCAGTATTCGGAAATGTATCTGGAAGAGATTGCAAAGCAGGGGAAAACCAAAAAAGTACTGGTGATTTGTAATACCGTTTCCAGGGCGCAGGAGGTTTATGAAAAACTGCGGGAAAGGAACGATTCTGTGTGGCTGTTACATTCCCGTTTTATTCGCAGAGACCGTAATTTACTGGAACAAAAGATTATGGAGTTTTCAGAATCGGATGAAGCGGGGATCTGGGTCACCACGCAGATCGTTGAAGCCAGTCTGGATATCGATTTTGATATTCTGCACACGGAAATGTGTACAGCAGACAGCTTGTTGCAGCGTATGGGAAGATGTAACCGGAAGGGAAGAAGGATTCCTGAACTTTCCAATATTTTTGTATATGATAACAAAAATGGAAGCGGAAGTATTTACGAGGAGAACTTGTATCAGCGATCGCTGGAAAAACTGAAAAAGTATGAAGATATCCTTTTTTCAGAAAAACAGAAGACGAAATATATGAATGAAGTGTATCGGACAGAAGCGATACGGAATACAGAATATTACAGGAAAATTCAAGACTGTATGGAGAAATTCTCGGAGATCCATCCGGCGGAATATACTCTATCGGAAGCGAAGGTGCGCGATATCAAGAGCATTACGGTCATTCCGGATACCATCTATGAAGAAAATCAAGAACTGTTTGAAGAAGTAGAAGACAGATATCTATCAAAAGAGAGAAAGCAGGAGATTCGGACAAAGTTGCAGGATTTAACCATGGGAATCAATCTGAGGACCTGTTTTGGACATCCGGATGGAATAGATAAGGCAGCAATTGGCTCGACAGACATCCATCGAACACAGTTTGTTTATGAGTTTGATTGTGAAACACTGCAAGGACGAGGTCTTTTGCTTGGAGAGAAGGCAGATAGTATCTTTTTATAGGAGGTACGACGTGAAAGAAAATATAACTGGTATGATGGTATATTATTACTTCGTCTGCAAACGAAAACTCTGGTACTTCTGTCATGAAATTACAATGGAGACGGAGAACGAAGATGTGTTACTCGGAAAACTGTTGGACGAGAGCAGTTACAAAAAGAATGACAAACACATTTCTATTGATCAGATAATCAACATTGATTTTATGAAAGAATTCGGAGAGCTGCATGAGGTGAAAAAGAGTAAGTCTGTAGAAGAAGCAGGGATTTGGCAGATGAAATACTATCTGTATTACCTGCAGCAGCGTGGTGTGACCGGAATGAAAGGAAAAATCGATTACCCATTATTAAAAAAGACAATGAGTGTGGAGCTTACAGATGAAGACTGCGGGGAAATAGAAAAAATCATCTGTGAAATTACACAGATAAAAAAGAGGAATATACCACCGGATGATTGTAATAAGAAAATATGCAAGAAATGTGCGTATTATGATTTGTGCTTTATATAATACGAGGTGAGTGATATGAAACAAAGTTTTTATGTTTATAATAACGGGGACTTAAAACGAAAAGATAACACACTTCAGTTTACGAATCACGATGGAGAAAAGAGAGATATACCGGTTGAACGGATTTCTGATATTTATGTGATGTCGGAAATGTCTTTCAATACAGCTTTTATCAATTATATTTCACAATATGGGATTCCGATGCATTTTTTCAATTACTATAATTTTTATACGGGAAGTTATTATCCGAGGGAAACGTTGCTGGCAGGGAGATTGCTGGTAAGACAGGTTGAACATTACACGGATTATGAGAAAAGGATTGTGTTGGCGAGGAAATTTATCGAGGCTGCGGCGGATAATATTTATCGTAATCTCAGATATTATAATGGAAGAGGGAAAGATGTTTCTGTTTATATGAAAGAAGTGGATTCGTTTCGAAAACAGATTGGCAGTACGACTACAATCGAATCGTTGATGGGTGTGGAAGGTAATATCCGAAAACAATATTATGCTGCGTGGAATATTATCATTAATCAGGAAATATCGTTTGAAAAGCGTGTGATGCATCCCCCGGATAATATGATCAATTCATTGATCTCTTTCATAAATACGCTGATCTATACCAAGGTGCTGGGAGAACTCTACCGTACTCAGCTAAATCCCACCATTAGTTACCTGCATGAACCGGGGGAGAGAAGATTTTCTTTAAGTCTTGATCTTGCAGAAGTGTTTAAGCCACTGATTGGTGACCGGCTGATTTTTTCCCTGTTGAATCGGAATCAGATCACGGAAAACAGTTTTACGAAAGAACTGAATTTTCTTCATCTGAAAAAAGATGCCTCCAAACTTATCGTGTCGGAACTGGAAAGTCGGCTCAAGAAAACGGTGATGCATAAAGAACTGGGAAGACAGGTCTCCTATCAGTACCTGATTCGTCTGGAAGCGTATAAATTAATTAAGCATCTGATTGGCGAAAAAGAGTATGAGGGATTTCGAATATGGTGGTGAAGTATGTATATCGTATTAGTATATGATGTAAGTCAGGAAGACCATGGAACTAAGCGATGGTCAAAAATATTCAAGACATGTAAAAGATATTTAACACACATCCAGAACTCTGTATTTGAAGGGGAGATAAGCAGAGCGCAGCTGGCAAGCCTGCAGCAGGAACTGAAACAGTATATCGATCCGGAGTTGGATTCTGTTATTCTCTTCAAATCACGTCAGGAAAAATGGATGGACAAGGAATTCTGGGGCAGAAAAGATGACCTGACCAGTTTCATCTTGTGATTGTCGACCTGAGATAGAGATAAAATTACGAGAGGTCGACAAACGTGAAAAACATAAGCAAAATAGTGCTTCCGGTGAACCGTGTTATATCGAAATAAATAAAAAGATAAAAAAATACCATGGTCGACAAAATATGGTATAATATGGAAGAATTAATCGGTGGTTCAGAGGAGCGGGGTATTAATAGAAACATATTGGAATGTAAAGATCGAATATAATAAGATGATAATGCGGACGATGAGTGTATTAATAGAAACATATTGGAATGTAAAGGTACTTGTTACCAGAAAACGAATTTTTCAAAAAGACGTATTAATAGAAACATATTGGAATGTAAAGGATTTTGATGAAAAGAATTGCGTTGATCTTTCGCTCAGTATTAATAGAAACATATTGGAATGTAAAGGCATAACCCAGCTGGCTGGCATAACGAGCAGCATTAGGTATTAATAGAAACATATTGGAATGTAAAGATGACAAAACCATGTTCAGTAAAAGACTTAGTAAAACGTATTAATAGAAACATATTGGAATGTAAAGTCCACTATTCATCACCAGCTTTCTTAGGTTCAGGATGTATTAATAGAAACATATTGGAATGTAAAGGAATCCATGCGGAAGACAAAGTAGGTTTTGTAGCAGTATTAATAGAAACATATTGGAATGTAAAGAGTAAGCCAGCAGCTGAGCTCGTAAGACTACCAATGTATTAATAGAAACATATTGGAATGTAAAGTTTACAGTGAGCAACACGGAAAATGCGGCTATTTTGTATTAATAGAAACATATTGGAATGTAAAGCTGTTCTTCGAAATCTATCAACAGGGGATTCTCAGTATTAATAGAAACATATTGGAATGTAAAGGTTACCAGTCTCAGCGGGATGATCCGAAGTACAGAGTATTAATAGAAACATATTGGAATGTAAAGGACTCTGATTGCTGTACAATCTGGTGTACATTGATGTATTAATAGAAACATATTGGAATGTAAAGGCATTATTCTGGCTGGCACTGGCGGCTGTGTTCAGTATTAATAGAAACATATTGGAATGTAAAGGATGGTTTGACCGCACCTATTCCGCGCTACTTTGACGTATTAATAGAAACATATTGGAATGTAAAGATGAGATCTCAGAAGAAAGATAGACAGGTTTTCAGGTATTAATAGAAACATATTGGAATGTAAAGTTCTGTGGCTGCGGAAGAGCCGAGGTAAAATAATCGTATTAATAGAAACATATTGGAATGTAAAGGTAGGTGCACATAATCTGATCTTATGCTCTGGATGGTATTAATAGAAACATATTGGAATGTAAAGGTCATATCACAAAAACCTTTTATGCTGATCTGCTGCGTATTAATAGAAACATATTGGAATGTAAAGTACAGTGTCTGTGGATGGAAGAATATCCCCAGCGTTGTATTAATAGAAACATATTGGAATGTAAAGATAGGCAACACTCAAACTAAGCGCGTTAGTCGTGCGGTATTAATAGAAACATATTGGAATGTAAAGAAACCGGATTCTGAACCTAAACTGGATTCTGAATCTAATATTAATAGAAACATATTGGAATGTAAAGTGAGGAAGAATACAAAGAGTACCACGCACTGAAAGGAGTATTAATAGAAACATATTGGAATGTAAAGTCATCTCCGCCCACTTTCACAACAGCACGGGTCTGGTATTAATAGAAACATATTGGAATGTAAAGAACATCATAGAAGTACTGAACCTGTCACCGATTTCGTATTAATAGAAACATATTGGAATGTAAAGTGAAGTGATGTGGGATAACTACAAAGCATCCCTCGTATTAATAGAAATATATTGGAATGTAAAGATCAATTCAGCCATCATTAAAATGATATCGTCTGTGTATTAATAGAAACATATTGGAATGTAAAGTCATACTGGAATAATCCGATGTCCAACTGATCCTAGTATTAATAGAAACATATTGGAATGTAAAGATGATATATGCAATCACGGAAGCACCTGCCATAATCGTATTAATAGAAACATATCGGAATGTAAAGACTTACTGCACAGCTTTCTAATATTGCTTCCCAAAAGTATTAATAGAAACATATTGGAATGTAAAGCACGTAGAATCTGTGAATGTCCTCTCTGATGCACTGTATTAATAGAAACATATTGGAATGTAAAGGTGCTTTCCGCTGGTGGTTCCGGCGCTCTATAATGGTATCGTAATTTAAGACACTTCAAGAGACATTTC
>UMKP01037216.1_pt1 | contig 22640 bp, 18 predicted proteins | sample 1966341 | NCBI WGS metagenome assembly UMKP01 (sample SAMEA4836179, study PRJEB28245) | human gut metagenome | biome: gut microbiome; material: fecal sample | place: Denmark | collected 2008
GAACGCTTCACATTCTGATAGTCTGTTGTATCCCAGCCTGCAAATACATAGCCGGTTTTTGTCGGAATATCAGTCGGAGCAGTTGCTGCTGATCCGTATTCTACTTTCTGCACTCTTCCAATGACTGCACCTGTGTAATCTGCAAAACTTACGGAATACGTATTGATTTTATAAACTGCCTGAATTTCGATATCGGCTTTCAGATTTTTTCCTTCGCTGTTCCAGTTCTGGAAAGTATAGCCTTCTCTCTGAGGTGCCGTCGGAGCAGCTGCATTTCCGCCATATTTTACAGACTGTGTCCCGATGATCTCACCATTCCAGTCTTTGTAAGTGACCGTTACATTTTGATGAACCGTACAGGTAGCGGAAACCGTTTCACCGCTGCTTCCTGCGGAATTGACTGCCGTAATGTGAGCCTGATAAACTCCCGGCTGGCGAAGGGAAAAGGATGCACTTGTTCCGCCAACAGTCGCAGACTGGCTGTAAGCACTGTTTGTCGTGCAGACCAGATTAACCCGGTAGCTTGTCGCATTTGCAGTATTTGCCCAGGAAATGGTCAAACCATCTCCAATACCGAGATTCTGTGAGCTAACCGCTACATTTGTCGGATTGCCCGGTTTCGGCGGATTTGCATTTGTTACCTTGTAGACATGGCTGCCCACCCGTCCTCTCGTCAGACGAATAGGACTGAGATTCCAGTGATTTGTCTGGTATTTGTTGGCATCACTTACAGGAGAATAAGACTCATAATAATAAAGCTGTCCAGTACGTAAAGAAGTTGCATTATCTACAATCGCATAATGACCGCCAAAATTAAGAATCGTATAATACCCTGCCCTGATATTAAACCAGAGCTGATTATCACTTGCATTCCAGTAACCGAGATATTCTATTTTTTTGCCGTAAGATGCCGCATAATTCCCAGGTGCCCGGATTCCGGTCCAGGTCAATTCAAGATTATAATTATCAAACTGAGAATCATTTGGCGGATTTACAATTCCACTGTGACTCCTCTGGTATTGGTACCATGTATCCGGATTCATACCGCCACGATTAACATCTGCTTCATAAAGCATTTTTGCCTGTGCAGTGATGAAACATCCATACAATCTCATCTCTGAATAAGCGGAATCTCCCTGATTCCATTTCCGATAGTCACCATTAAAGGTTGCTGTAAAATTTTTTGCTGCATTTGTTTTTGTCCCAGGTACCAGAACCATAACAAAAACAGCCAGCACTGCCAGCAAAGACAGCAACTGTTTTGTGTTTTTCTTTACTTTTTCCATTTTTTCTCCTTTCCGACACTAAAAATGCCAAAACAATTGATTGGATTATATTCCTGAAAAAATTATAACATCGTTAATTCTCAGTGTCCACCTGATATAGTTCGTTTCATCGTTTACAGCAATATTTCACATAAAAAACAGCAAATAATCCTTGCGTTACCGACCAGATCCAGGTTTGGATATTCCTGCCGAACGGCATTGAATTTTTACTAAGTTTTGAGAAAATGAATTTAGTTTAATTCCTGTTCAAATTCCTGAACAGTATTTGCTTTTAATGCATTGGTAAGCCAATTATCCAAAAGATCTACATCCTGTTCTTCTTCGATTCTTTTTCTGATCTTTTCATCCACGGTTCCTTTTATTTCCAGCACACGCAAAATAAATTCCACTCTGCTGGCTTTCTTTTCTTCTGCTTTTCCTTCTTCTCTTCCAAGTTCAATTCCTTTTGCAATTCCCATCTTTTCCAGTCTCTCTGCTACATCACACATACTATGCACCTCTTTCTTTTTCTTGAACATTTCTTTATAACGGTCGTCACCTGTCATTACCTGCAACAGTTTTAACACTTCATCTACATGCTTTATTTCCGTCGGATCATCTGGTATATAATCTTTGTTCTTTCTTTTTTTCACAAAAAAATTTGCTACGATTCGAAAATCACTCTGAAATCTTTCTATTTCTTCCTCTGTCAGCCATGCGATCTCAAACACCTGCATACTGTAGTCATTTACAAACTTATCCAGCCCTTCCGGTATTTCCATCAAAGATTTAATATTTTTTTCGCTGTTCCAGTGTCTGTCCGTTCCAAAGTACAATACAATTGTCACCACCGGAAGAATCTTTTTCCTTTCTTCCAGCAACTGACTGCGGTACGCTGTTCCGTCATATCCTATCACACGAAACGGCATATTTTTCTCCACAACACTTTGATTCTCAATACCGCAGATTGCCAGCTCCACTTCTTTTTCTTTCCAGTACTTTGCTACGTCTCGTTCCAGCTCATGTACCTTTTCATCTTCCGCTTTGTACTGTGAATGGATTGACGTATTTTCCAGTGTTTCCGGCAGGATTCTCTGTTCTCCCGCAAAAAGTAATCCATTCATAATATCCGCAAAAACATCATTATAATCTGCCAGAATCTTTTCTGTAATATCCTTTTCTCCCATAGCTTCTCCTTTTCTTTTGTTCTTTTTACGTGAAGAAGCCACAGGATGTAAGTTTTTCCCTCAAATAACATTTCAGGTAATACTGCTTACTTTTAAGTATACGAAAAATTTTTATTTCTTCAAGCCGCTTCACGCAGGTCTTTTTTAAGTTGGATATTCCTGCCGAACGGCATTGAATTTTCATTGAGTTTTGAAAAGCAGTACGATTTTTGCTTTCTGTTTGATAGATATATAATATATTTTACTTCTGTTTTGTGTTTATTATAATTGTCTATGTGATGTTTGTCAACTATTTTGTTATGTGCTTTGCATGGTATTTTTACATACACTTTATAAAATCAACATCAAAAGTAAACTTTATAACAATAGGGAGGCAACCCTCCCCATCAAAAAATTTCATCTTTTATCCTTCTTTTAATTTTCTGATCAGCTTACGATATTCCGGACGTTCAAAGTCTTTTCCGGACTGATAATCGCAGTAAATATTTTTTGGTGAAATACTATATGGTTTTAATGCCATGATCTGCCTGTCTATGTGCTGCTCTTTTGTAGAAACTCTGATATATGCATATTGTTCCATCTTCATCCTCCTGTGCTATGATTTTTCTCTTAAATAATACAAGCGCTGCCGCGAAGATGAGATGCCCCTTCGCTTCATAAATATTGCAAATAAATTTATATCTATATCAGTAATATATTTTATACAATATGTAACTCTCTATTTTATTTTTAAATTTTCTATAAACTTTTCAAAATCTCTTGTCAAATATTTCAATCAATGTTACTATATCTTCAAAGCATATTTCTCTTTACGGTATTTCTACCATCTGTTTTTTCTAATCTCATTTCAGAAATCCATGCTTTTATCCCATCAAAAAAATAAAAAGCAGGAGTTCTGAATAAAAAACAGAAACAGACTTTTTATCTGTCTTTTATCTCCTGCAATACAGGAGGTAATGCCTATGGCAAGAAAAAAGACAGCTGCTACGAAGAAAAAGCAGGCTGGAAAATTGCACACATCTGCAAACCGCAAATATAAAGACACGGTATTTCGTATGCTATTTGCAGATAAATCCAATCTTTTGTCACTCTATAATGCAATGAGCGGAAGCGATTATCACGATCCTTCCAAACTGCAGATTATTACACTGGAAAATGCGATTTATATAGGTATGAAAAACGATCTGGCATTTGTTATCGACACAAATCTGTTTTTATACGAACATCAGTCAACCTATAATCCAAATATGCCGCTTCGCAACTTGTTCTATATTTCCAGTGAATACCAGAAAATGGTGGATTCAAACAAACTCTATTCTTCGACACTGTTAGAGATTCCTGCACCGCATTTTGTTGTTTTCTATAACGGAACCACAAAGCAGGAAGACAGCTGGTACAACTACCTGTCAGACTCCTATCATAATTTTTCCGGTATTCCCGATCTGGAACTGAAAGTAGTGACCTTAAATATTAATAAAGGACATAATAAAGAATTGATGGAACAGTGTCAGACCTTAAACGAATATGCTCAATATGTAGAGAAAGTCCGTACTTATACAAAAGAAGACAACTTAGATAACGCTGTGGAACGTGCCGTAAATGAATGTATCCGTGATGGAATTCTCGCAGATTTTCTCGCCCAAAACAAATCGGAGGTAATTGCTATGAGTATTTTTGAATATGACGAAAAAGCAGTTCGACAAGTATACTATGAAGATGGACTTAAAGCTGGCATACGAACCGGCATTTTAAATATGCTGAAAGCAAAAAAGTATTCCCTGGAAGAGATTTCTGAAGTTTTTCAGGTTCCGGTAGAGGAGATTGAGCAAATAAAAAAACAACAAATATAATTTCCCTATTGACAAATCCCCACCCCGGTTTTATACTCAGAAACAACAAAATATTTATCACTTTAAACCGATGAACAAGAGAAGTAAGCAGGAAGTTTTATTCCCAGAGAGCTGCAGGCGGTGTGATTGCAGTAATAAAGATTTTGCCGAATGGACTTGTGAGGGCAGTCTGAAACTGTATATTTTCTTTATCAAGATATAAGGAGTAGGAACTGACGGTGGCTCGATCCGTTATCAGCAGAGTATGTATGAATGTACATAACAGAGTGGCTGCAATGCAGCAATTTGGGTGGTACCGCAGAAGTAATTTATAGCTTTTGTCCCTTTAGAGGGGACAGAAGCTTTTTTTATTATGTCAGGGTCATAGGTCTGAAACCACGATATGCAAATATTGGAGCAAATTGTGAGAGTACGAAATACGAAGCAATTCGTATGGCATTTTTATATATTTATAAAAGGAAAGGAGTATCGCATGTATCCAGATTGTGATGAGATTTTAAAACTTGCAAATGATTACGATATTATTCCGGTCTGCCGTGAAATTTATGCAGATGTTATCACACCGATCACGCTTCTTAGAAAGCTGTCCGGCATCAGCAGCAGATATTACCTGCTGGAAAGTATTGAGGGCGGCGAAAAATGGGGACGCTATTCTTTTCTCGGATACGATCCGGTGATGCGTGTTTCCTGCAAGGAGGGCGTGGTAACCATCGAAAAGGGCGATGAGGTTGCAACAAAGCAGACAGACAAACCGCTCGATGTTCTGCGTGAAATCATGAAGGATTACAAAGCTCCACGTCTTGCAGGACTCCCTCCTTTTGCCGGAGGATTTGTCGGATATTTCGCATATGCCATGATCGGATATGCGGAACCGACACTGAACATCAAAAAGGGCATGTTCAATGATTATGATATGATGCTGTTTGATAAGGTCATTGCCTACGATCATCTGACTCAGAAGATCAGCGTCATTGTAAATATGAAGACCGACCGTGTGATGGAGAATTACGGAAAAGCTGCTGCCGATATCCAAAATATCATCAATATTATCCGCACTGCCCCGGCTCCGGAAATCCCGGTTTCTTCTTCAAAAGTGAATTTTACCTGCAATGTCACTCAGGAAGAATACTGTAAGCTGGTTGAAAAAACAAAAGAATACATCATCGATGGTGATATTTTCCAGGCAGTTATTTCAAGACAGTTCTCCACTCCTTACGAGGGCAGCCTGATCAACCCGTACCGTGTACTGCGTACCACAAATCCTTCTCCGTACATGGTGTACCTGAGCATTGACGGTGAAGAGATCATGAGTACTTCCCCGGAAACGCTGGTCCGTCTGGAAAATGGCCGCCTGACTACATTCCCGGTAGCCGGTTCCAGACCGAGAGGCACAACACCGGAGGAGGACAAGGTTCTGGAAAAGGATCTGCTTTCCGACGAAAAAGAACTTTCCGAACACAATATGCTCGTCGATCTCGGCAGAAATGATCTCGGTAAAATTTCGAATTTTGATTCAGTTGAGGTTACAAAATACATGATGATCCACCGCTATTCCAAGATCATGCACATCTGCTCACAGGTTGAGAGCAATATCCGCAGCGACTGCGACGGCTTAAGTGCGATTGAAAGTGTCCTGCCGGCCGGAACGCTTTCCGGTGCACCAAAGATCCGTGCATGTGAGATCATCGAAGAACTGGAAAGTGAACAGCGTGGGATTTACGGCGGTGCACTCGGTTATCTTGATTTTACCGGAAACCTGGATACTTGTATCGCGATCCGCATGGCAGTCAAAAAAGATGGTCATGTGTATGTTCAGGCGGGCGGCGGTATTGTCGCTGACAGTATTCCGGAAAATGAATATATGGAATCCTACAACAAAGCACTCGCTGTTATGAATGCGGTGAAAAATGCAAAGGAGGTGCTGGAATAATGATTCTCTTAATTGATAATTATGATAGTTTCTCTTATAATCTTGTTCAAATGGCAGGAAGTATCAATCCGGATATCAAAGTCATCCGAAATGATGCCATGACCGTAGAAGAAATCCGTGCCCTCGCACCTTCTCACATCATTCTGTCCCCGGGACCTGGTTATCCGAAAGATGCCGGTGTCTGCGAAGAGGTTGTGCGGCATCTTCAGGGAGAAATCCCGATCCTCGGCGTGTGTCTCGGACATCAGGGCATCTGCGAAGTATACGGCTGCACCATTTCTCATGCAAAACAGCTGATGCACGGAAAAAAGAGCCGCATCCACATCGATAACAACAGTCCGATCTTCAAAGGACTGGACGAAGAAATGGATGCCGCCAGATATCATTCACTGGTTGCTGTCCGTGAAACCGTTCCGGATGTTCTTCAAGTGATCGGGGAAGATAAAAACGGAGAAGTGATGGCAGTACAGCATAAAACGTACCCGGTATATGGACTGCAGTTCCATCCAGAATCCATTCTCACACCGCAGGGATGCATCATTCTTGAAAACTTTTTAGATTTATGATGCCTACGGATTATTCCGTGCGTCGCACTCCCACAATCCTCTCCAGATATGAGCAAGCTCATGTGGATTTAGACCTTTTGACCCTGGCATCATACAATATACAGGAGGAAATTTACCATGATAAAAGAAGCTATTTACAAACTGATCAACCACGAAGATCTTACATATGAAGAATCACTCGCTGTTATGGGCGAAATGATGGACGGCACCGCAACTCAGGCTCAGATGGGTGGATTTCTGACTGCACTGCGTATGCAGGGGGAAACCATTGACGAGATCACTGCTTTTGCCACGGTTATGCGTGAAAAAGGTGTCAAACTTCACCCGGAACGTGATGTCATGGAAATTGTCGGAACCGGCGGAGATGAAGTCGGAACTTTCAACATTTCCACAACTTCTGCTTTCGTTGTTGCCGCTGCCGGAATTCCGGTTGCAAAGCACGGAAACCGCAGTATTTCCAGCCGAAGCGGAGCTGCCGATGTACTTGAAAACCTTGGTGCAAAAATGGATCTGACAGCCGAGCAGAACGAAACCGTTTTAAAGAAAACCGATATGTGCTTTATGTTCGCTCCGGTTTATCATTCTTCCATGCGTTACGCTGCTCCTGTCCGCAAAGAACTTGGCGTTCGTACCGTATTTAATATCTTAGGTCCTCTGTCCAATCCGGCGGCCGCCAAAATGCAGCTTCTCGGTGTTTACGACAAAGATCTTGCACCGGCTCTGGCTCAGGTTCTTTCCAATCTTGGTGTTACCCGCGGCGTGGCTGTCTGCGGCGATGACGGACTGGATGAGATTACCCTGACCGGTAAAACTTACGTCAATGAAATCCGAAATGGTGAAATCATTTCTTATACGATTACCCCGGAACAGTTCGGTTTAAAGAGCTGCGAGCTTTCCGAACTGATCGGTGGCACACCAAAAGAAAACACTGAAATTACCCGCCGTATTCTGACCGGTGAGGAAACTGGACCAAAGCGTGACGTCATCCTGATGAATGCCGGCATGAGCCTCTATCTTGGCATCGACGGCATCACCCTTGCAGAAGGTATTGAAAAAGCAAAAGAAATGATCGACAGCGGAAAAGCTTACGCAAAACTTCAGGAATTTGTCAAAGCTACACAGGAGGCTTAATTTATGATTTTGGAACAGATTGCGGCAGATACCAGACTTCGCCTGATCGAGGAAAAGAAGCTGGTTTCCCCGGAAGAAATGAAAGAAAAAGCTCTCGCCCTTGCAGCAGATGAGACTTTTCCATTTGAAAAAATGTTGAAAGAACCTGGTATTCATTATATTTGTGAAGTCAAAAAAGCTTCTCCATCCAAAGGTCTGATTGCAGAAGATTTTCCATATCTGCAGATTGCAAAAGAATACGAAGCAGCCGGTGCAGATGCCATCTCCTGCCTGACAGAGCCGAAATATTTTCTCGGAAAGAAAGAATATTTAAAAGCGATCACAGATGAAGTTTCCATCCCGGTTCTGCGAAAAGATTTTACCGTAGACGAATATCAGATTTACGAAGCGAAAACACTCGGTGCAGGCGTTGTTCTTCTGATCTGTGCACTGCTTGATACCGAAACGATCCGCTCTTATATTGAAATCTGCGATCGACTCGGTTTGTCCGCACTGGTCGAAGTTCACGATGAAAACGAAATGGATTCTGCGATCAAAGCCGGTGCCAGAGTGATCGGTGTAAACAACCGAAACTTAAAAGATTTCACGGTAGATATCTCCAACAGCACCCGCCTGAGAAGTCTTGCTCCGGAAAATGCACTTTTCGTGGCAGAAAGCGGGATCAAAACAGCGGAAGATATTCAGGTATTAAAAGATGCCGGTGTAAATGGTGTGCTGATCGGTGAAACACTGATGCGAAGTCCCGACAAAGCTGCCATGCTTGCAGCCCTCAATGGAGGAGCCTTATGACAAAGATCAAAATCTGCGGTCTGAAACGCACAGAAGATATTTCTTATGTCAATGAACTGCTTCCCGATTTTGCCGGATTTGTTTTCGCAAAAAGCAGCCGACAGGTCGATGCAAAAAAAGCAGCAGAATTAAAAAAACAGCTTTCGCCAAAGATCAAAGCAGTCGGTGTTTTCGTCAATGCCGAACCGGAATTTATCGCCAAATTATATCAAAAACAAATTATTGATCTTGCACAGCTGCACGGCGATGAAACCGCAGATTACATTCATAGATTAAAAAATTTATGCCCTTCCCTCCCGCTGATCAAAGCCGTTCGCGTACAAAGCACGAAGCAGATCCTGGAGGCAGAAAAGCTTCCATGCGATTATCTGCTGCTCGATACCTGGCAGAAGGATTCTTACGGTGGAAGCGGCAAAACATTTGACCGTTCCCTAATTCCACCGCTTGCGAAACCATGGTTTTTAGCCGGCGGACTGAATACAGAAAACATTGCAGAAAGTATTGCTCAGTGTCATCCGTGGGCGGTCGATGTGAGCAGTGCCGTTGAGACAAACAGTATAAAAGACAAAGAAAAAATCAAAACATTCATTGATCATGTACGAAGATAAAACATTGTATGATGCCAGGGTCAAAAGCCTGAAACCACGATGTGCTTGCACAGGAGTGGTTTTATGGCTTAATGACCCGCCCCGATATGAGCATAAAAGTGGAGCGTAAGCTTCACGATATGCGAATATTGGTAGAATTGTGGGAGTACGAAGTACGGAACAATTCGTATGGCATCTTTTTACCCCAACATCATTGTATTATATATAGAAAGGATTCACTTATGAGCAAAGGAAGATTTGGAGAATACGGCGGACAGTACATCCCGGAAACACTGATGCCCGCTGTTCAGGAAGTAGAAGAAGCTTACAACAAATACAGCAAAGATCCGGAATTTATCGCAGAGCTGGATGACCTGCTGAAAAATTATGCAGGAAGACCTTCTCTGCTCTATGAAGCAAAAAAAATGACCGAGGATCTCGGCGGTGCAAAAATTTATCTGAAACGTGAAGATTTAAACCACACAGGAGCACACAAGATCAACAACGTACTCGGTCAGGTTCTTCTGGCAAAAAAAATGGGCAAAACCCGTGTCATCGCAGAAACCGGTGCCGGACAGCACGGTGTTGCAACTGCTACCGCTGCTGCTCTGATGGGACTGGAATGTGAGATCTTCATGGGCAAAGAAGATACCGACCGTCAGGCACTGAATGTATTTCGTATGGAACTGCTCGGTGCAAAAGTACACGCTGTCACAAGCGGCACAATGACTTTAAAAGATGCCGTAAATGAAACAATGCGTGAATGGAGCAAACGTATGGATGACACGCTTTATGTACTTGGTTCTGTCATGGGACCTCATCCATTCCCGACAATTGTCCGTGATTTCCAGAAAATTATCGGAGAAGAAATCAAAGAACAGCTGATAGAAAAAGAAGGCCGTCTGCCGGATGCCGTGATTGCCTGCGTCGGAGGCGGAAGCAATGCCATCGGTACTTTTTATGAATTCATCCCTGATAAAGAAGTCGCCCTGATCGGCTGCGAAGCAGCCGGACTTGGCATTGATACCCCGAAACATGCCGCCACGATCGCCAAAGGAAGCACCGGTATTTTCCATGGCATGAAATCTTTATTCTGCCAGGACGAATACGGTCAGATTGCACCAGTTTATTCTATTTCTGCCGGACTTGACTACCCTGGAATCGGCCCGGAACATGCGATGCTTGCAAAAGAAGGCCGTGCACAGTACGTTTCCATCACCGATGAAGAAGCCGTTAATGCATTTGAATATCTTTCCCGCACCGAGGGAATCATTCCGGCGATCGAGAGTTCTCACGCCGTTGCCTACGCAATGAAACTGGCACCGACTATGGATAAAGATAAGATCATCGTAATTACTATTTCAGGACGCGGCGACAAAGACGTGGCTGCCATTGCACGATACAGAGGAGTGGATATCTATGAGTAATATATATAAGGCATTCGAAAATAAAAAAGCATTTATCCCTTTTGTAACAGGTGGGGATCCAGACCTTGAAACCACAAAAAATCTGCTGATCGCCATGGAAAAAGCCGGTGCCGACCTGATCGAGATCGGTATCCCGTTTTCCGATCCGATCGCCGAAGGCCCGGTCATCCAGGAAGCAAGCCAGAGAGCACTCGCTGCAGGATGCACCACCGATAAATTGTTTGATATGGTAAAAGAAGCCCGCCAGAGAGTAAAAATTCCGATGGTGTTTATGACCTATATCAACCCAGTCTATACCTACGGAAAAGAACGCTTCATGAAACGCTGCGTAGAATGCGGCATTGATGGAATCATCGTTCCGGATCTTCCTTATGAAGAAAAAGAGGAGCTTTCCGGTGTCTGCGAATCATACGGCATCGACCTGATCTCCCTGATCGCACCGACCTCCCACGAACGCATCCGTATGATTGCAAAAGAAGCGAAAGGATTTGTCTACTGTGTATCTTCACTTGGTGTAACCGGCGTTCGAAGTGAGATTAAAACGGATGTTGCAAAAATGGTAGAAATGGTGAAAGAAGTAAATGATATCCCGGCTGCCATCGGATTTGGTATCTCCACCCCGGAACAGGCAAAAAAAATGGCATCCGTATCAGACGGAGCCATCGTAGGATCTGCGATTGTAAAAATTGTGGCGAAGTACGGAAAAAAATGTATTCCGGAAGTCGAAAAATATGTGAAAGAGATGAAAGCGGCGGTGGAGATTTGAATGTGCAAATGAACGAATTCCCCGAAGGGCACGTAAAAGTGCCTTCTTGGGAATTGTTCATTTGCACATCTCAAAAAGCCCGCTCAACGGCTTTGCAAACTCCCCGCTTTTTTCGACATCCAGCGTACAGATCACTTTGTCGCACTTCTTGATCCATTCTTTTGCTTTCTGTATTTCTTTTTCTTCAATCCTGCCAAATGGTTTCACGGAGATCACTTCTGTCGCCAGTGCTTTTGCCGCGGGATAATCCAGATCGTTTTCCCACAGAATCCCCGTCACAAACGGCACTCGCTCTCTCTGTAATTTTCGAAAGACTGCTGTACCGGTTCCGTTTCCTGCGATCACAAAAACTTTCGGCTCTCCTTCTGTTTTCGGAAGTTCGAGATCTCCGGTACGTTCATCATAAGAACCTGTTGTCATCTGATAAAGCTGTGGGATGTAGCCCTGCGTAAAAATTTCTTCCGGTGTTCCAAATCGATCTACTTTGTCTCCTCTGACGCAGGCTATTTTATCGGAAATACGTCCTGCCAGGTCCAGTTCATGCAAGGACATGATTACGGAAAGATTTCGTTCCCTGGACATATTCTGGATGATGGATAAAAATTCCAGCTTATAGCGGATATCCAGAAAAGAGGTCGGCTCATCCAGAATGATGATATCCGGCTGCTGGCAGATTGCTCTCGCCAGCATTACCCGCTGTTTCTGGCCGTCACTCGTTTTTGAAAAATCACGGTCAGCAAGCTCGTGGATGTGCACCAGTTCCATTGCCTCATCTACCAGTTTCCAGTCTTCTTTTGAGAGTACGCCGAACTTCCCGGTATATGGATAACGTCCGGTCGCAACCACTTCTTTGCAGGTCATCATTTCCGGTCTTACCCGTTCTGTCAACACAACCGAAAGTTTTCTGGAAAGCTCTTTTCCGCTGATTTGTTCCGTCTCTTTTCCATCCAGCACAACGACTCCGCCAAGCGGTTTCAGCTGTTTTATGATGCTTCTCAGGATCGTCGTTTTTCCCGCTCCGTTCGGTCCGATCAACGTCAGGATTTCTCCCTTTTTCAGACTGATCTTGATATTTTTTATGAGCGGAACGCCGTGATAGCCGACGGTCAGACCTTCCGTATAAAAATAATATTCTTCCATATGCTATTCCGCCTTTTCTAAATCAAAAATTCAAAAATATTTCTGACATTCTTGCTGCAAGATATACCTTATGCATTGCATGAACTGTTCCATGATTCCTGATTTCACACTTTTTCTTTTTTTCTGTGAATCATAATATAGATTACCACCGGTGCCCCAAATACCGCTGTGATCGTACTGATGGAAAGTTCTGTCGGAGCAAACATGATTCTTGCCAAGAGGTCACAGAGCAGGCAGAACACAGATCCGCCAAGGAAACACGCGGGTATCATGATGATCGGTTTTGCGGTGCCGAATAAATTTTTAACCAGATGCGGAACAGCAATTCCAACAAAGGATACCGGTCCTGCAAAGGCTGTCACACAGGCTGACAGAATACTGGATAACAGCACGAGCAGTATGCGAAACAGCTGTACATTCAGTCCCATATTCTGGGCATAAGATTCTCCCATCTGATAGGCACTGATTGGCTTTGACATCAGAAAAACGCAGATTGAAGTGATCCCGACAACGATCGCCATGATCACTACATTATCCCAGGTAATCCCGGAAAAACTTCCTTTTGACCAGTTATGCAGATTGACAATATCGGCATCGTCCGCAAATGTTACCACAAAATCGGTAATCGCAGAACAGATATATCCGATCATAACGCCGCTGACGATCAGCATCGACATCTGATCGGTCACTTTCGACATCAGGATCACAAATCCCATACAAATCATGGAACCAACAAAAGCTGCCATGATCATCACCCAGGAACTTAAATGCAGGGCATTTCCAAGGGAAGCTACCATGACAAGTGCCACGACCAGTTTTGCTCCGGAGGAAATTCCCAGTGTAAACGGTCCGGCGATCGGATTATGAAAAAAAGTCTGCAAAAGATATCCGGACAATGCCAGCCCGCCGCCCAGGATTGCCGCTGCCATTGCTCTCGGAAAACGGATTCCCATCACAATATCCGTAAAGGTTTCATCCGCTCCATTTCCCCACAGCATTTTCGGTATCTCCGAAACCGGTATATTTACACTTCCGATGCATATATTCAAAACCAAAAATAAAAATAACAAAGCTGCAAGAATGATAAATGCAGCACCATATCTGCTTTTTTTCATCGTATCACTCCACCTTATACAGATAAGTCAGGTCTGCATCGTCTCCGGTCAGCATTTTTCGAATATCGGATGTGATTGTCCCAAGTTCCATTGTTGACTGATAGAGATTCTTGGTCGTGCAGTATACATGTCCTTCTTTCACCGCTTTGAATTTCTCAAGCAGCGGACTTTTTGCCAGAAGATCCTGCATAGAAGACAATTCTCCTTCTATTGTACTATTATAAATAATATAGTCTGCATCTTTTGCTCCGGCATAAAATTCTTCCATCTGAAGGGAAACTGTAGATGTCGCTTCCTCCTCGTCACCTAGATCATCAAAAATATAGCTTCCGCCGGCAAGTTCAATCATTTTCGGCAGATAATCCGCACTTTTTCGCACATTTGCTTCCCCATTTGTCGTGATATAGAAAAATGCCACCGTTTTTCCGGTTGCATCCTGATCACTCACCTGTTCAAACGCTTTCGCTTCTGCATCAAACGCCTGCTCTGCCTGATCTTCATGTCCGGTCAGCAGCCCGTAAAGTTTGACCCATTCAGTACGTCCGAGCGGATTTGTCTCATAGCTGGAATGATCGACCAGAACCGGAATATTAAATTTTTCCATCTGCTCTTTTACTTCCGGTGTATGCAGAATCATGGTATTCTCGATGGCAAGCCCACAGTTTTCATTCAATATCATCTCATAGTCCGGGGCTGAATATTTCCCGGCATAAATAATATCCCCATCTTCCATGGCTTTTTTCGCCTCTTCTATGTACCAGCCATCTGCTTTCAGCGAGCTGAATCGAACCGCATCCAGTGCATCTGTCGCCACAAACATATCCATCGCCGCCGAAGCCGCCAGATAAATATTCTGGATCGGCTGCTGCAGCACCGTGATATCCTTATCCATATCTTCCGGCACAGATTCTCCTTCCGGTACGATCAGATATTTCCCGTCATCTGCGATCGTGACAAGTGCATAATTATTCTGATAATAATCCACCGCAAACATCTTTGCGTACTCCAGTTCCATGCTGTGGTCATATGTCAGATCCTTGCTGATATCGGTATTCCGCTTTTCAATCGTATCCTGTTTTTGCGATGCACAGCCTGCCAGCATCAGGCAGAATGCAACACTGAGTACCCCCACTATTTTCTTCATTTCTTTTCCTTTCGTCTCATCCTGGTAACAATCGGCATGAACACAGCCACTGCAACTGCAATCCACAATGCGATATTTACCGATCCACTCATACCCGATCCGGAACCGGACACTGTCACGGTGTCTGATGCAAAGGTCAGCGTATACTCTATTTCATGCGGGACACTCATCGCAGTCGTATCTGCCGTTACAGCCATCGGTTCATCAAATTCTGCAACCGGAATTTCAAAAACAGAATTTCCTTCCGTATTGACCGGAAGAAATTTTTCACCGTCAACCAGCATATAGTCATAATGTGAACTGCTCCATTTAATCTCAGCTGTTACTTTTCCATCTTTTACCGAAATGTCAGTCGGAGAATCGATCGTTGCTCTTCCGCTTCCGCCTTCCATCGTAACTTCTGCGGTGTATTCACCGTCTTTTAAATTTAGCTCCTCTGCTGTCATGATTTCTCCTTTTCAAGATAAAAAGCTGCTGCAAAATATGTAGATACATATCGCAGCAGCTTTTCGCAAAATCTGATATTTTTTATTCTTCTGCTTTTACCGGATTGGAAACGCTGACTTTATGGTCATACCATTTTCCTTTTGTTCCGATCAGTGCCAGATCAAATTCCTCGTCGATAGCCGGAACAGGAACATCAAATGCATTCACTTCTTCTGCCGGTTCACCGTCATTATAATCTACGGTTTCCACAACTGGCTGCAGCAGTTCTGCTCCATCTTTCTGTGCATCCTCTGCAAGTCCCGGATACAGATTTACAATGTTTTTAGAACGCAGCGTGATATGAATGGTCATCTTTCCGTCTTCTACGGTCAGAGTTCCTTTTCCATCATACATTTCATTGACCTGGAACATACTGCTGTCTGTATTAAAATCAGCCGTGTACGTTCCATCTTCCAGTGTTGCAGCGGCTTCTGTTGCCTCTGTGTCTGCGGTCGTTTCTGCTGCACTCTCTGCCTCCTGTGTTTCTTCGGTCTGTACCTGTGTTTCAGAAGCTGCCTCTGTCTGTGCAGCACTCTGTGTTTCTGTCTGGCTTGTGCTGTTTCCGCAGCCAACTGCCAGTGCACAGCTAAGTGCCATTAATCCTGCTAATGTAATGATTCTTTTCTTCATTTTTGTTCCTGTCCTTCTGTTTTGCTTCTTTTTTCAAGAATACCTCTGACATTCCTGCTGCGAGGTACACCTCATGTATTACTTATTACTCGTTTATAGCATCTGCTGTATGAGCAACGTAGAGATCCTGGATTGCTTTGATCTCACCCAGACCTGCGATCTGTGTATCAATGCTGTCAAATTTTCCTGATGCCTCAAACTGGCTCTTCCAAGAATCGTCATCATCGCCTGCCATATCGTTGTTTGCATGATCTCCAGCAACAACCATCAGCGGACGAAGGATTACTTTTTTGTATCCTGCTGCAGATACAGCTTTGATCACTTCTTCGCATGCTGTCTCTTCCGGTTCGCCTTCAACGGTTCCGATAAATACATTTTCATAACCAAGCTCTTTCATCTGAGCCTGCATCTGGCTGTAAGAAACTTTTGCTGTATGAGAAGTTCCATGTCCCATAAATACAAATGCAACGCCATCTTCTTTTGCTGCATCCAGGGAATCATAATTTGCTGTTGCTACTGCTTCAGAAGTGATTGCTTCTGCTACTGCTTTTTTATCATCGTTTACAGTATCTGCATCATCTCCGACCTCACCCAGCAGCGGTTCTGCTACTTTTACAGATTCAAATTTATCTTTATATGCATCTACGGCATCCATCAGTTCGTCATACTCTGCACCATGCATCAGATGTGTAGGCTGAATAACCAGATTTTTAACGCCATTTTTTACGGCACGTTCCAGAGCCTGATCCATGTTGTCGATGTGCTCATCATCACGAGCCTGGATGTGATTGATAATGATCTGTGCTGTGAATGCTCTTCTTACAGACCAGTCCGGATTTGCAGCCTGCAGTGCATCTTCAATACCTTTGATATCAGCAACACGGCTGTCATTGAAAGAAGTACCAAAGCTTACAACCAGGAGTTCGTTTTCACCGATCTCATCACCATTGCGCGGATCATCTTTGGATGCATCACCGGTATCTCTTCCGAAATAATCCGGATCAGCTTCTTCGCCTTCAACCAATTCTTTCTGAGCATCTGTCAGAGCATCCCATGCTTCTTTTGCTTCTTTACACTGCTCGTCTGTGTTCTCATTTCTTTCCTGAACATAAATTGCATCGATCAGAGCTGCTACTTTATCTGCTGCTGCCTGATCATCTTCTGCTTCCGTAGCTGCTGCTGTTTCAGAAGCTGCCTCGGTTGTTGCCGCTTCGGTAGCTGCTGCTGTCTCGGTTACTGCAGTTGTCTCTGTCGGAGCAGTTGTCTCTGCTGTTTTGCTTCCGCATCCTGCCAGCATAGATGCTGTAATTGTTGTTACACATAAAATCGTTACCAGTTTTTTCTTCATTTGCCTTTCCTCCCAAAATAATACTTCTATTTGAAACAAATAAGATTTGGGAGAAAAAGAAAATCCAACGAACACACGTCGTTGGACTGTATACTGGATAACAACAGCCAAACCAGAATTTCTTCGGCTTCACTGTTTCTATTTCAATTCGGTACAATCAATCCTCGTGACCTGGAATATCTATTCCCCGCACCACAGTCTGGCAGGTCTCCTGGCTTACAGTTTTAACGCACATTGCTGCCTTCCCGATATCTCAGTGACATAATAAGCAATACACTCCTGTTTACAGTGACGAGATCGCACGGGTCTTTCACCTGTTTCCCTATTCTCCGCCTTGCGGCGGCACCAGCTGCTTCTTATTCTATTTCAAATATTCGTTCCTAACAGTCCGATAATTACCCTATAACCTATCATTTATATCTGACTGTTATTTACATTTCCAAATTATAGCATAAATTTTAAAATAATCAACTGTTTTATGTTATTTTAACTCAAGGCACAACCATAAAAAACAATTATCTATATCAATTCCCGTTACTACCATAATATCGATAAATCTGATTCATACCTCACTTTTTCTTCCTTTTTTACTTAGCTATTTATTAATAATTCTTCTATTTTACAGGTATGTTTTTTTGTTATTTTATCATATGAAATCCCCACTGCCAGAATATTTTGCGGGTATTGTCTGTGTTCTCCCAGTTTTCCTTTGAAACGTAATATATAATCTTTTTCTTTAATCTGTTTGATAGCTTCTTCTGGTGTCTGATCCACTTTTAATTCCAATATAATGCCCTTATCTTCATATCTGACAGGATAAAAAATAAAGTCCACAAATCCTTTTCCAGCTTTATCTTCTCTTTCTATCCTATAAAAATCTCTTGCAGAAAGATAAACCAGATTTACAATCGCCGATAATTCCACCTCATTATTATAAGATAAGATTGGCGTTTCCGTATTATGTGCATATTGCAAAATTTCAGCCATAGTATCTGTATCTTTATTTAAAGTCGCCTGTAACATTTTATTAGAAATATTTGCAAGTCTGTATATATATCCCAGGGATTTTTCCTTTTTCATCATAGATGCATAGCTTCCCTGTAACTCTTTATTTGGAATAAACACGCAGCCATTATCATACGTCAATAACCCATAAACAACCATCGCCGAATATATTTCTTCCTTTGTATCGAGCTGCTGTGCCGTTGCTGCATATTCCTCAATACCCGATGGTATTTTTTCTCCTGCAAACATGAGAACCAGATCTTCCTGTACGTCATCTATATTGTTTTTAACATAGCTGAATACGGAATCATATTTTCCTGAGCTGACCCAGTAATTTGACAGCTGATTATCGGACAATGCACATACAACCGAACGCGGATTATACAATCTCTGACCGGATGCTGTGTGATAACCGTCATACCATTCCCTCAAGCCCTCTCGGTCAATTTGAGGCTTTTTTGTATTCTGAAGATATTTTTCATACAACTTATCTACTTCTTCATCTGAAAATCCAAAATACTCACTGAAACGAATACGTGTTGCCATATTATATTCCAGAAACATATTCAATTCCGATCCGTCGGAATATTTTGCAATCGGCAACACCCCTGTCATATAGGCAAGCTCAACATAACTCTGTCCTTTTAATAATAATTTCAAAAAAAGCAGATAGTCTTCTCTGTTCTTTTCTGTCATAAATGACATGTGAAATACCGCATCCCATTCATCCATAACAAAAATAAATTTCTTTTTTGTTTCATTGAATATTTTCGAAAAAATATCCCATATAGCATCTTCCTGCTTTAAATACAAATCCGAATATTTTTCTCTTAAATCATAATATATTCCCTCTTCAATGCGAGAAATATATTTTTTATAGCTATCACATTCTTTCGGCATTTCACTGAAATCAATATATACCACATCATGTTTATTTAAATGCTCTTTATATTTTGGATATTCTGAAATTTTAAGTCTGTCAAAAATATCAGAACCGCCCTCCGATTTTTCAAAAAAAGATGCTATCATATTCGCCATAACCGTTTTTCCAAAACGCCTTGGTCTTGTGATACAGAAAAATCTCTGTTCCTGTTCCAGAGCCGGTATTAATTCTTCCAGCAGCTCTGTTTTGTCTACAAAATAAAGACCTTTCGTAATTGTTTTGTATTTATCATATGGCTCAATACTGTTTAAAAACATTCCCATATCAATTCCCCCGAAAATCCCCTTTTCTCTGCTGACTTAATCTTATCAAAAATTCTTATTTCTGTAAATCAGAAGGTTCTTTTCTGAACTTCTCTGCATCCAGTGTCTTGATCACCTTCGCCGGATTTTCAACTGCTACCACATTATCCGGAATATCTTTCACGACAACACTTCCGCCGCTGATCACAACATTGTTTCCGATCGTAATACCCGGCATAACGTGTACACCGGCTCTTTTCTTTTACAGATTTATCCCCTTCATTCACACATGAAAAAGATACTGTTTCTATTATATCGTTTTCTCTGAAAAACGAAAATACTTTTTTGTAACCTTTTTCCCTGCTGATTTGTATTATAATTGAAAGCACCTTGATCAAGGACTTGCAATTTTTACGATTCAGGCAGCAAATACTTCAATCTGCAATGAATTGTTATCAAATTGTAACTGTTCAGAGGCAAGCAAAATTTCAAAAAACAGGTATAAAATGCTTGCATTTTTAAAACTGTTTTTGAAATTTTATTTGGCGGATACGCCACACCGACGAAATGCGTAGCATTTTGGAGGTTGGCTCTGAACAGTTACATCAAATTTTATATTTTAGGAGTACTCATGAGACAACCTGTACAGGAACTGATCGAACGCTATCAGAACAATCTCTACGCCATCGCCTTTAACATCTGTAAAAATCAGGCAGATGCAGAAGATGTTGTTCAGGATACATTGATCCAGTATTACACGACAAGCAAAGATTTTGAAGATGAGCAGCATATCCGTGCGTGGCTGATCCGTATCGTGATCAATAAAGCGAAAAATACAACGCTTGCTTTCTGGCGGCGTAACAGACGTTCATTGGAGGATTATATAGAAACGTTAACTTTTGAAAATCCGGAATCTGAGAATTTATTCGAGGAAGTTCTGAAACTTCCTGAAAAATATCGCATCGTTATTCATTTATTTTATTATGAAGATTATTCCGTCAGGGAAATCGCCGATATTTTAAAGCTCTCGGAAAGCAACGTAAAAACACGCCTGTCACGCGGACGCTCTCTTCTGAAAACAGCACTGAGGGAGGAATGGGAAAATGACGAATAAAGAAAAATACAAACAGGCCTTTTCGGTTTTGCATACCTCCGATATCTCTGAAGGGGAGGTCAAATATATGGCAAAATTAAAAAAACAGCAGAAAATGAAACTTGCGGCGGCTGCAATCGCAGTCTGCGTGATCGTTGGCGGAACAGGAACGGCTTACGCAGCAAATGTCGGCGGAATCCAGCGAACTATCCAGCTTTGGATGCACGGTGACCAGACAAGTGCCACTTTTGATTTAAATACCGACGACGGTTCTTATTCTCTTGAATACAAAGATACCGACGGAAACACCGTCACTCAGGGCGGAGGCGGTGTTGCCTTCGATGCAGACGGAAACGAACGTCCTCTGACCGAAGACGAAATTATGGAGGAACTGAACGCACCGGACGTAGAATATCTCGATGATGACAGCGTATGGGTTTATTATAAAAATCAGAAAATAGAGATCACCGACAAATTCGACAAGAACAATGTCTGCTATGTCAAAATCGAAAACGGCGATGAAACGATTTACATGACCGTTAAATATCAGAATGGATATAGTACTTCTCCTGATAAATATCCGGATCCACGCAGTTTTAATTAGTCTTCAATTTTTAACCTAAATTCTGAAACCAATTATTTTTATCAAGTCAAGCGGATATTCGCAATCCGCTTTGCTACTTCCTTGATTTGGTTAAATTTCAAAAAATGTGCAGGCTTTGAGTTTTCCTCTGCCTGCACATTTTTATGTTTCCTCCCGCTTACGGTTTTCTGCTTTCTGTCTGTTGCTTATTTGCCTTTTACAGAAAAGCTTCCGGTGCTCCTTTTTCAAGGATCCATCCAGTACCACTTGATTCAAAATCATCCTTTTGAGGATAATAATATCCCCTTATTCCATAATCGACAACTAAACTTACAAGAACTACTAACACTATTACTATAAATTGTTTTTTCATTATTTAATCTTACTTGCTGCGATCCCGCCTTTTTTGAAGATTCTTACATAAGCTGCTTTTTTGTTCTTTGGCACTCTAACCGTTATCTTCTTTGAAACGCCCTTAAATGCTGATTTTCCAACGGTTTTCAGTGTTTTTACTTTCTTCAGGTTTACGGCCTTTAAGTTCTTATCTCCTGAGAAAGCACTCTGTCCGATGGTCTTCAGTTTGTTTCCGTTTACCGTAACGGTTTTCAGTTTCGTGCAATTTGCAAATGCCTTCTTTCCGATCTTTTCTACGTTGCTGCCGATGCTTACGGAAGTTACTTTTTTATTGCCTTTCAGGGCATTGGCTGCAATAGCGGTTACTTTATAAGTTTTACCGTTTGCTTTGATGTTTTTTGCGATTTTCACGCTGCTCTTTGCTTTGCCTTTTGCAGTCATGTTTTTCACTTCAACCGTATCATTTCCGGTAACTTTGTAGTTAAAGATACCGGATGCATCTGCGATCACGCTGCCGATTGCCGGGGTCTGGCTGTTGTTATTTCCATTATTACCGTTGTTGTTGTCGTTATTATTATCCGGTTTCTTTGCTTCCAGTGCTTTCATGGCGATGTCTAATGCATCTGCAGCATCTTTCAGCTGTTTTGCAGTTGCTGTTTCAGAAGCATTTACTGTCTCTGCAGCACTCTTTGCTTTTGCAAAATTTGCCCAGCTTTCTTTTGTGTAATCTGCTTCTTTCTTTTCTGCCGCCTGTGCAATCTTTGTCTGTACTTCCATTTTGCCGGAGGCTTTTACTTCATCGAGTTTGCCCAGTGCTTTCTTTAAAGCATCGTCTGCTTCTTTGATTTCCAGTTTGGTTACTTTTTCTTTCTGTGCAACTTCTTTTGCTTTTGCGATTGCCTCTGCGATACCGGACTTGGCAAAAGTTCCTTCCGGATAATCTTTTTCCAGATAAGTTCTCTCTGCAACCTGTGCATCGGTACTTAAGATCGCTTTATCGTTTACTGCTGCCGGCTCATCGCATACGATATTGTATGTCACACCGTCAATCACCGTTGT
>UMKP01026658.1_pt1 | contig 21668 bp, 17 predicted proteins | sample 1966341 | NCBI WGS metagenome assembly UMKP01 (sample SAMEA4836179, study PRJEB28245) | human gut metagenome | biome: gut microbiome; material: fecal sample | place: Denmark | collected 2008
TCTGCAACACCCTGATTCGCCGGTTCAAATCCGGCAGTCACCTCTGTTGTAGAGAAAACCGATGAGATATTCTCATCGGTTTTTTTTATTTAGATTTATAAGTTATACTTGACACTAATATTATACAATTGTATAATGAAGAAAATTGGAGAAGTATATGGAAGATAAAGTAAAAAAATTAAGTGAGAGCGAATTAGAAATTATGCTTATAGTTTGGAGTGCAGATAAACCCGTTACGTCAAATTATATACTTGAACATATAAAGAATGAACGAAAGTGGGTATTGTCAACGCTTATGACTGTTTTGGCACGATTGGAAAAAAAGAAGATTTTAGTTTGTGATCGCAGTACAAGAACAAATTACTATTCCGCTTTGATTTCAGAAGATGAGTATAAAACAAAGGCTAATCGTTCTTTTATGGAAAAATTATATGGAAATTCAGTGTCTGATCTGGTCGCCTCTTTATATAACAGTAAAACAATTGATAAAAAAGATTTAGTAGAATTAAGAGAACTTATCAATAGACTGGATAAGGAGAATCAGGATGGGGATCAATGAGATATTTTTTAATTACTTAATGTTTTCAATTTTTGCAAGTATTATTATTCTGTTAAATTTGGTATTATCTCGTTTTTTTTCAAGAAGATATTCTGCGCGTATGAAATATTGTATATGGCTTATTATTGCATTTTATCTGTTAATACCGATTCGATTGCAAAGTCGACAACCAAGCTTAAATTTAGTCGTAACAAATAAGCAGGAAGTATCATTCTATAATGATTTGACAAAACAGGAATACAAAATAGCAAAGTCGAAACCTGAAATAGAAAAAGGAAACGGTTACGGATCTACAAATTTTGAAAATAGTAAGCAGAATCATTGGAATCTGACCCAGATCGTTGTATATTTGTGGTTTCTTGGCATGGAATTTGCTATTTTGTTAGAAACTGTAAAATATATTTATACGCTTAGAATCATCAAGATATGGTCTGTAAGAACAAAAAATAAAGAAATACAGGTTTTATGTGATCGAATAAAAAATGAAATGGGAATCAAAAAGAATATTGGCATTTTCATTTCAAAAAGAATTTGCAGTCCAATGTTATGTGGATTTGTAAAAACCAACATATATTTACCAAAGGATGAGTGGGATTTTAAAGAGTTAGAATATATTTTAAAGCACGAGCTTACTCATTATAAAAGGCGCGATTTATGGTATAAATTGTTTATACATATGGCAGTAATCATACATTGGTATAACCCATTTGTGTATCTGATGCAACGATACGCGAGCATAAATATAGAGTGTTGTTGTGATGATACTATGTTAAAGGGAGAATCATATGAATATAGACGTGCTTATTCAGAGGTAATTTTAAATAATATGGAAGCACAGAACATAAATTACCTGACAACTGCATTTACTGGAGGTGTAAATGAAATGAAGCAGCGATTTGAAAATATATTATCTATGAAGAAAAGAAAAAGAGGTATCATTCCAATTTTTTGCCTTATATTTCTACTGTTTGTAATGGGTTCATTTGTTGGATGCAGTTTTAAGGAAAGTGCGCAAAAAGCAACGTCAAACGAAATTATCGCTTTTACAGAGAATTTTGTAAATGAATTTCAAGGAGCTATTGCAGGTCAGAATGCAATCGATTTAAATCAATATATTTCAAATGACAATTTAAAAACATTTGCGGATAATATGATTCAGTTGACTTCCAAGCAATTGGAACAGGGTGCAACTATGGTCATATATAGCAATGCGAATAAATTTACAGAGGAAGAAAACACTGAGTTATCGGATTCACTGTATTATATAAAATTACAGATTGAGTCGGGTGGGTCAGGGATTCCGGGTCAATTTCTTGTGAAACAAAATGGAAATGAACTTGATATTGTTGATTTTTATTTTGGAACCATGGATGGAATTGATACTTATTGTACGGGGCATATGTCTGAAAGAAAAATTGAGGATGAAAAATTGTGGGATAATAAAGAATGGAATAATAAGGTACAGAATAAATTAAATGAGTATGAAAATGTAAATAATTAAATTTAATATACAAAGGAGGGTATTTTATGAAGAAAATGAAAATGTATTTTATGGTATTGGTAATGTCTATATTTTTTTGTGTTTTTCCACAAAAAGTATTAGCATCTGGATTGAATTCACAACAATATGATTTTGTAAGTACAGCACTAGAAGAATATTATAAAAACAAGGACATAAAGGAAAATAATGATTTAACAAAATTTTATTCTAAAGATTCTTTATTATTGCTAAATGCAAAAATTAAAATGGAAGAATATCAACAAGAAGTATATGATTTAAAGTATGAAAATTATGCAATAAAAATATCTGAATATGAGAAAGAAAATTGGAATAATAATACTATAGTATGTTGTATGCAAGTAGAAAGAACATGGAAATATAGCAGCGTGACCACTGATATTTCTGAATTAGTAAATGTAACATTGAAACAAGAGAATAATAATTTAGAGATAATAAGTGTTTGTAATAAATATGAAGATGCTATGTATGGACCAATTGATGAACTTTATTATGAAAATATAAATAGTAGATCAAAAGGAAATATGAAAGTATTTTTAAATGATTATGTAAATCAGTATAAAGAAGAATGCATAGAAAAGAATAATTCATATAATGATCAAAAGAACAATAAAGAGGAAAAAAGTGAAGATGAACGAAGCAATATTTCATTATCAAGAAATAATATAAGAGATTGGGCACGAAGAAATTATAATGCAACCTCTCCTACAAGTAGTACTACAAGCGTTCCGTATTATGATTTCTCAAATATTTCGGGAGCATATGATTGCACAAATTTTGTTTCACATGCATTATTAGCAGGAGGAGCAACGCGATACGATAAAGGGAAAAATGGTATACAGGGAGTAGATCAGTGGTATTTTAGAAATACGGCAAATAGAAGTTCCTCATGGTCGGGTGTAAATGAATTGTATAGTTTTTTAACAAGATCAAATCCAAGTGATACAAGCAAAGGACCATTTGCAGTAACAAAGGAATTAAGCTACACGAATGCATATGTAGGAGATATAGTGCAAGGGTATAATGGATCTATATGGCGTCATTCAACAGTAGTAACAAGAAACGAAAATCAAAAAGTATATGTTACTGGAAGAACTGCACCAGGTGTTTATAATGACAATCAATTAGCAATAACAATATATAGTAAACAAAGACTATTACATATAAGTGGAAATTATACTGGCTAAAGAGAATTAAATAATATAGAAAATTAGGAGGGTAGATAAAGCCGGCAACTACGTTAACACAGTTGCCGGCTTTAACACATTATGCCTCTTCTTCTGGGTATTTCATTCCCCACTCGTTTCGGATGTCAGTCATGATCTTCATGACGTCGATCGTGTAAGGAAGACGTGTAAATTCAGAAATTGTAGAAGAATCATCTGCAAAAATTGCTTTCTCCATATCAGAGACTTCGTAGTAGAGCGCATCTGCAGTATTGCCCTCTTTGATCACTTCCTTATGGTCATCCTCGGTGTAGGTAATGGTTGCCTCCATAGATCTTGGATATTCAAAAATTTCAATATAACCCTTGTCAAATGCGATTGTTGCGCGTTTTGGCTGCTTCGCGTGAAGGGATAAAGTTACAGTCGCCATCTCTCCGGCAGGATTCATAAGAAGGATTCCGGCCTGTTCATCCACTCCGGTTGGTGCATATTTTACCTGGGAGCTGACCTGATCGGCAGTCTCGCTGAAGAACATGCGGATCAGGGAGAGGGAATATACGCCGATATCAAGCATCGCTCCTCCTGCAAGATTGCGATTAAAAAAGCGATTGTTCATATCGTATTCCTTGTAGCTTCCGAAGTTAACCTGGATCAGACGGAGTGGTCCGAGTGTTCCCGAGTCAACGATGGACTTAAGTTTGTGGTAAATAGGCATATGATAGATGGTCATTGCCTCCGCAAGAATTACATGATTTGCTTCCGCAAGTTTTACGGCTTCTTCTAATTCTGAAGAATTTAAGGTAATTGATTTTTCACAGAGAACATGCTTACCTTTGGCTAACGCTTTACGCAAATAGGCAATATGCGTATTGTGAGGTGTAGAGATGTAGATAACATCCACATTCGGATCATCAAAAACTTCATCGATCGAGTCATAAACTTTGTCGATGCCATATTTTTCTGCAAATGCGACTGCTTTATCATGCGTCCGGTTAGCAACGGAATAAAGTTTACGCCCCTGTTTTGCTAAGGCATTCGCTAATTCGTTGGCAATCACACCGCAGCCGAGTGTTGACCAATTCAAATCTCTTGTTTCACTCATTTTATAGTCCTCCCTAAAGTATAAAAATTTGAAGAGTTCCATGTCTTCATGAAAGCATAAACATGTAGGTGTTTCTTAAAAATGAAAAATAATTCTATAAAATTATAAGTGAAAAGGATGTGTGACATCCGTGCACATGATAGTATGCAAAATTGGAAATGTCAAATATAAATTTGTGCTTAAAATTAAATTTAGCTCATAATGTAGAGAAAATGTTGCTGATATAAGAAAAATAGAATATATGGAAATTCATAGAAAATCATAAATCGATGCAACAAAATAGCACATGATTGAAACGAATAAAGTGAAAACGTTTTTAGACAGACTGACAGAAATCAAATATAATGAAATTAAAACAGTCAGAAAATTGATATCAATGTGAGGAAGTATGGACGATCGTTTATTAGTGAAAAGGGCGAAGCGCGGTGATGTGGACGCGTTTGCCGAGTTGTACGGAAAAATATATGAGAAGCTGTATCGCTTTGCTTTTTATATGCTGAAAAATGCGCAGGATGCAGAAGATGCAGTGAGTGAGGCGGTGACAGACGCGTTTGAAGGCATCCGTGGGCTTAAGAGAGAGGAGTCTTTTGCCAACTGGATGTATCAGATTGTGGCGAATAAGTGTCGTCGAAAAATGCGTGAGTACTGTCGCCGCACGGTTTCGTTGGATCAGAAACAAAGTGGTGAAGAAGGCGATTATGCGAGAGAGTGGCCAGACTATGAACAGAAATATATGGGACAGTCAGGAAAAAACAATGAATGGGATAGCACGAGAGAAGAGCATATGCAGCTTCGCCAGGAGTTTATGAAGTTGCCGGAAGAGGATCGTCTGATCATCGGAATGCATGTGTTCTTTGGTTATAAGACAAGAGAGATCGCGGCATACCTTAAGATGAATGAAAATACGGTACGTTCGAAAGAGAGCCGGGCGATACAAAAGCTGGCAAAGCAATTGGAAGGATTGAGGTGAGGAGTTTGAAGAGAGCGGACGAAAGAACGAATAACAATTTAGAAAGTAGCGAATATGAGAAAATGTTGGATGAAAAATTAGAGGATGAATCCAAACAAATTCCGGTACCGGATTCCCTTTCGCCGGAAAATGTGAAGAAGCGTCTGGTGCAGAAGAAAAAGAAATCAAAGCGTTATTTTGCAGAGATTGCAGCTGCAATTGTGCTGGTGGTTGCTTTGGGAGGTTCTGGCGTATACAAAATGATCACCAAAGACACAAAAGAAGAGTTGCAGATGAATACGAAGCAGGAAACCCAGATGGTTGAAATGGATGAAGTGCAGGCAGATGCAGATAGAAGTGAATCACAAATTGGCAATGTGACTCATGAAAAGAGGATCGGAGATTACCGTCAGGCAAAAAATTATGAAGAAGTTTACGCATTATTGAGTAAGTATCAAGATAAAGCAAAGAACGAGACTTCAATGGATATGGGTGGAATTTCAGAACTGATTGCAAAAAATGATACATCATCAAACGCTACAGAAGAAAGTATAAAGAAACAGAATGATGATTTTTCAAAAACAAATACACTGCAGGATGGTATCGACGAAAGCGATTTTGTGAAAAATGACGCGGATAATCTCTTTGTGCAGGATGATAGTAAGGTTTCAATCATTGATATCAGCGGCGAGAAGATGCAGCTGGTTTCGACCATTGAGCCAAAACTCGAGAACACGGATACGATCCGGGAGATGTATGCAGACACGAAGGAGAATCGTGTTGTGCTCATCATTGAACGTCGAAAGGAAAGTGAGATTGGAGAAAGTTCTGCAGATACAAAAAATGGATTCATAGGAATTTATAGAAATCACATCGATGAATCTTCTGTGATCATGCAGACGTATGACATTACAGACCGGGCAAAGCCAAAGTTAATTGGAACAATCACCATGGATGGACGATATAAGGATTCCAGAAAAGATGGTCAGACCATCCTGCTTTTTGCAACAAGATTCATGTGGGGAATCGATGCAGATGATAAAGAAGGCGTGATTCCAACCATCAATGGCGAGAAGATGGCATCCGATTGCATTTACATTGGGAAAGATATTGAAACAGAATTGATCATGGCGTCTGTGGATTTGGCAAAGCCGGATAAGACGATCGATCAGATGACAATTATGGGTGGTTATCCGGAAATCTATATGAGTGATAATGCACTCTACCTCTATGAAATTGTTTACGAAGAAGACGACGATTACACGAAGATCACGCGTTTTACGTTCCAAAATGGGTATCTTGGAACCGGTGAATCGGTAAAGGTTAAAGGAGAAATCAAAGATAAATTTGCCATTTCAGAAGGGGATGGTGTTGTCCGGGTTCTTACAACCGTTTGGCACGAGGACGGATCAACGAATGAGCTGCACCTGTATGATTGCGAGATGAATGAAAAAGGAAGCATTAAGGATCTTGCAAAAGGCGAAGAAATCTACGCGGCGCGTTACATTGGTGATATTGCTTATTTTATTACGTATCACAATACAGATCCGCTTTTTGCAGTGGATATATCAGATTCTGAGAATCCGAAAATGCTTGGAAATGTGAAGATGACCGGTTACTCCGATTATCTGCATCCGTATGGAGAAAATCTGCTGCTTGGCGTCGGGTATGAGACGGATCCGGATACATCCGAACAACTGGGCGTGAAACTGACCATGTTCGATACCAGTGATCCGGTAAATCTGAAAATACTGGATAGTGTTGTCATAAAGGATGCAGATACATGTGCAACCAATGACTATAAGACCATATTGGCAGATGCACGAAAGAATCTGATCGGATTCAGCGTTGAGAACTATACAGAAAAATATGAGGACTCATCGAGAGAATATCTCGTATATCGCTGGCAGAAGGATCATTTCGAGAAAGTCCTGGCACAGGATCTCGGTGAAGATACCACAGGAGAAATGCTGACAAAAACCAGAGGTGTATATGCAGGGACACGTTTCTACTGCATCTCCCGGAACGCGAAATCCTATGAAATCAATTCATACAACATGGAGGATAAGTTTACAAAGATAGATTCGTTAAATTTATAAAAAGACTACCGGAACAAACTGTTCCGGTAGTTTTTTTTATAATTTGCACAAAAACGGGAATGACATTTTGTGAATGATTTTGACGGATTGTGATTGACTTTGAAATGTTCGAAAATTATAATACAACTATAGATGAATGGTTTTGACCGTTTTTGAACGAAAAAGGAGTCAATGATATGCTGGCTGAGGAAAGATTTTCAAAAATATTGTCCATAATAGAATCAGAAGGAAGCGCGACGATGCAGGAACTTATGACTGCTCTTGACGCATCGGAATCCACGATCCGGAGAGATTTGAATACGATGGATGAAAATGGATTACTGACAAAGGTTCATGGAGGCGCGATCGCCAAGAAACCGTCAATCAACACTTCGGATGAGAATGTAAAAAGTCGTAAGTCGTTGAACGCGGATGAAAAACAGTTGATCGCCAAATATGCGGCATCACTCATTCAGCCACACGATTTCGTATACATTGATGCGGGAACAACGACCGAAATGATGATCCCGTACATTCAGACAACGGAAGCTGTGTTTGTGACAAATGCGATCACACATGCGAAGCTGCTTTCCGAGAAAGGTTGCAGAGTTTACATTCTCGGTGGAGAGTTTAAGTCACAGACAGAGGCCATCGTTGGCGAGGAAGCGGTCGAGACATTGGATAAATACAATTTCACTAAGGGATTTTGGGGAACCAACGGAATCAGCGTCACAAAAGGATTTTCCACACCGGAAGTCAAGGAAGCGATGGTAAAGAAACATTCGATGGAGAATTGTAAGAAATGTTACATCTTGGCTGATTCATCCAAATTCGATCAGATGTCGAGTGTAAAATTTGCAGACTTTGATCAGGCAACCGTACTTACGACTGGGCTTCTTAAGCCGGCATTAAAGAAATATAAGAATATTATGGAGGTGAAATAACATGATTTATACCGTAACTTTTAATCCTTCTTTGGACTACATCGTAACTGTTGATGATTTTATGACCGGAGTTGTAAATCGAACAAGCAAAGAGATCATTTTTCCGGGCGGAAAAGGAATCAACGTATCTATGGTTCTCAGCAACTTAGGCTATAAGAACACCGCACTTGGATTTATGGCAGGTTTCACCGGAGAGGCAATCATCAAGATGCTTGAGGAGAAAGACATCTCCACCGATTTCATCCATGTGGCAAAAGGCACATCGCGTATCAATGTTAAGCTTCGTGCACAGAAGGAAACGGAGATCAATGGTCAGGGTCCACAGATTGAATCAGACGACATCAAGAAATTGTATGAGAAACTCGATCAGCTTCAGGACGGAGATATCTTAGTTCTTGCAGGAAGTATTCCGGATACGATGCCAGAGTCGATGTACATGGATATCATGGATTACCTGAAAGAGAAGAATCTTAAGATCGTTGTCGATGCAACGAAGGATCTGCTCATGAATGTGCTTCCGTTCCATCCATTCCTGATCAAGCCGAATAATCACGAGCTGGGAGAAATCTTCCACACAGTGATTACCGATAAGGCGGATGTCATCACATATGCCAAGAAGCTTCAGGAAAAAGGCGCCAGAAACGTGTTGATTTCTATGGCGGGTGACGGAGCAGTACTGATTACAGAAGACGGACAGGTATTTCAGGCAGAGGCACCGAAAGGAAAGTTGGTAAATTCCGTAGGAGCCGGTGATTCTATGGTGGCTGGATTCCTGTATGGATATTTACAGAAGAATGATTATGCGGATGCGTTTCAATACGGCGTATGCACCGGAAGCGCCAGCGCATTTTCCGAGGAACTTGCAACAAAGGCTGAGGTTGAGGCCTTGTTAGATAAAAACAAAGATTTATTTTAGGAGGGAGAAGAGATGAGAATTCGAGATTTACTCGCTGCAGAGAGCATCGAATTAAATGGTGCGGCAGCAGGAAAGACGGATGTACTCAATCAGATGGTAGATCTGATGGCACGAAGTGGCAAGATTTCTGATGTCGATACTTATCGCGCAGGAGTGTTTGCCAGAGAGAAAGAAGGAACAACAGGAATCGGTGAGGGAATTGCAATCCCACATTGTAAGTCAGATGCCGTAAAGAAACCGGGACTTGCAGCAATGGTTGTCAAAGATGGTGTTGAGTTTGATTCCTTAGACGGTGCACCGGTACACATTTTGTTCCTGATTGCAGCTCCGAATACGAAGGACAACGTACATCTTGACGTGCTCAGCAAATTATCGGTTCTCCTGATGGATGAGGATTTTACCAAGAACCTGATCAATGCAAAAAGCGTCGATGAGTTCCTTTCCATTATCGATAAGGCAGAGAGCGCAAAGGATGCTGAGGAAGAGGCACAGGCGCAGCAGGAGGCTCCGAAGGGAATCCAGATTCTTGCAGTAACCGGATGCCCGACCGGAATCGCGCATACTTATATGGCAGCAGAAGCTTTGGAGAAGAAAGCCGCAGAGCTTGGCTATACGATCAAAGTTGAGACTCGTGGATCAAGCGGAGCAAAGAATGTCGTAACGGACGAAGAGATTGCAAACGCAGTAGGAATCATTGTAGCAGCAGACACTAAGGTTCCGATGGAGCGTTTCAACGGAAAGAAAGTCATCGAGTGTAAGGTTGCAGACGGAATCAATAAGTCTGAAGAACTGATCAACCGCATCATGAACGGTGATGCAAAAGAATATCATGCACAGGCAGGTGCAAGCGAAGAGAAAGAAAGCAAGAGTTCCGGCAGCATCGGACATCAGATCTACACACATCTGATGAATGGTGTATCCCACATGCTTCCATTTGTTATCGGCGGCGGAATCATGACCGCTTTGGCATTCCTGATCGATACGATCCTCGGTTATGGTGCAATCGGTGGCAGCGCTTTCGGTTCCTGCACACCACTGTCTGCATTCTTTAAATATGCCGGCGGACTTGCGATGGGACTGATGGTACCGGTACTTGCAGGCTATATCGCATACTCGATCGCCGATCGACCGGGACTTGCAGTCGGCTTTACCGGTGGACTTCTCGCATCGAGCGGTAATGCTCTTGTGACCAGTTATGACTGGGCAGACAAGACAACAGGATTCCAGAAATTTATCGCAGATTTTGCATTCCAGGGGGCAAATGGCGGTAACACAGTATCCGGTTTCCTTGGTGGAATCTTAGCAGGTTTCCTGGCAGGATTTATTGTATTAATGCTGAAAAAGGCATTCGCGAAGCTTCCGGCTTCTCTGGATGGAATCAAGCCAACCCTGATCTATCCGTTACTTGGAATTTTAATTATCAGTATTTTAATGTGTTTCATCTTCAATCCACTGATCGGATTGATTAACACAGGACTCAGCAACATGCTGACATCCATCTCCGACGCAGGATTTATTACCGTATTGGGACTGATCCTCGGAGCAATGATGGCAATCGATATGGGTGGCCCGATCAACAAGGCAGCTTACGTATTCGGTACCGGAATGCTCTCAACCGCAGCACAGATGATGGCAGACGGTGCAAGTTCAAGCGACCCGGCTGTTCAGGCTTGCTACATCGCAATGGCATCCATCATGGTTGGTGGAATGGTTCCTCCAGTAGGTATCGCTTTGGCATGCCGTTTCTTCCCAAAGAAGTTTACTGCAGCAGAGCGTAACTCATGGGTATCGAACCTGATCATGGGATGTTCCTTCATCACAGAGGGTGCAATTCCATTTGCAGCAGCAGACCCGCTTCACGTAATTCCATGTACCCTTGTCGGTGCAGGTGTTGCCGGATTCTTATCCGCATTGTTTAAGTGTACACTTATGGCTCCACACGGTGGAATCTTCGTATTCGCAACCGTTGGAAATCCTCTGTTATACATTGTTGCATGGGTAATCGGTTCCATCATTACAGCCGTATTACTTGGACTGATTAAGAGAGACGCTGAATAAATCATATAACTTGAAAGAGGTTATCATATGACAATTGAAGGAAAAAGCGTATACAGTGGGGTGGCGATCGGCCGCCTCGCCGTATATCACAATGGAGAAAAGCAGGTAAAACGCGAAAAAATTACAGACATTCAGGCTGAAATCGCCCGTTTTGAGGACGCGCGTGCCAAGGCAAAGGAGCAGCTTGCAGCGCTCTATGAGAAAGCATTAAAAGAAGTCGGTGAAGTGAATGCCGCAATCTTTGAAGTACATCAGATGATGTTGGACGATCTTGATTATGTGGAGTCCATCACAAACATGATCGAGACACAGGAAGTAAACGCAGAGTTTGCAGTGGCAACGACCGGAGACAATTTCTCGGAAATGTTCGCATCGATGGATGACGATTATATGCGTGCCCGCTCTGCGGATGTAAAAGATATCTCGAATCGTGTCGTTGCAGTATTGCAGGGAAACACAGAGAGCGGACTTGATGCGGATGAACCGGTGATCCTGCTTGCAAACGATCTCGCACCAAGTGAGACGGTACAGCTTGATAAATCCAAGGTGTTATCCTTTGTCACAAGACATGGATCCACAAATTCACATACTGCAATCCTTGCAAGAACCATGAATATTCCGGCATTGATCGGCATTGATTTCTCAGAAGATGTGGACGGCAAGATGGGAATTGTCGATGGATACGAAGGCAAACTGATCGTAGATCCTCCAGTATCTGTCTTAGAAACCTATCAGAAGAAGAAAGCCGAGGATGAGGAGAAAAAGCGTCTCCTTCAGGAGTTAAAAGGCAAGGAGAACATTACCCTCGATGGAACGAAGATCAACCTGTATGCCAACATCGGCAGTGTTGCAGATGTGGCGTCCGTACTTGCAAATGATGCAGGCGGAATCGGCCTTTTTCGAAGTGAGTTCCTGTATTTAGAGAGCTCCGATTATCCGACCGAGGAGGAGCAGTTCCAGGCATACCGCAAGGTAGCAGAGTCGATGGCCGGAAAGAAAGTCATCATCCGTACGCTGGATATCGGTGCGGATAAGCAGGTGGACTACTTTGGCCTTGACAAGGAAGATAATCCGGCGATGGGTTATCGTGCGATCCGTATCTGCCTGACAAGAAAAGAAATCTTTAAGACGCAGCTTCGTGCGCTGTATCGTGCAAGCTACTATGGAACGATTGCAATCATGTTCCCGATGATCATCTCTGTGGACGAAGTGCACCAGATTAAGGCGATTATTGCAGAAGTGAAAGCGGAGCTGGATCAGGAAGGAATTCCTTATAAGGATGTCGAGCTTGGTGTCATGATCGAGACACCAGCGGCAGTTATGGTCAGTGAAGATTTAGCAAAGGAAGTGGATTTCTTCTCGGTTGGAACGAACGATCTCACGCAGTATACACTGGCAATCGACCGTCAGAATCCGAAGCTGGATGCTTTCTATAATTCCCACCATCCGGCAATTCTTAAGATGCTGCAGATGATCGTGGATAACGGTCACAAGGGTGGCTGCTGGGTTGGTATCTGTGGAGAACTTGGCGCGGATACCACATTGACAGAGACCTTCCTTAAGATGGGATTTGATGAGCTGTCTGTCAGTCCGTCCATGATCCTTAAGGTTCGTCAGAAGATTCGTGAAACACGCCTCTAATCTATAAAAAATAATCATATAATCGTAAAACAAAGGAACGTCAGGAGAATTTCTTGACGTTCTTTTCGTTATCCTCTATCATATAAGAATCATAACGATACAAGGCAGGGGAGCGTTTATGGAAGAAAAAAATCATATCGGAACAAAGGCAACCGGTACACTGTATCTGTGTGCAACTCCGATCGGTAATCTGGAAGATATTACATTCCGCGTACTGCGTACATTAAAGGAAGTGGATCTGATTGCGGCGGAAGATACGCGCAATTCCATCAAACTTTTGAATCATTTCGAGATCAAGACGCCGATGACCAGTTATCATGAATATAATAAGATCGAAAAGGCATACCAGCTCGTTGATAAGATGCGTGCAGGCAAGAATATTGCGCTCATTACAGACGCCGGTACACCGGGAATCTCAGATCCGGGAGAGGATATCGTGCGGATCTGTTACGAGGAAGGAATTCCGGTGACTTCCCTTCCGGGAGCCGCTGCATGTGTGACAGCGCTGACCATGTCCGGAATGCCGACGAGACGTTTTGCGTTCGAGGCTTTTCTGCCAAAGGATAAGAAGGAGCATCAGGCGGTACTTACAGAATTGGAGCAGGAGACGCGCACGATCATTATCTATGAGGCACCGCATCATCTGGTAAAGACTCTGACCGAGCTTTCGGAGCATCTTGGTGGGGCGCGCAGGCTTACAATCTGCCGCGAACTGACAAAGAAACACGAAGAGAAAATGCAGACCACCCTTGCGGACAGTCTGCAGTATTACGCGGTCAATGATCCGCGCGGTGAATATGTGCTTGTGATCGAGGGACGCTCCCGCGAGGAGATGATCCGTGAGCAGCAGGCAGGCTGGGAGAGCATGAGCATTGAGGAGCATATGCAGCACTATGAATCCCAGGGAATCAACCGCAAGGAAGCGATGAAGCTTGTTGCGAAGGATCGCGGTGTCAGCAAACGCGACATCTATCAGGCATTACTTTAGATATTTTTCAATCTGTTCATCAAGAATTGCAAACGGCGATGGTCCGGTGCGAAGGATTGCTTCATGGAAAGCAACCGCATCGAACTGCTTGCCGTATTTTTGTGCGTATTTTTCATGGAGCTGTCGGAATTGCAGATAGCCGACATAGTATTTCAGATAATTTCCGGGATCTTCAAGGACAAGATCTGTGATCGCATCAATGGTTTCTTCCTCATCAATGCCATAATCGCTCCAAAATTTGACCATTTCAGGCTTTTTCCAGCCATGATAATGAATACCGATATCCGAACTGGCGTAAAGGCTCAGTGTTGCTGCCTGATTGTGCTGCAGCAGGCTTGCCACATCTTTCGGAAGATTTGCATAGTAGTAGGACTGCATCTCGACGTATGTTGCCCAGCCTTCTGTGTAGGCAGGATAGTTGAGCAGCGCCTGTACCTTTGGATCCCCGGACGCGTAGGAGGAGATCGTCTGGTAGAGATGACCCGGAAAACCTTCGTGCGCGAGTGTTGCGAAGTAGGACACATCATTGTATTTGCTTGCATCGTTGATGTAGATGCGATTGTAGGAGTAATCATCGATCGGCGCAGTTATGTAGAATGCCGGAGCGAGATATTCGGACAAGGCAGGATCTACGTGACAGACTTCGTAAGTGGTGTCCGGTGCTTCTGGAAAGTCTGCAAGCATCGCCTTTTTCAAAGCTTCGATCATTTCGGTTTCGTCGGTCATTGTCCATTTCCGATCGGAGGATTCGGTAAGGAGTTTCGGATCTTTTGCAAGCAGATCGGCACAGACGGCGGTATCCTCTTCGCGTGCGTCAGAAATCTGTTTTTCAATTTCATCGATGGTGAGGTCAAGTCCGGTGTTGTAGGCTACGAGAGACTCGTAGTAGGATTTTCCGTCTTTATATTCACAGAGCCCCCAGTCATTGCGTCCGCATCCGAGCAGCCTGGTCAGACCGGAGATCATCTGCGTATAGGCAGGAATAACGTGATCTGCGATCACTTCCTGATTCTGCCCGATATAGTTTTCTTTGTCGGAGGCACTGAGTCCTTCCAATGCATCGAGGCGGTTCACAAACGTTTCCAGGAGAAAATTATCGTCAGGATGCTCCGTAAATACCTCACATCCGTCGATCACTTTCATGCAGCTTTTGTCCGACATGAAGAGACCGGCATCTGCCTTCTTCTGTTCATATTCAAGAATGTCCGCAAAATAATCTTCCATTTGGGACAAAAGCGTCAGGTAGTCCTCTACATCCTGCGTACAATAAAAAGGATACTCTGCAAGCAGAACCGGAAGCTGCGAAGTTACACCGCTTGAAGGGGTAAGTACTTCTTCATAAAGCGGATACTGTGCGATCGCCTGCTGGCGCGCTAGAGAATCGGTAAGAAGTGCATGTGTCAGCTTGCCTTGTGCGTCAAGAGAGCGCGTTTTGTAAGAAGACAATTGCTTTTGAAGATCCTCGATTTTGGAGAGTGCATCCTTTTGTGATGCATAGGAAAAGCTTCCAAGGCGCGCTTCGGAGGTTTGAATTCCGGCAGATTTTGGATTTTTTAAAGTGAAGTGTAAGTTCATGGTGTTTGCCGTCACCTCGTCCTCAAATAGTTGATCTACAAAGGCATCAAAGGATTGGGAAGTTCCGGCGTGTGGAAGCCCCGGAAAATTCCGGATACATAGAAAGATCGCAAGCAGCAGTGTGGCAGCAAGCAGGATGCGGTACTTTTTCAGAAAGGATTTCATAAGAGGCTCCTGTGAGCGAAATTGTTATAGTTTATGTGAGACGCTTTTGATGTAGTACTATTTGATACACGAATTGCTTTGTTGCGATGCAAGGCTTTGTATCATATTTTGAATAGAAGAAACATATCGTATAGAAAAGCGATTGGAGAAGCGTATGAATTATCTCTGGGGTGGAATGATCGTTATTGGTGTTGTGTATGCAATATTAACCGGAAATCTCGATGCAGTGACGGAGCAGGCGCTTGTTTCGGCAAAGGAGGCAATCAGTCTCTGCATCACGATGGCAGGAGCGATGGCGTTCTGGGTCGGTATCATGCGGATCGCGGAGCGTGCGGGGATGATCGAGCGTGCGGCGCAGAAAATGGGACCGATCCTTACGTTCTTGTTTCCATCGGTGCCGAAGTCCGGCAGAGCGCGTACGCAGATTGCAACGAATATGGTCGCGAATGTGTTGGGACTTGGCTGGGCGGCAACTCCGGCAGGATTATCAGCGATGAAGGAACTCCGCAAGCTTGAGGCGGACACCGGGCAGGCAACGGATGCGATGTGTGACTTTCTGATTTTGAATATCTCTTCGCTGCAGCTGATTCCGGTCAGTATTATCGCATACCGGAGCCAATACGGATCGGTTGCACCGGCATCTATCATCGGACCGGCAATCCTTGCTACATGCGTTTCCACCGGAGCAGCAGTCGTATTTATCAAGATAAGGCAGTTCTTTGGACGACATCGTTTACACCGATGAGTGTGAGCGTATAGAAGAAATAATGCATCATAACGTATGGAGGAGAGATTTGTATGCAGATGCTCCTGTTTTTGTCAAAAGCGGCAATTCCATTTATTATTTTGTTTATTGTCGGTAATGGATTGCTTCGTCACCAACGTGTATATGAGGATTTCCTTGACGGAGCCAAAAGCGGCGTAAGGACAGTGGTCGAAATCATGCCGACACTCGTCGGATTAATGGTTGCAGTCGGGATTCTGCGCGCCTCCGGCTTTCTGGATTTCCTGGCAGATCTGTTAGCGAAGGGACTTGCTTTCACGCATTTTCCTACGGAGCTTGTTCCGATTGCGATTGTAAAAATGTTCTCCTCCTCTGCGGCGACCGGACTTTTGCTTGATCTGTATAAGGAGCATGGGACGGATTCCATGATCGGTCTTGCAGCATCGATCATGCTCAGCAGTACGGAGACAATTTTCTATACCATGTCGATCTATTTTATGACCGTCAAAGTCAAGAAAACGCGTTATACACTGGCAGGAGCGCTTATTGCGACATTAGCCGGAATCGCTGCATCCGTCACATTGGCGCAAATGGGAGTATATCATTAAAAATTGTACATAAAACACAAAAAAAATAGAAAAAAGGAACAAAAAGCGAAAATATTGACTAAAAAAATCGGAAGTGTTAGTATATTAGAAGGTTATACTAGTCAAAGGGAGGGACGTTATGAAAAATCTGAGTGTAAGAATCAAGATGTCAATGATTACGATTCTTGTTGTAATCCTGTCAGTTGCAGCTTGTTTGATTTCGTTGACTGATTTACAGCAGGTAAAGCAGAAGTCGCTGGATGAGCTGGAGGTATCGATTCGTGAGAATTATGATACGACAATCAAGGATCAGGTTGGTGTTGTAATATCGCTTTTGTCTGAGATTAATGATCAGTATAAAGCGGGTGTTTTTGAATCGATTGATGAGGCTAAAGCGGTTGCAGCAGAGGAAGTCCGTCAGATGCGTTATGGAGATTCCGGATATTTCTGGGTTGATACATCGAACGGAACCAATGTGGTACTTCTTGGAGGAGATTCGGAAGGAACCAATCGAATGGAAACCACGGACGGTAACGGATATCAGATGGTAAAAGAGATTATCCGGGTAGCTGTAGAAGAAGGCGGAGGATATGTTGATTACGTGTATCCGAAGGAGGGAGAGACAGAATCTTCTCCGAAGAGATCTTACAGTGAGTATTTTGAGCCTTTTGACTGGGTTGTCGGTACCGGAAATTATACGGATTACATTGATGACGAAATTGCAGCAAGAGAGGATGAACTGGCTAAATATGTGACAACAAGGATGACGGCACTGATCGGAGCGTGTCTTGGACTGCTTCTGATCGTTGGTGTGCTGGTGGCAATGATTGCTTTGGATATTATCCATTCTGTAAGAAATATTTCCGCAAGCATCAATGTTATCGCTGGTGGAGATTTTGTTCAGAAAGTACCCAAAAAGCTTGTTAACCGCAAAGACGACTTTGGAAATCTTGCGAAGACTCTGGAAGGGATGCGGCATTCATTGCGCGGACTGTTGGCACAGGTTAAGAATGAGTCGGCTAATATTGACAATGTAGTGGAAAGCATTGATGCGAATGTATTCACTCTCAACAGTGAAATTGAGGATGTATCGGCAACAACACAGGAACTTGCTGCAAGTACTGAGGAGACTGCGGCATCTGCAGACCAGATTAACAGTATGACACAGCAGATCGATGATGCGGCCCGCGAGATTGCAACACGTGCGCAGGATGGTGCGACTGAGGCGGAAGATATTCATAAGCGTGCTTCGCAATCAAAGACGAATGCTGTGGAGAATCGCCAAAAGATGGAACAGATGCAGGCAGAGATCCGGAGCAGTCTGCAGAAAGCACTGGAAGATGCCAAAGTAGTTGAGAAGATTGGCATTCTGGCAGATTCGATTTTGAACATTACGGGACAAACAAATCTTCTGGCATTAAATGCATCCATTGAGGCTGCACGTGCCGGTGATGCAGGCCGCGGATTTGCAGTTGTAGCGGAAGAGATTCGTGTATTGGCAGAGCAGTCACAGGAGGCGGTTGCAAATATACAGGCGGTTACAGAGAATGTAAGCAGTGCAGTAGGTAATCTTGCGAAGGATTCCAATCGTTTGTTGGATTATGTCGATCAGGATGTGGTGGAAAGTTTTGCATTGTTTGAGCAGATGGCAGATGATTATAATGCCGATGCAACAAAGATCAATGAGCTGGTATCTGACTTTAGTGCAACATCTGAGGAACTGTTGGCTTCTATCAACAGCATTTCGGAAGCAATCGACGGAATTACGTTAGCATCAAATGACAGTGCAGCCGGAACAACTAACATCGCGCAGAAGACGGTATCGATCGTCAATGAATCTTCCGAGGTTATGAAGAGTGCCAAGGTTGCAGAGCAGTCAGCAGAAGAACTCCGTAAGAATGTTGATAATTTCAAGATTGGCGAATAATTTTGCTGCTTGTGAATAAACTGTATAGTAGATGAACAAAAGAATGGGGATGCTTTATATAAAGTGTCCCCAGCTTAAATATCATAGAGTTGACAATTCATAAGAAGAGAACTATAATATAAGAGTTGACGCGGGATGGAGCAGTCTGGAAGCTCGTCGGGCTCATAACCCGAAGGTCACAGGTTCAAATCCTGTTCCCGCAACTATAGACTATATTCTGCGGAATATGGTCTATTTTTCTATACAGGGAAATATCCTTGTGGCAACAGTTGTATACAAAATGATTGAGGATAGAGAATGAACGGACTTTTTGAGAGACATCGTTACCATCGGTTGAATCAGGTGCAGTATATTGCGCTTGGTTTCTTCTTTATGATATTGGCGGGAAGTCTGATACTGACGCTGCCAATCGCATCGCGAAGCGGAGAGTGGACACCTTTTTTGGATTCCATGTTTACAGCGACCAGTGCCACATGTGTGACAGGATTGGTCGTATATGATACATTTACGCACTGGAATGTGTTTGGACAACTTGTGATCCTTCTTTTGATCCAGATCGGCGGACTCGGGTTCATCACGGTCGGAGTCGGATTTTCTATGGCATTCCGGCGTAGAATCGGTCTTTGGCAGAGAGATCTTCTGAAAGAAAGCATCAATGCGATGGAAATTGGTGGAATCGTCAAACTTTCACGCAAAATCTTTATCGGGACAGCATTGTGTGAGGGGGCGGGAGCCATACTTCTCGCAACGCGTTTTATCCCGGAGTTTGGTTTTGTAAAAGGCATTTATTATAGTATATTTCATGCGATATCGGCTTTCTGTAATGCCGGCTTTGATCTGATGGGAGGGCAGCAACAGTATGCTTCATTTACTTCATATGCAGCGGATCCGGTAATCAATATTGTACTCATGCTTCTGATTGTTGTCGGAGGACTCGGATTTGTTGTGTGGAGTGATGTCGTATCGAAGCGATTTCATTGGAAAAATTATTGTCTGCACACGAAGATGGTTATATCCGTGACGCTGATACTTATTTTTGGAGGCGCGCTGCTTTTATTTCTGTTCGAACAGGGTGGTACGATAAAAGGCATGTCAACCGGAGAACAGATTCTGACTTCGCTTTTTGGCTCGGTAACGGCACGTACTGCAGGTTTTAACACGGTTGATACCGGTGCTTTGCAACCGGAGAGCAAGCTTCTGACGATTGTATTAATGTTTATCGGAGGAAGCCCGGGGTCGACGGCCGGAGGTGTCAAGACCACGACGATCGCAGTTATTCTGATCTATGTGATCTCGAATCTGCGCGGAGAGAACGGATGCAACGTATTTCACCGGAGAATCGGGGACGAAGTCATCAAGAAGGCAAGTATGGTATTCTGTCTGAATCTGTTTTTGGGACTGATGAGTGTGACCCTCATTCTTGCAACAAGCAATTTACGCATGAGTGATGTGCTGTTTGAGGTGTATTCGGCGATCAGCACCGTTGGTATGACGACTGGAATTACGAGAGATCTCAATGTGGTGGGACGCATTGTAATTATAATATTGATGTATTGCGGACGAATCGGCAGTATGACATTCGCGTTGTCTTTTGTGGCAAAGCCTGAGGCGAGGGGCTTGTCGCTGCCGGAAGAGAAGATAACGATAGGATAAGGAGGAACTATGAAATCAATCTTAATTATAGGAATGGGTAAATTCGGACATCATCTTTGTGAGAATCTGTTAAAGCTCGGAAATGATGTGATGGCGGTCGATATCAGCGAGGATAAAGTCGCAGATATGATCTATAAAGTAACGAATATTCAGATTGGAGATTGCACGAATCCGCAGGTGGTCAGAAGCTTTGGTGTTGGAAACTTTGATATAGTTTTTGTCTGTATCGGAAGTAATTTCCAGAACAGTCTTGAAGTCACAAGTCTTGTCAAGGAAATGGGGGCAAAGCATGTGATCAGTAAGGCAAACCGTGATGTGCATGCTAAGTTTCTGCTCCGGAACGGTGCGGATGAAGTCATCTATCCGGATCGGGATATTGCGGTCAAGCTAGCGAAACGCTGCAGCATTAATCATGTGTTTGATTACATTGAACTCAATGGGGAATATTCCATCTATGAGATTCCTCTCAAGGATGAGTGGATTGGGCATTCGATTATGGAACTGAATTTCCGTCAGACATATGGGGTAGATATCCTCGGTGTGAAAAAAGGCACAGAGACGAATATCTCACCGGCAGCGGATTATGTATTTTCGGAGGGAGAGCATCTGATGATTCTTGCAAATCAGGAATGCGCTTCGAAGTTGTTAAAGCAGATTTAATTGTGCTGTCAGTCATGTATCAGAGATGTATCGTAGACTACAGTTGGTGAAGTGGGACATCGGAATGTATGTTTAGAAAACGGAGGTAGCAGGATGGACGCAGTCGAACAATTTTTACAGTGGGTAAAAGAATCGGATAATATTGTATTTTTCGGAGGCGCGGGAGTTTCTACAGAGAGCGGTATTCCGGATTTCCGAAGTGTGGATGGACTTTATAATCAGAAGTATGATTTTCCACCGGAGACCATTTTAAGTCATACCTTTTATCGTAACAACCCGGAGGAATTCTATCGCTTTTACCGGGATAAGATGCTTTGTCTGGATGCGGAGCCGAACATCACGCATAAGAAGCTCGCGGAGTTGGAGAAAGCAGGAAAACTCAAAGGCATCGTGACACAGAACATTGATGGACTGCACCAGAAGGCGGGCAGCAAGAATGTGATGGAGTTACATGGAA
>UMKP01003632.1_pt1 | contig 21563 bp, 10 predicted proteins | sample 1966341 | NCBI WGS metagenome assembly UMKP01 (sample SAMEA4836179, study PRJEB28245) | human gut metagenome | biome: gut microbiome; material: fecal sample | place: Denmark | collected 2008
GACAGACCGCACCTATCAGAATGCCTGTGAGCTGACCAGAAGACTTGGAGCTACCTTAAAAGAAGTGGATATCCGAAAGTCCGTGACATGCCATTTTGAGGATATCGGTCAGGATATCAACTGTCATGATGTCACCTACGAAAACGGCCAGGCGAGAGAGCGTACACAGGTACTGATGGATCTTGCAAACAAGAGCGGCGGTATGGTGATCGGAACTGGTGACATGTCAGAACTTGCACTTGGCTGGGCAACCTACAACGGTGATCACATGTCGATGTACGGCGTGAACGCTTCTGTTCCGAAAACACTGGTACGCCATCTGGTGCGTTACTGTGCCGATACCTGTGAGGATCGCAGACTGGGAGAAGTACTGTATGATATTTTGGACACGCCGGTCAGCCCGGAACTTCTGCCGCCGGAAGACGGAAAGATCTCACAGAAAACAGAAGATCTGGTCGGACCTTATGAATTGCACGATTTCTTCCTGTACTATGTGCTTCGATTTGGCTATGCACCGGGCAAAATTTACCGTATTGCCGGAAAATCGTTTGCCGGTGTGTATGACGATGAGACGATCCTGAAATGGCTGAAGAAATTTTACTGGAGATTTTTTGCACAGCAGTTCAAGCGTTCCTGCCTGCCGGACGGTCCGAAGGTCGGATCCGTCGCAGTATCGCCGAGAGGAGATCTGCGTATGCCAAGCGATGCCTGCGTGCGTCTGTGGCAGAGAGAGCTTGAAAAGTTATAAATCACATAAATATTAAGTTAAAATATAAAATAATATTTGACAGAAAAGCAATCTTTATGTATACTTCTATACAGAGAGCAACGAAAGAGGGAAAGCAAAAGGGGGTGCCTGTGACAGCACCTACCTTTGTGCTTTTGCCAGAGAGTTTTTGATTGCCTGAAATAATAATTCAGAAGTATATTTATTCTCACGGGAGCAAGTGATCCCATCTAAGGACTGTTTCTGACAGATCTGTTCAGACAGTTCATCCAAAGAAGGTTCTACGAGCGGAAAGGCAGTAGTGACCGAATCCCCAAGATTTACAAGGCGAATAGAATCAATCTGATCCGTATTTAACGTAACTTCAATATCCGCATAATGGTTGTTCAGAATCAGGGAAGCCGTATAGACTCCGGGCTGATATCCGACGGAATCTGCATCAGCGGAAGAAGAAAACGTTGTTTTTGTTTCTGTATCCGGTGTATTTGATGCATCGTGTGGCCGGAACATCAGAAAAAGCAGGATCAGAAGTACCAGGATTAAAAAGATAAAAATGGCAGTGTAGATCAATTCTCTCATGTGCAGGACGACAATTTTAGGTTTGGACATCGGTGTTTCCTTTTTTGTTTTTACCAGTATATTTCGCAATGCTTCTCGATATGACGTTTGACTTGAATCAAAAGAGGTGGTTTGTATGAAAAACGATGTATGGCGTGCACCTCGCAGTAATGATGCCAGAGATATTCTTAAATCTCAGGAAATCTCTGCATGCAGGAAAAGAAAGGAGAAGAATTTGGATGAACACAGACAAATGGAAAAGGATACTGGCAGGCTTTCTGGCGATACTTTGTCTTCTGACGTCGCCAATGTCCGTCTATGCATCCGGGATGCAAAAGAGCAGTTTTGCGGGAAAGAGACAGACAATGAGCAGTGAGAAAGCAACAGAAGCGAAGAGTGCTCAGAGCGAAATGCCGCAAAGACAGACCGAACAGCAGATGCAGACGGAAAAACAAAAGCAGACCGAACAAAAGCGGGAGGAAGGTCTGGAGTCAGAGTCTGCATCGAAGAAAAATCCGGAGATAAAACAGGAGTCCGAAGAACAGAAAAATCCGGAGACAAAAAAAGATCCAGGCAGTCAGGAGAATCTAGAATCGCAAAGGAAACAGGAATCGAAAGAAAATACGGTTCAGGGCAGTTCGGATCAGACGGAAAAGGTGATGGATTCGATGAAAATTTCACAGACAGAGCGGCAGAACCAAAAAGTGTCCGGAGAGGAAGAAAACGAAAAAAATCCGAAAGTGAAAAAGCAAAGTGCGAAGAACGAGGCGAGAGCTGCATCAGACAGCATTTATCTGACGGCACGTTCCAGTGCGGTGACGCTGGATAAAGCATCCGGTGTGAAAGTTGGAAATGTCAAAACACAACTGCCGGATGGATACGAAGGCTACATTCGAAGGACTGCCAAATGTGAGACGAACCTTGGCAGTGATGTTTTTACAGCCGAAGGCGGACCGCTGGATGGCAGGGAGGACTGCAAGACACTCACGGCAAAAGACAAGAATAAGTATTATGCCTGGTACCGGAAAGGGATGTATTATCAGGGAAAATGGGTGGACATCAAAGTGACACTGGTTGATTTCGAACTGCGGGACGGAGCATTTTTCCGTTTTGTGACGGATCGGCCGGGGATTGAGACCTGTAAAGTAGAGTGGGCAGAGACCAAAATGGAGTTTTTCCGCTCAGATAATGGAAATGCGATCGATGTCAAAGGTTATATTACATTTCAGGATATCGATCTTTATCAGGGAATCCTGATGAAAAATGGTTTTGGAAATGTTTATGTGAAAAGAGCAGCACTGGAAAATCTGAAAGCAGCAACGGTGAAGGGCAAAAATTATTACTTTGACACATCCGGTCTGAACCAGAGCGGAAGTGATACCGGCTTTATGCTGTCGGTACTGATTTCGGGAAAGGCGGCGACAGCGGTCTTTACGTTTGTCAGGCCGGAAAACAATCTTGGAACCTCTACGACACCGTCCGGTGGGCTTGTGGCAAAAGCTTACAAAATGTTTCCAAATGCCCATCCGCATATCGAGAAATATGTTTCGGACAGTGACGAAAAGATGACGTCCGAAAACCGCCTTTCCACCAGAGAAGAGACATACACCTATACGCTTCGCACGATGGTTCCAATCGAAAATGAAGAAACCTGTTACCATGATCTGAGCATTTCCGATCAGTTGGATGATTTTCTGGAGATTAAAAATGTCACTGTGACAAACGAAAACGGGGCAAATGCAGAAAAGTTCTGGACGATACAGAAAACAAATGCGTTTGTGGCTCGATGCAGTGATATCAAAAATACCAGTTTTTACGGCCATACGTATGATTTTCAGATCACGGTCGGCGTGAAAAAGGATGCCGGTCTTGAAAAACGCTGGGATCCGGCAAAGAAAATGGCAAGGATCAAAAATCAGGCATCTGCCTCTTCTGACGGCAACACGGTTCGATCACAAACCGTAGTGACAAATATTGCACCGGTGAAATCTTCCGTTTCGGTGGAAAAGAGAGATGGCAAAACAAAAGAAAAACTTCCGGGGGCCGTCTTTACCGTATACGAATGGAACGGCAGCAGATATGCAGCAACACCTCTGTTTCAGCTGAAAAATGAAGCAGATGGTGTGTATGAAAGTGCAGAAATACTTTCTTATACAGATGAGAACAAGGGAAAATTCAAGATCATAGAAGAACAGTCGCCGGAAGGCTACACAAAGAGTGGATGGGAGAAGGAATTTGTTATTTCACCGTTTGAAAGCAAAAAAATCACGTATCACGGTGACAACGCCTGTTTCAATGAACCGCTGTGGATCACCGTGCAGATTCAGAAAAAGGATCTGGAGACAGGAAAAGCACTGTCGGGTGCGAGATTTGCGGTATACGAATGGAATCAGGAACAGCAAAATTATGTGCCGTATGCAGCTTGGCCGGAGCTTGTGACAGCCATAAACGGAGAGGCAGTCAGCGGTAAACTTTATTATCAGAAAAAGAACGAAGGAAAATTTCGACTTCAGGAAACACAGCCGCCGAAAAACTATTTTGGAGATTATGTGGACGGTGAGAAAGAAAAAGGGCTGAAATTCTATGATTTTCGCGTCACTGCCCAGAATGCAGGACAGAGCCTGGAGCTGACCAACAACGGGAAGCAGACGGGATTTGTCAATACACCGCAGATGGCATCGATCGCGGTGAAAAAAATCGGCGAGGTCTTAACAGAAGCCAGAGATTCGGCGGAGGGTGTGATATTTCTCTATGAAAAGCAGCCGCTTGCCGGAGCAAAATACGAGATTACAGCGGCAGAAGATATCTATAAGGCCGACGGAGTGACACTGGCTCTGAAAAAGGGTGCAGTGGCACAGCAGCTGGTAACCGGAAAAGATGGTACGGCAGTCAGCAGGAAGTTGTATCTTGGCAGGTATCATGTGACAGAAACCGAGGCACCGCAGGGCTATGTGCGAAAAGATACGGCAGCAGGAAATACCAGAACAGTGACACTTTCCTACCGCGGACCGGAAATCCGGGAATATGTAAGCGAAGAGCAGGTCTTTGAAAATGAACGCCCAAAGATGCAGGTGACGGTTTTCAAACGCTCCGAGAACACACAGAAGGGACTTGCAGGAGCACGGTTTGGATTGTATGCGGGAGAAAACATTCTGTCGGATGGAAACAGGATCGCAGCAAAAGATACGCTGCTTGCTCTGGCGTACAGTAAAAAAGACGGAAGCTGTCTTTTTGATGCGGATGTTCCATGCGGTTACCGCTATTATGTAAAAGAAATCCAGGCACCGGAACATTACTATAAACAGGTGAAAAAAGCACGTTATGAGTTTCAGTGGATTTATCAGGATGATAAAACACAGCTTTACACATTCCCAAAACCTGGAAGCGAATCAGAAGCCGTTTTTCTGAACCAGGAAGTAACAGCAGAAGTTACGGTTCAGAAAGTGGATGCACAGAGCGGACTTTCCAGGCCACAGCAGATGGCATCTTTAAAAGGAGCCGTGTACGGCATCTATGCAAAAGAAGCGATTACATCGGCAGATGGCGATGGAGAGATTCTCTATGAGAAGAATGCAGAAGTCATGCGAAAAGAGACGGATACAGAAGGCAGACTTTGTTTTACAGGACTGCCACTTGGAACGTACTATGTAAAAGAAATCAAAGCTTCGGAAGGATACCTTGCCGATGCCGCAGTTTATACGGTGGACTGTGCCTATGAAGGACAGGATATTCTTGTGATCAAAAAAGAAGTGTTCAGTAAAGAACGCATCAAATCTCAGCCATTTACTTGCTTTAAACTGACCGGAGACAATAAAGAGACGGATCTGGAATGGATGAGAGGTGCCGGATTCTCTGTGTACAGTGTAAAAGAGCTGGAAGAAAAAGGGCATCTGAAAAAGGGCAGTGCACAGCTGGAAGATGCAGTCCTGATCCAGGAAGTAATCGATCAGTATCGGGATAAAGATACGCTTCAATATCAGAAAATGAAAGCCCTGGAAACGGCAGCTTATTATGATGAGACAGGTAAGATGCAGCGTCTTAAGGAGCAGTTTTCCGATGAAAACGGAGTTCTGAATATCCGGGCACTTCCATATGGCAAATATCTGCTGGTCGAGACGACCGTTCCAGAAGGAAAGGTGGCGGCGGCACCGAAAGTGCTGAACGTCGATTCGGATGAAAAAGACGGACTGGTGGACGGCGACGGCAAAGGGACATTGCAGATGGGATCTGCCATCTGGGATCAGCCGCAGACCAGTTATCTTAAAATCGTAAAGAAAGACAAAACAACCGGGGAAACGGTAGCGAAACCGGGAGCAAAGTATGTGATCCATGATGTCGAAGGAGCCTACTTTAACTGGTATATGGAAGATAAGACCAGTGAGGAAAAAGTTGATTATATCAATCGCTTTGGAAATCTTGTCGTTGCCTATACAAACGGAGAGATGCTGGGATCTTATGAAAATCCTTATGTGACCGCAGAGCGAAAGGACAGCGACGGCAGAGTGCTCGGCACTTATGTCTCCACGACCACAACACTGCCGCAGGGACTTTATATTTTAGAAGAAGTGCAGGCACCGGAAGGTTATGTACGCCAGGGAGCAGAAGGAAGATACCGCAAAAGAAACGGACAGTATTTCTTTGAAGCTTCGGCAAAAAAGCTGCCGGGGATGGAAGCGGTCCACGCACTGAAAATCACAGAAGAAGCGGTCGGAACCTGGGAACAGGCAGACATTGCTTCTAAAGATTACCGGGTGCGGGTGCAGATCGGTTCGGATGAGGCAAAGACAACGTATGACAGACTGGCAGGAGCCTTTGTGACGGAAGCGGTTCAGGAAAACGAGGCGGCAGTCGGCAAACTGAGCATTTATGCAGAGGGAGAAGTGCTGACCGGATACGATCTGAAAAAGGGATTTGCCTATACCTGTAAGCCGCTTGCCGGCAATGTCTTTGTCGTGCGGGCAGCAGAAGATATCTTTTCCGGTGAAGGAAAGGGAGGACAGACTTTACTTTTTGCAAAAGGAAGTGTTGTGACCACACTCACTACCGATGAAAATGGAAAAGCATGGACTGAAAAAATAAAAGCAGTCGGCTGGGAATGGTATGGACTTCCGCTCGGCACTTATACGCTGGAACAGATAAAAGCAGCCAAAGGCTATGCACTTTCCGGGGAAAATCAGGCGGCAAGAACATTTGAGATCCGATATGCCGGACAGGAAGTTCCAATCCGGTATCAGAGTGAACTGTATGAAATTCCAAGACAGAGAGCACAGATCCAGATTGAAAAGAAAGATACAGAAACAAAAGAAAAACTTGCAGGAGCAAAGTTTGGGCTTTATGCGGCAGAAGATATTTTGGCAGCTGATCAGAAAAGCATCCTGGTAAAGAAGGATACCAGACTGGCGACCGCAGAGACAAAAGAAGCGGAAAACGGTATTATGGATGCGGCCTTTGACCTGGATCTTCCGATGGCACACTATTATGTCAGAGAAGAAAAAGCACCGGATGGATATTATCGGTCTGATAATACAGAAGAAATTTCCTTTACAGCAGAAGATGACAGCAAAAATGCAGCAGAAGATGGCAGATCCGAAGATAATATGGCAAACAGGACAGAAAATGACAGGAAATCAAATGCCAAAACAGACACACAGCATGATGCTACAATCAAATCGTATGTACGCACGTTTGAAAACTATAAAACAATGCTTCAGATTAATATCATGGACTATGATACAGAAACGGAGCTGGATGGAGTAAAATACAGTATCGTGGATTCGAAGGGTGAGATTGTGCAGGAAGCAGTCAGTATACATGGCAACAATGTGCTGATCCGGGGGTTGAAAGTCGGAGAAACTTATCAGATCAGGGAGACAAAGGCAAGAGAAGGATATAACTGGCAGATTCTGGAAAAAGAAGGTTATAAGTCCCCGCATGTAAAAGAAGGATACGAACAGGGAAATCGTTTCTTTGAGGGAATCGCAAGTAAGGTATTTCAGTGTCAGGAAAATCAGGCAGAGATTCGGCTGGAAGACAAAGAATGTGTACAGGTTGTCAGCCTGTTTAACCGTTCCATTTCCGGAAAACTGGAGATCCGAAAAGAAGGAGAAGTGCCGGAAGCGGAGATCAAAGATCAGAAACTGCAGAAGATAGTCTATGAGACAAAAGGGTTAAAAGGGGCAGAATATGACCTTGTGGCAGCAGAAACGATTCCGCATCCGGACGGTTACAGCAAAGACCTTTATCTGATGGGAACGACCATTGCCCATGTGATAACCGATGAACAGGGAAAAGCGGTTCTTTCGGATCTGCCGCTTGGAAGGTATGAGATCAGAGAGACAAAAGCTCCGTCCGGCTACACGCGAAAGCAGAAAGATGCAAAACGAAACACAGAACTGTTGTGGAAAGACAGTGCAGATCTGGAAATTACCGCAACAGAAACCTTTTTCAACGAAAGACAGAAGATTGATATCGGGCAGGAACCGGATGGCCCGGAGGTGTCTCCGACGGTACCGGAAGAGCCGGGAACGATCATCGGAGAAGAGTGGAAAGGAAGGACCGGTGTCTTTAAGAAATGTGTGGACGGAGAGAAAGAAAACAGGCCGGAAGGAGCAGAATTCACACTTTATGCGAAAAAAGATATTACGGACGCAAACGGAAGTGTTGTGCTGCCGGCAGGAACGGAGATAGAGCGTGCCATTTCAGATCAGAGCGGAAGAGCCGTTTTTCAAACAGATCTGCCGCCTGGCACCTATGCAGTAAAAGAAACAAAAGCACCGGATGGATATTATCGATCTGATACGGAGCGGATTTTTGATTTTGAACCGTATAAAGACCAGGATCACATTTTTATCATCCGTATGAAGAGCGAGATCGAAAATGCGGCAGTAAAAGTAAGACTGTTTCTGAGAGATGATCTCACGAAAAAAGAGTTGGCAGGTGCGAAACTTCAGATTCTCGATGAAGATGGAAAAATTCTGCATGCAGTCAGCACAGAAAATACGGAAGGAAAGGGCTGTCTGATCCTGGGGCTGAATCCGGAAAAAACGTACCGCATCGTGGAAGTTCTTCCGAGAAAAGGCTATAAAAAAGAAATCCTGATCCCGGATTCCATGAAAGACATTCTGAAACAGGAGCAGAAACAGGAGGTTACTTTTTCTGTTTCACAGCAGTACACAGAGGAAACGATGGAGCAGATGCCGGAAGAAGTAGTTTTCAATCTGGAAAATGCTTTCATGACCGGAAAGGTGAAAATTTCAAAGACAGGAGAGATCTTAAACGAAGTATCCAGAAAGCTTGGAATTGTACAGGGATTATGGAACCAGATAAAAACCTGGTTTGGTTATCAAACAGGAAGCGTAAAAGGTGTAAGCTTTACAGTAAAAGCGAAGGAAGATCTGTATCACCCGGATGGCGTGACCGGTCTGATCTGCAAAGCGGGAGAGGTTGTTCCGTATCTGGTACGAAGTCAGAAGACTGCGAAAGCAGAAGGAGATACTGATCAGGATGGAAGCCTGGTGTTTGAACAGATGTATCTTGGAACATACGAGCTGGAAGAGATAAATATCCCGGAAGGATATCAGAAGAAAAAAGATAAGGTTTCGTTTGTGCTGGCAGAAACCTCAGATGGAAGTGAAGCAGATGTCACAGAAGCAGAGGTCCCGGTATACAACGAACGCCAGAAAGTGGAGATCCGGGTGACAAAATGCGATAAAGAAAATCCACAGAAAATGCTGGAAGGTGCAGTTTTCGGACTGTATGCGGCAGAGGATATCAAAACAGCAAAAGGAGAAGTTCTTCTGGAAAAAGGAACTTTACTGGAAACACAGAAAAGTGATAAAGAAGGAAACCTGTTGTTTGTCAGCGACCTGCCACTTGGAAAGTATGAAGTCCGTGAGATTGCGGCACCGGATGGCTATATCCGGACAGCACAGACAGAAGAGATTGATGCATCCTGGAAAGAAGACGGGATGGCAGTACAGAAATTCCAGGTTATCTTTGAAAATCAGATCACAAAAGTGTTTGTGAAGAAGACGGCATCCGATACAAAAGAACTGTTAGAAGGAGCAAAACTGGCCATTTATCAGGAAAATACCTGTATCGAAAGCTGGATCACAGAGAAAGAAGAGCATTGCGTGGAAGGGCTGGAAGTCGGAAAAACCTATACCTTGCGGGAACTTTCACCGGCACCTGGCTATGCAACAGCAGCAGAACAGGTATTTCAGATGGAAGATCATAAAGAGGAAGATGGCACTTATCAGGGACAGAAACTGGAAATGCAGGACCCGCCGACGGAAGTTCATATCACTGTCTTTGAAAAAGACGGAGATAAAAAAGTTCCGCTTGGAAATGTAAAAGCTCACCTGGAGACACCGCAGGGCGAGACGCTCCTGAAAGAAAACAGTCCGATGGAACGGGACGGCATCTGGGAGTCCGGAACAGAACAGGCAGAAATCTTTAAAAAAGTGGCGATCGGGCACTATAAGATCGTAGTGGATGAAATTCCGAAAGGTTATGTACATCCGGATGTGACAGACATTGAGGTGAAAGATACAGCGGAAGTACAGAAATTTGAAGTTCTGGTGGAACCAATCTGTATCCGGATTACCGGCTATGCATTGTCTTCAGCAGCAGAAAAGAAGCAGACAAGAACGATCCGGTCTGGGATTTATGTACATATCAGAGATCTGTTTGAGGAGCGGTCACTGGAACTTCCGGAAGCCTATACACGTGTTCCGTCTGGCAGTTATCAGGTGAAAACAGACCGTGTACCGGATGGCTATGTACTTCCGGCACAGACGAAGATCACGGTAAGAGAAGATACGTCAGAAATACAGGATTTTGAGGTAGAGATCCGTCCGACAGTGATTAAAATCGAAGCCGTTGACAAAAAGACGCAGACACCACTGGAAGGGGTAAAGATCAGTGTGGTTAATGAAAAAGGAAAGAAAATCTGGAAACATGTGACACTTACTGCTTTGAAAGAAAAAGTAATCCCATCCTGGTATACCATTCAGGTCGAGAAAGTGCCAAAAGGTTATCAGAAACCGAAAAATCAAAAGATTAAAGTCAAAGCAGTTGCAAATGTCCAGAAATACAAGGTGGAACTGACGAAAGAAGCACAGGTGCAGACAGAAAAACGTGTGGATACCGAGAACTTTGATAAAACAACCGGAAACGACCATTCAGGATTTTCATCAGATAATACACCGGATAATGAAAACGCTGTGACAGCAGCCAAAACAGGTGATGCATCCTGGATGGAAATGTGGATCTTCGCAGGTCTGATGGCAGCATCGAGCATGATATTATGGTTTTTCAGAAAGAAAAGACATATCAGATAAAAATAAGTAAATATCAGTAAAGCAGCCCGGAATCGACTGCCGGATTTCAGGTAAGTATGACTGGAAGAATGGAGGTCTAAAAGAATAAAACACAGAAAAGTGGAAATAATCACGATAGTGAGTAATAAGAAGAGGTGAAAAATGTGCAGCAGAAGCTATCGACAAGCCTGGAAGAAAATCAGAAATATTTCCGCCGGATTCTGCGGACGGACAAAAATTTTGACATCATCAGCAGAACGACGATGGTAGCAGACCGAAAAGCAGTCTATTACTTTGTGGACGGATTTTTAAAAGAGAGCATTGTGGAAAAGTTACTGGAATTCTTTTATTCTGTGACCCCGGAAGATCTGCCGGAAGACAGCGAAGAGCTGTCAAGAGATGCCATGCCCTATGTAGAAGTTGAACTTTTAGAGGACTGTGAGCAGATCACAACGCAGATTTTATCGGGCGTGATGTGTCTGTTTATTGACGGGTATTCCAGATGCTTTGCCATGGACTGTCGTACCTATCCGATGCGAAGTGTCGAAGAGCCGGACAAAGACAAAGTACTGCGAGGACCAAGGGATGGTTTTGTGGAAACCATCGTATCCAATACAGCACTGATCCGAAGGAGAATCCGCAATCCGAAACTGTCCATGGAGATGAAAAATGTCGGAAGCACTTCGCATACCGATGTGGTGCTGTGCTATATGGAAGATCGTGTGGATTCCGGATTCTTGCAGCAGATCGAAAAAAGACTGGAGCAGATCAGAACGGATGCCCTGGCAATGAACCAGGAGAGTCTTGCAGAATGTCTTTATCCACATAAGTGGTACAATCCATTTCCGAAATTTAAATATACGGAGCGTCCGGATACGGCAGCAGCTGAGATCCTGGATGGGAAAATTGTGCTTTTAACGGATAACTCTCCGGCAGTTATGATCCTTCCGGTATCGGTGTTTGACATTATGGAAGAAGCCGATGATTTTTATTTTCCGCCGGTGACCGGCACGTATCTTCGTGTTACAAGGTTTGTCATAGCACTGCTGACACTGCTTCTGACCCCAACCTGGCTGCTTTTTTTACAGAATCCGCAGTGGATACCACCGCAGTTTGCGTTTATTAAAATAAGCGGAGATCTCTATGTTCCGGTCTTTGCACAGCTGCTGATCCTGGAATTTGCAATCGACGGTCTGAAACTGGCAGCGATTAATACGCCGGGTATGCTGACAACGCCACTCAGTGTGATTGCCGGTCTTGTTGTCGGTGAATTTGCAGTCCAATCCGGGTGGTTTAATGCAGAGACGATGTTATATATGGCATTTGTGGCAATCGCAAATTACACGCAGGCAAGCTATGAACTGGGATACGCCCTGAAATTTATGCGGATTCTGCTGCTGATCCTGACGGCGGTTTTCGGACTTGCCGGATATGCGGCAGGTCTGGTGATCACGTTCTTAAGTCTGCTTCTGAACCGTACAGTATCCGGAGAAAGTTATCTCTATCCGCTGATCCCATTTGACGGAAAACAGTTTTGCAGAAGGATTTTCCGAAAAAGAATCCGGTTTGATATCAACCTGAAAGAATAATGAAGATAACAATGGGTGTGCTTTGAAAATCAAAATCGACACGAAGGAACATGAATAAAAAAAGTACACAGGATGCATATTAAGGATGGGCATAAGAAGCTCCGAAAAAGCAAAGAAAAGGAGAAGACTATGAGAAGAACAAGAAGCATGCTGGCAGTCCTTGGAATTGTCTGTGCACTTTCCGGTATCACAGGATGCAGCAACCGAAACGGAAATACATCGGCAACGAGCGGAAGCGAAAGCAATATGCAGAACGGAAGCAATGGTACACAGACGGAAAGCAATATGCAGAACGGAAGCAATGGTATACAGACGGAAAGCAATATGCAGAACGGAAGCAGCGGTACACAGGCAGAAAGCAACACACAGAAGAATAACAGCACAAAAAAGAACAGAAACCAGTCGGACACTTCACAGTCACGCCGCACAGACGGAGCAGATGGAGTACTCGATGATGCAGGCGATATCGTCCGTGATGCAGGTGATGCAGTCGGAGATGTGGTTGATGACCTGACCGGTGAGACAACCGGCCGCAGTCGTATGACCGAGTAAAGATGAGGATTCGCTGAGGTAAGTCATGGGGGCAGAAACGCTGCCTCTGTGGCTTCTTTTTTGGATTTACAGCCAGATGTACGAAAATTATTTTGCTACAAAGCAATTCTCAAAAATCCGGAGAATATCTGCTGGACAAAGAAAACAGGCTTTTCTATAATGAAAACGTCAGAGGTTCTGTGTGGGTACAATGATCAGACCAGCGTGCAGATGCATAGCAATTTTGACAGGAACATGCAAAGAGACGACAGGAATCGAGGGTCAGTTTTCGAGAGTCGGATCTGAATAACAGAAAAAGAGGAGAAACGTATGAGATTTCGACCATGCATTGATATACATAACGGAAAAGTAAAACAGATCGTAGGAGGAAGCTTAAGAGACGAAGGAGATCAGGCAAAGGAAAATTTTGTGTCTACACAGGATGCGGCATTTTTTGCAGAGATGTATCAGAAAGACCGGATAAGCGGCGGACATGTGATTTTGCTGAATGCAAAAGATTCTCCGTTTTATGAAAAAACAAAAGAGCAGGCCATGCTGGCACTTCGGACGTATCCAGGAGGACTGCAGGTTGGAGGCGGCATTACCGATGAGAATGCGAAAGATTTTCTGGAAGCCGGAGCTTCTCATGTGATCGTTACCAGCTTTGTATTTAAAAACGGCGTTTTTTACCGAAAAAATCTGGAAAAACTGCTTCAGACAGTCGGAAAAGAACATCTGGTGCTGGATTTAAGCTGCCGCAGAAAAGAAGACGGATACTCTATCGTCACAGACCGCTGGCAGAAGTTTACCGATGTAAAGTTAAGCGAGAAGGTACTTGACGAACTTTCCGGCTGCTGTGATGAATTTCTGGTGCATGCAGTGGATGCAGAAGGAAAAGCACAGGGAATCGAAAGAGAACTGGCAGACATGCTCGGAAGATGGCAGGGCATACCGGTCACCTATGCCGGTGGCGTGGGAAGTTTTGCGGATCTTCAGGAACTGAAAAAACTTGGCAGAGATCACATCGATGTTACGATAGGAAGTGCCCTGGATCTCTTTGGGGGAAGCATGCCTTACCGGGAAGTTCTGCGTGTGTGTGCCGCCAATTTGGATGAGAATTCATAAGATAGTATAAAAAAACTAAAAACTTTGCAAAAGTGATTGAAAATATTGTGGAAAATTGCTATAATGTTCACATAGCAGTTTCAACTGCAAATATAGATGCAAAGGAGTTGGGTATCATGCGTTTTACAATTCGTGGAAAAAATATCGAAGTGACAGAGGGGTTAAGAAGTGCAGTCACAGAAAAGCTTGGAAAGCTTGAAAAATATTTCACTCCTGAGACAGAGATTATTGTAACTTTGAGCGTGGAAAAAGACAGACAGAAAATCGAAGTAACCATTCCGGTAAAAGGAAATATCATCCGCTCAGAGCAGGTAAGCAATGATATGTATGTTTCTATTGATCTTGTGGAAGAAGTCATTGAAAGACAGCTTCGTAAATATAAGACAAAAATTATAGGCAAACATAAAGACGGAGGAAACCTTCGCAAAGAATTCATCGAAAAAGAGAACGAAGGTGAAGAAGAGGAAGTAAAGATCATCCGTACAAAACAGTTCGGTATGAAACCGATGTTCCCGGAAGATGCATGTGTACAGATGGAACTGCTCGGACACAGTTTCTTTGTATTCCGTAATGCAGATACAGACGAAGTCAACGTTGTGTATAAGAGAAAAGGAAATACATATGGACTGATCGAGCCGGAGTGCTAGGATCGACCGGATAAAAGAGCTACACCATCTGAAATAAAACAGTAAAATAAATCAATAGCTGCCGCAGGATGCACAGTTCAGCCGTAGATTTTTTGGTGAACGCATGTCTGCGGCAACTTTTTAAGTTCTTATCCGCTGTTCATAGGTTATTTACAAAAATTTAATTGTCTATGAAGTGATAAAGTGATAGAATGGAACTGTTTTTTAAGGTAATTAATGTGATAGGAGAATATAGACAATGAATGTGTTTCAGAAAATGTTCGGTACGCATAGTGAACGTGAAGTAAAGCGAATTATGCCGCTGGTTGAAAAAATTGAAAAACTGCGTCCGACAATGATAGAGCTCTCTGACGAAGAACTGAGAGGCAAAACAGCAGAATACAAAAAAAGACTGGCAGAAGGAGAGACTCTGGATGACCTGCTTCCTGAGGCATACGCTACCGTTCGTGAATCTGCACGACGCGTACTGAATATGGAACATTACCGTGTACAGCTGATCGGAGGTATCATTCTGCATCAGGGGCGTATCGCAGAGATGAGAACAGGTGAAGGTAAAACACTTGTATCTACCTTACCGGCATATCTGAACGCTCTGGAAGGAAAAGGAGTTCATGTAGTAACGGTCAATGATTATCTGGCACGTCGAGATTCTGAGTGGATGGGAAAAGTCCATGAGTTTCTTGGTCTGACCGTTGGATGTGTACTGAATTCCATGGACAGTGAAGAGAGACGTAAACAGTATAACTGCGATATCACTTACATCACCAACAACGAGGACGGTTTCGATTATCTGCGTGATAACATGGTTATTTATAAAGAACAGCTCGTTCAGAGAGATCTGCATTATGCGATCATCGACGAGGTGGACTCAGTCCTGATCGACGAGGCACGTACACCGCTGATCATTTCCGGTCAGAGCGGCAAGTCCACAAAACTGTACGAAGTCTGCGACATTCTGGCAAAACAGCTGGAGCGTGGTGAAGCCAGCGGTGAAGTGACTAAAATGTCAGCCATTATGGGCGAGGAGATCACAGAGACCGGTGACTATATCGTAAATGAAAAAGATAAAGTCGTAACACTGACACAGGATGGTGTTAAGAAAGTAGAACAGTTCTTCCAGATCGATAACCTTTCCGATCCGGAGAACCTGGAGATCCAGCACAATATCAACCTGGCACTGCGTGCACACAGTCTGATGCACCGTGATCAGGATTATGTAGTAAAAGATGATGAAGTACTGATCGTAGACGAGTTTACCGGACGTATCATGCCGGGAAGACGCTACTCGGATGGCCTGCATCAGGCAATCGAGGCAAAAGAACATGTAAAGGTAAAACGTGAGAGCAAGACACTTGCAACGATCACATTCCAGAACTTCTTCAATAAATATAAAAAGAAAGCCGGTATGACCGGTACTGCACTTACCGAAGAAAAAGAGTTCCGTGATATCTACGGAATGGACGTAGTTGAAATCCCTACCAACAGACCGGTTCTCCGTAAAGACCTGGATGATGCGGTATACATGACCAAAAAAGAAAAATTCCATGCCGTTGTGGATGAAATTGAAAAAGCCCATGAAAAGGGACAGCCGGTTCTGGTTGGTACCATCACCATTGAGACATCCGAACTTCTGAGCGGTATGTTAAAGAGACGCGGTATTTCACACAAAGTCCTCAATGCGAAGTTCCATGAGCTGGAGGCTGAAATCGTAGCAGAGGCAGGTCGTCACGGAGCCGTTACGCTCGCAACGAACATGGCCGGCCGTGGTACCGATATCAAGCTGGATGATGAGGCAAAGGCTGCCGGCGGTCTGAAGATCATCGGTACCGAGCGTCATGAATCCAGACGTATCGACAATCAGCTGCGCGGACGTTCCGGACGACAGGGTGACCCGGGAGAATCCAGATTCTATATTTCGCTGGAAGATGACCTGATGCGTCTGTTCGGTTCCGAGCGTCTGATGAGCATCTTTAAATCCATCGGTGTTGCAGAAAACGAGCAGATCGAGCACAAAATGCTTTCCAGTGCAATCGAGAAAGCACAGATGAAGATCGAAGGAAACAACTACGGTATCCGTAAAAACCTGCTGGAGTACGACCAGGTCAATAACGAGCAGCGTGAAATCATTTACAAAGAGCGTCGCCGTGTTCTGGACGGAGAGAGTATGCGTGATTCTATCTTCAAGATGATCACAGACATCGTGGACAATACCGTTGATATGTGCATTTCTGATGATCAGGATACTTCAGAATGGAATCTTCAGGAACTGAACGGACTTCTGATCCCGATCATTCCGCTGCCGAAGATTGAGATTTCACAGAAAATGAAGAAAAATGAGCTCAAACAGATGCTCAAAGAGCAGGCTGTGAAGCTGTATGAGATGAAAGAAGCAGAGTTCCCGGAACCGGAACAGATCCGTGAACTGGAGCGAGTGATCCTTCTGAAAGTCATCGACCGCAAGTGGATGGATCATATCGACGATATGGATCAGCTGCGTCAGGGTATCGGACTTCAGGCTTACGGTCAGAAAGATCCTCTGGTAGAATACAAGATGAGTGCTTACGAGATGTTCGATGCAATGTCTGCGGCAATCCAGGAAGACACTCTGAAGCTTCTGTACCATGTAAGCATGGAACAGAAAGTAGAACGTGAAGAAGTTGCAAAAGTAACCGGAACAAACAAAGATGATTCCGTACAGAATGCACCTCAGAAACGTGAAGAAAAGAAGATTTATCCAAACGATCCGTGCCCATGCGGAAGCGGAAAGAAATATAAACAGTGCTGCGGAAGAAAGAAATAAACACCTCGCAGTGACTGAAAATAAAAAAGAAAGAGGTGAAGCAAGTGGTTGAATTAGATCAGTTTAAGTATGAATTAAACAATTTTAAGGAACCATTAGTGGAAGTGAGGGATTCACTTTGACCTGGCTAACAAAGAGCAGCGTATCCAGGAATTAGAAAGAGAGATGGAAGCTCCTGATTTCTGGGATAACCCGGAAAAATCACAGGAATCCATGAAAAATTTAAAGAGCATGAAAGACGATATCGCCATTTATGCCAAGTTAAAAGATGAGTTTGATGAGATCGAAACTCTGATCGAGATGGCAGCAGAGGAAAACGATGAATCTCTGATACCAGAGATTCAGGATCTTCTGGATGATTTCAGGAAAACTTATGATGATATCCGTATAAAAACACTGTTATCCGGAGAATACGATAAGGATAATGCGATCGTGACGCTCCATGCGGGAGCAGGCGGAACAGAGTCCTGCGACTGGGCGGGCATGCTGTACCGTATGTATACCAGATGGGCGGACAAACATGGTTTTGCAGTGGATGTGCTGGATTATCTGGATGGCGATGAGGCGGGCATCAAGTCCGTTACCTTCCAGGTTAACGGAGAAAATGCCTACGGCTATCTCAAATCCGAAAAGGGTGTTCACAGACTGGTCCGTATCTCACCGTTCAATGCGGCTGGAAAGAGACAGACCTCGTTTGTATCCTGCGATGTCATGCCGGATATTGAGGAAGACATCGATATCGAGATCCGGGATGAAGATCTGCGTATCGATACTTACCGTTCCAGCGGAGCCGGCGGTCAGCATATCAACAAGACCTCCTCGGCGATCCGTATCACCCACCTGCCGACCAACATCGTTGTTCAGTGCCAGAATGAGCGTTCCCAGCACATGAACAAAGACAAAGCGATGCAGATGCTGAAAGCAAAGTTGTATCTGCTGCAGCAGCAGGAGAATGCAGAGAAGCTTTCCGGTATCCGCGGTGAAGTCAAGGAGATTGGCTGGGGAAACCAGATCCGTTCCTATGTCATGCAGCCGTATACGATGGTAAAAGACCACAGAACGAATGCAGAAACAGGAAATGTGGACAGCGTGATGGACGGCGGTATTGACCTGTTTATCAATGCTTACCTGAAGTGGATCACACTTGGCGAGTCTTCCGGAGAAGCAGGCGATATGCCGGATTAAGAACAAGATTCAAGTCGAATACAGGAAACTGTATGGAACATGATAGAAGAAAATCTGTCTTCGGGCAGATTTTTTTCGCTTTTTATCAGCAAAGCAAGAAGGAGAATCTGATATGGCAAAACGTATTTTGAATATGACAGCAGAAGAAATGACGCATGCAACAAAAAGTGAACTGATCGAAGCGATCGCAGGCAGCGAGGGAAGGGTCCTTGCAAGTGAGACGATCGGCATCACGATTCCTCTGCTTACCGATGTGACCAATGCAGAGTTTGCAGCTTCCATGGGAGCAGACCTGATCCTTCTGAACATGTTTGATGTGCAGGAGCCAAAAATCATGGCACTGCCGGAAGTGGAAAAAGAAGAGACGGTACGAGAAGTAAAACGTCTGACCGGACGTATGGTCGGCATCAATCTGGAACCGGTGGAAGAAAGCTATGCTTCCGATAACAAAGAGACCCTGTGGGAGATGAGTGCCGGACGTTATGCAACGGTGGAAAATGCCATTCAGGCTCAGAAAATGGGCGTGGATTTGATCGTTCTGACCGGCAATCCGGGAAATGGAGTGAGCAATCCGGCGATCATTTCTTCCCTGAAAGCGATCTCAGAGGCAGTCGGAGAGAAGATCATGCTGGCAGCCGGGAAAATGCATGCCTCCGGTATCATCGGCGAAGGCGGCGAGAACATCATCACGAAAGAAGATATCCGCCAGTTTGCAGAGGCAGGAGCCGATATCATTCTGCTGCCGGCACCGGGAACCGTGCCTGGCATCACGACCGAATATGTGCGGAAACTGATCAGTTATGCACACAGCCTGAAAAAGCTGACGATCACATCGATCGGAACTTCTCAGGAAGGTGCGGACACCGATACGATCAAACGCATCGCACTGGAGTGCAAGATGACAGGAACCGACATCCACCACATCGGTGATTCCGGATACGTGGGAATGGCACTGCCGGAAAATATTATGGCGTACGGAACCGTGATCCGCGGAATCCGCCATCAGTATCACAGAATGGCACAGTCCATCCGCAGATAAATATCAGTGAAGTTTTGTACTGCAACAAGTAAGGTACAAAATCACAGCAAAAAGCTTACAAAACAGGTCAGATGACAAAAATTTTATCATCTGGCCTGTTTTGTCAATAGAATCCCGGGCATACTAATGTTAGAATGTAGGCAATTCAGAAAGAACTGGATTGAAACAGGAAATTTCCAAAGAAAAAGAAGACAGGATGGCGGAGGCAGGAAGGTTAGCCTCAAACATTGGAAAGGGGGGCATTCAATATGAAAAAAGGGTTAAAATATACGATGGCAGCAGCAGCCGGAGCCGGAGCAGCGATGCTTCTGAGTAAGAAAACAAAAGAAAATGAGCATAAACAGAAAGAGATAAGCAAAAAAAGAGAAGACGAGAGAAAAGATTACCGCAATACCGAGCGTGGAAAATATGAAAAGAACAGCAAAGGTATTTATTACAGCAACGGTAACTACGAAGCTTTTGCAAGACCGGAAAAACCGGAAGGTGTCGATGGCAAAAATGCTTACATTGTCGGAAGCGGACTGGCATCTCTGGCAGCAGCCTGCTTTCTGGTAAGAGACGGGCAGATGAAAGGATCCCATATCCACATTCTGGAAGCAATGGATATCGCCGGAGGAGCCTGTGACGGTATCTTTGATCCGTCCCGCGGTTATGTGATGCGAGGCGGCAGAGAGATGGAGAATCATTTCGAGTGCCTGTGGGATCTGTTCCGCAGCATTCCGTCCATCGAAACACCGGGCGTATCTGTTCTGGATGAATATTACTGGCTGAACAAAAAAGATCCGAACTACTCTCTTTGCAGAGCAACTGTGAATCGTGGAGAAGATGCACATACCGATGGCAAGTTCAATTTAAGCCAGAAAGGCTGCATGGAGATCATGAAACTGTTCATGACAAAAGACGAAGATCTTTATGATAAAACAATCGAAGATGTATTTGATGACGAAGTGTTTGATTCCACCTTCTGGCTGTACTGGAGAACGATGTTTGCATTTGAAAACTGGCACAGTGCACTGGAAATGAAGCTCTACTTCCAGAGATTTATTCATCACATCGCCGGACTGCCGGATTTCAGTGCTTTGAAATTTACTAAATACAATCAGTATGAATCCCTGATCCTGCCGATGCAGAAATATCTGGAAGAAGCAGGCGTAGATTTCCAGTTCAACACCGAAGTGACAAACGTTGTATTTACCTTTAAAGAAGGCAAAAAGATCGCAACATCGATTGAATGCAAAGTGAACGGAGAAGAGGACAATATTCTCCTGACAGAAGATGACCTTGTCTTTGTCACAAACGGAAGCTGTACGGAAGGAACCATTTACGGAGATCAGAACCATGCACCGGATGCAGATGCAGAAGTACGCAGAAGCGGCTGCTGGGATCTGTGGAAAAACATTGCAAAACAGGATCCGTCCTTTGGACATCCGGAAAAATTCTGCTCGGATATCGAGAAGACAAACTGGGAGTCAGCAACGATCACGACTTTGGATGACAAGATCATTCCGTATATCACAAACATCTGCAAACGTGATCCGAGAAGCGGAAAAGTGGTAACCGGAGGAATTGTAAGCTGTCAGGACTCCAAGTGGCTGCTCAGCTGGACGATCAACCGTCAGGGACAGTTCAAAGAGCAGGATAAAGAAAAAGTCTGCGTATGGGTATATGGACTGTTTACGGATGTGCCGGGCGATTATATCAAGAAACCGATGAAAGAATGTACCGGAAAAGAGATTACCGAAGAATGGCTGTATCACCTGGGCGTTCCAACCGACAAGATCGAGGAACTGGCAGAGAACAGTGCTGTCTGCGTACCGACGATGATGCCGTATATCACTGCATTCTTCATGCCAAGAACCAAAGGTGACAGACCGGATGTCATCCCGGATGGATGTACAAACTTCGCATTCCTCGGACAGTTCGCAGAGACTCCGCGTGATACCGTCTTCACAACCGAGTATTCAGTGAGAACCGCAATGGAGGCTGTTTACGGACTGCTTGGTGTGGATCGCGGCGTACCGGAAGTATGGGGAAGCGTTTAC
>UMKP01027614.1_pt1 | contig 20819 bp, 14 predicted proteins | sample 1966341 | NCBI WGS metagenome assembly UMKP01 (sample SAMEA4836179, study PRJEB28245) | human gut metagenome | biome: gut microbiome; material: fecal sample | place: Denmark | collected 2008
CTTGTTGCCTTAAACATCAGAACATCGCGGAACCAGAACTGGAAAATATCCAGATAATCATTGATATTATTCTTATCAGCAGTCAAAGTCTTGATCGCCTCTGTCAGCTCATAAACCTCCATGGAATTGGCATATTTCAAAATCTTCAGGGCATTGGCAGTCATATCCGCAAACTCCTGAGAAGTCGCAGCCTCCTTCGCCTTGCCGATACTGCCCTGCGCATAAGACGCATCGATCTCAGCCTGATAATCCGGCACCTGAAGATGCTCCATCAGATATTCCTTCACAAGACTGTCATCCACCACCTTCAGATCCAGACGCACACATCTGGAACGGATCGTAGGAAGAAGACTGTCGATATTGCTTGTCAGCAGCATGATCACCGCATATTCCGGCGGTTCCTCGATAGTTTTCAAAATGGCATTCTGCGCCTGCACCGTCATCATCTCCGCATCCGGAATGATATAGATCTTATACGGACTGCAGTACGGCTTGATATCCACATCACGCACAACCTGGTCACGCACCTCGTCAATGCTGATGCTTCCAGGCTTCTCATGAGTTACTGTAATGATATCCGGATGATTCTTGCCGATCACCTTCTTACAGGAATCACAAGTCATACACGGTTCAGACTCTCCCGATTCACACTGCAGCGCTGCCGCAAAAGTCCCCGCAAGAAGCTTCTTGCCGGATCCCGGTTCCCCTGTAAAAATATAAGAGTGGGATACCTTCCCTGTCTCTATCGCATTCTTCAAATGCCTGATTATATCGTCATGGCCGATGATGTCATGAAATCCTGCCATAAGAATCACCTCTTTCTGCCTTTTGTGCCCTCCGTTATACCCGGCGGACATCTTTCAACTAATTATAACATAATCTTCTGTATAAAAAAAACTATTTTTCCTTATTGTACAGATTTTATATAATTTACGATCTCCTTCACACATTCATCCAGATTATGATTCTCAAAACGCTTCCATATACCTGCTTTAAGAATATTTTCCTCGGAAAAATCATTCTGGTCTGCCAGAAAACGCCTGCACATCTCCTCGTACTTCGGCACCTCCTGGGTCTTCTCCCTGGCAAGCGCACGCTCCAGACGCTCTCCGTCTTCCACCTCTATATAAATAGGCCACATCACTTCATTGCCGTAATACTCCCGAAGCCTCACAAAAGACTCCAGTGTACCGATCCCCAGATAGCTGTCATTACCCACAGACACCTGCCCGTCATCCGCAGTAAAATATGTCCACGGCCCGTAAACCGTCTGATAAGTACGCGCCTCGATCAGCTTCCCGTTTCTTCGGAACTCCTTCAGTTTATTCTCATCTGCAAAAAAATATTCTCTTCCGTTCTCCTCTCCATCCCGGATCGGACGGGTAGTATAGATCACAAGCCGCTTAAGCCCCAGCTCCTGATTCCCCTCCAGCTGTCTGTAAATACTGTCCTTACCGGAAGAGCTTTTTCCCATAATGTAAAAAATCTTTCCCATATGTCTCCTCTGCTGCATATGCGTTACTATACACGCTCTGATCCGTAATACACAGATCCGTCTGCTGCCACGCACCTCACATCTCATTTCTCACAACACACACCGTCTCACTGGTCTGGTCGCTCAGGCCCTGGACCTCAAAGCCCTGTTCCAGGTATCTTCTCACATTTTTTACGAAATGTCCAGAAATCTGTTCCCCCGGAACGATCAGCGGGATCCCCGGCGGATAAAGATATGCAAACTCCCCGGACGTACGTCCGATACACTCATCCAGCGGACACCGCTCACTCTCCGCATCCATAGCCTGGGAGATCCGCATGATCTGCTTCATTTTTCCGTTTTTCAAAGGCTCCTTCTCCACAGCCTCTTCTCTATATTTTAACGATTCACGGCGGTCGATCTCTTCAATAGCATCACAAAGCCGCTCAAAACCCTCCGCCGTATCACCCACAGCTGCCAGCGCCAGCACATAATTCTCCGCCTCCATCTCCATTTCCAGATGAAACTCCCTCCGGAGGATCTGATGCAGCTCCCGGCCGTTCAGCGAACTATCCACAGTAGAAAGCAATATCTTGGATCTGTCAAAATCAAAAACTCTCTGGCACTCACAGGCCTGCGGCGTTACCAGCCGGATATACTTACACTCGGAAAGACGCCTGCGTGCTTTTTCCAGATTCTCCGTAAACACACGGAACATCTCATCCCCCTCACGCTCCAGCTTATCCATGCACGCATCAATGCTGCCCATAAGAATATAAGAAGGACTGCTGCTCTGATAGATTCCCAGGAAACGCTTCAGTTTTTCCCGGCTCACCCGCTCACTGCACAGATGGATCACCCCCGTCTGGGTCAGACAGGGCAGCGTCTTATGCACACTGTTGATCACCACATCCGCACCAAGCTGCGCCGCAGACACCGGAAAATAATCCGAAAACCGAAAATGCGCCCCGTGAGCCTCATCCACGATCAGCGGCACACCATAGTGATGCGCGATCTCCGCGATCCTCGCCACATCCGACACGATCCCGTCATAAGTCGGCGAAGTGATCAGCACCGCCTGGATCTCCGGATTTTCCGCCAGATACATTTCCACACGGCCGGGTGAAATCCCTCCGTTTATCCCCAATTTCGGATCTTCATGTGGATAAATATACGTGGCACTCAGCTCCCGCAGATAAATCGCATGATAAGCCGCCTTATGGCAGTTCCTTGCCACCAGGATCTGTCCTCCCTTATCCACAGCCGCAGACACCGCCGCCAGGATCGCCCCGGAGCTTCCATTAATACTGTAAAAACTCTCCGGCACACCATAAAGCCGTGCGACATCCTCCTGCGCCCTTTTCAAAATATCCTCAGCATGATGCAGGTTATCAAACCCGTCAATCTCCGTAATATCCCTCTCCACCGGAAAATCCCCCTCCACAGCCAGCGGATTCCTCTTATGCCCCGGCATATGAAACGGATAAAAATCACTCTTACCGTACGCTTCCAGTTTCTTGTATAATCTGTCTTCCATAATTCGTCCTTTTCATCCTAAAAACAAGGAGGGGCTATCACCAGACGATATTCCCCTCCATTTTTATCACATTTCTATCACACCTTAAATCGGTACCCCACACCCCAGATCGTCTCAATATACTGAGGCTTGGCCGTATTAAACTCGATCTTTTCACGGATCTTCTTGATATGCACCGTAACCGTAGCGATATCACCCACAGACTCCATATCCCAGATCTCCCGGAAAAGCTCCTCCTTTGTAAAAACCCTGTTCGGATTCTCAGCCAGAAAAGTCAAAAGATCAAACTCCTTGGTAGTAAACGTCGTCTCCTCACCATTGACCCACACACGCCTGGCCGTCTTATCGATCTTAATACCACGGATCTCGATCACATCATTCTTATGCACATTGGAACCAACCAGCCGGTTATAACGCTCCATATGCGCCTTCACACGTGCAACCAGCTCACTTGGGCTGAACGGCTTGGTCATATAATCATCCGCACCAAGACCCAGTCCGCGGATCTTATCGATATCATCCTTCTTGGCAGAAACCATAATGATCGGCGTATTCTTCTCCTCACGGACCTGCCGGCAGATATCAAAGCCATCCACCTCCGGAAGCATCAGATCCAGGATGATCAGATCAAACTCCTCCTTCATGGCACGAACAAGCCCCGTATCACCACGGTTCTCGATCTCCACCTCAAAACCCGAAAGCTCCAGATAATCCTTCTCCAGATCCGCGATCGCTTCCTCATCCTCTATGATCAAAATCCTACTCATTCATCGGTACCTCCTGATATTTTCTGAGAACAAAATACATGATCGTTCCGATCCCCAGCCGGCTTGTAGCCCAGACCTTTCCTCCATGATCCTCCATGATCTTCTTTACGATGGAAAGTCCGATACCGCTTCCTCCCTTGGAAGAATTTCTGGAAACATCGGTACGGTAAAAACGGTCAAAAATATACGGCAGATCCTTGGCGGCAATCCCCTTGCCGTTATCCTCGATCTCCACCTGGATAAAATCACCCACATCCTTCACCCGAAGCTGGATGATCCCCCTTGGCTTCTCCATATACTTAATGGCATTACTCACGATATTATGGATCACACGGCGGATCTGCTCACCATCCGCAATAACCTGCACACCCTTCTCCACATAATTGGCATACACAAGCTCGATCCCCCTGGTCTCCATCTCAAGCCCAAGCTCCTCCGCACAATCCGAAAAATAATCCTCCACATTCAGCTTGCTGAACGTATACGGAATACGGTTGGTATCGATCTTGGAATAAAAGGTCAGCTCATTGATCAGATGATCCATCTCATTGGTCTTATTATAAATGGTACGCACATACCGGTCCATCTTCTCCGGCGTATCCGCCACACCATCCATGATCCCCTCCACATAACCCTTCACCGCAGTGATCGGCGTCTTCAGATCATGGGAAATATTACTGATCAGCTCCTTATTCTCCTTATCCATCAGGATCTTCTCTTCCGTGGACTCCTTCAGACGCTTACGCATCTCCTCAAAATCCTGGCAAAGCTGGGAAAATTCATCATTCCCCTCAACCTCCAGCACAAAATCCAGATTCCCCTCCTTGATGTTCTTGGTAGCCTTCTTAAGCTTCACCAGCGGAACCGCAATGCTCCGATAGATCCACAGCCCTACGGACAATGCGGTAAAAACAAGGATGATCGTTGCGGTCAGGATCATATCCTTAGCCATCAGCTTCACCTGGCTGCTGGAAGACTGCGGCAGCGAAATATCATAGACCATCTGGCTGGAATCCGAAGCCTGGCTGCTGCTCTCCTGCACATGCTTCGCCTGCGTCTGGCTGAACCCGTACAGACTTGCGGAAAAAAGAAGCAGCGGCAGCAGGATGATCGCAACGAAGCCCACAATAATACGTGTTTTTAACTTCATCTGTATCTCCGTCCTTTATAAATTCACACATTCACATACACGTATTATAACATAAACTATATTCCCTATCTCTAAATTTTCTATAAAAAACCCCATCTTCCAGCATCAGTATTATTCCATTTTGTTCTAAACTATGCTATCATATTTTTGTTGTCCACCCGATACCCGGCAACGGGAGGAGGTGAGTTCTTTTGGAAATTATTATCTCTTTTCTTGTTTCCTGCATGGCAAACATAACTGCCTATTACGTTTGCAAATGGCTAGACGGCAACAAGTAGGACAACGCTAACCTAGTGGTTTCTTGTCCACTATAAAAAATTAGAAGAAGCCCCCGGTATTGGCACTACCGGGGGCTTCACTCTTTGTTCTTTTGGAACTATTACTATCTCTTTTGCCTAATGGCATTATATCATATGCATTTCTTAAAATCAATATTCCTGCCAAAAGGATATATAAATATTTTTTTTGACTCTCTTACAGATACTTCTTCAGAGTCTCAACCTTGTCCAGATGCTCCCATGGAAGATCAACATCTGTACGGCCGAAATGACCATAAGCAGCAGTCTGCTTGTAGATCGGACGGCGAAGGTCAAGCATCTTGATGATACCAGCCGGACGAAGATCAAAATTCTCACGAACGATCTCAACAAGCTTAGTCTCAGAAAGCTTACCTGTTCCGAAGGTATTCACACTGACAGAAGTCGGATGCGCAACACCGATCGCATAGGAAAGCTGGATCTCACACTTGTCAGCAAGACCGGCTGCAACAATGTTCTTTGCAACATAACGTGCAGCATAAGCAGCAGAACGGTCAACCTTTGTGCAATCCTTACCGGAAAAAGCACCGCCGCCGTGACGTCCTGTTCCGCCGTAGGTATCAACGATGATCTTACGACCTGTCAGACCACTGTCACCGTGAGGTCCGCCGATAACAAAACGACCTGTCGGATTGATGAAATACTTCGTATCCGCATCAACCATATCAGCCGGAATGATCGCATCAAAAACATACTTCTTAATATCCTCATGGATCTGCTCCTGAGTAACATCCGGATCATGCTGTGTAGAGCATACAACAGCATCAATTCTCTTCGGCTTGCCGGCCTCATCATACTCAACAGTAACCTGAGTCTTTCCATCCGGTCTTAAATATTTCAGAGTGCCGTCCTTACGAACCTTTGTCAGCTGCTGAGCAAGCTTGTGAGCCATGTTGATGGCATATGGCATATACTCCTCAGTCTCATTGGAAGCATAACCAAACTGAAGACCCTGGTCACCGGCACCGATGGAATCCAGCTCGTCCTCATTCATATCGTCCTCTTTCTGCTCAAGAGCCTTGTCAACACCCATAGCGATATCTGTGGACTGCTTGTCAAGTGATGTAATAACCGCACAGGTATCTGCATCAAAGCCATAATCCGCATTGTCATATCCGATCTCACGGATAGTATCGCGAACGATCTTCTGGATATCAACATTAGCCTTGGTTGTGATCTCGCCCATAACAAGTACAAGACCTGTTGTAGTAGCAGTCTCGCAGGCAACACGGCTCATCGGATCCTGTGCCATCATAGCATCAAGGATCGCATCGGAAATAGAGTCGCAGACCTTGTCAGGATGACCCTCAGTTACAGATTCAGATGTAAATAAAATTTTCTCCATGATCTTCTCCTTTTGTAATAAAACAATGGTTATATACATAAAAAACAGCCCGTACAATCCGGACTGTTTAAATTCTGTAAACAATCCTCTTATTGTTCGATTGCTCGCTCAGGTTGGCACCTTCCTGGATTCTCCGGGGTTGCCGTGGCTTCATAGATCCTTTGTATCTCCACCACTCTGAATAAAAGGCTATCTTTTATGAAATTTGCTGCAACACATACAATATACTTATCATACCAAAATGTCAAGAACAATTTTCGAGAAAAAATATCACCCGCTGCTTTTTCATCCCCAATACGTAAATATTCAAAAAAAGAACCGGGCATCCACATCGCCCGGTTCTTCCATCGATCATCCTTCAAAATGATCCGTTATTTATTTTTTCTTCTTTCTTTTAACTCCATAAGCTGCACCACCGCCAACAATGATCGCTGCTGCAAGGATTCCAACCCATACGCCGATCGGTGTATCATCGCCGGTCTTTACAGAACGTCTTGCTGTACCACTGGTATCGTTCGGAGCAGTTCCGCCCGCTGTACCATTATTCGGGATCGGAGTGATCCGATCATTTCCACCATGATTTGTTCCAGGTGTAGCAGTCGGAATCGGTGTCGGCTCGGAAGAAAGACTGTTGGTGATCTCCTTTGTTACAGTATATCGGTTATCATTATTCAGTGTAACCTCACCCTGACCGGTAACTGTATACTTAAAGGTATCATCATCAACCGGATTTCCATCCTTATCCGTCTCCAGAACAGTATACGTAACACTGTTGATCTCCTGATCCTTTGGAAGATCCAACATTACCTGAACACTATCATTCTGTTTCAGAGTCACTACCTTCTCAAGCGTCAGCTCACCGTTACTCTCAGTGGAGAACACACCTGCATAGAACGTATCATCCACAGTAGAAGCAACACCATCGATCATCACATTCTTCTTAATGTTGATAAATCCGTTACGGCTGAATATATCCGGAATCTTTGTATAATAGTTATTTACATAAGCCGCAGCCTCAGTAACACCACTATCTCCACCGATCACAACCTGATTGGACTTCTCTTCATTCTCACCATTCGGCTTCGTTACATCGTAGTAGTAAAAATTCTGATCATCCACCTTGATCTCCGTATTCTGCTGAAGAAGATTTCCATCCTCATCCAGCTCAAATACATAATAGGTGCCATCCGGAACATCCGTCCATGTAGCTGTACCACTGGAAGCATTCTGGATATGGATATCCTGTAAATAATCATCACGGAACGGGATCGTACCTTCCTGATCCGAAAAAACGCCAACCTTATAAGTTACATCCTCCTTCGTTTCCAGAGGAATCACATTCCCGTTATCATCAACATTATAGATCCTCTTCGTAACCTGGATCTGTGTATGCTTCGGCGGATTACTTACAGACTTCGGATAAGCCTGTACATCGTACATCCATCCCTGCTCCTGATCTGCAAAAGGAACGGAGATCAGCATCGGTGAAACCATAACACTGCTGTTTCCATCTGTCTGCACCACCAGGTACATACCCTCAGCCAGATCAGCGAAAGTCATATTCCCCTCTGCATCAGAGGACTTGGACATACCCCACACATCCACGCTTCCGCTGACGATCATAGCCGCCAGCTTCTCTGCCGCTTCATACCAGCCATCAGCCGTCGTGATGGAATCAAAATCGATTGCTGCGGCAGCCAGTGCCTCATCCAACACGAAATGCACATTACCATCAAAATTCACACTGCCAACCTTGTAGATCGTCAGCCCTACATCCGGCAGCGGAGTCTGGTTTCCCTCCTCATCCGCCTGCTGAACCGTCAACGTCAGATTACCTGTTTTTCCAGCTTCATAATCCCCGGCGAAAACCGGCTGCAAAACACTCGTGACCAGCATAGCCGTCAGCATCAGAACAGCCAGAAGGCTCCGGAATATTTTCCCTTGCTTTCTTCTATTTTTCATCGCTCTCTGCCTCCTCTTTCCTTTCTGAAAGCTGCTTCTTTTTCCGTTTTTTGTCCCTATGACGGACGATCAGATAAATCAGCAGAATCAGAACAACAAGCACTGCAGCGCCGCCGACCAGAACCCTCTTCGGATCCACAACAGCAAGCTTCTGCGGTATCGTTTCGTCATTCTTTGTATCTTCCACCACATATTTCGTCCGCACTCCCCGGACAAGAAGCCTGTGGGTGTTAACTCCATAAGGGGTACACGTGATCAGAGTCACATGATCTTCACCCTCGATAATATCCAGGTCACTGGTCTCATCCGGAAGCACCGTCTTGATCTGATCCACCTTGTAGGCCAGATGCTTGCCAAGAATGTGCAGGATAAAAATATCTCCCTTTTCCATCTGATCCAGATCTGTAAAAAGCTTTGCGTTAGGAAGACCTCGATGCGCCGCCAGAACCGCATGGGTGCTCTTGCCTCCGATCGGAAGGCTGGTACCCTCCACATGACCGACACCCTTTTCCAGGACCGTTTTGCTCAGTCCGTGATAGATCGCCAGTCTGGCTTTGATCTTCGGGATCTCGATACTCCCCATCAGACCATCACCGTTCGGATCCAGAACCCTGTCATAAGGATGACTCAGCTCATAAGTATCCTCTTCCTCAAAAGCATCTACAATGGCATTCACCGGATGCTCGGCATTATACTCCTTCGCCTCTTTCCACAGCCTGTCATAGTCGTTGTCCGAAAGCTCCGTTACCGCTTCCTCGTACTTACTGACCAGCTGGGCATTTCGATACTGGTTCCACATATCACTGATCGTGGGATAAAGGAACACCCCCGCCCCCGCCAGAAACACCAGGGCAATAATGATGTTCAGGACAACATTACTCTTTTTCTTTTTTTTCTTTTTAGCCATAAACTATTTCCTGCGTCGTTTTTTGTTCTGAACAGAATTGATACCGGCAACCAGGATCACCGCGATCACAATTCCGATCACAACACAGAGAGCAAGCATCGGAAGCGTCGGATTGGTGATTCCGGTAACCTTCTTCTCTGTTTTCTGAACCGCCTTCGCAGCCTTCATCGGAACTCTGTGTCCCCTCACCAGAAGTCTGTGCGTATTCACCGCATAAGGCGTACACGTAACCAGCGTTACATAATCATCCCCATCCGTGATACCCAGAGACTCTGTCTGCTCCGGAAGAACGGTAAGAATCTGATCCACCTCGTAGGCAAGAGTCTTACCCAGCACATGCAGGTAAAAAACATCTCCCTCTTCCACAAGATTCAGATCTGTAAAAAGTTTCGCACTTGGAAGTCCTCTGTGTGCCGACAAAATACAATGGGTACTCTTGCCGCCAACCGGAAGACTGCTGCCGAACAAATGACCGGCACCCTTCTCCAGAGACTCATATGTACTGTCCGTCTGTCCATCCCTCACGGAAAAAGCATCCGGCACACTTTCCTGCTTGATCTGTTCGTTATACTCCTGAGCTGCCTTCCACATGCTGTCAATCTTCTCCGAATTATCATCCGAAGAAACACTGCTGCTATAATTACTGATCAGCAGGCTGTCCCTGTACCGGTTCCAGGCATCACTGACCATTGGATACAGCAGTATGGACAACCCTATCAGAAACAGCAAACCAAGTCCAATATAATTTTTCTTCTTATTCTTTCTCATAGGTTTCTCCATACTGTTGTATTTACCACTCCCGGCCCCCGAAAGGGCCGGGCGGTAAAAGATTTACTACTTTGTTTTAATACTTGCTTTGTCGTTGCTTATAAATAATTTTTGAATTGAATCGATCCGGCAATCAAACGATTACTCCTCAGATCCTTTTCTGCGGCTGATGAAGAAAGCACCAGCAGCGCCAGCCATAACTACAACACCGATGATAGTGAAGAGGTATGTTCCCATGCCACCTGTGGATGGAAGGGAGGAAAGTTTGGTATTGACAAATTCAACTTCATCAGCAGTTACTTCAGCCTCCTCATTTGCTATAATTGTAAATGCTTTATTATCAGGATTTACTTTATAACCTGTCGGTGCTTTTGTCTCTTTGAATTCATAGTCGCCTTCATCAAGACCTGTAACTTTTAATGTACCAGTTGTTGCTACTAATGTAGTTGTAGCATCATCTTCTCTATCCAGAGCAACCTTGTACTCACCATCTTTTACTTTCACAACATTAATTGGTGTTTTTGTTGCCGCAGCACCTTCTTTAGCAGGAGTTACCTTTAATAACTGGAACTCTGCGCCATTCAGTATATTTCCTTTTGTATCAACTTTCTTTAAAGTAACATTTCCTGTATAACCATTTACAATACCCGGTACATAGTCAACAGTATTTGAATTTACTGTAGCACTGTTGTTATATGTGTGATCATTTTCTACTATAGCACTATATTTTACTTCAATTGTTGTACCAGGTTCTGTAGTTGAAATAAACTCACTTAAATCTACAGTATATGTTACAGTTCCATCGTTATTAGGAACAGTAGTTACTTTTGATGTAGTATCTACAGTTTTAGCTTCTCCAGCAATTTTAACACTATCAAGAACAAAGCTGCCTGCCTTCAGACCTGTTGAAGTATCTATTACTTTGAAAGTTGTTAATTTCTCATTATTAGCATTTGTTTTTGATGCCATCTGTGTAGTTACTGTAAAGTCTACACGCTGTCCTCTGTGAACAAACTTATCCCCAGCTGCTTTTGTAACATTATATTTTTCCATTTTAGCAACTACACTAGCTGGTTCACTAGCCATATAAGTATCATTATCTTTGTAAGTATTTGCTACCATAAGACTATAAGTACCTTTGGAATCAAATGCACGAATAACATATGCACCGATTGGAAGATTCTCAAATGTATGGCTTGTTTCGGATTCTGTTGCAGTAAAATCTACATTTTTCTGTTTATCTGCTGCATTTTTTAATCCATCAGAATCAATAATCGTGAATGCACCGCTCTTAGAATCTTCTGAAACATAATTTTTAGCCCAATCAACGACCTTCCATGTCTGATTGCCATTTTCCACATCAAGATAAATAATATTATACACATTCAATGTAGTCTCTACATCAGCTGCTAAATTTGTAACAGTAATATTAGCTTTGTATTCACCTTCTACCTTGTCTGCAAATACCGCTGTGCACATAGACAGTACCATAACCGCTGCCACTAATAATGCACCAATCTTTTTAAATTAATTTTTCATAAGGTTTGCTCCTTTCTTTCTCTGCATTTTTCTTTTTCGCCCTTCATCGGCCATTTACAATTAATGTGTTACGATCTCTTTGCTTCTTCCTCCCTTCGTTTATTATTTATAAACAACAGGAGTGCAGTTGCAAGAATCGCTACACCACTGATTGTAAATCCATAGGTTCCCGGTCCACCGGATTCTGGTAAGGAATAAAGTTTTGTGTTTTTAATTATTAATACTTTATTCTCCGTATTCAGTGACCACATATTACTATCCTGTGCCGGACCGCCATTTTCGTCAACAAGCGTTACATTTCCTGTTTCGACTTTGAAGTAAATACTGCTACCTAATAATGAATATCCTTTTGGAGCAGTTGTTTCTGTCAGCTTGTAGATACCTGTCTTCAGATTATTCAGTTCAATGTCTGAAGCACCATTATTTACTTCTATGTCATTCTTAAGAGATTTCCAGCTGTTACCATCTTTCATCTCTAATTTGAATTTAGCACCTGTTAAAGAATGATTATCTGTATCTGTTTTCTTCAGATCCAGACTGGTTACTGCTTCGTTTGTGTAAGATGCAACACCTTTTACACCACCAGATGTATACGTGTAATCTGTTGCAATAACATTTGCTTTGTCTACATTATTACCAAGTGTAAACGTAAGTGATTTATCTGCATCTGATCTAGCGCTTTCACAATCTGTCTGACTGTCATCTGTAAAAATATCGAATGCCTGAATGGAATATCCATCTGCATTGTCTTCTGTTACCGTATACTCTCCTCTTGGAAGATCCGGCAGCGTAACTGTTCCGCTTGTTTCATTGGCCTTAACTGTTACACTTACCTGGCTTTTTGAAACATTCTGACCCTTCTTCGCATTCACATTAAATATAAATGTTCTATCTGTGTCAGATGCTTCCTTTACATTCTTTGTGATCTGAATCTGACCTTTGATGACATGAATCTTATAAATACCATATGGATTGTTGCTATTATCTGGATTATAAGCCTTCTCAGCATCTCCTACGACATGCTGTTTAGTGTTCGCTTTACTCTCATCCGTTGATGTCCCATTCGGATTATAAGTTACTTCCAGATAATACTCTGTATCATCATCCGGTGTTGTTGCCATATTCTCTTTACTGATATTGGTTCGAGTTCCATCTTTCTTGAACCACTGCAGAGTAATATGATCTTTCGCATCGTCGGCACTTATTGTACCCTTTGAATAAGATGTCTCTGATTCATTAAACAACTGATTCAGAATTGCCTCATCTGTCGGTACTGTATCACCTTTATAGATCGAAACTTTTTTATCCTTGACTACTAAGTTAACTTTAACATTAACTGTCGGCTGTGGCAACTCAACAGCACCATATCCAGTAGAAATCTTTGATCCTGGTGATACGTTGGTTGTAACATTGTTTCCACCAACGAAATTGTCTTTGGCTTTTACTTTAATTGTTTTATTCCATTTACCATTTTTCTTGTTTGGTATTGTCTGATCTGTCCACTGGATCTGATAACATCCGTTGACCAGAGATACTATACCGCCATTTACTTCAACACCTTTATTCAAGTCATCCTGTGTATATAACGTTCCATCATCCTTCAGAAGTTCAAATCTAGGATCAATAATATCTGTGATTTTTGCTCCTGTAATGGAAATGTCCTGAGTAATCGTATTCTGAATATCTTTGAATATGTCTCCCAGCTGTGTTACATTTTCAGCATTAAATGCACAGTTTTTAGATGCAATTCCTGGATAAGTAGTGTTGCCATATGTTCCACCTGCAAGAAATGCCTGTGCTTTGGAATCAAGTGCAAATCCAATTGTATAAACGGTATAACCAGCATTTCTTAACTCCTGCGCAGCTGTATTTGCTTTACTTACTGCGTCAGAATCCCAAGCATCATCTGTTCGATCTCCTGTAGGTGCTCCGTCTGTAAAAAGAATTACATATTTAGGATTATTATCACTCGCACTATCCAATAAACTTTTTGCTTTATTTAAGCCAATCGCAGGTTTTGTACCACCACCAGCCTTTAATGCATCAGCAAATGCTATTAAATCATTCTTATTAGTTCTAGCAGAAACCAGCCCTTTTGTTGATCCGTTATTTATCTGTGAATTATGAGTACTACTGAATGCTGTTATTCCTATTTTACTGTCTGGTGACTTTGACGCTGTATCTGTGATAAACTGATCTACAGAATTTTTTAGAGCGTCTAATCTTGAGATTTGATTTGTATAAATTTTATAATTAGTGGAGTAATCTGACGCCTGATACCAACCAATATACCATCTCTTCTTCCTTTCATTATAAGACATGGCTTTGTACGAATCATTTATTTTCATATAATAAGTTCTACTTGTAGCCAACTTATTCCTTCCATCATCAGTATTATCCGCAACATACCTATAATCTTCAGTAGTTTCTATTATTTCATTCATAGAACCCAATACATCCAATACCAACATAATATCCGCTACTGCTTTTTCAGTAGTGGTTATTGTACTTGTAGATGCTGCCGTAATATTGATGTCATAAGTTCTCTCATCCCAGTCGTTTACAGTTGCAGTCTTACTGTAATCCATACTGGCTTCAATAATCTCCTCCTGTGTGTAATTCATAATATGATACAACGAATCAGCTGTATCTTTTTCTATCTTTGTCTCGCCATCTGCTTTATAAAGAGTCGCCACTGCTTTATTATCATCAGATAACGTAACCTTTACAATCCAAGATTCATGCGATGCTTCATAACCATTAGGTGCAACGTCTTCTGTTAATGTATATGTTCCAGGTCTTAACTTTGTAAAATTAACACGTCCTGTTCCATCTACTGATGTAGCATTCTGTGATTCTTGGGTTTTTGAATTTACAAGAGTAAATCGAGCACCACTTAACGCTTCCTGTTTTTTATTTACTTTTTTTAATACAAGATCTGTTGTAGGTACATTCGTAACTTCAGAAATACGCGCGGAAGGAAGGGTAAATTCCATCTCGCAGTTTGATTTATACGCACCTCGTTCCATATACAGAATAGTCAGAGTATGCTCTTTTTCTTTATCTTCACTGCTCAGATTCTTACCGATATCCTTCCATAAATCTACTGTCTTTTTAGATGCGTCATGAATTCCACCTAAATCAATTACAATTTTATCTCCGTCCAGAACAACCCATAAATCATCATCACCTGTAAAGGTATAATTTAATGGACCTACGTAATCTCCAATTTTAAAAGTTACGTCATATCTCATTCCAAAAAAGTAATTGTGATTAACATTTTCACTCTCTTCATTTCTGGATACATTATCCAATGGAAAGAAATCATTTCCTGCTTTTGTAAGCTCATTTCCTTCCTTATTAATTACTCTTGTAAGTTTATAAGAATCTCCGTTCTGATCAAAAACTAGTTTGTAATCCTTAATGACTTTTCTTAAATAAGTTTCAGTACCAGGGACTGTTGCATCTTCATCTACAAAAAATCCTGGCTCGGGGTAATTGAATTTTACTGTTCCATCTTTCTCTACCTCTTTTAATAACCCTTCTGTCCTTCTGACATTTCTATTATATCCATTTACAGTGGCTGTAATTTTGTTTCCGCCTTCTTCAGCATCATAACCAGAATCAACTGTAAAACCATATTTATAAGAATCATAATTTTGATCCTGTGTACCTGATGTTATTTTCTGCTTAACATTATTAACATCATATTTTACATCATCTCCTAACATATTAAATGAATAATATGTCCCATCTTTATAACCAGCCTTAACTGTATAATCATAGAAAGATGTCGGTCCCTGGAAGTCAGCATTATGCTTTGGTTTATAATACACTTTTATCGTACTATTCTGTACAACTTCAATCTTTGCGTCCTTATTAACTTCATCACCGTTTAGTTCTACTTTTGAAACCTCCCAGTTCTTTGCCTTGGTATAATCATTTATCTTTCCGCCAACTAAGATTGTTCTCTTATCCTCTGAATAAATCGCCTTACCATCCGCCTCATTCAGATGCTGAATTGTTACTTCAACTGCTTTTCCGCCTTTCTGCACAATTACATAAGTAGAAAAATGCGTCGTCTCGAACTCAACATCACCATTCTTGGCAACGCTGCCATCCATATTTTCAACGTTATCATTCTCGTCTACGTGATATACATCCGCATCCTTGATCTTCTTCTCATCATTCAGAGATACAGATACCTTCACAGTGGCACCTGGCTGAACCTCTTCGCCGTCTACCAGGAATTTGATATCGTAGGAATGGATCTTCTCGATGGCTTTCTTTTCTTTGATCGCTTCTTCGGTGATCTGGTCTTCCGCTTCCTGGCTGAGCTCTACCGGTGTTACGGAAAGCTCTGCGTTGTCCGGAAGGTCTGCCGGATCGGTAAGAGTAACCTTGACATTGACCTCGTCACTCTTGTAATCATATCTGGTGATCTCAGGCTGAATTTCTTCTTCCTGCACATCCTCAGGCTCTTCTGCCTCATCACTGCTATCAACAACCTGTGCCATATCACTTCTTATGTAAGCCTCGGTTCCTTCCCAGGAAACCTTGTACCAGGTTGCTCCGTCCTCTGCTGTTACGGTATCCAGAAGTGTGAGCTGTGTTCCTGCGTTTACAGTTGCCAGAACCTCTGCCTCGATAGATGGGCTGACACGAAGATTCGTATCGTCTCCCAGAACCTCGACCAGGCTTGTCTCACCATTCTCATCTGCTGCCGGAACATCCTCCGGGCTCGCAATATCCTCTGCCGGTTCTTCCACCACATCCGGATCCTCTGCCGGCGCTTCGGTAGGTTCAGCATCCGGATTCTCCGCCGGAGCCTCAGAAGGCTCTGCATCAGGAGTTACCTCCGGATTCTCTGCTGCCGGTGTCTCAGCTGCATCCTGCTCAGGCTCGTCCGAAATATCCATTCCGTCCGTAAGCTCCTCTGATGCGATAGACACCTCGTCCTCATTACCGGAAACAGCTTCCGCCTCGACATCTGCTGTCTCAGGAGAATCCCACATAACGGCAAAAACAGCTGCGTTGCCAGTCTCAACCTGAAGTGTCTGGATCTGTTTGCCCTCGTTGACATTCAGAACCTTCAGATCCTCGTTGGCCTGTAAGGTGTTAACATCAGTATCACCGGTACTGCTGTTATAATGAAGCTTCTCAACGGTTACACTCGTGCTGGCTGCATCGGTAAGCTCCGGTGCTGCCGGTGTCTTGTACTCAAAAGTTACTCTGACTCTGCCGTTCGGCTCGACTCTGTTTCCGTCGCCATCAGCAAAATACACATCATACGCAAAAAAACCTCTCAGGCTGCTGCCCTTGTCTGTAGCTGCTGCTGAAAGCTTCTGAGAAACTGTATCATAAGATACGGATGAATTCTCGTTTACGCTGTCAGCCTTCAATGCTGTATTCTGCGGAAGAGCTCCGTCCTCCAGTGCCTCTGCTGTTACTTTAACAGAATCATTTTCATATGTAAGCGTCGATTGCTGCGCCTGTTCCGTTTCCTCCTGGTCAGCGCTGCTTACATCCGGTGTCGATTCTTCGGCCGCTGGTTCAGATGTAATTTCGCCATCTGTAAATATATCCTCCGTTCCATCTCCGAACGCCTCACTCGCGGAGATCGTATATGCACTCGGCATACAGGATACCATCAACGCCAAAGCCACCATAAATGCCAGGAGTTTTCTGATCTTATTATTCCTTAATTTTTTCATACCTTTCCCGCTTTCCTATGTGTGCATTAACGTGTACTGTATTTCTTATTACTTTACTTCTGTTTATATTCCTTTCTCTTAAAAAAGCTTCATGTTTTTAGCCGGTGAGTAAACAGGTTACACCTTTTCAGTATTTTACCCTTATGTGATTGTAGTGTCAATATACCAGGCATTTTGGGTAAGGATATTGACATTATCAGATGCTATCGAGAATCAGTCTTCAACTCCTCCTTCTTAACTTACTCGTTTACTGGTTCTTTTCGTCTGATTTCCCAATAAAATCTGACTATTTGTGGTATTTATTATACAACACTACCAGTTGTTTTGTAAGGCCCGTTTTTTCAAAAAAAAGTGCCTCTGTCACTATTTTAACATAAATTTTTTCAGCTCATCCCGCTTCTTGACATTCAGCTTGCAAAAGATATCCGTAAGGTAATGCTTGACAGTATTAATGGAAATTCCCAGATGCTCTCCGATCTCCTTATTGGTCCATCCCCCACTTGCCAGCATGGCAATAGAAAACTCCATCGTCGACAGCTCCCCCGTAACCTTTCTCCGGTTTTCCGGATTATGAAGCGCCATCCAGCCCCTGCTGAAAGAAATCACACCCTCCGTGATCCGCTGATACGCCTCCGGATCCCGGTTCCGGATACAAGCCTCGATCAGCCCCCGCAAAAGCCCATGATGCTCAATAAAAGGCTCCAGAAACCCATCCATCTTCGCCAGCTCCCAGCTCCGGAGCATCTCCTCCTGCGCCTCCTGCTTATGCTTTCGGTTGATCGCACACACCGCCATCATACAGTGGATATACGTCATACTGATCGGATACGACCTCTCCGCCATAAACAAAGCAGCCTTCCCCATCCCATAAGCACTCCATATCTCCCCGTTAAGATAAGTATGGTGTGCCATCACATACGTGGCAAAAAGCCTCAGCCCCTCAGGAAGCATCCTGCTGTACTCCCCAAAAGCAGGCATCCCATCCGTAGGCAGATGAAGCAAAACCGCCCCCACATACTCCGCCAGAAGACAGGACGCATAAACATCCTTAGGAACCTTCTTCTTCATAGCAATCTTCACACAGGACTGGATCCCCTCCATCCCCCGCTTAGCCGCCGCCACATTCCCCAGCGACAGATTAGAATACCCATACAAAATACACGCCGAAAGCTTCAGCTCAATAACCCTGCTGGACAGATACCCCCTCGTGATCTCACAACACTCCTCCGCCTGCCCCGTAAAATAAAAAAGCTCAGCCCGCGCAATATTCCTCAAATCCACATCCACAAACCCCTCAACAACCTCCCGAGCCCTCCCAGGCTCAAAAGACGAATTCAAAAGCGGCAAAACCACATAATCACACATACAACCCACTCTCCTCCAAAACCCAGGCAGCCCCCAAAAGACCACCCTCAAAACCAAACCAACAAACCTCCGAAGCCCTCACACAAGCCACATCAACACACATCCGAAGCCCATCACACACCCCACATCAACACACATCCGAAGCTCATCTCTCAACCCTCATCAGCACACATCCGAAGCTCTTCTCTCAACCCTCATCAGCACACATCCGAAGCTCATCTCTCAAGTCCCCCAAAACAGTCACCAAAACTCCTGATATCAATCAACCAGTCAATCAGTCAACCTCAACCAATCAGGCCAACCATCTTTTTCCATAATTATAATCCAAAATACTCCAAAAATAAATTTAAATATTACACAAAAACACCACACCCTATCCAAAACAGCCTCTATCCCCAATCCCCTCACGACACCCCCCCCAAAAAAACTCACCCCACCCACATCCAGCGCAGCGTTGATGGCCCACCACCTCCCGGCAAACCACCACTCCCTCACACCCCCAAAAACCAGAACGGACAGACTGCCAGCGAGGCGGCTGCATGGTCGGGACCCGGTGCGTCGGAGTAAGCCGCTGGCAGACTGTCCGTTCGTCCCTCCATTCATCCCACAAAAAAAGAGCCCCCAGGCCCAAACACCCAGGAACTCTCCCAAAACCAAACAACATCATCTCCCACTCCGCAACTTCCTCAGCTCCCTCTCCAACCGATCCGCACGCGCCTTCTCCCTCAACGTATTCGCCCTCTCTTCACTCCGACCCTGTTCAATTCCTTGAGTAATTCCTTGACTGATCCCTTGAGCAATCCCTTGACTGATCCCCTGTTCAATCCCCTTATTAATCCACATCTGCTCAATCTCAAAACTCTTCATATATGCCACCGTAACCTTTCCATCCTCTTTAACAACCCTGACCATCTCCAGCAACTCCCTCAAAACATCATTTACCGCATTCACCTCCCTGGTATCCTCCAAAAAACGAAGCAGCGCCACCAGCTCCTCAGGCACACCCGCACCATCTCCCTTCGTATTCAGAAAAACCGTCCTCAGCCCATCATCATACTCCATCTCCGGAACCTCCTCACACATATTCCGGATCGTATACACCATCCTACCCCGATCAAACGGATCATACGAACAGACAAAAATAACAAAAACCCTCTTAAGCTTCCCGAAACCCTCACCCTTTTTCAAACACCGGCTGTCAATGATCGCATGATAAAACCTCACCCGCTTCGGCAGATCCTTCAGACTCACAACATCACCATTATTATCCGGCTCAATATCAAAAACAGAAGGATCCGCCAAAACATCCATCAGCTCCTCCTCAGCCAGAACATCAAGCCGCGCCCCGCGAAAACCCTCATCTCGGCCACCAAAAGCCCTCTGCGCAACAACCCGCAGCCTCCCGATCTCACGCCCCAGCACCACCTGCAGCAGCAACCTGCAAAACCTCTCACCAATACCAGGAAACGTCATCACCGCGTTAAACAAAAAATCATCCAGAAGATTCATATCCTCAAGCCGCTTCCTCTGCATAAGACTCCTCCTTTCACTATGATGGCAAAAGAAAAAACCTCACACAACCAACCGGCTCCTCCCCGCCATATTTATACAACCAACCATATGGGGATCAGATAGCCGAACGGCCCAGAATGTTCCCAGATATGTACCTTCAGTATAACCACCCCACCATCAAAAGTCAACAAAAACCCTTCGACAAAAACCGCCAAAACCTCATTCCACTGCATCCACCACAGCGCCGATGCCACACTCCCCCCACAACGCATCCACCACAGCGCCGATGCCCATCCCCTCCCGGCACATCACAAGGAAACTCAGCCCCTGCAGCCATCCAGCGCAGCGCTGATGGCCCACCACCCTCCCGTCAGACCACCACACCTCACACCTCCAAAAAACCAGAACGGACAGTCTGCCAGAGGGGCGGCTGCATGGTCGGGACCCGGTGCGTCGGAGTAA
>UMKP01046504.1_pt1 | contig 18012 bp, 14 predicted proteins | sample 1966341 | NCBI WGS metagenome assembly UMKP01 (sample SAMEA4836179, study PRJEB28245) | human gut metagenome | biome: gut microbiome; material: fecal sample | place: Denmark | collected 2008
AATCCTTCTCCTGCCGCAAAAATAAGATTTTCATCCACTCCCACCAGATCTGCATAGGCACATGCCACTGCCTGACAGCAGTTGTAACCCTTCCCATGATTCTCCAGCGCTTTTTCTACTCTGCTGCTCATTTTGATTCCTCCATTGTAAAACCACGTTTCTCACGCCGAATAATATTGCAATTTTACACTACTTTCGCTCAAATTACAAGAGGTATCAGGATTTTCACATAGAAATTCTCCCCTCTTGAGCCGTATTGAAACTGACCGCCACGGTTTTTGACTGTTTTTCTTACATTGTGAATCCCATATCCATGCATTCTGTCGTCTTTTTTGGTCGTCCGGAAGATTCCCTTTCTTACCTGTGCATGTGCTTCGCAGCTGTTCTCCACGATCAGCATAAACATCGAATGATGTTTTCGTACTTCAATCTTTACCATGCGTTTTTCTTCTTCCAGCTTTTCACATGCCTCTATTGCATTGTCCAAAAGATTTCCAAGCAGAATGCACAGTTCTTTATCTGCAAGAGCGATCTCTCCGATCATATCTGTCTTAATTTCATATAAAATTTTCTTTTTTTCCATGGCAAGCAGCTTATATTCCAGGATCATGTCAAGGATCAGATTCTGCGTCCACTGCCTGTGCCGGTCTTTTTCCAGCGGCCGCAGTTTTCCGATATATTTATGGAGACGCTCATACTCTCCTTTTTCTGCCAGCTTCCACATCACCAGATTGTGATTGTTCATATCATGATATAAACGGCGGTTTTTTTCGTATTCCATCGCCAGCTCTTCATACTGATGCTCTGCCATATCCACCCGCATCTGCAAAATCTCTTCTTTTTGTTTCATATCGTGGTAGATCAGATAAATCATGCACAGAATCCCCAGAAATACAACCATTGCCCAGATACTGCTCTTGAACACGATCTTACTGCTGCTCCCGAGCAGAACATTCTGGAAATAGAATACGGCAGAAGATCCGATCAGAAACAGCAGCGAAACGAGCATCCAGTTGACTTCGATCTCATGGCTTTTCTGCCATTCACAGATCCTCAATACCAGAATACAGACCATGATCCTGCTGATATTCAATGCCAGTATGCTGACCATCCCAACGTCTGCATACTCTGCTCCGATGCAGAACAGCAGTACAATCCAGGTGCGACTCAGTTCCTCCAGTACCTGAAAACAGCCAAACACCAGAAATGCCCGCCAGATGGAAACTCTTCTTACTGCCCACAGAAGCAGTGCCAGAATGCCGCTTTTGAATATAAAAATCTCAGCTGCCGAAACACCTGCTTTACCTAGGCATCTGAAAAAGACATTCATCCCCACCGAAGCACACAGATAGATCAGGCTTTCTTTTCGCTCTACCATTTCCGGCTTCAGACCTCTGGCAGACACATCACATATCAGAAACACTTCCAAAACCACGATCAGATACTCTGCAATTGCAAAACCGGTCATCTCCATCCTCTTTCCATATATTCACTCATTTTCTGCATGATCTCTCTGTTATGTCCTCTTCCTACCTTGATCAAATCCCCATTGTCCATCGTAAGCATTCCCTTTTCCAGGCGTTCCACATGAAGCAGATTCACAATATATCCCCTCTCTGCCATGACAAACTGCTCTTTCGGGAGTTTTCCGGCAACCTCTTTTAAAGATTCCCTGTTTGCCTTTTTTCCCTGAAGTGTCACAAAAATGGAATTCTTCTGTTCTTTATAAATATAACAGATCTCACGCAGTGCTACTTTTTCGAACACGCCTGCTCTTTTTACCAGATACTGTCCTTTGACATGCATGCCGATCTCCCGGCAGATCTGCCGCATCGTCTGTACCAGTTTCTTTTCCATATTTTCTTTGATAATATAATGAAATGCCCGGACTTCGTACCCGGAAAGTGCATATTTTTCGTATGCAGTCAGGAACACGATGTATGCCCTCTCCTGTATTTTTCTGATCTCTTTTGCAAGCTCCAGTCCATTCCCGTCCGGAAGTTCAATATCCAGAATATAAACCGTGAACAATTCCTGCGACAGCTCACTTTGCAGCTGACTGAATGTAGAAAAACACTCAACTTGAAAATTTTCCTCTTTGAAATTCCGTTCTATCACTTCCTTCGTGCTTTCTCTGACCATATAGTCATCATCTACAATCGCTATTCGGTACATAACCAATTCTCCTGTATTTTTAAGTACATTCTCCTTATAGAATATATAGGAATTATCAGAAAAAATCAATTACTTTTGTGCCTCAGTCGAAAACAGGGAGCTCTTCTTCAGAGCTCCCTGTGCATAAGCTAGGCGGATACAACTCACACTCGTTTACTGACTCACACTTCAATCCCATATTCTAAAAGCCCACCTACCTGAGATGATTATATGGTTTTTTGTCTATTTTGTACGCTTTTGTCCGTAAATTGTCTTTTTTTGTCCGTAAATTGCAAAGATGCCAGGGTCATAAGCCTGAAACCACGATGTGCTTGCACAGGAGTGGTTTACGACTTAATGACCCGCCCCGACATGAGCATAAAAGTGGAGCGTAAACTTCACGATATGCGAATGTCGGACAGAATTGTGAGAGTACGAAGTACGGAACAATTCGTATGGCATCTTTTGTCTATAATATCTTGCAAAGATATGTTATTCCTGATCCAGAATTTCTTTCAGAATTTTGTTAACACTCGCCGGATCTGCTTTTCCTTTCATGGCTTTCATGGTCTGTCCCACCAGAAATCCGATCGCTTTTTTCTTGCCGCCTTTGTAATCGGCTACCGACTGTGGATTCTCAGAAACAATCTGCTCGATAGTGGCCTTAAGTGCACCTTCATCGTTCACCGTTTTCAGTCCATGTTCTTCGATGTAAACTTCCGGATCAACATTCTCTTTGAAAATCTGCTCAAAGACTTCTTTCGCCACCGAACTGTTGACCGTTCCGGCATCTGCAAGATCTACCAGTTTTGCCAGATTTTCCGGTGCAAAAGAAAGATCTTCCGGATCCATGTTGTTTTCTTTTAACAGTCGCAGGGTCTCACCCATCAGCCAGTTGGATACTTTTTTCGGCTTTTTGCAGATTGCAGTTGCCGCCTCAAACAGATCCGCCATATGTTTGGAATTTGTGATGATCTGTGCATCATAATCCGGAATATCAAATTCTTTTTTATAACGTTCCAGTTTCTCGCTGCGAAGTTCCGGCTGGCGTGCCTTCACCTCTGCGATCCATTCGTCACTGATCACAACCGGTGTCAGATCCGGATCCGGGAAATAACGGTAATCCTGGGCATCTTCCTTGGAACGCATGGTAAAGGAACTTTCTTTGTTGTCATCCCATCTTCTGGTCTCCTGAATGACCTTTCTGCCCGCCTCGATCAGCTCGATCTGACGCTCTCTTTCGCCTTCGATCGCATGTGCAATGGCTTTGAAGGAGTTCAGGTTTTTCATCTCGGTTCTGGTGCCAAACTTTTCTGCTCCGACTTCGCGCACGGATAAGTTGACATCGGCACGCATCGAGCCTTCCTGTAGTTTGCAGTCTGATGCTCCGAGATACTGGATGATCTGACGAAGTTTTTCCAGATAGGCAATGACTTCTTCTGCACTTCGCATATCCGGCTCGGACACGATCTCGATCAGCGGCACACCGCTTCGGTTGTAGTCTACCAGGGAGCAGTCTTCCCACTCATCGTGCACCAGTTTTCCGGCATCCTCTTCCATATGGATTTCGTGAATCCCGATGATCTTTTTGCCGCCGGCTGTCTCGATCTCCACACCGCCGTCATGACAGATCGGCAGATACAGCTGTGAGATCTGATAGTTCTGCGGGTTATCCGGATAGAAATAATTTTTACGGTCGAACTTACAGTACTGATGGATCTGGCAGTTTGTTGCAAGTCCCACCGCAAGGGCATACTCAACCACCTGTTTGTTCAGTACCGGAAGGGAACCCGGCATACCGGTGCAGACCGGGCAGGTATGGGTATTTGGTGCTCCTCCGAAAGCAGTGGAGCAGGCACAGAATATTTTTGTTTTGGTCGCAAGCTCTACATGGACTTCCAGACCGATCACGGTTTCATACTGTTTACTCATCTTATTTTGCCTCCCCTTCTGCTGTTTTTGCAAGCTTTGGTGCTTCGTATTTCCTTGTCTGTTCATACGCATACGCCGCACGGATGATATTCTTTTCTTTGAAGCAGTCCCCGATCAGCTGCAGACCGATCGGCAGCCCTTTTGCATCTCTTCCGCACGGAACGCTCATGCCCGGAAGTCCTGCCAGATTAACAGAAATCGTATAAACATCACCGAGATACATTTTCAGCGGATCACTTAAAGAATCTCCGATCTTCGGTGCGGTATTCGGAGCCGCCGGTCCTAAGATCACATCATATTTTTCAAATGCTTTGTCAAATGCTTTTTTGATCAAAGCTTTTGTGCGAAGTGCCTTCAGATAATATGCATCGTAATATCCGGAACTCAGTACAAAGGAGCCAAGCATGATACGACGTTTTACTTCCGCTCCGAAGCCCTCAGAACGTGTCTTTTTGTACATATTGTGCAGTCCTTCGTAATCTTTTGCACGATAGCCATATTTCACGCCGTCAAATCTTGCCAGGTTGGAGCTGGCCTCCGCACAGGCGATGACATAGTAAGCCGGGATTGCATATTCTACAAGGCTTAAATCAAACTCTTCCACAATAGCTCCCTTTTCTTCCAGCACTTTTGCCGCAGCCAGAATTGCCTCTTTGACTTCCGGATCCAGTCCTTCTCCGAAATAATCTCTCGGAATGCCGATCCGCATGCCCTTCACATCATCCACAAGAGCAGAAGTGAAATCATAATCTTCCCGTTTTACGGAAGTGCTGTCCTTTTTATCGTAAGATGCGATCGCCTCCAGGATTGTCGCACAGTCTGTCACATCTTTTGCCACCGGTCCGATCTGATCTAAGGAAGAACCATAAGCGATCAATCCGTAACGGGAAACGGTTCCGTAAGTCGGTTTTAATCCTGTCACACCGCAGAAAGAACTCGGCTGACGGATCGATCCTCCGGTATCGCTTCCAAGTGCAAAGAGACATTCACCTGCTGCCACAGCTGCACAGGAACCGCCGGAAGAGCCGCCCGGTACATGTTCCAGATTCCATGGATTTCTGGTCACACCATAGGCTGATGTCTCAGTCGTGCTTCCCATCGCAAATTCATCCATGTTGGTCTTTCCGATGATTACCGCTCCGGCTTTTTCCAGATTTTTGACTGCCTCCGCTGTGTAAGTCGGTTTGAAGTTTGAAAGGATTTTCGAACTGCAGGTAGTTAAAACTCCCTCTGTACACATATTGTCTTTGACAGCTACCGGAACACCTGCCAGCGGACCGTCAAGCTCTCCTGCATCGATCTTTGCCTGGATCTCTTCCGCTTTTTTCAGGACTTTTTCTTTGTCTTTCAGTGTCACATAGGCGTGAACGTCTCCTTCCACTGCCTCAATCTGTTCGAGTACGGCACTTACAGCTTCTGCAACTGTAATCTCTTTCGCTTTGATCTTTTTGCCAAGCGTCACTGCTGTCAATTCTGTTATCTTCACTGTGTGCCTCCTATTCTACCGTTCGCGGTACTTTATATGTTCCGTCTTTTTCTGCCGGTGCATTTTTCAGCATATTGTCTCTGTCATCGCCGTTTGTGACCACATCCTCACGAAATACATTGTACACCGGGAAAATATGGGACATCGGCTCTACACCTGCTGTATCCAGTTCATTTAATTTATCAATATAATCCAGCATGCGTTCCATATCTTTCCTGGCTGCTTTCTGCTCTTCTTTTGAAAGTTCCAGCTTTGCCAGAATGCCCACATACTCCATTGTCTCATCTGAGATCACATTTGCCATGTTCTTTCTCCTCTCTTTGCCGCCATATAAAATATCTTTTCTTTGCAATTCTTATTCTATTATCTGTCTTATTTTTGTTTTTCTATGGCTCCAGTCTGCTCAAGTCTCTCGGGAAGAGGGTTGTCTCTCTTACGTTGTCCTCGCTGATCAGCTGCATGGTCAGTCGCTCCAGCCCGATACCAAGTCCTCCGTGAGGCGGCATGCCATGACGGAACGTATCAAGATACTGCTCCAGTCCTTCCGTTGTCATTTTCTTCGCTTCAATCTTGTCAAGCAGCTGCTGATAACTGTGGATACGCTGTCCTCCGGTTGTAATCTCCAGTCCGCGAAACAGAAGGTCAAAACTTAAGGTAAATCTTGCATCCTGCGGATCATCCATTGCATAGAACGGACGCTTTTTGCTCGGATAATGTGTGATAAACACAAAATCTGCACCATAATCTTCTTTGAACAGCTCCCCGATCAGATGCTCTTCTTCCGGCTCCAGGTCGTATGGATTGCGGATCGTACGGTTGTATTTCTCTGCAACCATCTCTTTTGCTTTGTCAAAACGGACCGCCGGAATTTTCGATACATCCGGAAGTGTGATGCCAAGCATATCCAGCTCTTTCTGATAATCCTTTGCCAGAAGTTTCATCGTGTACTGTAAAAATCCGGTCTCCATCGCCATGATATCTTCAAATCCGTCGATGTATCCCATCTCAAAATCAAGAGATGTATACTCGTTCAGGTGACGTTTTGTGTTGTGTTTCTCTGCACGGAACACCGGTCCTGTCTCAAATACCCGGTCAAACACACCAACCATCATCTGTTTATAAAGCTGCGGGCTCTGCTGCAGGATCGCCGGTCTGTGAAAATACTCCAGTTTGAAGAGGTTTGCACCGCCCTCTGCACTTTTGGCCCCAAGCTTCGGTGTGTGGATCTCCGTAAATCCCTGCTCATAGAGGAAATCGCGGAAACCGCGGACCAGACCTTCCTGGATCTTGAATTTCGCACGTTCTCTGACATTTCGAAGAGAGATCGGACGCATGTTCAGTTTCGCTTCCAGTGAAGTATTCAGCTTCCATTTGGAAATCGGCAGCGGCAGTGGTTCATCCGGCTCGCTCAGCACTTTGATCTCTTTCAATCGAATCTCAATGCCGTGTGCGGCACGTTCTTCTTTGCGGATCGTACCGAGTACTTCCACCGCAGATGCCTCTTTGAGTTCTTTTAAGTCAAAGGCTGTCACACCTTCTTCAAACACGCACTGCACCAGACCGTCACGCTTACGCAGGATCACAAATGCCACATTTCCCATATCACGGATCGTATGCACGGCTCCGTTTACTTTTACCTCTGTGCCTTCTGCCTGCAGCAGTAATTCACCAATCTCCAATGTTTTTGCTTTTTTTACGCCTTCTAAATACTCCATCATAGTCTTTCGTCTCCTTTCAACTTTTCGCTGTCCGGGAAAAGAATGGAATAAAAAAATCCCGAAACAGCACTGAACTGTTTCGGGACGGATAAACTTTATCCGCGGTACCACCCGCCTTGCAGATGAATCATCTGCCTCTCTTGACGTTTAACGCACGCTCACGTACCGCCCTACCTGTATCTCCTTCGAACGGTCTGCTCCGAAGTGTTCCCATCTTGCCGCTTCCGCCAAAAAGTGCTCTCAGTCGGTGACACTTTATTCCTGTCGGCTTTCACGATCATGAGTCTTCATCTCAGCATTTGCATGATGCCAGGGGCAAAAGCCTGAAACCACGATGTGCTCGCACAAGAGTGGTTTTATGGCATCTCTTAATCGTTTTATCATTTTTATGATTCAAAATCATAGCACAAGTTTTTTCTGTTTGCAAGTATTTTTTATAAAAAATATCGTGTATTTTTTAACAAACGCAATAGTTTTTAAAGTTTTTTAATCCGATCGATTGCTTTTACAGTATTCTCGTAAGTACCGAATGCAGTCAGACGGAAATAACCTTCTCCGCTTGGTCCGAATCCGGAACCCGGTGTTCCGACCACGTTTGCTTTTTCCAGCAGATAATCAAAGAATTCCCAGGAATTCATCTGCTCCGGCGTCTTCAGCCATACATACGGGGAGTTCACGCCGCCCGCAACGGTATAGCCGGCTTCTTTGAGTCCGTTGAAGATATAAGATGCATTCTTGTGATAATATGCGATCTGTTCTGCGATCTGAGCCTTTCCAGCCTCGGAATATACCGCTTCTCCGGCTCTCTGGATGATGTAAGGTGCACCGTTGTATTTTGTGCCGTGTCTTCTTGCCCAGAGTGCATGCAGCTGTACATCGCCGCATTTGAGCTCTTTCGGGATAACCGTGTATGCAAGACGCAGTCCGGTAAATCCGGCTGTCTTGGAAAAGCTGCAAAGCTCAATGGCACAGGTTTTTGCACCTTCACACTGATAAATAGACACCGGGATATCTTTTTCTGTGATATAAGCTTTGTAAGCAGCATCGTAGATGATGACTGCACCTGCTTTATTGGCATAATCTACCCATACCTGAAGCTGTTCTTTTGTGATCGCCTCGCCGGTCGGGTTGTTCGGGAAGCACAGATAGATAATATCCGGAGTCTCTTTCGGCAGTTCCGGGCAGAAATTGTTTTCTGCGGTACAAGGCATGTAGATCACATCACTCCAGGTCTCACTTTTCGGATCGTAAGTGCCGGTTCTGCCTGCCATAACGTTGGAATCCACATAAACCGGGTAAACCGGATCACATACCGCAATTTTATTGTCCAGAGAGAAAATCTCCTGAATATTTGCAGAATCGCTCTTTGCACCGTCGGATACAAAAATCTCATCTGCTGCGATGTCACATCCGTAAGCTTCATAATCATTCTTTGCGATCGTCTCACGCAGAAATGCATAGCCAAGATCCGGTGCATAACCTTTGAATCCCTCTGTTGTGGTCTGCTCATCAACTGCTTTGTGCAATGCTTCGATCACGGCCGGTGCGATCGGCTGTGTCACATCACCGATACCCAGACGGATGATCTCTGCCTGTGGATTAGCCGCTGTAAATGCATTGACTTTTTTCGCGATTGTAGAAAAAAGATAGCTTCCCGGTAACTTCAGATAATTATCATTTACTTTAAACATATGTGCCTCCTGTGATTCTCATTTCTGCCGGCAGTTCCGGCATTTTTATAAAGTGGATCTTCATCGCCCGCTTTTGCTTTTACTCATGGCAGCCTTTTGCATCTGCCCTGTATCGTTACAATTTAATTTCGCCGTCGAAGACGACTTCCGCAGGGCCCGTCATAAAGACAGTATTCTTCTGCTGATCCCAGAAAATCTCCAGATCTCCGCCAAGCAGTTTTATGGTCACCGGCTGATCTTTTACCACATACCCATTCAGAATGGATGCCACTGCCACCGCACATGCACCGGTTCCGCAGGCAAGTGTCTCACCGGCTCCGCGTTCCCATACACGCATCTCAACAGTATGATCGTCCAGTACTCTGGAAAATTCTGTGTTGACACGATCCGGAAAACACGGATGCGTCTCAAAAAGCGGTCCGATTTTTTCAATATCCAGACCTTTTACATCGTCTATATAAACAACTGCATGCGGATTTCCCATAGAAACACCGGTCATGCGATATTCCCTGCCGCCTGCCGTGATCGCTTCATTGATGACCTGCGGATTCTCCGATACGATCGGAATCAGGCCTGCATTTAAGATCGGTGCCCCCATATCCACACGGACCGTCTTCACTTTTCCGTTTTCCACCTGCAGTTTCACGTATTTGATGCCGCTCTTTGTCGCAATGCTGATTTCATCTTTATCTGTAAGTCCATAGTCATAAACATACTTTGCCACGCAGCGGATCCCATTTCCGCACATTGCTCCCTGAGAACCGTCGGAATTATACATATCCATCTCAAAGTCTGCTTCCAGCGAAGGTTTGATCAGGATCAGTCCGTCCGAGCCGATCCCAAAGTGGCGGTCGCTGACCTTTCTGGCAACTTCTCCCGGATTTTCAACCGTCTCTTCCAGACAGTTGACATAGACATAGTCATTTCCTATGCCCTGCATTTTTGTAAATTTCATCTGTTCGCCATCCTTTCCTGGTCTGCCTGACGACAGTTTAATACTTCATCAGGGCAAAAATCATTTTTGCTGTCTCTACCATATTGTTTCCACTATCCATACTACATTTCTGCATATAACGATGTGCTTCTTCTTCTGACATATGGTTTCGCTCCATCAGTAACTTTTTCGCATCCAGAATCACTTTTTTCTCTGCTTCGGAACGTTCCTTCGGCTGTGACTTCTGTCTCCGCCTGCGTCGATACATTCCGGCCGCCATCATCTCCAGCGTATTGGCAAGATCTCCGATACGCAGCGGCAGCGGCAGAGATACAATATCCCTGTGGTCGCAGGACTCCAAAATATGCATAGATGCTACCAAAAGCATCTGGAACGAAGATGCCAGACTTTCCCTCAAATCCGCATACATCATATCATTAAAACGGTATCCGCAGATCACAATGCCGTCTTCCAGATTGTCTATAATCTGCAATACCTGTGCACCGGTACAGCATACACCGATCACGCTGTATCCATTTCTCGCCAGAAGGTTACGGATATTTTTCGCATCTTCCAGCTTTGGAAATACAACTATTATGTTTACCACTGTAACCCTCCTCCTCTTGTACAATCTTAAAAATCAAGATCCATCTCGGGAGGAAAATTTATATGCGGTAAAGATACTGATCCAGTTCCCATCCGGAAACCTGGCGGGAATATTCTGCCCATTCTTTCTTTTTCGCCTTGATATAACGCCGGCTGGTGTGTGTTCCAAGCACCTCTTTTACCAGCTCGTCCTTTTCCATTTCATAGACTGCTTCCAGAAGATTGTTCGGCAGGACATCAATCCCCTCTTCCAGGATCTCTTCTTCTGTCATATTGAAAATATTTCTATCAACAGCTGCCGGAGGCATGATCTGCTTCTGGATGCCGTCTAGTCCTGCTGCCAGGCAGACTGCCAGCACCAGGTATGGATTTGCCGACGGATCCGGACAACGCAGTTCTATTCTCGTGCCCTCCCCACGTTCTGCCGGAATGCGGATCAGCGGGCTGCGGTTTGTGCCTGACCAGGCAATGTAAACCGGTGCCTCAAATCCCGGAACCAAACGTTTGTAAGAATTGACCAGCGGATTGGTGATCGCACACATTCCCTTGACATGCCGCATCAGACCGCCAATAAAATAGTATGCTTCCTGACTCAGGCCATTTGGATCACAGTCATCCGCAAAAATATTTTTTCCATCCTTTGACAGGGACATATTGATGTGCATGCCGGAGCCATTGATACCGGTCTTTGGCTTTGGCATAAAGCTTGCATGCAGTCCATGGCGTTTGGCGATCGTCTTGACTGCCAGCTTGAATGTCATGATATTGTCTGCCGTCGTCAGTGCCTCGTCATAACGAAAATCGATCTCGTGCTGTGCCGGTGCCATCTCGTGATGAGATGCCTCGATCTCAAATCCCATATCTTCCAGCGTCAGAACCATATCACGCCTTGCATTCTCACCAAGATCCATCGGACCTAAGTCAAAATAGCCTGCACGTTCATGTGTGATCGTCGTCGGCTGTCCATTGTCATCCGTATGATACAAGAAAAACTCACATTCCGGTCCGACATCAAACTGATAACCAAGCTCTGCCGCCTGCTTTACCACTTTTTTCAGAATATATCTCGGATCCCCCTCAAACGGTTCCCGATTCGGACGGTACACATCACAGATCAGTCGTGCCACCTTTCCCTGCTGCGGCCGCCACGGAAAAACATTTAACGTATCCAGATCCGGATAAAGATACATGTCTGACTCCTCGATCCGCACAAAACCTTCAATCGAAGATCCGTCAAACATACAGTTGTTATCCAGTGCCTTTTCCAGCTGGCTGGAAGTGATCGCCACATTCTTCATCGTTCCGAAAATATCCGTAAACTGAAGGCGTATAAATTCTACATCTTCCTCCTGCACAAGACGCAGGACATCCTGTTTTGTATACTTCATATATTCTCCTTTTATGATTCCCATTAGAAAAAGCCTGATTCCCTGTAAATAGAAAAGAAGGGTGCACTGAATAAATCAGAACACCCTTGTTCCAGTCAAATTAGTTTGCATTTTCAGCATCCGCTCATGACGAAGTCACAAGTGCTCTGCTTTTTCATAAAAGCCTTTCTTTTATATGATAGCAGTGTCGCCTTTATTTGTCAACCGCACGGTTTTCATTTTTTATCATTCCAGCCCCAGCGGACTTCTCACATACTGGAATCCGGCTGACCATGCTTCTCCTGTCATAACTCCGTTCTGGCTTGAGGAGCAGTGTACGACCAGCAGGCTTCCGTTGTCATTGACTCCGACTACGATGCCGACGTGGTTATCGTCTCCTGCACTTGCCGGATGATAAAAGACAAGATCACCAGGTTTGGCACTCTGGCTGTCCACCATCTCGCTTGCATTCCACTGTGTTGTGGTATGATTGCCGATACCGGCATCCTTGCCGCCAAGTCCATTATAGTAAGACCATGCAACAAATCCACTGCAGTCCAGACCATAGGAACGCACCGTGCCACTGCTCTTGCTACCCTCTGCGGACACGGTCATCGGACTTCCCCAGCTGTCATCCCAGCCGATTGCATAGGACTTGCCGCCCCAGAAATAGCCGACTTTTCCGATCAGGCTGCACGCTGCTGCCACGATAGAAACACGTTCTTCACTGACATCGCTGCCTGCCTCGGAACGCACAAATCCTTTGGATGCCGTAACGATTGCACAGAGCTGTCTGCATTTTGTGGACGTGTATTTCTCCAGTATAGCTGTCTGCTCTTCATCTGCACCGTAAAGTGCTATGTAATCCTGAACCGACAGTGCACGGTATTCTTTTGCATCTGTTTCTGCCACTTTTTTTGTTTCTGTTGATTCTTCCGCATCGGCTGCCTTTTCTGTTTCTGTTGATTCTTCTGCTTCTTCCGCCTTTTCTGTTTCTGTTGATTCTTCTGCTTCTTCCGCCTTTTCTGTTTCGGCTGATCTGCCTTCGGTTTCAGAGACTTCCTCTTTCTGGATTTTCTCCAGTTTGCGTAAAATTGCAGAATTGCTTCTGACATTCATCAGGAAAAAAATCTGCTCCAGATCATCCCTGCAGGACTTGTCCATCTTTATGCCGGCGTCCTGCCCGTACTTCATCACATAAACAGCCAGCACATCCTGCCAGTTTTCTGCCAGGAAATCTTCCGGTTTGTCCAGAAACTCTTTATAATCTGCTTCGATCTTGTCCATTGTCTTTTCGAACTCTTCATCAAACGAAATACCATACTCACTGGAAAGTTCACCTAAATAAACACTGTTTCCGGCAATGATATTGGAAGCATAATCGGCTGCCGCATCAGAATGATCCACCTGTTCGCTCTCATCATCCGGTTTCTGAATGTCACCTTTCTGACTGTCCTTGTCATTCGCATCGTCTTTTTTATTTTTATCGTCCTTACTGTCACCGTCTGACTTCTTGTCGCTGTCTTTTTTATCCGAACCATCGTCTTTTTTATCGCTGTCCGATGTACCATCCTCTTTGGATGCATCCGTATCCCCTGTCTGAGATGCATTTGTTTCTGTTTCGGCTGTTGCCGTCTCAGTCTGCCGCGTTTCCAGTTCCGGCTTCGTTTCCGGCTGACTGGTCTCAGTCTCCGTTGCCGGTGTCTCGCTCTGGCTCGTCTCTGGCTGACTGGTTTCTGTCTGAGAGCCTTCCTTGTTACTCTCCGCCTGCAAACTCGATGCATAAGCCACCGGTGCTGTACTCATCAGCATACTCCCCGCCAGCATCATGCAGCCTAATTTATATAAATATCTGTTTTTCATTCATCTTGCCTTTCTTCTATAATCTGAACACCTTTTACCCCTGACATTATAATTTTTAATTATAGAAGTTTTTGGATGAATTTTCAAGTAGTGACACAGAATTTTCACAGATGACCTTTCATTGCTCTCATATTTTTCTATTACACATTGATATTTTTTACTGCTTTTATCATAATTAATGCCTTCTTCTATGTGAACACTTTCCCTTATTTTTGCTGATACCAGACGATCGACCTCCTGCCAAAAAAGACCAGGCTTCCACCTCTTGGTTTCTGCCTGATCTTTCTGATATACTATGTATTGGATGCGATATGATTTGTAAAGCGGACATTCACAATCCGCTTCTCTGCGTTCAATCTGTGATTAGTCATTGTATCCGTTTGGATTCTGGCTCTGCCATCTCCAGGAATCTGCACACATATCTTCGATGCCGTATTCTGCTTCCCAGCCAAGCTCTTTCTTTGCTTTTTCCGGTGCACAGTAGCATTTTGCGATATCGCCAGGTCTTCTCGGTTTGATCTGGTATTTGATCGGATGTCCGCATGCTTTTTCGAATGCATGTACAACCTGCAGAACGCTGTAGCCGTTTCCAGTACCTAAGTTGTAGATGCTTACGCCTTCTTTGTCAGCCAGTTTCTGGATTGCTTTTACATGGCCGCGTGCCAGGTCTACCACGTGGATGTAGTCACGTACGCCGGTTCCGTCCGGTGTATCGTAGTCATCGCCGAATACACCGAGGCATTCCAGTTTGCCGATCGCTACCTGTGCTACATACGGAAGCAGGTTGTTCGGGATACCTTTCGGATCTTCTCCGATCATGCCGCTCTTGTGTGCACCGATCGGGTTGAAGTAACGAAGCAGGATCACGTTCCATTCCGGATCTGCTTTCTGGATATCGGTCAGGATCTGTTCCAGCATCCATTTTGTCCAGCCGTATGGGTTGGTGCAGGTGCCCTTCGGGCATTCTTCTGTGATCGGGATCATTGCCGGATCACCGTATACGGTTGCGGATGAACTGAAGATGATGTTCTTTACGCCATGATTTCTCATGACATCGCACAGTGTCAGTGTACCTGCGATGTTGTTCTGGTAATATTCCAGAGGTTTTACGGTGGATTCTCCTACTGCTTTCAGTCCTGCGAAATGAATGACTGCCTGTACATCTTCTTTATCAAAGATAGCATCCATTGCTTCTTTGTCGCAGATGTCTGCTTCGTAGAATGTTACTTTTTTGCCTGTGATCTCTTCTACACGATCTACTGCTTTTTTATTTGCATTGTACAGATTGTCTACGATGACTACTTCATAGCCTTCGTTCAGCAGTTCCACACAGGTGTGGCTTCCAATATATCCAGCTCCGCCGGTTACCAAAATTCTCATAGTATTTACCTCCTAATCAATTTGATAAATAGTTTCTTTATATTTATATTTTCGTGATAACAAGGTTAAACGATGCCATACGAATTGTTCCATACTTCGTACTCTCACAATTCTGTCATCACCGTTTTACAGTGTTGCGATAAATCTCATGAAGGCTTCTCTTCCTTCCGGTGTGCATTTGTATACACCGGCATCTTCCAGAACGCCTACGAATACATGTCCAACTTCCTCTTTGAGGATATCCATCACATTATCTTTGTTCAGTTCCGGATGTTTCGGCAGGAAGGATTCTACCCAGTCTGCATGTTTTTCCAGAGCTTCGTTGGAACGGATGTCTTTCTTCTCGATGATATAATCTGCCAGATCCTGAAGCTCTGTTTTCAGTCGTGCCGGCAGGATTGCCAGACCCATAACTTCGATCAGACCGATGTTTTCTTTTTTGATGTTATGTTTCTCTGCATGCGGATGATATACGCCAAGCGGATACTCATCTGTCGTCAGGTTGTTTCTCAGAGCCAGATCCAGTTCAAACATATCGCCGACTTTTCTTGCGATCGGTGTGATCGTGTTATGTGGCTCTCCATCTGTCTCAGCAAAGATGTTTGCATCGGCGTCGGTATAGCCTCTCCATGCACCAAGTACATGGTCAGCCAGATCGATCAGACGTTTCTCGTCTTTGCAGCGAATACGCAGTACGGACAGCGGCCATTTTACGATGCCGGCTTCCACATCCTCGTATCCCGGGATCTCAACGTGTTTCTCGATCGGTGCTTTTGCCATTGCAAACTGGTAATTGCCGCCCTGATAGTGGTCATGGCTTAAGATAGAGCCGCCTACGATCGGCAGGTCTGCATTGGATCCGAGGAAGTAGTGTGGGAACAGTTTGATAAAGTCAAACAGTTTCACGAACGTTGCTTTCTCGATCTTCATCGGGATATGCTCTCCGTTGAATACGATACAGTGCTCATTATAATATACATACGGTGAATACTGGAATCCCCACTGTGTTCCGTTCACTGTGATCGGGATGATCCTGTGGTTCTGTCTTGCCGGATGGTTGACACGTCCTGCATAACCTTCGTTCTGACGGCAGAGCAGACATTTTGGATAACCGCTCTGTTTTGCCAGTTTTGCTGCTGCGATCGCTTTCGGATCTTTTTCCGGTTTGGATAAGTTGATGGAAATATCAATGTCTCCGTACTGACTTGGCACTTTCCAGCGAATATCCTTTTTGATACGATAACGGCGGATGTAGTTAGTGTCCTGGCTTAATTTATAATAGTAGTCTGTTGCTTTTACCGGTGACTCTTTGTACAGCTCTTTGAACGTTCCGATCACCTGTGCCGGACGCGGAACCAGGCAGTTCATGATCTTTGTGTCAAACAGGTCACGGTAAACAACACTGTTCTCTTTTAATACGCCTTTTTCAACTGCATAGTCCAGCAGCTCTTCCAGAACTTCTTCCAGATCCACATCTTTGAACTCTGTCTCCGGCTCGGTATATTCTTCCTCCCCAAACAGCTCCAGCAGCTGGTTGGTGGTATAAATACGTTCTTCTTCCGGTACCAGTCCGCTCTCTATGCCATACTGTACCAGACGTTTTACATTTTCATCAAATGTCATGACGTTTCCTCCTGCTTAAATTTCTTTTGCTCCGTCTCCGATTTCCACTACATAGAATTCAGCTTCATGTCCTGTCTTTTCTTTGTAAGCTTTGCCCAGTTTGTCGATGAAGTGATCTACTGCATCATTCTTTACGATACTTACGGTGCAGCCGCCGAATCCGCCGCCTGTGATACGGGAACCGATCACGCCTTCGGTCTCCCATGCCAGATCTACCAGTACGTCGATCTCTTCGCAGGATACTTCATAGTCATCTCTCAGAGATACATGTGAAGCATTCATCAGTTTACCGAATTTCTCTACGTCACCTGCATTCAGTGCTGCCACAGCCTGGATAGTTCTCTGGTTTTCGTATACGGCATGATGTGCTCTCTTCTGGCGAACCGGATCTTTGATGGCATCTTTATATTTTTCGAATTCTTCTTCGCTTAAATCGCCAAGTCCTTTGATATCTACAACTGTCTGCAGCTCTTTTAATGCTGTTTCGCATTCGTTTCTTCTGTCATTGTAAGCAGAATCTACCAGGCTGTGTTTTACTTTACTGTTTGTGATAACGATCTTTGCATTTTCCAGTTTTACACTTGCATATTCATAGCTAAGATCGCTGGTATCCAGGAAGATCGCATGGTCTTTTTTGCCCATTGCCACTGCGAACTGATCCATGATACCGCAGTTGCATCCGTTGAAGTTGTTCTCAGAATACTGTCCGATCAGTGCCAGATCGATCATGCTGATTCCTTCGAATCCAAACAGATCACGTACTGCAAGTCCTGTCAGTACTTCCAGAGATGCGGAAGAAGAAAGTCCGGAACCGTTCGGGATCGTGCCGTAGATCAGGATATCCATACCGGTCGGGATCTTGTATCCTCTGCCTTCTATTGCCCACATAACTCCCTTCGGATAGTTGGTCCATCCTGCTTTTTCAGAATATACCAGATCATCCAGGCTTGTCTCGATCACGCCCAGTTTGCTGAAGTTTTCAGAATAGAAACGGATCGTACGGTCTTCACGTTTGCGGACGATCATGTAAGTTCCGATGCTCAGTGCACATGGGAAAACGTGTCCTCCGTTGTAGTCTGTATGCTCTCCGATCAGGTTTACACGTCCCGGTGAAAAGAATGAACGGATTTCTCCACCTTCCCCATAGATGGATACAAATTTTTCAATCAGTTTTGCTTTCATGTCACTTCTCCTTTTTCTTATTAAATGATGTGGGTGTCAAAAGATGCCATACGAATTGTTCCGTACTTCGTACTTC
>UMKP01005257.1_pt1 | contig 16800 bp, 9 predicted proteins | sample 1966341 | NCBI WGS metagenome assembly UMKP01 (sample SAMEA4836179, study PRJEB28245) | human gut metagenome | biome: gut microbiome; material: fecal sample | place: Denmark | collected 2008
GAATTCTTTATTGGTATCTCTTTGTTTTTCGGAACGCGAAGGACGATCGCTTCTTCATTGGCGTTAATGCTGATGATTTTTATGACGCCACTGACACTGTACCTTGCCCTCTTTGATCCGGTTTCGGACTGTGGTTGTTTTGGCGATGCTTGGGTTTTGACGAATTGGGAGACATTTGGCAAAAATGTAGTGCTCCTGCTTGCGGCTGCCGGAACGTTCCGATATAGGAAGATGGTGTTCCGGTTCATTAGCGTGAAGATGGAATGGCTGGTTTCATTATATACACTGTTTTTTGTGTTTACTTTGTCATTTTATTGCTTGGACCGTTTGCCTGTATTAGACTTCCGGCCGTATAAGATTGGAAAGAATATATCGGAAGGGATGACGATTCCCGATGGAGCGAAACCGAGTGTATATGAAAGTATTTTTGTGCTGGAAAAGAATGGCGAAAAGAAAGAATTTACGCTGGATAACTATCCGGACAGTACTTGGACATTTGTCGATACACGTACTGTACTTAAGGAAAAAGGCTATGAACCGCCCATCCATGATTTTTCCATAATGGATTTGGATACAGGAAATGATATTACGGAAGATGTCCTGACCGATATGGGATATACATTCCTGTTGGTTGCCCACCGGATTGAGGAAGCGGATGACAGTAATATTGATTTGATTAATGAAATATATGATTATTCGGTGGAACATGGTTACAGATTTTATTGCCTGACTTCCTCACCCGAAGAACAAATCGAATTATGGAAAGACAAGACCGGTGCAGAGTATCCTTTCTGTCAGATGGATGATATAACTCTGAAGACGATGGTGCGTTCCAATCCGGGATTAATGCTGATTAAGAACGGGACTATTCTGAATAAGTGGAGTGACGAGGATATTCCGGACGAATACGTGTTGACCGATAAACTGGAGAATTTGCCATTGGGACAACAAAAATTGGAAAGTGATTTTCACACAGTGGGATATGTTTTCCTGTGGTTTGTTATCCCGTTGTTGCTTGTGCTGGGCGTGGATGTGTTGGTTATTCGCCGTAGAGAACGAAAAAAAAGTTTTATTAACCCTTTAAATAAAGAAAACAAAATGAGAAAGAACATTGTTGCAGGAAACTGGAAAATGAACAAAACCCTTCAAGAGGGTATCGCTTTGGCTAAAGAATTGAACGAAGCATTGGCTAACGAAAAGCCTAACTGTGATGTGATCATCTGTACTCCGTTTATCCACTTGGCTTCTGTCACTCCGTTGGTAGACGCTGCTAAGATTGGTGTAGGTGCTGAAAACTGTGCAGACAAGGCTTCCGGTGCATATACAGGTGAGGTATCGGCTGAGATGGTTGCTTCTACAGGAGCCAAATATGTAATTTTGGGACACTCTGAACGTCGTGCTTACTACGGTGAAACAGTTGCTATCCTTGAAGAAAAAGTGAAATTGGCTTTGGCTAACGGTCTGACTCCGATTTTCTGTATCGGTGAGGTTCTGGAAGAACGCGAAGCTAACAAGCAGAATGAAGTGGTAGCTGCACAGATGGCTTCTGTATTCTCTCTGTCTGCTGAAGATTTCTCAAAGATTATCTTGGCTTACGAACCGGTTTGGGCTATCGGTACAGGTAAAACTGCTACTCCGGAACAAGCTCAGGAAATCCACGCTTTCATCCGTTCAATCGTTGCTGACAAGTATGGCAAGGAGATCGCTGACAATACCTCTATCCTTTATGGTGGTAGCTGCAAGCCTTCTAATGCAAAAGAATTGTTCGCTAATCCGGACGTTGATGGTGGTTTGATCGGTGGCGCTGCTCTGAAGGTTGCTGATTTCAAAGGTATCATTGATGCGTTCAATGCATAATTAACTTTCACCACGGATTACACAGACTCGCACAGATTAACTTCATTCAATGAAAATCTGTATTAATCCGTGTAATCTGTGGTGAACTATTTCATTATCAAATGAGAAAACTTGTTTTATTTGTCCTATTGCTTCTCTTGGTGGGTGCCGGTGCACAGGCGCAGGGCATTATCAGGAGTTTGGAGCGTACGGTGCCGGGGCAGGGAAAGGTGACCATTCACCAGGATCCCCGTATTGAAGCTCTGATTGGCATGGAGCGTCCTGCAACAGGCGAACAGAAGGTGATAAAGGCTTCCGGTTTCCGGATACAGGCGTATGCAGGCAATAATACACGACAGGCAAAAAACGATGCTGATCGTGTAGCTTCAAGAGTCAAAGAGTATTTTCCGGAGTTGTCGGTATATACTTCGTTTATTTCGCCCCGTTGGCTTTGTCGTGTGGGTGATTTCCGAAGTATTGAAGAGGCGGACGCAATGATGCGTCGGTTGAAAGCTACCGGTATGTTTAAAGAGGTTTCTATTGTGAGAGACCAGATCAATATTCCTTTATAAATCTGTCATGTTGGAAAAAGAAGAAATTGTCTCTCCGAATTTGGAGGAATTGAAGAATCATTATCGTAGTATTATAACTTTGTTGGGCGAAGATGCTGAACGGGAAGGGCTGTTGAAAACTCCCGAACGGGTAGCTAAGGCGATGCTGAGTTTAACAAAAGGGTATCACATCGATCCGCACGAAGTACTTCGTTCCGCTAAATTCAAAGAGGAATATAGTCAGATGGTGATTGTGAAAGACATTGATTTCTTCTCTCTCTGCGAACATCATATGCTACCGTTTTATGGAAAGGCACACGTGGCCTATATTCCTAACGGCTATATCACGGGACTTAGTAAGATTGCCCGTGTGGTCGATATATTCTCTCATCGCCTGCAAGTGCAGGAACGCATGACGCTGCAAATCAAAGAGTGTATTCAGGAAACGCTGAATCCGTTAGGTGTAATGGTTGTAGTGGAAGCCAAACATATGTGTATGCAAATGCGTGGTGTTGAAAAACAGAACTCTATTACTACTACTTCCGACTTTACGGGGGCTTTCAATCAGGCAAAGACTCGCGAAGAGTTTATGAATCTCATCCAGCACGGGAGTTAGTGTAGAACAACCCTATCCCCCAAGCGTTTTGCCATAATGCTTTGTACGGTTCTCAGCTCATTATAACGTTGCATTAGTGAGTCGCACTTTTCATTGTCATGAGCGAGCGCCGGGTCCTGCAGTGCATAAAGCATATGCTTCAGTTCTTCCGTAACGATTGCGTATTTAAAGTTAATCATCAACATGGGAACCAGTTCGTAGAGCCGTTCTTCATCTGTCACAATCTTCTGTGATTTGGAGTGGTATTTGCTGAGTTGATAACGTACATTAATCAGGTCTACGCTCAATTTACTGATAATCGGGTCAGGATGTGCCAGAAAGTAACGTTCCGCGATAAAAGCCGAATCATGCATGTGTGCGGCAGCTTCCGACAGCATTTGGCGATGCAACGGATTATGGAAAGCCAAATCATCCTCTTTCAAGTCATTGACAACATATTCTATGACAGTGACTGGGATTTCATTTCCTTCTTCGTCAGTCAGATTACACATGACTTTCTCACCGTAACGGACTACGGCCTGTAATATCAACCGCTCGAATTTATAAAATTCCTGCCCTTCTTTTCCTTCCTGCGGAATAAAAGAAGCATAGTTGTCTTCTTGTGGCGGGAAAGGGGATTCTGTATATCCTGCCTCAGCAATTTCAGGAGGCAATGGAACATCTCCATTGGGAGCGGGCATATTTCCGGCCTGTTCACCTTGTGGCATAGAGGCTGCCCTTTCGGCAATCCGTCGGTCTCGTTCTGTCTGTTCCGCCCGTTTCTCCGCTTGCGTTTCCCGTCTTTTGGCTACTTCCGAAACCAACAGTTTATCTTCTATATGTAATAGTTGGGCACATTCTTTGATATACACATCCCGTACAATCGCTTCCGGTATGACCGAAATGCTTTGTACCAGATTACCGATCAGTTCCGCACGTTTGATGGGATCTCTTCCGGCGTCCTCTAACAACAAGTTAGTCTTGAAGCGGATAAAGTCCGTTTCGTGTTCCGAGATGAAAGCCTGGAATTCCGTAGAGTTATGTTTGCGGGCGAAAGAGTCCGGGTCGTCACCGTCGGGAAGCAGGCAGACTTTGACGTTCATACCCTCTTCGAGCAGCATATCAATACCACGGATAGAAGCTTTGATACCTGCGGCGTCCCCGTCATAAAGCACCGTCATATTGTTTGTGAAGCGGTGAATCATACGGATTTGTCCCGGGGTAAGCGCTGTTCCCGAAGAGGCCACTACATTCTCGATGCCGGATTGATGCATAGAGATTACGTCTGTGTACCCTTCAACCAAAAAGCAACGGTCTTGTTTTACAATCGCCTGTTTGGCAAAATAGATACCGTATAGTTCGTTGCTCTTGTGGTAAATATCCGATTCGGGAGAATTGACATATTTGACCTTAACCCCTTTGGTCGCACTGGCAAGCACACGTCCGCCGAAAGCTACTACCTTTCCCGAAAGAGTGTGTACCGGGAATATGACACGTCCCCAAAAGCGGTCCCGCAGACGGTGGTCATCCGTTTCATAACAAAGTCCCGTTTTCACAAGATACTCTTTCTTATATCCTTTCTGTATTGCTTCTTGGGCGAAAGCGTCATGGCTGTCGGTGCAATATCCTAACTGAAACTTCTCGATGATATCATCCCGAAAGCCGCGATTGCGGAAATAAGCCATCCCGATACTGCGGCCGTCTACATGGTTCTTCAGTATATTCTGAAAGTAATCGCGTGCGAAGTTATTGACGATAAACAGGCTTTCCCGTTCGCTTTGCACAAACTTTTCTTCATCACTCAGTTCCCGTTCTTTGATTTCGATATTGTACTTCTTGGCGAGGTATCTTAGTGCTTCCGGATAGGACATCTGTTCGTGCTCCATGATGAAGTGTACGGCATTTCCCCCTTTTCCACATGCGAAACATTTGCAAAGCCCTTTGGCGGGAGAGACATAAAAAGAAGGAGTCTTGTCGTTATGAAAAGGACACAAACCGACATAATTCACTCCACGCTTGCGTAGTGTGACAAAATCTGAAACGACATCCATGATCTGTGCCGCATCCAATATCCGGTCTATGGTAGCTTGATCTATCATTCTTTCTATCTCCTGTAAATCTGTTTTTGCGGATACAAAGGTACACATAAAAAAATCCCCTGCAAAGAACTTTTTTGCAGGGGACCGTTAAATCTTATGTGTAATCAGTGATTGCCGATTACGGGTTATTTGATCTTTTCCCGAATCTTTGTCAGATACTTCTTCATTCCTTCCGCATCCTTGTTCTCAATGATTTCGAGAAGATTTTTCAGCTCGGTGCGGATGTTGGCCACCTGTCCCGGAGTGCGCGGGTTGAACAGAATTTCCTGAAGCAGGTAGTCATCTTCGCTCAGCAAACCTTTGGCAATAGCCATATGTTTCTTGAATGTGGTTCCCGGTGCTTCCTGGTGTTTCATTACAGCTGCAAATACGAACGTCGAAACGAACGGGATGGATAGCGAGTAAGCCACCGTTTCATCATGTTCGTCAAAGGTATATTCGAAGATGTTCAACCGCAAGGTCTGGTAGAGGTCTTTAAAAAAGATCTTACCCAAGTGATCTCCTTCACTGATGATAATGGCGTTCTCGCTGCTTAGATTGCTAAGGCTGGCGAAAGTCGGACCGAACATAGGGTGACTGGAAACATAACGGAAGCCGCTTTCTTCGTAGAACTTCTTCAGTCCCGTTTTAACAGAAGCAATATCACTGATGATGCAATCTTTGGGCAGCACAGGCAACACTTTGTGGAAAGCGTCCAGTGTGTACTTTACTGTTGCGGCGTTGATAACCAGTTCCGGTTCAAAATCCTTGATTTCTTCCAATGTCGTGAAACGATAAGTGTTGTAGACAAAACGTAATTGGTGCGGGTTGACGTCGAACACGGCCGTTTCGTGTTGGAAGCTCAATATATCAGTAAAGAAAGAGCCCATTTTCCCGGCTCCGAGTATTAATATTCTCATGTCTATTGTTTATTTGTTGATAATCTCCATCTGTTGGCGGACAGACTCTTCGTGGATAGCCTCGAAGATTTTCTTCATGAATTCCGCATCCATACCGCATTGTTCCCCTTGTGAACCGCGCTTTTCCAGAATTTCATTGTAACGTCCGGTCTGGAGTACGGTGATATTATGTTCTTTCTTGTATGTACCGATTTCACGGGCAACGCGCATTCTTTTTGCCAACTCTTGAATGATGTTGTCATCGCATTCATCAATCTGTTTGCGTAGCAGCCCCAGACTTTCGGTCGATTGGGTCTCGGTACGGATAACCAATAGATTGAGGATATAGTCGAGTACATCCGGTGTCACTTGTTGGGAAGCGTCACTCCATGCACAATCCGGATTGCAGTGGCTTTCTACGATCAGACCGTCGAAGTTAAGGTCCATAGCCTGCTGACAAAGCGGAGCTACCAGTTCGCGTTTTCCACCGATATGACTGGGATCGCAGAAGATGGGCAGATTAGGGATGCGGCGGCGCAGTTCGATAGGAATGTGCCATTGGGGCAGATTGCGGTAAATCTTCTTGTCGTAGCTGCTGAAACCACGATGAATAGCACCTAGACGTTTCAGACCTGCATTGTTGATACGTTCCAAGGCTCCGATCCACAATTCAAGATCCGGATTTACAGGGTTCTTGACTAATACGGGGATATCAACGCCTTTCAGAGCGTCTGCGATTTCCTGTACGGCGAAAGGGTTGGCAGTGGTACGTGCACCTACCCAAAGAATATCGATTCCGGCTTTCAGACATTCGTAAACGTGCTTGGCCGTTGCAACTTCGGTTGCGACATACATACCGGTTTCTTTTTTCACCTCTTTCAACCAGGCAAGACCTTCGACGCCTATACCCTCGAAGCCTCCCGGTTTGGTACGTGGTTTCCAGATTCCTGCACGGAATATCTTCTGACCTTTCGCTGCCAATTGCTTGGCTGTATCCATTACTTGTTCTTCTGTTTCTGCGCTACACGGGCCGGCAATGACAATCGGTCTTTTAGCCTCAATGCCCGGTAATAAAATTGATTCGAGTTCCATAATAATAATGTATCAATATGCCAATGTGCTAGTAATTCCATTGGCAGTTGGGTTATCTAAACTATTTAATTGTTCTATTTATCGGCACGTTGGCTGTCAGCACATTGTGTCATTGTTTTTATCCTTTCGAGTGCTTCCTCCAACTTGGCGTCTTTGCAGCAAAGAGAGATGCGGATATATCTCGCTCCGTTGCTGCCAAAGATAAATCCCGGTGTGATAAACACTCTGGCTTCATGCAATACCTTTTCCGTCAACTCTTCCACATCTTTGCAGGAAGCGGGGATCTTTCCCCAAAGGAACATACCTACCTGTTTCTCATCGTATGTGCACCCTAGTGTTTTCATAATTTCACCGGCTAGGTGGCGACGGTTACGGTAGTTCTTGTTATTGCCCTCGTACCAGTCGGCTTCGGCTTCCAGAGCAGTGGCTGCCGCCAGTTGCATGGCACGGAACATTCCGCTGTCTATATTGCTTTTCACCTTCAGAATCCATTGTACAAACTCAGCATTTGAGGCTAGCATACCGATACGCCATCCCGGCATATTGTGGCTTTTGCTCATGGAGTTGAATTCGATACAACAGTCTTTGGCCCCCGGTACGCTCAGAATACTGATCGGTTTCTCGTTCAGGATAAAGCTGTATGGGTTATCATTCACGATTACAATATTCTTGCGGCGGGCAAAGTCAACGAGACGCCCGTATAATTCCGGAGTTGCATTGGCGCCTGTCGGCATATTCGGATAATTGGTCCACATCAGTTTTACCCGGCTGAGGTCCATTCTCTCCAGGGCTTCAAAATCAGGCATCCAGTTCTCGTCTTCTTTGAGGTCGTAGTTGATGACTTCCGCACCGAGTATCTTGCTCAGCGAAGTGTAAGTAGGATATCCCGGATTAGGAACCAGCACTTGTTCTCCCGGATTGACAAATGCCAGAGTGACATGGAGTATTCCCTCTTTCGAGCCGATCAAAGGCTGTATCTCTGTGTTCGGATTCAGTTCCACTCCATACCAACGTTGATACCAGGCGGCAAAACCCTTGCGAAGTTCGGGGATGCCCACGTACGGTTGGTAGCCGTGTCCGTTGGGATCATGCGCATTGCTGCACAATGTTTCGATGGTTTTCTCGGAGGGGGGCATATCGGGACTTCCGATACCCAGACTGATGACGTCCTTACCTTCCGCATTCATCTGTGCTACCTCTTTCAGTTTCTTGGAGAAGTAGTATTCACTTACGCTTGCCAGTCTGTCGGCAGGAGCGATTTTATACATTTGACTTTCCTTCTGCATATTCGCCTAATGTTTTGAGTTCTTTGGTTAATGGAGTGATTGCTGCAATGGACTGCTTATATCTCAGATAATCGTTGAAAGCCACATCTACATAAAATTGGTATTCCCATTCACGTCCGATGATCGGTAACGATTGTATCTTGGTCAGGTTGATATTATAAAAAGACAGGATGGACAATACTTGCGACAAACTGCCTTCCGTATGCGGCAAGGTGAATACCATGCTTGCCTTGTTGGTAGCATTTGCATGATGTTGGCGTAGTTCATCCGCCTGCCAGGGATCGGCAACTACCAGAAAACGGGTGAAGTTGTGTTTGTTTGTCTCGATTCCTTCTTGAAGCACCTTCATACCGTAACGCTCGGCTGCCGCTTTGGAACAGATGGCGGCGTGGCCTTTCAAGTTCTCGTTCTTGATGATTTCCGCGCTGCGTGCCGTATCCTCACCCTCTACTACTTTCAGTTGCGGATGTTGGTTCAGGAATTCGCGGCATTGCATCAGGGCGATAGGGTGGGAATTTACTTCCGTCAGATCTTCCCAGCTTTCGTCGGGAAGGCAGACAAAACTGTGTGAGATACGCAATTTGTATTCGCCGATAATTTGTGTGCCGCTTTGTCTCAACAACTCATTGTTGTGCAACAAGCTTCCCGCAATTGTATTTTCGATGGCGAGCATTCCGATTACCTGGCTGTCTTTTCGTATCGAAGTAAACACGTCCTCGAAATTGGCGCAGCAGATTAGCTCTATTTCTTCCCCTTCGAAGTACTTGTGTGCGGCGATATCATGGTAGGAACCTAATGTTCCTTGAATTGCTATCTTTTTCATTGTTCTAAATGGTTTATATAAAAAAATCCCGCGTCCATATTGGAGCGGGATTCATATGATTGATTTCTCTATTCAGTCCTTAAGCATCACTGTCACTTGATACATACAAACTCCCGCTCTACTTTCCGGCTAAAGTAAAAGTAAAAAAAGAAGTAATATGCATAAGTAAACGATTTCATTCGATCCTTTGTTTTTGCTTTGGTTTCTAATTCTGGGGCAAAAGTAATAATTTTCTGTTAGATGCAAACAAAAAGCGATACTTTTTTTCTATTCTTGCCTAAAAAATATAAAAAGGACACTTAGAAGATACCCGGAAGAGTTTCCGGCTTTGCTCCCAGAGTCTTGAATTCACCGTTCAAACCGGCTTCATCTTTCGGGTTCAGCTCCAATGATTTCTTCATGTCCTCGATAGAACCGTCCTTGTCGCCATTTAACAATTTGGCACGTCCGCGTTCCTTATAAGCTTCTGCGAAGTTCGGATTCAACTCAATGGCTTCGTCAAAGAGTCCGATAGCTTCCGTCAGTTTCTTCTGACTGATGTAAAGTCGTCCCAGATAGAGGTACGCCTGTTCGTTGAAAGGATTTATTTCCGTGACAAGTCGATAATCCTTTTCCGCTTCTTCGGACTCTCCGTTGTCCTCCTTCACCTTTCCATGTAGGAGTATCGCCGTTTCTTCTTCCGGATTCTGAGCCAATATGGCATCTACATCCTCCATTACCTCTTTGTATTGTTTCATTTTCAATAAGGCTTCTGCGCGTAACAGGCGGGCTTCGATGAAATCATCCTTCAAGGTGATAGCTTTGGTGAGGTGGGCGATAGTCATCAGGTCGTCGTCCTGGCCTTTGCGGGCTTTTCCCAGCAGATAATGCGCTACGGCATTTCCTTCTTCGATGGCGATGGCCTTGTTGGCTGCCTCTTCCATAGCCTGATAATCTTCCTGAATGAAGCATACATTCGCCAATGTCAGGAAAGTATTGGTAACATGAGGTTCCATTACAGCCATTTTCTCCAAAAGTTCGCGGGCCTTTGCCGTTTCTCCCAATTGGACGTAGAGTTGGCTGAGATATCCCAATGTCTCGAAATCCTCCTCAATGGCAAGGGCTTCCGTGAAACATTTTACGGCATAATCCGGGCGTCCCATGCGTTGCGCGCGCAAACCGTCATATTTGAAGATCTCGAATCTTTTCCGGTCGTTTTTCTGCTTTTCACTTTCCGGTGTATCCGATTTCCCGGAGAAGAAAGATTTAAAAAAGTTCGGCATGATATGTTGTTTTTGAGTTACACTTGCAAATGTAATAACTTATTTTGATATATGTATCATTCCATCCTGCATCTTCCATTCGCCTTCCTCCAATAAATAGCGGATAACCTCTCCAACCTTTTCTTTCTCCGCTTCCATGTTATTGGCTATTTCTGCCGGAGTAAGCGGTTTTTGAATGAGCAGTCCGGTCATTCGCTTCTTTAATTCTTCAAAGGAGTCATCGGACAGACTGTCTGTGGCGCGGTGGCTGAGGCAGATATCGCATTGGCCGCAATTATGTTCGTTTTTCTCTCCGAAGTAGCGGAGCAGCATCCGGCTCCGACATACGTTTTCTGAAGTGACATATTCCTCCATCGCCTTGATGCGCGCTTCGTATCTTGCTTTCCGTTCTTCGTAGACAGAGGGAGGAATATGTACAAAACGCAGTTCCTGCCGTTCGCGCGTATATATAATATAAGGTGTCTTTTTGTGTGGAATATAATCCACGATGCGGCGTTTGGTCAATGTCACCAGGATGTTATAGATCTGTTCGTGTGTCAGCCCCGTGCGTATCGACAGTGAAGCCTCGCTGATATAGGCATAATCCGTGAATACCCCTGTGTAGGAACGAAGGATTGTCTGTATCAGCGCTTCGGTTTCTTTTCCCATCTCCCGTAGTTTGTACAGCTCGTCCCGGTGAATCGTAAAAAGGATGCGGGAAGCATTATCCTGTTCGTCCGTATATTCCAGATAACCGGCTTGCGTCAGTATCTTCAGCGCACTGTCTACCGGGACCGGAAAGTATTTGAATTTCCGGCAAAATTCTTCCAGATTAAATTCGCGGACACATTGGAAACCGTCGCCCATCGCCATCTGATAGTAATATTGCAAATGCTCGTAAACATCGAGAATATACTCTTTGTCGGGGAAGGTGTCTGCCACCCGTTTGTGCAGGGTAGTCTTATCAGATTTGGCATATAGAATGACAGCATATGCCTTTTTCCCGTCTCTGCCTGCCCGTCCGGCCTCTTGAAAATACGCTTCCGGAGAATCGGGGAGATCAAGATGAAGGACGATGCGGACATCCGGTTTGTCAATACCCATTCCGAAAGCATTGGTGGCTACCATTACGCGGACTTCCCCGTTTTGCCAGCGTTTCTGGCGGAGGTCTTTCACTGCATTATCCAGTCCGGCATGATAGAAGTCAGCGGTAATATCTTCGTTCACCAGCAGTTCGGTGATTTCCTTTGTCCGTCGCCTGTTGCGGACATAAATGATGGCGCTACCTGGTATTTTCCGTAAGATATGCAATAACTCGTTCGTCTTGTTGTCTGTCTTACGGACGATGTACGCCAGGTTCTTCCGTTCAAAACTCATGCGGAAGACATTGCCTTCATGGAAGTTTAGACGATCTTTAATATCCTTTACTATTTCCGGTGTAGCGGTTGCGGTCAGTGCCAGCACCGGAACTCCGGGCAGGAGTTCCCGTATTTCCGCAATTTTCAGATAGGCAGGCCGGAAGTCATATCCCCATTGGGAGATACAGTGACTTTCGTCTACTGTGATCATGGAGACTTTCATCGCTTTCAGTTTGGTGCGGAAAATCTCCGTATCCACACGTTCCGGAGAAATATAGAGGAATTTGTAATCACCGAAGATACAATTCTCCAGTGCGGTGAGAATCTCCTGGCGCGTCATGCCGGAATATACGGCAAGCGCCATGATTCCCCGTTTGCGCAGGTTCTGCACTTGATCTTTCATCAAGGCAATGAGGGGAGTAATGACAATGCAAATACCTTCTTGAGCGAGAGCAGGCACTTGGAAGGTGATGGACTTTCCACCGCCTGTCGGCATAAGCCCCAATGTATCTTTGCCTTCGCCGATACTGGTAATGATCTCCTCCTGCAAGTCGCGGAAGGAGTCATACCCCCAGTATTGTTTCAATATCTCCTGATACTTATTCAATCGGCTTTATATCTTCAATTTGAAGTTGGATTTCGCCACGCTTATGCGTGTTTTCTTCGATGGTGTAGCAGATGTCGAACGAGCGTTTCGTCTTGATATAACGTACGTGCGAACTTTGCCCGAAAGCAATGCCGTTCATTACATTGTTCGATTTGTTATCCACCAGTTCCAGTTTGATGTGCTCCTGATCACGTCCCACCACCTTGCTTGTTCCGTAGTCGTAGACATGGTGCGTACAGAAAATAGGTTTCATATTGTCAGGACCGAAAGGATTGAACCTTTTCAGATCATTGAAGAACTTGGATGAAATGTCTCTGAAATCTATCTCCGCATCAATGTCGATTACGGCACTGGTCTGCTCCGGTAAAATATGCTGCGAGACGTATTCTTCAAATCGTCTGGTGAACTCTTCCACGTTTTCTACTTTCATGGATAGTCCGGCAGCATACGTATGTCCTCCAAAGTTCTCCAGCAGGTCGCGGCAATGTTCGATTGCTTTATATACATCGAAGCCGGAAACGGAACGTGCGGAACCTGTCGCCATGTCGTCCGTCCGGGTTAGCACTACAGCCGGGCGATAGTAGACTTCTGTCAGTCGGGAAGCCACAATACCGATCACTCCCTTGTGCCACTCTTCGTTGTAGATCACGATAGAGCGGCGGTCGGCAAGCCCTTCCAGATTGGCGACGATATTGTTCGCCTCTTCCGTCATACTTTTGTCGAGGTCTTTACGAGTCTCGTTGTATTGATTAATTTGTCCGGCTTTCTCCAGCGCTACCGAGAAATCTTTTTCGGTGAGTAAGTCTACCGCTTCTTTTCCGTTTTGGATACGTCCCGATGCGTTGATACGCGGTCCTATTTTGAATACGATATCGCTGACGGTAATCTCTTTTTCGGAGAGTCCGCATACATCGATGATCGCTTTCATTCCGGTACTCGGGTTGCTGTTCAGCTGCTTCAACCCATGAAAAGCGAGAATACGGTTTTCACCCATGATGGGCACGATATCCGATGCGATACTTACCGCCACGATGTCGAGCAGCGGAATCAGATGATGAAACTCGATACCGTTGCTGATGGCGAACGCTTGCATAAACTTGAAACCGACCCCGCAACCGGAAAGGTGTGTGTACGGATACGTATTATCCAAGCGTTTGGCATTCAGAATGGCTACGGCAGGTGGAAGCACCTCATCCGGCACATGATGGTCGCAGATGATAAAGTCGATTCCTTTCTCTTTGGCATACGTGATTTCCTCCACAGCCTTTATGCCGCAATCGAGCACAATAATAAGCCCTACACCGGTTTCGGCGGCATAGTCCACTCCTTTTTTAGAAATGCCATACCCTTCATTGTAACGGTCGGGTATATAATAGTCAAGGTTCGAATAGAACTGTTGAATAAACTTGTAGACCAATGCTACCGCAGTAGTGCCGTCTACGTCATAATCTCCATAAATTAGAATACGTTCTTTCTTTCCCATCGCCTTGTTCAGACGTTCTACTGCAACGTCCATATCCTTCATCAGGAATGGGTCGTGCAGGTCGGGCAATTGCGGACGGAAGAATTTTTTAGCGTCTGCCGCTTTCGTAATTCCCCGTTGCACCAAAAGTTGTCCAAGTATCGGGCTAATCCCTAATTCTTGGGCCAATATCTGGCTTGTCTCTGCCTGTCCGGGTGTAATGGGTCGATAATTCCATTTGTGATTCATTTTATATATTGCTTTTTTCTTTTTCTGTTCTCAAGGGTCAGAAAGGCACTTCTTTCCAACAAGGGGTAAAAGTACGAAAAAAAGCGGAAGTGTAGGATAAGATATGACGAAAATATTTCATGATGGTGTGTTGAAACGCAAATTATTATGCCACCCTCATAGCAATAGAGTGGCACAATATGTTCTGTAAGCAATCGGAAACCTAGAGCCCGTTGATAAACAGATTCGCTTTTTCCACTACGACGTTTGCCGGAGTCTTTAACAGTTGGAGCTCATCAAAACTTTCAAGTACTCTCTCCAGTTTGCGTAGTGTAGCAGTCTTGTTTTGGGTTTGCAGTTCCGTTTTTAGGATTCGGATTTTCTCGTATGCCTGTATGCCTGCCACCAGATTCTCGAAACGCAGACAGGTCCTTCCTCCTGGATAGAGAAGGTAAGTATCTCCGGCTCCCCATGTGTAGAAGCGGCTGTCCAGTAACGGCTCGATAGTCCAGCTGTTCAATGCCCAACGCAGGTATCCGTCCAGATTCTCTTTCGCTGCATACCAGGCTATCCAAGCGCCTTCTGCCGGGTTGCTGAATGTGTATGTGTTGGGATGGGATTCTGCGCAACAGGTGTAGTAAGTTGTGATTTTTCCTTCTGCTTTCCGTTTCGTTTTCATCTCTTCACTGAATTTCTCTGCGATGGCAATGCAATAATCATTCAGTTCGTCGGAAAGTTCTTTATGGAGTGAGCCGGCAAGTGAAACCTTGAAATTCGGATCTGCTTCACGGATAATCTTCAGCGCTTTCAACATATCGGGCATGGGGCGTTCGTCCATAGCGATGTGCGTAATGTCAAACCATCCTTTGGATTTTAAGTGAGCAGCAAAGTCTTTCAGCATACTTAACCATAGGTCGTGATAAGCCTGCTCTCCCGGCTTGGATTTTAATTCTTTCATGCTGTTGGTGGCTTGGTCGAAATAGAGGAAAGACAGTTTCCAGGGAATCATGGAATAACATCCGATCTCCTTTTTTATTCCCATATCTATCATGAACTCCACCCATTTGTCGAAGATCGTGTAGTCGAACCACCAGCTACCGTCTATTTTCCGAACCCAAGTGATCATCGTTTCGTATGGATCATAAGTTTGTCCGCCCCAAGGGTGATGCATGATGGGGACGGTAATCACTTTTCCGCCTGCATCCGCGTATGGTTGCAGTTCTGTCTTTAAGATTCTGAAGTGTTCCTCCGACCATAAAGGAACCTGATGATAACGGGCCACTGCAAATGGGTTTTGCCAAAGGTCCAGATGGAAAGCCCATTGATCGGGTTGAGGCAATGTGCGTTGCTGAACCTGTACGGTCAGTTTTAACTTCCCGATCACTTCGTGATTATTCTTTATAAGTACATCGGATGAATAATTGCCGCTAATTGCATTTTCAGGAATCCAGACGCGTATCCAGTATCCTTGAGAGGTCTTCGCTTTTATCGGTAAAGCAGCGGCGAGATGGTCGATAGGGTCAGCTACCAGTGTGGAGTCGAATTGTGACAAGTCCGGTCGGGGACCGCAAGTACCTTTTTGGTTCTTGTTCAGTTCATCTGTCATCACATATCTGACAAACCCTTTCAGAATACGGTCTGCCGAAATACTTTGTTTACCGGAGGAATGCGTCAGGGGAGCTATTTCTACGGAAACATTATCCAAATCGATAGCGGAAGAAACTACCAACTGTGCGGCGACTCTTTCTCCTTTCCATCCTTTGATATCAATCTTTTTCTGATTGAGACGTGGATTTACCTCTTTCTTATATCGGGTGTAAGTGTCTCCCCATGCACAACGAGTGCCGGAAAGGCCTTTCCAGGATTCCTCGTCCGTTGGAGCTGGATTTTTGAGTTCCGTGTACTGTGTCAATGGGAAAGGAGCTTGCGAGGTTGACTGCCCGGAGTGGGTAACTCCCATCGGGATTTGTCCGTTCAGGCTTCCCAGACTGCAAAGTCCGGAGAAGATGAGGACGATAGCTTTTACTCTAATGTTCATACGAGTTGTTTTTAATAGGTGATTAAAGGAAATATACTTTAGTTTGATTTAATTCAGAAGAATTGGGACCGATACCGATGGTAAAGCTTCCGGGTTCCAGTACCTTTTCCATTTTATTATTGTATATGCTAAAATCTGCGGAAGGAATAGTAAAACGAATCTCCTTTTCTTCGCCGGGCTGAAGATGGATGGAAGCAAAGCGTTTTAATTCCTTTTCTCTCGGAATGACGGTAGCCACTTCGTCACGTATATAAAGCTGTACAATTTCTCTGCCGGCTACGGAACCTGTATTCTTGATTTTTATCCGTACAGTGACGGAATCTCCCCTTCGGTATTCTGTTTTATCGGTAACGGGAGAGGAATATTTGTATTGCGTGTAACTCAGACCGAATCCGAATGGAAATAAGGTTCCTTGCGGTATGTCGGCGTGGTGTACTGTGTAAAAAGTTCTTCTGGCATTATAAACAATAGGAATCTGCCCCGCATGTCTGGGGAAAGTCTGCGAAAGTTTCCCTGAGGGATTTTCGATACCTGTCAGTAAGGCTGCTACGGCTTTTCCTCCCATAGTGCCGGGATACCAGGCTTCTAGTAGGGCATCGCAGTTCTTGAGGACTTCATCCAATACTAGTGGTCGGCCGTTGAATAACACCACGATGATTTTTTTTCCAGTTGTCTTCAATGCTTTCAGCAATCTCATCTGCTGATC
>UMKP01028971.1_pt1 | contig 16226 bp, 10 predicted proteins | sample 1966341 | NCBI WGS metagenome assembly UMKP01 (sample SAMEA4836179, study PRJEB28245) | human gut metagenome | biome: gut microbiome; material: fecal sample | place: Denmark | collected 2008
TGTTCACGTGACTTCTTGTTAACGAAAGTCGAACGGTTTACAGTGAAAATACGTTTGTGAGTAGGCAATGGAATAGGACCGCTAACAATAGCGCCTGTAGCCTTCACTGTTTTCACGATCTTTTCAGCAGACTTATCCACCAAGTTGTGATCGTATGATTTCAGTTTAATTCTAATTTTTTGACTCATTAGATTGTTATTTATAAAATGATTAAAAAAACATATAAAGTGGGGCCGGATTAAGAGTCATTCGCTAACCCGTTGCCCCAAATTATTCTTTATTATACTAAGTCTACACGACCCTTCACTTCTTCAAGTACTGCCTTAGCAATTGAGCTAGACACCTGAGCATGATGGTCATAAGTCATAGATGAAGTTGCACGACCAGAAGTAATAGTACGCAAAGCCGTTACATAACCAAACATTTCAGCCAAAGGCACTTTTGCTTTAACAATACGAGCACCTGAACGGCTTGATTCCATACCTTCTACCTGACCGCGACGTTTGTTCAAGTCACCGATAACATCACCCATGTTTTCTTCGGGAGTTACAACTTCCAATTTCATGATAGGCTCAGTCAATACAGGACCCGCTTTAGCACAAGCGTTTTTGTAAGCCTGAATAGCACAGATTTCAAATGACAACTGGTCAGAGTCAACCGGGTGGAATGAACCATCTTTCAAGACTACCTTCAGTGAATCAAGCGGATAACCTGCCAATACACCATTCTTCATTGCAGTTTGGAAACCTTTCTGAACTGACGGGATAAATTCCTTAGGAATATTACCACCCTTCACTTCATCGATAAATTGCAATCCACCTTGAGTAAAGTCTTCATCAACCGGACCAATTGCTACGATAATATCAGCGAATTTACCGCGACCACCGGACTGTTTCTTATAAACTTCACGCAATTCAACAGTTTTTGTAATAGCTTCCTTGTAGTTAACCTGAGGTTTACCCTGATTACATTCTACTTTAAATTCACGTTTCAAGCGGTCGATAATAATATCCAAGTGGAGCTCACCCATACCAGAGATGATAGTCTGACCTGACTGCTCATCAGTTTTAACTGTAAATGTCGGGTCTTCTTCAGCCAACTTAGCCAAACCGTTAGACAGCTTATCCAAGTCTTTCTGTGTTTTGGGCTCAACTGCAATACCAATAACCGGATCAGGGAATTCCATAGATTCCAATACAATGGGTGCTTCTTCGTCACACAAAGTATCACCAGTACGAATATCCTTGAAACCAACACCTGCACCAATATCACCAGCACTAATTAGTTCAACAGGATTCTGTTTATTTGAGTGCATCTGGAACAGACGTGACACACGTTCTTTTTTACCGGAGCGAGTGTTATAAATATAAGAGCCGGCTTCTACTTTACCTGAGTAAACACGGAAGAAAGTCAAACGACCTACATAGGGGTCAGTTGCAATCTTAAATGCCAAAGCTGAAGTTTTTTCATCTTCACTGGGTTTACGATCTTCTTCCGCACCTGTGCTCGGGTTAGTACCCACGATAGCAGGAGTATCCAACGGAGAAGGCAAGAATGCACAAACATAATCAAGCAATGTCTGAACACCTTTATTCTTGAACGAAGAACCGCAGAACATAGGAACGATGTCCATCTTCAAAGTACCTGCACGCAATGCACGCAAGATTTCTTCTTCAGTGATAGTAGAAGGATCATCAAAGAATTTCTCCATCAAAGTATCATCGAAATCTGCTACTTTTTCAAGCAGTTTTTCTCTCCATTCATTAGCTTCGTCAACCAAGTTTGCCGGGATTTCTTCTACACTGTAGTCTGCTCCCATAGTCTCATCATGCCATAAGATGGCTTTCATCTTAATCAGGTCAACAACACCTTTGAAGCTTTCTTCCGCACCGATAGGAATTACAACAGGACAAGGATTTGCACCGAGCACAGTTTTCATCTGACGAACAACTTCAAAAAAGTCAGCACCAGAACGGTCCATTTTGTTAACATAACCGATACGAGGCACATTGTATTTATCAGCCTGACGCCACACTGTTTCCGACTGAGGTTCTACACCACCGACAGCACAATAAGCAGCAACAGCTCCATCCAAAACGCGTAATGAACGTTCTACTTCAGCAGTAAAGTCAACGTGTCCCGGAGTATCAATCAAGTTAATCTTATAAGTATTGCCTGCATATTTCCAACGAGTTGTTGTCGCTGCAGAGGTAATAGTAATACCACGTTCCTGCTCCTGAGCCATCCAGTCCATTGTAGCTGCACCATCATGAACCTCACCAATTTTGTGGGTCAGACCGGTGTAGAACAAAATGCGTTCCGAAGTGGTTGTCTTACCGGCATCGATATGAGCCATAATACCGATATTGCGGGTCAAATGCAAATCATTTTTAGCCATTTTCGTCCTTTACTTATTTAATTATTACTTGATTAGAATCTGAAGTGAGCGAATGCACGGTTAGCTTCTGCCATACGATGCATATCTTCTTTACGCTTGAAGGCACCACCCTGTTCGTTGAATGCGTCGATGATTTCAGCAGCCAATTTATCTGCCATTGACTTACCACCACGTTTACGAGCGAAAAGGATCAAGTTTTTCATTGAGATTGATTCCTTGCGTTCAGGACGGATTTCAGTAGGAACCTGGAATGTAGCACCACCCACACGGCGAGACTTAACTTCCAGCTGAGGAGTTACGTTATCCAAAGCCTTCTTCCAAATTTCCAAAGCTGACTTTTCTTCGTTAGGAAGTTTTGTTTTTACTGTTTCCAATGCAGCATAGAAGATTTCGTAAGAGGTATTCTTCTTTCCATCATACATCAGATGGTTTACGAATTTAGAAACCTTCTGGTCATTAAATACCGGATCCGGAAGGATCACACGTTTTTTTGGTTTTGCTTTTCTCATTTTTCTTAAAAAAATAATGTTTTTTGTTTGGGGCTGCGACTCTTGTTTACTTCAACGCTTCCACCGAAGCATTTACTCAACCTTTATAGCTTATTCCAACAAACCAAAAACTTAAATTAAAATACTTTTTTTTCTTTTCGGAATTTCAGCTAGGCTTCAAATTACTTTTTACCTTTACCTTTTGCAGGAGCTGCTGCTTGTCCGGCTTTCGGGCGTTTAGCACCGTATTTAGAACGTCTTTGTGTACGACCAGCCACACCCGCTGTATCCAAAGTACCACGAACAATGTGATAACGTACACCCGGAAGGTCTTTCACACGACCACCACGAACCAATACGATTGAGTGTTCCTGCAAGTTGTGTCCTTCTCCCGGAATATAAGAGTTCACTTCCTTAGAGTTTGTCAGACGTACACGAGCAACCTTACGCATTGCTGAATTCGGTTTTTTCGGAGTAGTAGTATACACACGAACACAAACACCACGTCTTTGAGGACATGAATCCAGTGCCGGAGACTTACTTTTCTCAACCAAAACCTCTCTTCCTTTTCTTACTAGCTGTTGAATAGTAGGCATTTTGTTTGATTTTTAATTGTTATATATTGTTTATTAATTTACTATTTTAATCCAAAACTATACATTTTGGGCTGCAAAGTTACGAATAACATTTTAATAAACAATACTTTTAAGCAATAAAAATAGCCTGTCTCCAAAAAAAATCTTTTGAAAAACAGGCTAATATGCCATTTCCACGACAAAGCTATAACTTATGCCTCTCCTTTAAAGCCACTCATAGGAGGAATAAAAGTCTTGCCATCAGGACCGCCATTGGCACCATTCATTTCTTCAGGCATACGGATCGGTCCAAAGTTGCGCTCATACTTTGCCACATTTTCTTGTAAAGCATACATCAGACGCTTAGCGTGTTCAGGAGTCAATACAATACGAGATTGAACTCCTGCTTTCGGCAACCCAGGCATTACACGTACAAAATCTACTATGAATTCTGAACTAGAATGGGTAATTATGGCAAGATTGGCATATGTGCCTTGTGCTACTTCTTCTTTCAACTCTATTTGAAGCTGATTGTTGTTTTTTTCGTTTTCCATGATTATTTTCTTCTATAATTAAAGGTAAATATTATCTGCTTATTATTAGCAGGCGAACAAAAATAAGGAAAAGGAACCAATCAAGCAACAATAGACGCACTAAATATCATTTTTTTCTATACAGAGAGGAATATAAGGAATGGTAAACCAAAAGCAAGATCCTTTTCCTTCTTCTGATTCTACCCCGATACATCCCCCCATTTTTTCCACAATAGTACGACAAATTGCAAGCCCCAGCCCTGTTCCCGGTTTAGCTGAATCAAGTCTCACAAATCGTTCAAACACTTTCTGCTTTTGGGATTCAGGAAAACCACATCCGGTATCAGCCACATAAAAATAAAGCATTTTTCCATGAATTTCATAACCTAAACGAATACTGCCTTTGGTAGTAAACTTAATAGCATTTGTCAATAGATTAATAAGTACTTGAGAAAGCCGTTTTTTTTCCGCCACGACAAAACAAGGAGCAGAAAGTGTTACACAATTCAAAACAACCTCCTCGGCAACAATTCGTGTACGCATTGCGCTTGCCAATTCTTCCAATAATATATTCAGCTCCATTTCTTCCTCTGCAAAAGTCAATGTTCCCGACTCTATTTTTGACAGATCTAAAATATCATTAATAAGCTGAAGCAGCAAAGAACAATTATTTTCCAGAACTTCTGCATACATTCGCTTTTCTTCTTCGGTAGCAGCAGTAACAATCAAATTCGAAAACCCCATAATAACATTAAGCGGCGTTCGTATCTCGTGGCTCATATTGGCTAGAAACACTGATTTATTTTGATTAGCAGCTTCGGCTTGAGCCTGAGCGGCTCTAGCTTTCCTCAACTCGACTTGCAATTGATGGTTGAGTTCTTCCAATTCTTCTATTGTTTTCATAGCAGCCCAATGTACCCCTTCCCTGCTCCCTGAGGATGGCATAAATATATAAAAAAGCGTGGGAACTGTTTTAATGTCTTATCTGTGTTAGAGGTATCCCCATACCCACGGAACAAATAAAAACAACAGTCCCACGCCGTTATGCATATTTCCTTTTAGAAGGAAGTATAAACACACGACGTGAGCGTTCTGTTGTATCCACTTTGTTCCGCTTCGAAAATTGGGGATTTTCTAACACAAAGTAATATCAAAAACGCTCTATTTACATTAATATATCAAACACGAACTCTCTTTGTCGCTTTGAATGACTACAAATATAGATATATTATTCTGAAAAAGGGACTATTATTATCAAACTTTTAGAAAAACAATGATAGCCTGTTGAGAAATGGCTGAAATCTTTTTATCACAAAATATGATTTACGAATGATTCGGAATGTCATTTCTATTTAGTGAAGACCGGCTTGCCAATGCCGTATGATTTCGCTTGACTTCCTTTGTGCAGTTGACTTATTGCTACTATCGCATAGAAGGCTTGTTGGTGTTAACTTACCATTAAGGAAAATTACGCAAACATATAAATGTGGAAAAGAAATCAGCTACAAAAGTCCGTGGCTAGTATCGGAGCAATGCCGGCACTCGACTTTTCCTATACGTGGTTTGTCATACAATGACAAATCCACAAAACTAACTGTATTTTTCATCCACAAGCGGAAATATGTTTCCTCCTTTCATTAACTGCCAAAACGTCCTGTTAATGGGAGTTCCGGTGGTGAATGAACATGCCGTGTTGTATTTTCAGCCTCCTTTCATTTTAAAACATCTTTCGGTGAAAAAAATGCTGAAGGCAGATTTGAAAACGGCTTGGGAAGTGTGACTGAAATGGGAGTGAAGGGATACCCTTTCATTATTAGCCGGCGGTTGTCCGCACGTTTTGATTAAAATGTAAGGATGAACGGAAAAAAAGGAATGACCAATTTGATGAAAGGTAATCTCATCTGCCCTTACATAAAAAACATACCGGGCTTTTTTTAAAAGGTGGTGAAGTTTGTAAGAAACTTCCCGATCTTTTTAAAAGACATCAAGGTCTTTTTGACACATACAGTGGCACAAGCCTGTACCTATATATGTGTAAGCCCACACGTATATATGCATCGGGCTACACGGACGTACGCATAAGCCTACACATATATATGTCATTGTGTCAGATTCCGTCATATCCTGTACCGGAATTTGATTTGTTTGCCTCCTCTTCTAGACAAACGCTTTTTTATGTTGTATATTTGTAATTCGCCCAATCTCAAAAAGTGCCTCATGAATGTATTCATCACTCTCAAAACAATCTTCCCCGGAAGCATATTGAAAGAAAGCCGGGAAGATATCTTCGAAAAACATTGAAGAGACAGTAGAATCAGAATCCTCGAAAGATGCTGTCAAGAAGACGACGCCATGCTCCCTGATACAGGAAGTAACCGCTTTTCTCACCTCCCGCTGCCGCTTCCGGCTCAATGTGCTGACCGAGGTAGCGAGTGTGAATACTGGTTCCTTTCATCCTGATTGAGACAAGAGCATACTTGCGTCACTCCATTTTTCCGCTATGTAATGGTAGGAAAAAGTGATGAAGTCAGGAGGATATACCCATGCCGGGTGAACAATAAAAAGGTCGGTCTCCCATTAGGAAAACCGACCTTCTATTTAAAGTCTTAATGAATCGTATTATTCTACTTCACTATAGTCAAGTACATTTTTGCGATTTGCCAAGATGCGATCGTATTCTTCTTTCGAACCAACAACAATCTTTTCAAATTCACGCTGTCCGGTACCAGCAGGGATCAAGTGACCGCAAATCACATTTTCCTTCATACCTTCCAATCTATCTACTTTACCATTAATAGCAGCTTCATTCAGAACCTTGGTTGTTTCCTGGAATGATGCAGCAGACATGAAGCTTGAAGTTCCCAAAGCAGCGCGAGTAATACCTTGCAGAATCTGAGTAGATGTTGCAGGAATAGCATCACGCACTTCAACGGGTTTCAAGTCACGACGCTTCAACATACTGTTCTCATCACGCAACTTACGGGCTGTTACAATCTGACCCGGTTGCAAGTTCTGAGAATCTCCGGCATCAACAACCACCTTCTTACCCCAAATACGGTCATTTTCTTCCATGAAGTCTTGCTTATCTACCACTTGCTGTTCCAAGAAGCGGGTATCACCCGGTTCATCAATTTCAACTTTACGCATCATTTGACGAACGATAATCTCAAAGTGCTTATCATTAATCTTCACACCTTGCAGACGGTAAACATCCTGTACCTCGTTTACGATATATTCCTGTACAGCCGTAGGACCTTTAATGGCCAAGATGTCGGCAGGAGTAATCGCACCATCAGACAGCGGAGTTCCGGCGCGTACATAGTCGTTCTCCTGAACAAGAATCTGCTTAGAAAGATTAACCAAGTACTTCTTCACTTCACCGGTCTTAGATGTTACAATGATCTCACGGTTACCACGTTTAATCTTACCCATGGTAACTTCACCATCGATTTCAGAAACCACAGCAGGGTTGGACGGGTTACGTGCCTCAAACAATTCTGTAACACGAGGCAAACCACCGGTGATATCACCAGCTTTACCAACAGCGCGCGGAATCTTCACAAGGATGTCACCGGCCTTTACCGATTGATTGTTTTCAATAACAACGTGTCCACCCACAGGGAAGTTATAAGTACGTATCAAGTTACCATCTTCTGTCGTAATATGAGCAGAAGGAACTTTTGTCTTATCCTTAGATTCGATAATGATGATTTCACGCAAACCGGTAGCTTCATCCGATTCTACCTTATAAGTTACGTTCTCAACCATACTCTCGAACTCAATCTTACCGGTTGCTTCAGTAATAATAACAGCGTTGAACGGGTCCCATTTAGCAATCAGTTTACCCTTCTCAACCACATCACCGTCAGCAGCATACAATTTAGAACCGTAAGGAACATTATGAGTTGATAAAATAATACCGGTATTTACATCAATAAAGCGAACCTCGGCCAAACGACCTACTACCACTTTCACAGCTTCACCGGTAGTTTCATCTACTGTATCAACAGTACGAAGTTCCTCAAATTCCAGACGAGCATTGTTTTTGGCAACAATACTTGCATTGGCAGCCATGTTACCGGCAATACCACCGGCATGGAAAGTACGCAACGTCAACTGAGTACCCGGCTCACCGATAGACTGTGCAGCAATGACACCGACAGCTTCTCCCTTTTGAACCATACGGCTGGAAGCAAGGTTACGTCCGTAACACTTGGCACATACGCCTTTCTTCGATTCGCAAGTCAATACAGAACGGATTTCTACACTTTCAATCGGAGAATCTTCAATTTCCTGTGCGATATCCTCAGTAATTTCTTCACCTCCGGCAACAATCAACTTACCGGTGGTAGGATGAATAATATCATGTACTGAAACACGTCCGAGGATACGTTCATACAGAGTGGCAATAACTTCATCGTTATTTTTCAAAGCAGTACAAACCAAACCGCGCAGTGTTCCACAGTCTTCTTCATTAATAATCACATCATGCGATACGTCTACAAGACGACGAGTCAAGTATCCGGCATCGGCAGTCTTCAAAGCTGTATCCGCCAAACCTTTACGAGCACCGTGGGTAGAGATAAAGTACTCCAATACCGACAAACCTTCCTTAAAGTTTGAAAGAATCGGGTTTTCAATAATCTGAGCACCTTCAGCACCGGCCTTTTGCGGCTTAGCCATCAAACCACGCATACCTGACAACTGACGAATCTGTTCCTTAGAACCACGAGCACCGGAATCAAGCATCATAAATACTGAGTTGAAACCTTGGTCATCATTTTTAATAGTCTTATAAAGGATGTCAGACAAATCGCTGTTGACATGAGTCCATGTATCAATAACCTGGTTGTAACGTTCATTATCAGTGATGAAACCCATATTATAGTTCATCATGATTTGCTCAACTTCTTCGTTACCGCGTTTTACCAGTTCTTCTTTTTCCTTCGGAATAATAATATCACCCAAGTTGAATGACAAACCACCCTTGAACGCCATGTGGTAACCTAAGTTCTTAATACCGTCCAAGAATTCACAAGCACGAGCAACACCCACAGCCTTAATAACATCACTAATGATGTCGCGCAAAGACTTTTTAGAAATAATGGTATTCAGATAACCTACTTCAGCCGGAACGATTTCATTTACAATCACACGACCTACAGAAGTTTCTTTCATCATCACATCTACAATGTTGCCATCCTTATCCAGGTCTTTTACAACAACATTGATGATAGCATGAATATCTACCTTTCCTTCATTATAAGCAATCAAAGCTTCTTCCGGTCCATAGAATGTCAGTCCCTCACCCTTCGCACCTTTTCTCAGTTTTGTAATATAATACAAACCAAGTACCATATCCTGTGCGGGTACAGTAATAGGTGCGCCGTTAGCCGGATTCAAAATATTATGTGCCTGAAGCATCAACATCTGAGCTTCCAATATAGCCTCATTACTCAAAGGCAAGTGAACAGCCATTTGGTCACCGTCAAAGTCGGCATTGAACGCAGTACATGCCAATGGGTGTAATTGGATAGCCTTACCTTCAATCATATGGGGTTGGAATGCCTGAATACCCAAACGGTGCAATGTCGGCGCACGGTTGAGTAATACCGGATGTCCTTTCATGACATGCTCCAAGATATCCCAAATAACAGGTTCTTTGCGGTCTACTATCTTCTTGGCAGACTTAACAGTCTTCACGATACCGCGTTCTATCAATTTACGGATAATAAACGGCTTGTAAAGTTCGGCAGCCATCAATTTAGGAATACCGCATTCTCCCATTTTCAATTCAGGACCAACGACAATTACCGAACGGGCTGAGTAGTCAACACGCTTACCCAACAGGTTCTGACGGAAACGTCCTTGCTTACCTTTCAAACTATCAGACAGAGATTTCAACGGACGGTTTGCATCTGTTTTTACAGCACTTGACTTACGTGAGTTATCGAACAATGAATCGACAGCTTCCTGCAACATACGTTTTTCGTTGCGTAAGATTACTTCAGGAGCCTTGATTTCAATCAGTCTCTTCAGACGGTTGTTACGAATAATCACACGACGATACAAATCATTCAAATCTGAAGTTGCAAAACGACCACCATCCAACGGAACCAACGGACGAAGTTCGGGCGGAATCACCGGAACAATACGTACAATCATCCATTCAGGTTTATTGCGTCCGCGAGATGCACGGAACGATTCAACGACCTGCAAGCGTTTCAATGCTTCATTCTTGCGCTGTTGTGAAGAGTCGTTGCTTGCCTTATGACGCAATTCATAAGAAAGTGCATCCAAGTCAAGTTTAGCCAACAAATCATAGATGGCTTCAGCTCCCATCTTAGCAATAAACTTGTTAGGGTCTGTATCTTCCAGATACTGATTTTCTCTCGGAAGTTTTTCCAGCAAATCCAGATATTCCTCTTCCGAAAGCAAATCATATTCATTTACGCCTTCTTCAGCGGCAGCACCCGGCTGAATTACGACATAACGTTCATAGTAAATAATAGAATCAAGTTTCTTGGTAGGCAATCCCAACAAGTAACCGATTTTGTTCGGCAATGAACGGAAATACCAAATGTGTGCCACAGGCACTACCAGCTGGATATGCCCCATACGTTCACGACGAACTTTCTTTTCTGTCACTTCAACACCGCAACGGTCACAAACGATTCCTTTATAACGAATACGTTTGTACTTACCGCAATGACATTCATAGTCTTTTACCGGACCGAAGATGCGTTCGCAGAACAAACCGTCACGTTCGGGTTTGTAGGTACGGTAGTTGATAGTTTCGGGCTTCAACACCTCACCACTCGAATTCTCAAGGATTTCTTCAGGTGAAGCCAAACCAATTGAGATTTTCGAGAAATTACTCTTTATCTTCGTTTCTTTTCTAAAAGCCATACTTTCTTGTTTATATTGTAAAGAGTTATATTTTTATTATTCAAGGTTGATACTCAATCCCAATCCTCTCAATTCATGTAACAATACATTCAGAGATTCAGGAATGCCCGGAGTAGGCATCGGTTCACCTTTTACAATAGCCTCGTAAGCCTTAGAACGTCCAACAACGTCATCAGACTTAATAGTCAGGATTTCCTGCAAGATATGCGCTGCGCCGAATGCTTCGAGCGCCCAAACTTCCATTTCTCCGAAACGCTGACCACCGAACTGAGCCTTACCACCAAGCGGTTGCTGAGTAATAAGAGAGTACGGACCGATAGAACGTGCGTGCATCTTGTCTTCAACCATGTGGCCTAACTTCAACATATAGGTCACACCTACCGTTGCCGGTTGGTCAAAGCGTTCACCGGTACCACCATCACAAAGATACGTCTTACAGTAACGAGGCAATCCGGCTTTATCCGTCCATTCATTTAAGTCATCCATAGATGCACCATCGAAAATAGGAGTAGCAAATTTCACGCCCAATTCTTTTCCGGCACGACCTAATACAGCTTCAAAAATCTGACCGATGTTCATACGAGAGGGCACACCCAACGGATTCAATACGATATCTACCGGAGTACCATCAGCCAAGAACGGCATATCCTCCTGACGGACAACACGAGATACAATACCCTTATTACCGTGACGACCTGCCATCTTATCACCCACACCAATCTTACGTTTCTTAGCAATATAAACTTTAGCCATCTGAATAATACCTGAAGGCAATTCATCACCTATTGTGATTGCAAACTTCTTACGTTTCAGTTCGGCGTCCAGTTCTTTATACTTCTTCAGGTAGTTCATTACCAAGTCACGAATCATATCGTTCTTGTGAGCATCCGCTGTCCACTTGCTCAACTGAATCACTGTATAATCCAATGACTCAAGATCGCGTTTTGTAAACTTAGCGCCCTTAGCGATAACTTCGGTTCCCAAGTAATCTTTTACACCCTGAGAGACTTTACCATTAGTTAATACCAACAATTTATCAATTAAGATATCCTTCAGCTTAGCTGCCTTTTCTTCAAATTCATCATTCAGTTTCGGCAAAATAGCTTTGTCGGCATTCTTTTCACTTCTGGTTTTCACAACGCGAGAGAACAACTTCTTGTCAATAACGACACCACGCAATGAAGGAGAAGCTTTCAATGAAGCATCCTTTACATCACCGGCTTTGTCACCAAAGATAGCGCGAAGCAATTTTTCTTCAGGAGAAGGATCTGATTCACCTTTCGGAGTAATCTTACCAATCAAAATATCACCCGGTTCAATACGAGCACCGACACGTACAATACCGTTCTCATCCAAATCCTTAGTTGCTTCTTCACTCACGTTAGGAATATCAGAAGTCAATTCTTCCATACCGCGCTTCGTTTCGCGCACTTCCAATATATATTCATCCACGTGTACAGAAGTCAATAAGTCTTCACGTACAACGCGTTCATTCAATACAATAGCATCCTCATAGTTATATCCTTTCCAAGGCATATAAGCAACCAACAGGTTCTTACCCAATGCCAATTCACCACCTTGTGTTGAATAACCTTCCGTCAGAATATCACCTTTCTTTACACGCTGACCCTTATCACAAATAGGACGAAGGTCAATAGTCATGCTTTGGTTAGTCTTACGGAATTTAGGAATTCTATATTCTTTCAAAGCAGGTTCGAAGCTGACAAATTCCTCATCTTCCGTTCTGTCATACAAAATCCGGATAGTGGTTGCATCTACATATTCAATCACACCGTCACCTTCAGCAGCAATCTGAGTACGAGAATCTTCAACCAATTGCTTTTCGATACCTGTACCTACAATAGGAGCCTCTGTACGCAACAAAGGAACTGCCTGGCGCATCATGTTAGACCCCATCAATGCACGGTTAGCATCATCATGTTCCAAGAACGGAATCAAAGATGCCGCAATAGAAGCAATCTGTTGAGGAGATACATCCATCAACTCTACCTGATCAGGAGTAACAACCGGATAATCGGCATCGCGACGAGCCTTAACCTTGTCACGAACAAACTTACCTTCATCATCCAAAGGTGCATTACCCTGAGCAATAATCTTATCTTCTTCTTCTTCTGCAGTCAAGTATTCAATTCCTTCATCAGAAATATCCACCTTACTATCAGCTACCTTACGATAAGGAGTAGAAATGAAACCAAGTTCATTAATTTTAGCATAAACGCACAAAGAAGAAATCAAACCGATATTAGGACCTTCAGGGGTTTCAATCGGACACAAACGACCATAGTGAGTATAGTGTACGTCACGCACCTCGAAACCGGCACGTTCACGCGACAAACCACCGGGACCTAACGCAGACAAACGACGTTTGTGAGTAATTTCAGCCAACGGATTGGTTTGGTCCATGAATTGTGACAATGCATTTGTACCGAAGAATGAATTGATAACAGAAGAAATAGTCTTCGCATTAATCAAATCAATCGGAGTAAATACTTCATTGTCACGTACATTCATACGTTCACGAATAGTACGAGACATACGAGCCAATCCGATAGCAAACTGATTGGACAACTGTTCTCCCACTGTACGCACACGACGATTACTCAAGTGGTCAATATCATCAACATCAGCCTTAGAGTTAATCAGCTCAATCAGATACTTGATGATCTCGATAATATCTTGTTTTGTCAATACCTTCACATCCATATCCGTAGTCAGCCCCAACTTCTTGTTGATTCTGTAACGGCCTACTTCGCCAAGGTCATATCTTTTTTCAGAGAAGAACAGGTTATTGATAACCTCACGAGCACTGGCATCATCAGCAGGATCTGCATTACGCAACTGACGATAGATATAAAGCACAGCCTCTTTTTCTGAGTTACTCGGGTCTTTCTGAAGCGTATTAAATATAATAGAATAATCTGATGAATTAGCTTCTTCCTTATGAACAAGGATATTCTGAACGCCTGAGTCGATAATTTCATCTACATGCTCTGCTTCAAGCACAGTTTCACGGTCAATGATAACCTCATTACGTTCAATAGAAACAACTTCACCGGTGTCTTCATCTACAAAATCCTCTGTCCATGTCTTTAAGACACGCGCAGCAAGTTTTCTTCCTACAACCTTCTTTAAGTTGGCCTTATTGACTTTAACTTCTTCAGCCAAATTAAATATTTCGAGAATATCTTTATCATTTTCAAAGCCGACAGCTCTCAACAGAGTAGTAACAGGCAATTTTTTCTTACGGTCGATATAAGCATACATCACATTGTTAATGTCTGTAGCGAATTCAATCCATGAGCCCTTGAATGGGATAATACGTGCGGAATATAGTTTTGTACCGTTAGCATGTACACTCTGTCCAAAGAATACACCCGGAGAACGATGCAGCTGAGAAACAACAACACGTTCAGCACCGTTAATCACGAAGGTTCCCTTCGGCGTCATATAAGGAATAGGACCCAAATAAACATCTTGAATAACAGTATCAAAATCCTCATGATCGGGATCTGTACAATAAAGCTTCAATTTAGCTTTCAAAGGTACACTATAAGTGAGCCCACGCTCTAGACAATCATCTATTGTATAGTGAGGGGGATCAATGTAGTAGTCCAAAAACTCAAGGACAAAGTTGTTACGTGTATCAGCGATAGGGAAGTTTTCAGCAAATACTTTATACAGCCCGTCGTTCTTTCGTTTTTCGGGTGGGGTATCCAGTTGTAAAAAGTCTTGGAATGACTTCAATTGCACTTCCAGGAAATCCGGATACTTCATCGGATTCTTGATGGAAGCAAAATTAACTCTTTGATTTTCAGTATTTGAAGACATTTGTTAATATTTTGTAGAACTTAATAATAATATAGACACAAAAAGGTTAAGAATCCTCTACCAGAGGATTCCTAACCGTATTACCTGATACTCAGGCTAATATTATTTAAGCTCAACTTCAGCTCCAGCTTCTTCCAAAGTTTTCTTCAGTGATTCAGCTTCGTCTTTAGCCAAGCCTTCTTTTACTGTGCTAGGAGCACCGTCTACCATGTCTTTAGCTTCTTTCAAGCCAAGACCACATGCTTCTTTAACGGCTTTAACAACCTGCAATTTAGCAGCACCAGCGCTCTTCAAAACTACATCAAAAGATGTCTTTTCTTCAGCAGCAGCTGCACCACCTGCAGCAGGACCAGCAGCAACAGCTACAGCTGCAGCAGCAGGTTCAATACCGTATTCTTCTTTAAGGATAGTTGCAAGTTCATTAACTTCTTTTACTGTCAAGTTAACTAATTGTTCTGCAAAAGCTTTCAAATCTGCCATTTTTGTATGATTTTAATTGTTTGTTACTAATTGATTATAAAATTGATTATTCGGCACGTTCGCCCAGAGTTTTAAGAACTCCATGAATGGTGTTACCACCTGATTGAAGAGCAGAAATAACGTTCTTGGCCGGTGATTGCAGCAAAGCAACAATTTCAGCAATAACTTCATTTTTACTCTTAATATTAGCAAGAGCTTCAAGTTGATCAGCACCTACATATATTCCTTCTTCTGCATAAGCAGCTTTCAGTGTAGGAACTCCATCTTTGTATTCTTTCAGCAACTTAGCAGGAACGTTTGCAGTTTCGCAGAACATTACTGAAGTTGTACCTTTCAAAGAATCAAATAACGGAGAGAAATCAACTTCTTCGATACTCATCAAAGCTTTGTGAAGCAAAGAGTTCTTCACAACTACCAGCTTAACACCGGCTTTGAAACATTTTCTTCTCAACTCGCTTGTAGCAGCTGCATCCATAGCAGTTGTATCAACCAAGTAGAAATGTCCATATTCTTTTACGGTGTCAGCCAACTGACCAATAATAACGCCTTTATCTTCCTTTCTCATGATTCCTCCTTATTGTTAGTTTTCTTCTACAGTTTTGGGATCAATCTTGATACCCTTACTCATAGTACTTGAAAGATAAATACTCTTTATATAGGTACCTTTAGCTGAAGAAGGTTTCAATTTGATAATGGTAGCGATAAATTCTTTCGCATTATCACGGATTTGGTCAGCAGTAAAAGAAACCTTACCAATTGAAGTATGAACGATACCACTCTTATCAACCTTAAAGTCAATCTTACCTTGCTTAACTTCCTTAACAGCCTTAGCTACATCCATAGTTACAGTACCACTCTTTGGATTCGGCATCAATCCGCGAGGACCGAGAACACGACCGAGAGCACCGATCTTACCCATGATAGACGGCATTGTGATGATTACATCAATATCTGTCCATCCACCTTTGATCTTTTCAATATATTCATCAAGACC
>UMKP01013936.1_pt1 | contig 15856 bp, 30 predicted proteins | sample 1966341 | NCBI WGS metagenome assembly UMKP01 (sample SAMEA4836179, study PRJEB28245) | human gut metagenome | biome: gut microbiome; material: fecal sample | place: Denmark | collected 2008
AGTCTTCATTGGCTTTGTCGATTTCCTGTTTGCGACGGATTGCTACATAATCTCTCAAATTATATAAAGCAATTCGCTTTGCCTTACTTGGGTTTGGACTTTTTCCGCTCACAATATCATTTAAACCCTGACGTGACAGTTCTGTTATCCCACACATCTCTTCTACCGAAACACCGAATTTATTTGCAAACTCTTTCGTTTTCATATTGTTTTTATCCTTTCTCTTTACATATTTGCTACATTTTGTAAATTCTAATTGAACTACGCAAACCGGAGTTGTCCGGTCTGCTCTGCTTCCATCCTCATGTTCGGTGTTCGTTCCGCAATACACAGTTCTGGCAGATTGGCTCTAACCAATGCCGCAGGAATCGGCGGACACACTGCATTGCCGCATCTTCTGACCTGTTTGCTTCTCGGGTAGGTCTTTCCGGTATAATCACGGTCGATGATGTAATCATCCGGGAATCCCTGGCATCCATACAATTCTTTCGGTTCCAACATCCGCAGTCCGATGTCTACAATCTGATAATCTACACCCTCGATCGTCACCAATCCAAATCTATCCTTGGTTGTAACTGTATCAAGTGGCTTTTCGATGTCTTGCCCTGTGGCATCTCCATAATATTTGATTAGAAACGCTCTAACCTCTCCAAAGTGTCCGTCACCAGCTGTGATCGTTGGTAATGGCTGTCTGATATCTTTACCATCACAGTGATTATTCATCTGAATCAGATTCGCTGTAACAACGCTGTTATGATCCCATGCGGTCACTGTCGGAAGCGGATTTTCTACTGTTTCCCCAGCACCCTTATATCCTCCGTCATAGTACTTATGCAGAAACGATGTGACCAGTCCATATCTGTTTGAGCTGTCAACTGTCATGATTGGGTCTTCTATAGTTTGTCCTCTTACTCCATCCTTTGAAGTTTCAGAATGGTACTGAATCAATGTAGGACTGATAAGACAATGCTCGTTTTTGCTCACGATCGTTGTAAGCGGCTCTCTAACATCCTTGCTTCGGTCTTTTGTAAATCCAGTCTGCCCGATCTGCACCATATATGGCTCTACAATCCCATATCCGTGCTTTCCGGTGATAGTCGGCATCGGCTCTCTGATGTCGTTCGGTCTACGCTCACCGCCATGATTACACTGAATGATAAAAGGCTCTGGATTATCCAAAACGAATTTTTTTAATCCTCTGGCTATCCTGTCCATCGTCTTTTGTGCCAGTGGTCTTACTGCCCGGATTCCATACTTTTCTTTGATTTCCTCTGATGTGTCAAAAATACTTGGACAGGGCAATGAAAAATCTAACTGCGTGTATGCTCCAACATATGGCTTTAATAGTCCTTTCTTGACTTCTTCACTGTCTACCGGTGCGTGTGTCGGCTCTGGCCAGACAATCGTCTTGCCGTCACACCTGGCGATCATGAAAAATCTCTTTCGCATGGTAGGTGCTCCGTAGTCAGCGGCAATCAGCTCCCGAAATTCCACTTTGTATCCCAGATCAGTAAGCTGCTGCACAAATTTTTCAAAAGTCTTACCCTGCTTGCTCTTAATCGGATGATGTCGTCTGTTTAATGGTCCCCATGTCTTAAACTCTTCCACGTTTTCCAACATGATAATCCTCGGTCTGACAAGCCCTGCCCAGCGTAATGCTACCCATGCAAGACCTCTGATATTTTTATCTTTTGGTTTTCCACCCTTTGCCTTGCTAAAATGCTTACAATCTGGGGAGAACCAGGCAAGTCCGACAGGATGTCCTTTACAAGCCTTGACAGGATCAACCGCCCACACATTTTCACAATAATGCTTTGTATTTGGATGATTTGCCTTGTGCATCTTAATAGCTTCTGGATCATGATTGATTGCAATATCAACACTGTATCCGGTTGCTAATTCGATTCCAGTGGAAGCACCGCCACCACCGGCAAAATTATCAACTATCAATTCTCCGTTAATCATTTTTCCAAAAGGAACCCGATATATCGTTACCCCGGCCGGAGGTTCGGCTCCTTTCTATGTAATATTGACTTTTACAATTAGTTGTAGTATCATATTATTTGTCTATTAATACGGCCAAGTAGCTCAGTTGGATAGAGCGGTCGCCTACTAAGCGATTGGTCCCGGGTTCGAATCCCGGCTTGAATGCAACGCACCTGTTTCTGGCAGGTGCTTTTTATATATCACATTTGATCTAATGGCAAGCTCATCTGCCCCTTGCAATTACCCCCGATCGTTGTCGGATCCCATCCAACTCCAATGTAGTCTAAGACTTTTGCCCATCCATAATCGTTGCCTTTTGCATCCTTGCACATATGGAACATCAGATAATCCCACTCTTTTGGATTACTCTCATAGAGCAAATCGAATCGATGCGGTCGTTTCTCCATGTGTATTCCGAAACCGCACATACTGCATCCGGTGCGCTGCGCCTTTGTCGTGTACAATGTACCGTCTGGCTTTTTCTCAATAGTTCCATAAATCTCTGGAATGATGCTGTCAGGCATTTCAAAACTTTCAGATAATTTTCCTTCTCTCAAAAGTTTCTCATGATATTTTTCTCTCAGTCCGGCTTTCCACAGTTCGTCCATTTCCAGTGCGAGTTTTAAAATGTCCTGCCTATGGAAGATTGCGAATGGTGCTGATCTGATCGTGGATGCTCCAAAATAATTACATCCGTTCATCCGTAAGCTCTTGGCACGCCTGCCACCTTCGGATGCCATCAGTCCCAGATACGGCACACTGTTATGCTCTTTTCCCCAGTCATCACAGTTTTTCTCTTTAAGGTAATAACAACACTTGGACGATACGAGAAAATCTGGCTTCTGATAATCACACCCTTCATTTTCGTTTTCATATCCACCGAACAGCTTTAACCATCTCTGTTTTAGCTGCATTTTAGAGTTTTTCTGCCATCCGCCATATTCTCCAGTCTCCCCAGTAATAATCGCATGGCGGACAGTTTTATTTTTCTCTGACGGATTTTGTAACAATTCTATCTTGGCAGCCACTTCCTTTGAAATGACAGGAAATCCAAATTCCTGTATGACCTTTGGTTTCGTCCAATAAGTACCATCATCCCTTTTCAGCGGTGGCACATTGATAATTCCAAGAGCTTTATGTACTCTCTGTATACTCTTGTCTTCCAGTGTAGATGCACTGACTCCTGGTGCATCAATTCCGCATACCTCATGTAAAAACAGGTATAAGATTATACTGTCAAGTCCACCGACCGAAACATGGTAGTTGAGCAATCTTCCATCACATTCACTTGCGAACTCTTCTGCTCTGATCTGTGCATATTTTCTTTTATATTCATATGGCTGCTTTTCTTTCTGCATAAATGATGCAATCTTCTCATATGCTCCGATCCGCTCCATTCTTTCTTTTACTGATTCCATTTTTTTCTCGGAGTAAAGAGCTCTTTCACGCTGGCCAGCAAACCTCTCACTCCTTTCGATTTACTTCAAAATTTCATCTAAGCAGGCATTCCAGCCTTTATCAAATCTTCCATTATCACAATAAGCAGGATGATTTGCTTTCTCCGGCAGTTCCCGAAGTGGACACCAATCTGGTTTTTCGTATGTTTCAGAATCAACAATTCTTGATACTTTCATAGCCTGGCAACTGTCAATACCTGCATCCGCGTTACAATACAAAAAGTTGCAACCAAAACATGATTCTGGCATATCCATAACTAATACTGCTTTAGGCATCTTCTATTCCTCCTATTTTTTATACACTTTCCATGCTTTAAAGCTATTCCCTTTAGGTACATCGCAAAGCCAATACGTTGTACGTGTTTCTCCATCTTCATCAGTTCCAAAACCATAATAAATATAGGCTTCTTCTACCGTTAATTCGTTTACGTTACACCCATATTCTTCCGCGCCAATTTTTAAAGCTTCTTCCTTGTTATATTTACTCGCATTGAAACCAAGCGAATCTCCGTCTCCGTAAAAATAGTTATAATCAAATTTGCTCATATCCTCACATTCCTTCCGGCTTCTCGCACCGTTCAAATTCGATAACCCAAACCCACGGATTAGCATCCCAACCGTAGCGGTCAATGTCGGATTTCTTGATGGTTCTGTTCCACAATTCCCTACCAAACAACTCTCCCATAGTCATGTCGCAATATTTAATACTGCTCATACATGGACCATATAAATCGCAAGTATGTCCATCTGCTGATACTCTGGTTAAGCATGGCGGTTTAAATTTAAATCCTTCATCCAACACTCCATCCTCGTCAATTTCCTGCAACCGTTCCACTCTCACATGCGTAACCTTAAGCCAGATACGTGCCGCTTCTTTAGGCATGTGGATGGATGGTTTCCACTTTGTAACATCGGCAATGTCATCTCTTTGCCAATCTTCGTAGTAATAATATCCGTTCGGTGCCTTTTTCCATGTTTCACGGACATACAGGATGTCGCCCGGCTCGCAAGGCAACTTAAAAAATTTCTCTCCATACCCATCTGCAAATGTACCTCTACACGATATGTACCCTTTAGGTGTAAAAGCGGTATATCCCCATACTGCATCATCAGGAATAAAGCCTTTCACAATTCTTCTCGTTGCATCTTTTCTCCCGTCCAGAATTGCACGAACCATTTCTGTGTTGAATAAAATCGGTTTAATCGCCATTTACTCCACCGCCTTTCACAATTTCGATTGCATGCTCATAACTTCTTGCTTTCTCTTTCCCCAAATTACTGTCGTATGCATTCTCCCAAAACTTTCTCTCATTTTCCAACTGCTCCACGACCTTGTCCGGGTCATAGGCGATCGGCTGTGCATCAATCTTCTGCGCTAACGCATAGAACATATCATCACTACGTTTCTGTGTAAGAAGAATATCCATAAACCATTGTTGATATAATTCTTGCTTTAATGTCTCCGCATCAATCAGTCTTCCCATCGTTCGCCCTCCTGTTCCAATCTGTAGTTGCTTTCGTTCGCTCGTCTTTCCCTGTTCTGATGCCTCCGTCCTGATCCATGTACATCTCACATTCATAGCTTTTTGGAAGTTCTGTTCCGCATTTCATACATTTGATTTTGAACATTACCCCAACAGCCGAATGTGATGACTTATTTGTAATGGTTAAGAACATTGCGTTTCCACCGCAGAACGGGCATGGCTTAAGGCTTTCACTCATTCTTTACACCCCCAATCCAATTTCTGACCACATTTCCAGCAATAACGAGCAGGAAACATTCCAGTTGACCACCCCATATACATACCACATGTCGGACATATATATCTTGTAGTCCCAGTATCTTCTTTTTCAGCAATAGCAGCTATCGGATTCTGACGTTCCATCGCCGCCCGGCATTCTTCCACCGTTCCGATTGTTCGGTACTGCTTCAGCTCTTCCAACCATTCAGCAAGTTGCTCATGTTCGTTTGCACATATAGTATTTCCATGTGTAATGGCTTCTTTATCAACCGATTCTGGGATATACGCATTATCTTCGATTAGTCTTGCTGACATCTTTTGGCATTCAGCCACTTCTCTTGCGTGTGATATAGCTTCATCAATTGTCATAGTCACACCTCCAACAGTTCCGGGTTATCAATCATGTTGCCGATCACTTCAAAATTCTCTGAATCAAAATCATCCAGTTCCTCAAAGTCATCACATCCCGGCTCATTTGTACGCCATCCGTTTTCATGCCACATTACACGCTTTCTCGTCTCATCTTCTGGAAACTCATCATTGATATGCCCTGAAAGAATGTCATTCTCAAATATAAGCTTGCCGCTTTTATCCTTAAGTCCGGTGCACTGGCAGATAGTGGACGGGTCTACCAAATAAAAATCAATATAATCTTCACTACATACCTCAATTTCTTTAATCTCGCCATCTTCATCATAACTCGGTAATCCATATACCCATCCACTGTTATCAATCAGCTTTCCTCGGAATAAATATCTATTCTCCATTGTGCTTCACCTTTCTTCCTTTGATCTGCTCCAACATAATCCTCGATACCTCTGGAAGTCTTAAACTCTCCATACATCCATTGTGCAAACCGCTTTCCTCATTCCACTTTGCCACCGGACATTTCTTACAGAGAGTGTTTGTACAGAACTCTCCAATCTGCCGTATAGTCAGTTCCTTATTTGTTATGTGCGCCATTTCCCTTCTCCATTTCTTTCAACTTGGCTTCTGCTTCCTCTTGTGATAAAAACCAGGTTTCCTTGTACATTTTTTCTGACAGGATTCGGTCTGTACCATATTCTCGATCCTTATCACACTCCATGTACCATCCTTTTTCTGTAAAAGTAATCAAGGCTACTTTCTGATGATAAACTTTGTTGTTCTCCGGGTGCAGACTTAAAATATTTAATTCATAATTGACTTTGCTAGGAATTATATATACATCTGAGCCAATTCCACACGGCAACCGCAGATGTAATCCCTGCTCCTCGGCATCCTCATAGTCTTTCAACTTTTCCCTCAAATCTGCCATTGCCCACATATTGCGGTAGAACAACGCAATCAGACCACGGACATCTGAAAACGGATCTATCGTTAAATTGTCCAATATTTCCTCGTCAAACTCTGCGTCATCTACTGGCAATTCATCTTTTGCCAATGTGACCATAAGATTTCTTGCAAAATCTCGTGCATCCATTTCCATCTCGTAATCTCTGTATCTGGCATTTCGCTCGTCATCTGCATAGCAGCTATTATGTGCCAGATCGATCATCGACATGTCAGCCACGCTTTTATTTGTCGTTAATCTCTCCATCCTCTTCCTCCATTTCTTTCTGCAACCATTTCTTGATATTATTTTTGCAACCTGTATCACAATTACTATGTCTGCAATTTATTTTGTCTGATAAATACACTACGCAATGCTGGCTCACAGTAGACAGCATTTCTGCCAGTTCCTCATCCGTCATGCTCCTGATCCGGTCCGCATTGGTCTGTGGCTTCTTAGCCATGCTTTTCATACACTCTGTCATATTTCTACCTCACAAAATCTAATCCTCATTTATGTAAAACTCATTTCCATGTCTGGTGTACCCAAAGCAAAGGCTTCCACCATCACAAATTAATGCAAGTTCTAAGGCTGATAATTGTGTATTATTTTTAATAACCTTATAAACGGAACGATATATATCAGGTTTACAGTCTAAGACAATGTCATAATCATTAAGATTATCAACTTTATATCTTGAAATTCTGTATTTTTCCTTTAATTCATTATAAATCGTGCTGTTCATGGTTGCCTTTTCTCTCTCATTTTCAGTAAAGGCATATGCTGGATAAATTCTCTTTTCAATCTCCATACATTATTTTTCTCCTATCTCACTAAATCCATTGTTTTAACAGATATCCCTTTAAATTTCCCGGTGTGGTAATACTCTGCGGTATCAAAAAACATAATGCATCCATCGTCTTTTCCGGTATCTCCACTTCCTGCAAGTGCTATGCTTACGCCATTTCTTACCAATGTATTTTTTAACAACATCAATGCCGCTTCTATCTCCTGCTTGGTTTCATCCGTCATTTCAACTTCACCTTTCTCTTTCTACCTTTCTTCTCAAACTTATCGCACATCCCAACCGGGCACCCACGCCTTAATCTGGTCTATAAATAATATCCACACATGATCTCTGTCTGGTTGTGCTTGTACGAATATTTACATTTCCGGCAGTATTTTATGCTTGTCTTTGTCATTTCTCCCATGTTAATAATCCTTATTTCACCGCTTTTCCTGTTACAATATCCCAGTGTTCATCCTCAATGAACTGATTCCGAATAATCTCATCCGTCAGATAGTGTTCCTTACTCTTTGGCTGCTTGCGCCAATAGGAATCAATGTAATAGGCAACCCAATTCATAAATTCTTCGATTTTGGCATTTGAGAAACGGTAAGAATCTTTTAATGTCGGAATAGTCAGATACATTGTGGAGGCAAGCGCGCTCTCGATATTCCGATCTGCGCCAAGCACTGCCCGTCCATTTTTTATATCTGCCATATACAATTTTTGTGACATTGGGATTGATTTTACCCACTTGACCACATCAATTTTCTTTTTACGGCAATATGCCATCATGCTCTCGCTCGTTACCGCTTCGTCATCATCGTCCTGCCAAGATTTCCGACGCTCAACGGTTTTGCTATAAAAATTCGTGACCTGCTTAAACGTCATATCAAACTTGTCATACAAAATGGCTGTAAAAATATATCCCATGTGATTCGCGATATTATCTCCTAACTGACATTTTGCTAATTCCTGCTTATAAACACTCGACGGAATTAACCTCTGTCTCTGCTGTACGTTATGCATTTGTTCACCTTCCTTGTATTTTTTATTTTATATTTCCACCCGCCATCATCTTTTCAATGATTTCCTCCTGCATCCGCTCTGCTATATGATCCCGGACTGATTCTTCTGGAAATGCGATCTGATATGTCCGCTCCTTGATCCGGTTCGTGATCCGGTCATCGTAGGATAGCTTGTCCAGCGGATCATTACTCGTGAAAATCGTTACCTTCTGGTTTATGTACCGCTCGTTGATGATCTGATACATTTTGTCGTTGATCCATGCCGCCGGTGCTTCCACACCAAAATCATCAATGATCAAAATATCCGTTGTGGAAAGTGCATCTAAAAGCTGGCTTTCACTGCCTGCTGCATCCCTGCGCCATGTATTCTTAATTTCCTGCAGGATGGTCAGTGATACTGCAAATTTGACTGTGTATCTTTTCATCAGCTCATTTGCAATCCCGGCAGCGATCCTCGTCTTACCGCTTCCCTTTGTCCTCGACCAGATATACAGTCCCATGCCTCTTTCCTTCTGGCTCTCGAAATCATCCAGATAGGTTTTTATGATTTTGCAGGCATCTGACACCATCTTTTTACTTTCCTGCTTCCTGTACACATCCATTCGAAACGATCTCAGATCCATCCCACGGAATGCCTCCGGTATATCTGCGAATCGCAACCGCCTTGACATGACCGCTTTCTCACGGCATTTACACGGTACTGCTATTTCAACTCCGTCTTTTATTTTCAAGATCCACTCCCGACCTTCGCAAATTGGACACACATCAGAATCCTTGGAAGTCTCCGGTGTCTCCGCGTTCCTGCATGAGTTCGTTGAGTGATTTTTCATGCGTTCCAGTATCTCTTCCAACTGATCCATCATTCTCTCCTTTCAGGTACTGCATAAACAAGTTCTCTCGTAAAAAGTTCTCCGGCTTTTTAATATACCGCTCTGCTGTTTTCTCCCGTCTGCATATATCTGCATAATTCTGTGCGGCCAATACCAGATCATCTTCCGGTACACCAGCCAGTACCGCATTGCAGTATTCTGTTTCAACAAGACAGCCAGTACACCGTTTCGGATAGACTGCGGCAAACTCTGCATACCGTTCCACGGGGGATATAGGGGGTGTATTTTGTTTATGTTTATGTCTTTGTTTATTAATAGGTTCACTTTGTGGTTCAAACTGTGGTGCAATTTGCAGTTCACTTTGTGGTTCATCTTGTGGTTCATTTTTACTGTAATTTTGAACCACAAGACTATTTATTTTATATTGTGCTGCAAGATTCCCACCGCGCGCTTTCCATTCGATGAACCCATCTGTAGCAAGCTTGTTTCTCGCTCTCTTTAACGCTGATACATTTAATCCAGACCGAAGTCCAAGGACTGACGAGGCTACCGTAAACGTATCTGGCCACCCTGCCTTATTCGCTATGGACATTAGCGCATGCCATAAGGCGATTGCAGTGTTGGGCTGCGGGTTTAGTTCGAGCCTGTCGTAAAATGCTTTTATCTCAGCTATGTAATTCAAATCATCACCCCGTTTCCAATTCCGATATTGTCACTTCTGTACGAGGATGCCATTTATCTACATCCACATAACTCCCATCAGTGGAAACAATGATTTTACAGTTATCATCCTTAAGGATCTCGTAATGTACCAGAATGTCATGCAATGCCTCATGCAAATTTGTCAGATCAACTCTTCTTCCAGTTGGCATATAATACACAGCTTTTACATTCACAGGGCTTTCAATGGTCTTTATATCCGGCATATATGCCCTGCATTCCTTTTCATACTTCGTGTAGGCTTCGGATGGGATGATAAATGGTCTGCCGCTCCCGGTAAATACAATCCTCTGGCTATTCTTTTTTGTGATCGGTTTCAAAGGTATTGTAAATTTATACTCCATCGACATCCTCCAGATTCAGTTGCGCATTACTGTCTTTGATTTCTTCTGCCAGTACATACGGTGGTTCATAGTTTCTTACGATATCAATAGCGATATTTTTCTGATTTCTGTGTATGCAGTTATATTTGCTTACCTCGAACTGTCTTTTTAATTCCCGGTAAATATCTGAATACACCTTTCCACGGATGGAGCTGTCATGATATGCATTGCTGTTCTTACCGCCAAGGCAATCAATCACCCGCTTATTTACTTCCGCTTTCACATCATCTGCGTCCGATGGAAGCAATGGCAACGTTTCCTTGAAATCCTGCAAATCTCTGTTGATTGCATCAACTTTGCTGTCTACTTCTTTAAGAGCTGCAAACTCCATTTCTAAAAGCTGCATCGGAGACTTCGGTTTCTGAATAACATCTTCCATCTCATGAAAACGATTGATGTATTTTGCGGTAAACTCTGTACCTTTTACTCCAGTGAGTTTGTGGGCGATAAATTCGCAGCCTTTCTTTGTGACCAGATAGCATGGTCTGCTCTGATTATTTGCATCCTTATATGTACTTTCTCTGAAAAAATCGCCCGGCTCAATTTTGAGCTCGGCTAATTCCCCCGCATAAGAGCGCACATCTCTCATTAAATTTTTATGTTCTTTTCCCACCATCTCCGCAACCTCAACTGAGGTAATTGTTTTCTGTTCTAAATTCAAAACTTCTCCTTTCTCCCGGTACATGACAGCACCGGGAAATCATGGCTTCCAACAATCGTGATATATCATTTTCTGCATGAATAGGTTTCTTTCTGCCATTTGGCAAGGTGTTTCAACCCTATAAATCCTTTATAACAATTCCATAGACCTTATACATCTCTCTGAACCGGATCACTCCAAGGCTGTGTGCCAGTGTGTGGTGTTCTCTGCACAAACAGATTTTTTTATAACTGGAATCATCTACTTTTGTCCTGTCATTACCCATTCCGATTGCATCCTCATGATGAATCTCTCCGTCTTTTCCGCAGATCGCACATTTTTTGTGTAACAGGCAGTAGTAAAGATATCTTCCTATGTCATCTGTACGTTCTATTGCATTTTCAGAAAGTGGTATCCCCCATTCCAAGCAAAATTCAATCAGAAAGCTAATAAAGTCTCTTGCTGTATCCATTGAACAATTTGAAAGACTGATATGTTCTACTCCTGTTCGCACTGTATATTCATTCTTAAGTCTTTCTTTCGCTTCTTCTGGTAGATATCCTGTCCAGTCTGCAATATCCCCTATCGTGGCATATGCCTTTTTTCTCTGTTCTGCCGAAATATGTCTACCGTCATCAAACCTAATCTCAGCATTTGATATTTTCTTACGCTGCAACATATCTCCGATCTGCATACCAGGTACAGAAATAATAAGATCCGTGCCACTTTGTGTTTCTTTGTATTTGCTTATTTTTACAAGCGCATGCATTATGCATCACCCTTTTTTCCGGCATTTGCTGCAATCGTGACTTCAAGTTTTCTCATGCATTTATTCCACTGATTAATATCAAGTTCCTGTAATGTATTCACATGAAACAGCTCAACAATTGTATCCATTGATACATCCGCTTCTTTCAGTTTTCCGAGTAGAACCTGATATTTCACATCATCAATTTTCTGAGACGGATATTGTTTAAATACAATGTTCATCTCCTGATCTACAATTTCTAATTCATCAATTTTTCCATCCGAGGAATATTTAATAAGATTTACAAAAAACTTATCTCTTGTAGAAGATTTTCCATTATTGTCTGTTTTAATATGACAATTGGCTGCCGGAATCCATATAAAAGGTGCCGTGTATAATTCTCTTCCAATTCCATGCTTTACACATGCCCTCTTAAATGCATCCGATGCTCGTCCCTTTTCTTTTGCTGTATAAGATGCAGTTCCTACATCCTCTTTAGAAATCCACATCTTCTTTTCGTTGTCCCATGCAGAAATAATGCAATATAAATCTCCATCGATTACTTCATATCTGTCCTGCCATCCGAGCGCTCCATATTTTTCATCAAGCCTTTTCTGTCCATCTCTTGAAGTGACATATAACAGCAAAGACAATCCTTTTTCTGAAATCTGCTGAACTCTGCAACTGATTTCATTTGCATTTAAAAAATTATTTTCCATTATCTTTCCTCTCAATCTTCGATATAAACTCTCATATCATCCAGGCATTTATCGCAGTAGTAATCCCCTCTGATCTGCACTGCTGTATCATCCTGGATGTGTTCACCGCAACATATACATTTTGGTCTACGCTCAAGCCATTCGCCTTGACTCCGATCTCTGTCTTTCCACAAATCGTAACTATCATTCATATCTGTGAGAAAATCCCTCCCCATCATCGTCTGTGTCGGTAATCAGCTTTCTTGTACCATACACAAATTCGCCATGAATACTTCCGTCGGTATGCCATGACACTTCACCGGTTTCTATGTCTAAATCTTCCAGTGTTCTTTCAAATTCATCCAGTGCATCCTTGAGTATTCCTAAATCCTTCCATGTCAAACTAGGCGCTGCCATTCAAAAATTCCTCCATTTCCATCTGTCTGAAATTTGTAGATAAAACCATGTATCTGACAGCTTTCTCTCGCTGCTGCTTCATGTACTGCTCGTCCCGGCATTCTTCACACATGTTTCCTTCGCCGGGATCTAAACTGCAGCCACAGATTCTGCATTTTCTGTAAATCATAAAATCACGCTTTCCAAAAACCTAACTACGTGTTACAATAAACGCAGAAATACTTTTGTATTCCTACGGTAAATAGCACCAGTTCTCGCCAAAGAATGTTATGGTGCTATTTTTCTTTTTCACTGAGTAACCATCCTTTCATTTGATGGTAAAGCGGTATGTATCTTTCAGTGTCAACTTCAACATGAAAATCCGTTGCCACCTTTGTAATAATCATGCCGACCGCTATATCCTCGACATTCGGATTTTCCTCACCGCGTACGCATTGAGCATTTGTCACTTTGCCACCTCCTCAAATTCCCCAAGGAACTCTACATCAGCGTCAAACTTGTCCTTCTGGTGAATAAAATATGCTTTCTGCTTCTCTTTCCGCTTTTCCTCTCGTGTCTGTTCTACATCCATGATCGCAACTCCCACCAGTGCAACCAAAGCTCCGAGAGCCATAGCGATTAATAATAAGATGTACTTTTCACCATCCGCATCGAGCATTCCGCCAAGAAACATAATTCCAATCCCTACCGCTATAAATACTTTACTGATCTGCTTCATTTTCCACCTCCTCGTTGTCTGCTCTCGGTTCGATACCGAGAAACTTATCCAACTTTGCCCGGAAGATAAAATACTGATAATTCTTAACCTTCGAAGTCGGCTTTATCACACTTCCGAGATCCCACCGCCCGGCTTTCATCTGCCGTCTGAGGTATTCCACGTTGCATCCAATCTCAGCAGCGGCTTCTTTTACTGTTAAGCGTTGGCTCACTCTCTCACCTACTTTCTCAATTTGCCTCAAATAAGTAATCAAGACTGCATGTTGGAAATTCTTTCTTAATTAAAAGCATTTCGCTTCTCTTAAATTCCGTTGCACCAGACATTTTGTTTTTTAGGCTTTCATAGTTAATACCTGTTTTTTCAGCCAAAGCCTTAATGGTTAATTTATTTCTTGCCATCTCAGCGTTTAAGTTACTAAACAATTTTTCATCTCCTTTCCTGTAAATTACCCTGTAGCGTAATTTATGAGTTTATTATATACCCTGCATCGTAATTGTCAACCCCTAAAAGTAATTTTTTTACTCTGCAAGGTATTTTCTTATTTACATAAATAAAAGAAAGTAGTACAATCAAATCATAACGGAGGTGTAAAAAATGGGACTTACAGATAAATTAGATATACTTATGAAAGAAAGAAACATAAACAAAGCTGAATTAGCCAGAGAATCCGGGGTGCCATATACGACAATCGACGGATTTTATAAAAAAGGCTCAGAAAATGCTAAATTATCTACTTTAAAGAAACTATGCTCATATTTTGATTGTTCTTTAGATTATTTGGCAGACGATAATGTAAATGAACCACGAACTATGGCAGCCCACTTTGATGGAGATGAATACACAGAAGAAGAGATAACTAAAATTAAGGAATATGCAGCTTTTGTAAAAGCAAACAGAAAATAGTCCCCTTTATTGTACATATGAAATGTTATGATCTATCCCGAGGGAGGGATTTCTTTTGACAAACTATGAAATATTATTAGAAGAAGCTGAAAACGCCGGAGTAACGGTAGATGAAACTTCACATTTTTGCGGCACTAGAATTAAAGGACTTTATTTTGATAATCATATTGCTATAAATAAAGATATACCTACTGATACTGAAAAGGCATGTATTTTAGCGGAAGAGCTAGGCCATTACCAAACTGCTACCAGTAATATAATAGACCAATCTACTGTCCAAAATCGAAAACAAGAAATGTGTGGTAGAATCTGGGCTTATAATAAACAAGTTGGACTTACTGGTCTTATAAAGGCATATAAAAATCGTTGTGAAAATTCACATGAAGTAGCTGAATATTTAGGTGTAACAGATAGCTTTTTAAATGATGCCATAACTTATTATAAAAACAAATATGGTTGTTACACTCAAGTCGATAATTATATTATAATATTTGAGCCTACAATTGCTGTTATGGAATTAATTTAGTAATTTGAATGTTTCACCATATAAATTATCAACCAAAGGGAGAACTACATATGCAAAACCTCTTTTTCAAACGACTACAAAAGTTAATTGGTATATTTTTTCTATTAGCAACACTTATCGGTATCCTAATTATTATAACAAATATTACAGATATTATTCAGGTAATTTCCACTGCAATAATATCAATAATGTTTGGTATACTTTCATTCTTGCTTTTAAGAAATGATTCATCAGAAAAGCAATCTAAAAATTCAGACGCAATATGCGCTGACAAGCCACAGGAACGAGATTATTCTAAGCAAACGGAATATGTCCAAGACGGTAACGTAATATACCGTGCAGATGGTAAAAAAATCTCTGATGAAGAAGTGCCATACCTTATGCAAGTAGGATATGAAGAATCATTGCGTCAAACTGGACAATACAATGGCGAAGTTCTTGACACATCATTTGTAGTTCAAAATCTTGCAAAAAAAAAGAAGGCAACTATTATTCCAACATACCAAGAAATAATTAATTTTCCAACCAACTGTTCTTCAAAGATTTTGTCCACAGATATTTTCTTTCTAAAATACATCGATGGGCGTTCTGTGGAAAATGCAAATATTGCGCAATATTGGTACTATGAATATGGATTAAATTATGCGAATGAATTAAAAAAGCTCTACTCATCTGATATGCTAAGAATTTCAAATGTCAATATTTCAAAATTAAAAGTTGTGGATTTAAAAAATATACTTCGCCATTTCAATCTCCCATTATCGGGTAAGAAAGCTGACTTAACGAATCGGATTTTAGATAATATATCATCAGAAGATCTATCTTCTTTTTTAGGCGATTCAATTCATTATTTTTGTGCAACAAAAAAAGGAATTTCTCTCATTGAGTCGTTAAACGATTCAGCAACTTTCAATTTAGAGTTGGAGAATGAAGCCATTTCTTTAATATTAGATTATGATTA
>UMKP01048561.1_pt1 | contig 15592 bp, 10 predicted proteins | sample 1966341 | NCBI WGS metagenome assembly UMKP01 (sample SAMEA4836179, study PRJEB28245) | human gut metagenome | biome: gut microbiome; material: fecal sample | place: Denmark | collected 2008
GGCGCACGAGGGTGAATTTCCCGTGCGCCGGTCGCCTTAACATATTATTAAAAGATACAATGCAATCCACACTTACTGCGCTGCATCAGGAGCTACATACGAGTATGCATTGGACATCTTTGCAGCATTGTTTGTCAGAGTGACAGCCTCTCTATAGTAGGCAACAACAGGAGTGCCCTTATCCACAGCGTTGAACAGCTGCTCTGCAAAAGCAGGCGGCACATTGATACATCCGTGTGAGCCGGAGGTTTTGTAAATTGTTCCTCCGAAGGTATCACGCCAGCTGGCATCATGGATACCTATATTGTAGGCAAACGGCATGAAATAGCTGACAGGAGAAGAGTAACCCTCACCGACAAGAGTAGCATTTCTCTGCTTGTAAACAATCTTGTATACACCATCTACGGAACCATTCTGACGGGCGAGATTACCTGATACGAAATCAGACTCCATCTGGAGAGCACCATCCTTGTAATACCACATGTGCTGCTTTATGTAGTCAATCTCTATGTATGTATTACCTATGTCGTCAGCGCCTCGGTAGAGAGCAGTCTGCTCGTAAACAGGCTCTCTTTCCACTGGCTTGCCTCCCTCTAAATCGGAAAGGAGCTTGGCCTTCTCATTTTTCTTGCTGACTACCCATCCGTAGTCTCCACCACCTATTTCAATAGTGTCACCGGACGATGTCTTGAACGAGCGTTTGCGGCCGAAGGTATTGTACTTGGAAGCAAGCTGCTGGACATATTTAGTGACCTTGGCATCATCTATGCTCACGCTGCCGTCATCTGAGATGCTTAGCATACCAAGGATTTTGGCTGAGTCAAGCTTCTCGTCGGCACCTTCAATTTTGTAAGTGACGGTTGAAGCAGTGTATTTGTCGAGGGCTTCTTTTTCATTTTTGATTGTATCGCTTTCCTTTGTGATTTTTGGAGCTTCATAACAGTCATCACTTAAGGTAAGCTTTGGAAGCTCATTGTCCAGGGCATCCTTTACTTCGGCAAGGATGCTGTCATATATCGGCTTGCAGCCATTTTTCTCTTCAATCACATTGTATTTGCCGTCTTTTATCTCGATGTGGGCATCCTCCGGATTCTCAATGTAGTCATCACTGAAAATATCAAGAGCCTTGAGCTTTTCCGCCAAAGCGGCATCGTCATATTTGGACGAACCCTTTAGAGTATAGTTTTGAGCTTTGAAGAGACTGACAGGCCATGTAAAAGCATTCTGGCTTTTTAGAATTTGCTCCTCGTCACCGTTTGAGACATATTCATAGGAAAAATCAGGTCCCTTAAGTGAGAAGCTGTTTCCTTTTCTATCAGTGATTGTGAGCAGGTAGTCGCGGCTTAGGGCTGTATTTTTTTCTATTGCCTCTTTTGCGGTTTTCCCTGCGTATTTTACAGAGTTAATCTTTGTGTTGAACAGATAGTGGCTGCTAAAATAAAAGGCAAAGCCAAGATAAACAGCCAAAATCACGCCAAGCACAACGGCGCAGGTTATAAATACTTTTTTCTTCATGTAAATCGACCTCCTTGGAGATATGCTGTTGCTGCCCACACCGGGGTGTAGGCGGCAGCTAAAATCAGTTACATTTGTGAAGATGTGACACATCCATATAGTCAGGCAGACCATTCTTGTAGGCTACAGCGGTTTCTCCCTGAATAAGTGGCTTTAAGTATTCGATAAGCTCAGGCTTCACATCATTGCCAGCATCATTGATCCACTCTCGTGGCACAGACTTGGCCTCGTTTGCGATATCCTTGATAGCAGAATATGTGTATTCTACCTGATAAGGATCATTTGAGATGCGCTTCAAGCATACCATTGATGCGGTCACACCCTCTGCTGCAATAGTGACACCCTTTTTACCCTGAGCAAAAGATTCCTCGATATCGGTTAATGATGCAAGATGTGAGGCACAGCGCTGGAGCACGTTTACCTCTACAGAGCGAACCTTGACACCGATGTTTTCTTTAACAATGAACTCAAGAGCCTTTCCGGCACCGCTTAGCTGCTGGTGTCCGAACTGGTCGCATGAGGCATTTGATGATGTAATGTATGAGCCGTCTGCGTCATGTATTCCTTCGGATACGGCAACTATTACATTGTTAGTGTGCGTAAGGGCTTCTTTTATATCGGCAACAAATTTGTCCTTGTCGAAATCCACCTCAGGCAGATATATGAATTGAGGCGCTGTATTGTACTCATTACGTGCGAGCGCGGAAGCGGCAGTGAGCCATCCTGCGTCACGTCCCATGATTTCAACGATTGTCACACTCTTAACAGCATAGATAAAGGTATCATGGGCTATCTCGAGCATGCTTGATGCTATATATTTGGCGGCAGAGCCAAATCCCGGAGTGTGGTCTGTCATGCACAGATCATTGTCGATGGTTTTTGGAATCCCTATAATTTTCACATCACTGTTGATTTTTTTTGCATAATCGGATAACTTTAATACGGTATCCATCGAATCATTTCCACCGATGTAAAAGAAAGCCTTTACGGAGAGCTTATCAAACTGGTGGAAGATGTATACATATGGTGAATCATCATCCTTGTAATCAGGGAGCTTGTGGCGGCATGAGCCAAGATACATGGCAGGTGTGGTCTTAAGCTTTTCAAGATTAGCATCATCTGCAAAAATATCTGACAGATTGAGATAATTCTCATTTAATATGCCGAGTATTCCGTTTACGGCGCCATAGCAGATATCGTATTTCTCAGAGCTTTTTACTCCTGCGATGACTCCTGCAAGGCTTGCGTTGATTGCAACAGTTGGGCCGCCTGACTGGGCGACGATACAGTTTGACTGATTCATTGTAATCTCCTTATTGTGTATTTTAACTATTCTCTTCTGTAAGAATAGTTATGGTATAATTTTAAAATGACTACTGAAGGCGCATGGCATATGCACCGCATAATCATATAGATTGTAGTATCAAACATTATTTTTAGCAAGGGTTAAAATGAAAAATATGAATAAATACGAAAATTGCTTATTGTGTCCCAGAAAATGTGGCATAAACAGAAGAACCGGACAAACAGGCGTATGTGGCGTTTCATCTGAAATAAAGGTGGCGCGAGCAGCACTTCATTACTGGGAGGAGCCGTGCATATCAGGAAAAAGAGGAAGTGGGGCAGTTTTTTTCTCAGGCTGCAGCCTGCACTGCGTGTTCTGCCAGAACAGGGAGATTTCTGACGGAAAAGCGGGAAAGGTAATCAGTAAAGAGAGGCTGAGTGATATCTTCATAGAACTTGCGGACAAAGGCGCAAATAATATCAATCTGGTCACACCGGGGCAGTATATCCCTGATATAGTGTGGGCGGTAAACGATGCAAAAAGCCGTGGCATGAAGCTTCCTATTATATACAATACGAGCGGATATGAAAATGTGACAGAGCTAAAACTGCTTGAGGGCATAGTGGATGTGTATCTTCCGGATTTTAAATATATGGACAGTACGCTTTCGGCAAGGTATTCAAGGGCAAAAGATTATCCGTCTGTCGCAAAGCAGGCGCTTTCAGAGATGGTCAGGCAGCAACCGGATGTCGTGATTGACGATTCGACAGGACTCATACAAAAGGGAGTTATTGTGCGACAGCTTCTACTGCCGGGACATGTGAATGATGCAAAGGCTGTACTTAAGTACCTGTATGATACATATCATGATCACGTATATATAAGCATGATGAGCCAGTTTACGCCGATTGCACTAAAGGATTATCCTGAGATAAACCGCACAGTGACAAAGAGAGAGTATGAAAGACTTGTTAACTATGCCCTAGAAATAGGAATCACGAATGCATTTATACAGGAGGGGGACGTGGCAAAGGACAGCTTCATTCCGGCATTTGACTGTGAGGGGGTATGATATTTACCGTTTTTCTTAATAAAATAGTAAGAATTGGCAGGCAAAAATGACTGGATTTTGTGACACCGGTGTAGTACTATGGTTATGTGATATTTTTTAACTGTGAAGGTACTGAACAGTTACGATATTTTGTTATTACTCACATCCCGGTGTGACAGACGATAATGTTTTTAATCACACAGGATACATTATTCAATAGAGGATACATTGATGAAAAATATAGGAGAACAGCAGATAATAATTGAATGTCCGAATACTATCTTTCATCTATACATTGACAGTGAGGATGAGCTTTCAAAGGTTAAGGTGTTTATGAACAATATAAAGCATGTTGATTCGATAAGTCTGCATGATATATACAACTGGTGCAACAGACAGCATTTGCAGTACACGACGACATTTAATTATGACAGTAAAATGACCTGGACAGAAATGATAAAATCCTACATATTTTACTTCAGACAGAAGCTTAGATATGTAAATAATAGTGATAGGATGATAGAAACATGAGATACCCTGAATTTCTAAAGGATAGAGGAACAATAGGCTTTGTGGCGCCCTCGATGGGCTGTACAACAGAGCCGTACAGGAGTGCCTTTGACAATGCCATTAAAAGGTTTCACAGCATGGGTTATAAGACGATAGAGGGACCTAACTGCAGATGCGACAGTGGTATAGGTATCAGCAATACACCTAAGAAGTGCGCAGAAGAGCTGAACGAGAGCTATGCTTCTGTTGACAGTGATGTGCTTATATCCTGTGGTGGCGGCGAGCTGATGTGCGAGGTAGTGCCTTATATTGATTTTGAGCGCGTGAAGCAGTCAAAGCCGAAATGGTACATGGGCTATTCCGACAACACGAATTTCACATTTTTGGAGGCTACTATTGCAGATACAGCAGGTATTTACGGGCCGTGTGCGGGCAGCTTTGGCATGGAGGTGTGGCATGAGTCACTTACCGATGCATTTAATCTGCTTTGTGGCAGGAAGCTTTCATTTACCAATTATCCTATGTGGGAGAAGGAATCGATAAAGGATGAGAATGCTCCGTTTGTGGGCTACAACCTGACTGAAAAGTCGTGCATCAGCTCTATTCCTGCGGTGGCAAAGGAAAGCAGGCTTACCATGAGAGGAAGGCTGCTTGGTGGCTGCATGGATTGTCTTATCAATCTGCTTGGTACATCGTTTGACCATGTAAGGGAATTTAATGAGCGCTACAGTGATGATGGTATCATATGGTTCCTTGAGGCTTGTGACCTTAATGTGATGGGCATGAGAAGGGCTATGTGGCAGATGAAAAATGCAGGATGGTTTTCAAATGTAAAGGGCTTTCTTATCGGACGCCCGGCGCACTTCGGAGAGGAAATGTTTGGCATAGACCACAGACAGGCGCTTTCATCACTGATTAGAGAGTTTAATGTGCCAATCATCATGGATCTGGATATAGGTCATATGTCGCCGATGATGCCTGTGGTATGCGGAAGCATGGCAGATGTCAGCTTCGACGGAAGCAACTTTACAATTTCGTATGATATAGAGCAGTAGATTGGAGGAAAAATGATTAGATCAATAAAGAAAAAAGCAAAGAGTATTGTATGTAGCGTGCTTGCTGCGGTGACACTGTTTACAATGAATCCGGTTGTATTTGCAACAGAGACAGCTACGCAGACTGATACAGTTTCAAGCGTTGATGTATCAGGCAGTGACGCAGCTGATAAGAGTAACACAGACAGTACTGCAGACAGTGCAACGACAGCCGGCAGTGAGACAAACGACAAGGTGACCATCAGCAAAAATGATAAGCCATACTTAAGTCTTGGAGCAGACCTCACACCGGATCAGAGAGCGACAGTGCTTGGATTTATGGGAATCGAGCTCACTGATCTGGACAAATACGATGTGGTCTATGTAAATAATGATGAGGAGCACAAGTACCTCGATTCATACATCAGCAAGAGCGAGATTGGCACAAGGTCACTTTCCTCAGTACTCATTACAGAGGATAAAAAGGGTGCGGGTCTTAGTGTTTCCACACACAATATCAATTACTGTACGGTAGGAATGTACAAGAATGCGCTTGCCACAGCAGGCATAGCTGATGCTAAAATCATAGTCGCAGGACCTTTCCCTATTTCCGGAACGGCAGCACTTGTAGGCACACTAAAGGCATACGAGGAGATGACAGGCAAGAAGCTTGACGACAAGGTGACAGACGCAGCGATGGATGAGCTTGTCACAACAGGAGAGCTAAACAAGAGCATTGACGGCGATTCGCAGGATATCGAGGCAATGATTGCAGACCTAAAGAAGCAGCTTGCCGATGGAAGGCTCAAGGATGAGAGCCAGATAAAGGATGCGATAAAGGAGGCTGCAAAGGATTACGACCTGAAGCTTTCTGATGATGATATTGCAAAGCTGACATCGCTTCTTATGAAGCTTAAGGATGCCAATATCGACTGGGATTCAGTCATCAACCAGGCACAGGACTGGGCATCAAAGCTTGGCGATAAGATAAATGACCCGGGCTTCTGGGAAAAGATTGGTAACTTTTTCATGGATTTATGGGATAAGATAAAATCCCTGTTCAGCTAGAAAAAGCTACAGGAGACAGTAAGAATAAGCAGAATATGAATCAGACAACTCCCTGAAACGTAAGCATGAGCTGCACGTTGAAGGGAGTTTTTATATTATGATTAAAGGGTCAAAAGGTATCATCGATGCATGCTTGCATGCAATTCGATGTATACCTTAAAAAAAAATAATAAATTTCTGCCGAATACATTGATACAAAGGTCATATTCTATTATAATTAAATGGATAATGGATTAATGTAAACAATGCACATAAGAAAGATGGGATTTGATGATAAAGATAAATAAATTTCTGGCAGCCTCTGTCGTTACATTGTCATTAGCCGCATGTGACCTGGCGCCATACAGCAGCATAGCAGTCTATGCGGATCAGGCGGCTAAGGTTGTGTGTGATGAGAGATACTGGGTAGCGGCGAGAAGCGGACCGGGAACAGAGTATGAGCTGGAGCACAAGCTTTCAAACGGCAAGGATATTACTATTCTTGAGCAGACCACAGGTGCAGACGGCAAGGTGTGGTACAAGGCAAAGTACAATCTGGCAGCAAATAATGAGGAGTGTGTCAGCTATATAAGGTCTGATTTTGTATCAGCAGGTACCGGCACAGCTACATCAGACAATGCGCAGACAGGGGATGTTTCGGCAGACACCGGCAATGCGGATGCCATACAGCAGAATAATGAGGAGCAGCTTGCTCTTGCAACCGCATCGGGAGCATATGCTACAGGTACGATTACAGGTGGCAATGTGTATGTCCGCAATGCAGCAGGCACATCCGGCACTACCAAGGTTGTCTCACTCAACTGGAACCATCAGGTTGACATAATAGGAGAGACCAAGGTAAACGGTGTGGTCTGGTACAATGTCAAGGGTACTTTAAACGGCAAGGCATTTACGGGCTGGACTATCAGTACATACATAAAGGTGACATACAATAATAGCGGAGACAATACCGATTTTGTCACGGCTATGAAGAATGCAGGCTTTCCTGACAGCTATATTCCAAACCTTACAGCTCTTCACAATAAGTATCCAAGCTGGACATTTGAGGCTGTAAATACAGGTTTGAATTGGGATACGGTGATTGAAAATGAAAGTAGAAATGGATTAAATGTCGTTTCTAAGACGGCAGATGATTCCAAAAAGTCTACTGCAGTTGGAGCATATGATTGGGCTACAAACACGTGGACGGAGTATGAAAAAGGCTGGGTATCAGCTAATAGTGCATATATAGCATATATTATGGATCCGAGAAATTTTCTTGATGAAACGAATATATTTCAATTCCAAAGCTTGGCATATTCAGCTAATGATAATTTATCAGGAGTAAATGCGATTCTAAAAGGGACATTTATGGAAGGAACAAAAAAATATTCCACTGAATCTATTAATTATGCGAACACTTTTTTAGATGTAGCTAAAAATACAGGTGTAAGTGCATATCATTTAGCATCGCGAGTTAAGCAAGAACAAGGAACAAATGGGACTAGTCCGCTTATTTCAGGAACATATTCCGGATATAAAGGGTATTATAATTTCTTCAATTTTAATGCTTATGGAAAAACAAAGCAAGATATATACAAAAATGGTTTATATTTTGCTAAACAACAGGGATGGAATACTAGAGTAAAGTCAATTCAGGGAGGAGCTGAAAAAATTGGTAAAAATTATATAAATAAAGGTCAAAACACGTTATATTTTGAAAAATTTAATGTTGTAAACAATTGTCCATATTATTCACATCAATATATGACAAATGTTACGGCAGCGCTTACTGAGGGACAAAGTGTTGCTAAGGGATACTCTGATAAAAATCAAGCTTTTACATTTAGAATACCAGTATACGATAACATGCCTTCATCGGCAGTTGGATTTAATAAAGCAGGCGATACGAATAATTATTTACAGTCGCTTTCTATTAGTGGAGTTACGTTAACTCCATCATTTAATGGAGCTACAACAAGTTATTCAGCAGTTGTTTCTAACTCAATTAGTTCTGTTGTTGTTTCCGCTAATCCTGTATCAGCTAATAGTGGAATAACAGGCACAGGAAGTTACTCACTTACTGTTGGGAATAATGCAATCAAGATTAATTGTAAGTCACAAAGTGGTGACACAAGAACTTATACTATTAATATAAATAGACAGGCATCAGCAGCAAATAATACAAACAATAATAACAATACAATTAATTCATCTGTTAGTATCTCATCGTCTAAGTATAAAATAGATACATATGTTACTGGCGTAGAACCTAATGTTAGTTCAGATGTAATTAAGAAGAATATTTCTGTTTCTGCAGGTTCGATTAAAATTTTAAACAGTTCGGGTGTAGAAAATAATGGAATTGTTGGTACTGGAAATAAAATAGCTGTATATGATCCAAATGGAAACTTGGTAAAAACAGTTGATATTGTTATATTTGGTGATGTAAATGGTGACGGAAAAGTGACCATTAAAGATATAATGCTTACAAATAGAAATATTCTTAAAAAAATATCATTGAATGGAGAATATTTGGAGGCAGCAGATGTAAATAAAGATGGAAAAGTAACTATAAAGGATATTATGCTAATAAATAATTCGATTTTAGGTAAATCAAAATTAACACAATAGGAGTAATTAATAGAGATGAGAAGAATTCGTAGTATTATTTTAACAATGATGTTGATTTTAACGACGACATTATTTAGTAGAGTACCGGTACTGGCTGCAGCCAATATTAGTGTTTCAGTAAATAAGTCGAATGTTAAAGTTGGTGATACTGTAACAGTTACGTTGTCGATTACAAGCGGATATGGAGCTCAGGGAATTTTGCAAAAAAGTTCAGGAGTGCTTGGCGGAAGCAGTGATGAGTATTTTACAATTGGAGCTGGTGTAGGTGATGTTAAGAGTTTTTCATATAAGGCAACATCTGTAGGTACATGTACTTTTTCGATACCAAGATTGGATGATACTACAGATGCGGGTGGTGGAACTCCGAGTATTGGAGTGGGTTCTGCAACAGTGAACGTAACAAGTCCTTCATCAAACAACGATTCAAACAGCAACAAGGATAACAAGGACAATTCCGGCAGCAATACCGGCAATGACAGCAATGCAAATAAAGATAATGAAAACAAAGAGGAAAAGAAATCCTCAAACGCATCTCTTGGTTCGCTTGTTATCTCGGCAGGTACGCTTTCCCCTGAGTTTTCTGCTGCGACAAAGGATTACACAGCTACGGTAGATTACAGCTGTTCAAGCCTTGCGGTTACAGCAAATCCGGCTGATTCCAAGGCGAGTGTGACATCAGTCACAGGCAATGATTCACTTGAGGTTGGAGAGAATACGGTCAGCGTTGTTGTGACAGCAGAGGACGGCAGCACAAGCACATACAATATAGTTGTTACCAGAAGAGCCGAGGATGATCCGGAGAATGCAGATAAGCAGGATAACTGGAAGAAGTTCGATATAAATGGCACAGAGTGGACTATGGTAAATGACATTCCGGAGGATGTTGTTCCTGAAGGCTTTGAGCACTCAAAGACAGTGATTGACGGACTTGAATACAATACCCTTCATGGCACCTTTGGCGATGTCACGCTTGTGTATTTACAGTCGGAAAGCGGCAATGGGCTTTTTGTATATGATGCAGCACAGAATGCAGCATATGAGTTTGTCCGTATCAATTCAGAGTCGCATTTTATAGTGGTTTTACTGCCTAAGGTGGATGATGTGCCTGAAGGATATAATGAGATATCGCTCTCTATAGAGGGCAAGGGTGTGGCAACAGCCTACCAGACCAAAGTCGAAAAAACCGATGATCAGACAAAGAATTTTTACCTCGTATACGCTATGAATGACAATGGTGAGAGTGGCTGGTACACATATGATAGCGTAGATGGCACATATATGAGAACTGAGCTCAGTACACCTACAGTGGCACAGGAGGAAAACGATACAACAAAGAGTGAGCTTGTCCCGGGAATTGCCAATAAATATCTTGTTTTAGCTGCAATACTGGTTCTTATTATCATTATTCTGTTACTGTTGCTTATTGTATCAGCTGTGAAAAACAGAAAATATAAGGCAATGGACTATCATGATGACGATGATGATGTAGATGATGCAGCAGAAGATGTATCAAATGAAGCTTTGGAAGAAACAACTGATGAAACTGCGGACGAGATAGCAGATGAGCTGGAAGAAGAGGTTACAGAAGAGCCGTTAGATGAAGTGGCAGAAGAAGCTGCAGAAGAAACAGCAGATGAAGCTGTAGAAGAGCCGGCAGATGAAGTCGCAGAAGAAACAGCGGAAGATGCTGCAGATGAGCAAAAGATGGCTACGGATGAAAATATATCAAATGCATCCTATGTCGGAAGAACCGTAGAAATTACACCTGATTCTAAGAAAGCTGTTGAGAATGAAAACTCTGAGTTTGATTTAAAAGACGATTCAAGGCAGGAAAACGTTTCTGACACAGAAAACGATGCTGATGAGGATGCTTTAAAGAATCAGCTTCAAATGGCACTTGATGGCTTTGTCAATGATGGAAATAAGCCGTCTGAGACTATAGACAGCAGTGCAAAGGATGACAATGAAGATGACAGCGAAGATGATGATTTGCAGTTCATCGACTTAAATTAGTGAATATGACTGGAGGATATGACTTGAAACCATATACAAGTAAGGCTAAAAAAGCAATAGATTTGGCTGCACGTATATCAAAGAAAATGAATTACAGCTATGTTGGAACAGAACACATACTGGCTGGCCTTATAAAAGAGGGCACCGGTGTGGCAGCTGAGGTTCTTACAGCCTGCGATGTGGAATATGATAAGCTTATTTCGATGATTGAAGACCTGATTTCACCGGGGGATAACATCGAAGTGATGGACAGGGATGGCTATTCACCAAGGACACAGAGAGTATTGGAGCGCGCATCGGAGGAAGCCGATAGATTTGAGTGCAATGAGATAGGTACAGAACACTTGCTGATGGCTATAGTACTGCAGGGAGACTGTGCAGCTGCAAGACTTTTAAACACCATGGGTGTTAACAGTCAGAAGATGTTTATAGATATTCTTGGTGCGATGGGTGAGGATCCGTCTGCATACAGGGATCTGATGAAAAGTTACGGTACATCATACAATTCTGCGACTCCTGTATTAGATCAGTATTCCAGAGATTTGACAGATATGGCAGAGGCAGGGCTTCTTGACCCTGTTATAGGCAGAAAAAAGGAGATGGAGCGTGTTATCCAGATACTTTGCCGCCGTGGCAAAAACAATCCATGTCTGATTGGAGAGCCGGGAGTGGGCAAGACCGCTATAGTAGAAGGACTTGCGCAGGATATAGTCAGTGGCAATGTTCCGGATATTCTTTTGGGAAAGAGACTGGTTTCTCTTGATATGTCCGGGCTTGTAGCCAAATCAAAGTATCGTGGTGAGTTTGAGGAGCGTATCAAGAAGGTGATAAGTGAGGTTTCAAATGCCAAAAATGTACTGCTTTTCATTGATGAGCTTCACACTATAATAGGTGCAGGAGGAGCAGAAGGCTCGTTAGATGCATCTAACATATTAAAGCCTGCGCTTGCCAGAGGCGAGGTACAGGTAATCGGCGCCACTACCATAGAAGAGTACCGCAAATACGTGGAAAAGGATGCTGCGCTTGAGCGCCGTTTCCAGCCGGTGATGGTTGAGGAGCCGGGTGTGGATGAGACAATAGAGATACTCACAGGATTAAAGGGACTCTATGAAAAGCATCATGGTGTCATCATAACAGATGAGGGTGTGAAAGCGGCAGTAAGCCTTTCTGCACGATATATAAATGACAGATTTTTACCTGATAAGGCGATAGACCTGATGGATGAAGCGGCAGCTAGGATAAGGCTTAAGAATCTGACATCATCTGACGAGCTGCTTGCTCTGAAAAAAGAGATAACAGATAAGCAGAACCAGTTGGAAAATGCTTTGTCGAAAGGAGATCTCGCAGCTGCCGGTGCGCTTATGTCAGAAAAGGAAGTGCTTGAAAATAAACAGCAGAAGCTTATCAGAAAGAACCGTCGCACAGGAGCCAAAAATCAGCCTGTAGTCGGCGAAAATGAGATAGCGGATGTAGTATCGGGATGGACCAAAATACCTGTAAATAAGCTTACAGAGTCAGAGGCAGGACGACTTGCAAAGCTTGAACAGATACTTCACAAGCGTGTAATAGGACAGGAGGAGGCTGTTTCTGCTGTTGCAAAGGCAGTCAGACGAGGCCGTGTTGGTTTAAAGGATCCTAAGAAGCCGATTGGCTCATTCCTGTTTTTGGGACCGACAGGAGTAGGTAAGACGGAGGTGTCAAAGGCGCTTGCTGAGGCTGTCTTTGGCAAAGAAGATGCCATGATACGTGTTGACATGTCAGAGTACATGGAAAAGCATAGTGTTTCAAAGATGATTGGTTCACCACCGGGATATGTGGGCCATGAGGAGGGCGGACAGCTCTCGGAGAAGGTCAGACGCAATCCTTTTTCTGTTATACTGTTTGATGAGATAGAAAAAGCACATCCTGATGTGTTCAATATACTTTTACAGGTGCTTGATGATGGTAGAATCACTGATTCACAGGGGCGCACGGTTGATTTCAAGAATACAATAATCATCATGACATCAAATGCAGGAGCTTCTTCTATTATAGAGCCAAAGCGCCTTGGCTTTGGTGCAGGTGATGACGAAAAGCAGGATCACGAGCGTATGAAGAACAGTGTCATGGAGGAGGTCCGCCGTATATTTAAACCTGAGTTTTTGAACCGAATCGACGAGACTATTGTATTTAGAGCTCTCAACAAGGATGACATGAAGCATATAGTGACACTTCTTGTAAAGGAGCTTAAGAAACGCTGTAAAGAACAGCTTGATATAGAGCTCACAGTGCGCGACAGTGCAAAATCCTTTATCGTGGATAAAGCCTATGACAGAAAATATGGCGCAAGACCTCTTAAACGAAAACTTCAGGAGGAGATTGAAGACCGTATGTCAGAGGATATTATTACCGGCAAAATTAAGCGCGGCAATAAGGTAATAATTTCTACGAAAAACAAACAAATTTCATTGACTGTTGAGTAGAATTGGATTTATAATTAATATATCAATATAGCTACGGGAGGATAAAAATGGCTGTAATAAGTGAATTAATCCGTACTGAGGAAAACGGAAAGCTCAGCTTCGGAGATTATACATTGGCTGCAAAGGCAAAGCTTGACAATTTTGAGAAGGATGGAGATATCTACAAGGTAAAGACCTTTAAGGAGATTACAAAGCTCGAAAGAAACGGACTTTTTGTATACGAGTCTGTTCCGGGAACAGCGGTTATGGATTTCGAGGAGACTGCTGATACAGTGACATTTACTGTGGAGGGACCTGAGGATGCTCAGATTACTCTTGGCCTTGAAGAGGAGACAGAGTACGAAATTGATATAGCTGGAGCTGTTGCAGGTACTATGAAGACAAATCTCGGCGGCAAGCTCAGCTTAAGCGTAGAGCTTGAGGGTGTTGATTCAGTCGATATCAAAGTATCAAGAAAATAGAGCATATTTTTAGCCCGGTGAAAGCCGGGCTTTTTGTATTTTATAAAGGAGAACAATATGGCAAAAGGAAAGACCTCTGTATTTTTCTGCCAGGAATGTGGTTATGAATCGGCAAAATGGATGGGACAGTGCCCGGCCTGTAAGGAATGGAATACATTTGTAGAGGAAACCGTAGATAAAAAGTCGATAAGTTCGTCGGGAAAAGTAAAAAAAGAATCAAAGGCGGCACAGGTTCTGCCTCTTTCGGCAGTAAAAAGCGAGAAAGAGGAGCGTATAGTGACAGGTATAGCCGAGTTTGACAGAGTGCTTGGTGGAGGAATTGTGAGGGGGTCACTTGTGCTTGTGGGAGGAGATCCGGGTATAGGAAAATCCACGCTTCTACTTCAGGTATGCAGGGAACTTTCACAAAAAAAGGTGCCATTACTTTATGTGTCAGGTGAGGAATCCCTGCATCAGATAAAGATGCGTGCCGACAGACTTGGTGATTTTACGGATTCACTGGAGCTTTTATGTGAGACAAGTCTTGATATAGCAAAGGACGTGATTCAACGAAAAAAACCGGAGGTTGTTGTAATAGATTCCATCCAGACTATGTACAATGAGGAGATAGCGTCGGCACCGGGCAGTGTCTCACAGGTCAGGGAGACAACCGGAGTGCTTATGCAGCTTGCAAAGACTCTGGGTATTTCTGTTTTTATAGTAGGACATGTGACAAAGGATGGTGCGGTTGCGGGGCCGAGGACGTTGGAGCATATGGTTGATACTGTACTTTATTTTGAGGGTGACAGGTATGAGTCGTACAGGATACTTAGAGGCGTTAAGAACAGATTTGGTTCGACCAACGAGATAGGCGTATTTGAAATGAAGGCGGAGGGACTTGTTGAGGTGGAAAATCCGTCGGAGTATATGCTTAGCGGTAAGCCAGAGGGAGCATCAGGATCAATTGTCACATGTTCCATAGAGGGAAGCCGCCCGATACTTCTCGAAATCCAGGCTCTTGTATGTCACAGTTTTTTTAATAATCCAAGGCGTACAGCAAATGGTACAGATTATAATAAAGTAAATCTACTCATGGCGGTCCTTGAAAAAAGAGCCAACCTGTCACTGTCAGACTGTGACGCTTATGTGAATATAGCAGGCGGTATAAGGATGAACGAGCCGGCGATAGACCTTGGGATAGTGCTTGCAATCGCATCAAGCAAAATGGATATTATAGTGCGTGAGGATACCATATGCTTTGGAGAGGTGGGCTTAAGCGGAGAGGTACGCGGAGTTACCATGTCCGAGCAGCGTGTGGCTGAGGCAAAGAAGCTTGGCTTTAAAAAGTGTATTGTTCCCAAAGTGTGTCTTGCAGGAGTGTCGCATATTAATGGAATTGAGATTGTCGGTGTGGCAAATATCAAGGAAGCGATAGAGGCTGTCAGATAGTAATTGTGAGAATTGTATATAATAAACAGACAATTTAGAAAATTTGTGTTTTTTAAGATAGTTTTACTACTTTAATTAATTGCAGAAAATCCGTTGACATATGTGTGCCGGGATGATATTATATCAAAGCTGACTCGCGGGACACATTGAGT